>Ga0105047_10000094_pt1 | contig 116623 bp, 103 predicted proteins | sample MAT04_FD_78384 | JGI IMG/M metagenome (GOLD analysis project Ga0105047, IMG submission 78384) | Freshwater microbial communities from Lake Fryxell liftoff mats and glacier meltwater in Antarctica - MAT-04 (megahit assembly) | ecosystem: Environmental > Aquatic > Freshwater > Ice > Liftoff... | reverse complement strand
GGGTTCAACCACGACAGGGAAGGAGTAGTACTCGATTTCGCCAGCGCCACGACGGCGAAGACGACCAGGACGATGACCTCGGCGCCAAGCAAACCCATCTGAGTTTTCGCATTGAGTTCGATGCCGATCACGCAGATCCACGTCATGGCCAGGATGAACAACACTCCGACGGCCAGTACCGCCCACCGGTTGCCCGCCCACTCTGGCTTTCCGATCAACAAGAACAGGTACTGACCGGAGATCCCTGCCAAGTTCGGCATGATCACCAGGTCGGCCATGATGAGCCCCCAGCTGGCAATCCATCCCGACTTCGGCCCGACGGCACGAGTGACCCACGTAAAAGTCGTCCCACAATCAGGATCAACCTTGTTCATGTACTTGTAGGCCGACGCAATGAAAAACATCGGAACGAAAGCGAGGAGAATGATAGCGGGCGCCTGTTGGCCGACTTCCCCGACGATGCCTCCGAGGCCAGCGGCCAGCGAGTACCCCGGTGCGGTCGATGCCACGCCGATCACGATGGCCGAGCCGAGGCCCAAGGCACCCAGCTTCAGGCCCTTGTCACCCGCCTTGTCGGTCTGATCAACCACTGCTGCCACAACCCCACCCCCGTGAGCTCGATCCCGGATGACAACGGATTCCGTTGTGAGAACACGTCCAAACGACGAGTCCCGTTGTCAATGAAGAGAGAATCTGTCAGATCCGCAGGACCGCCGCAAGGATTTCTTTGGAAATGACCTAGGACCGATGGGCGTTGAGTCGCTTGTGGATCGGCTTGTTGGCCTTGTAGAGGTTGGTGAACTCCTCGAACAGGTCGTCGTAGAGCGCCCGGTTCTCCGGGTTCGGGCGGTAGGTCGCCGCGATCGCCACCTTGGCGCCCAGTTCTCCGGCCTGAATGTGTCCCAGCGCCAGCGCCGCCAACAACGCCGCACCGCGAGCATTGGCACGAATCGGGTGCTCGACCTGGCGGATCTCCCGGTTCATCACGTCGGCATGGATCTGACACCAGAGATCAGAGTTGGCACCACCGCCGATGAAGTTCAACCATGGAAACGGCTTGCCGACGAACTTCTCGACCGCACCCATGAGCCATCGGCTGTTGCACGCCACACCTTCGAGGACCGCCCGGATCATGTCGGAGCGGTTGTTGCCCAACGCCAAGTTGTGCCAACCACCCCGAATGGTGTGGTCGTCGACTGGCGTCCGTTCGCCGTTGAGCCACGGGGTGAAAATCACTCCGTTCGACCCGGCCGGCACCGTGGCAGCCAGCGCGTCCATTCGGTGCAACGCATCTTCGGGTGCTGGTCCGCCACCCAACGCGTCGTCGGGCCACAACACTTCGTCGCGGAGCCACGTCAACGCCTTGCCGGCGCACTCCTGCTCGTTCGCCACGAAGTACTTGCCGGGCAAGGGCGACGGCAGGGAGGCCACACCGTTCAACAGGTTCGTCTTCTTGTAGGGAACGTGGCAGGTCAACCACGAGGACGTGCCGATGTAGAGGTGACCCTCGAAATCCGCCACCGCACCAGAGCCGATCGTCGCTGACTGCACATCCGGCGTGCCGCCGATCACCGGCGTCCCTGCTGCGAGGCCGAGGTCGGCCGCGGCCTCGGCTGTCACCCCACCCACGATGTCGGTCGCGGCGATCAGATCAGGAAGCTTCGACCGGTCGACACCCGAGTCGGCGATCAGCGAATCGACGTAGGCGATGCGCGCCGGGTTTCGATTGTCGGTCAACCAGTGCAACACGATCGAGTCATAGGTCGAAACCGCCCGGCCGGTGAGTCGCAGGTTCAGATAGTCCTTGGGTTCCAGGTAGACGGTCGTCGCGGCAGCCACCTTGGGCATCTCCTTTTCGATGAAGAGGATGTGACTGATTGGATCCTTCCCCGAGTGAGACGGCGCCCCTCCGGTCAGGCTGATCCAGTTCTTGAGCTTCCGCGGGTCGTAGCCCGCCACGTTGAGACGCGACGACGCCATTTCGCGGGTGACTCCGGCACCACGGGCGTCCATCCAGATGATGGCGTCATGGGTGGCATGACCGTTGGCATCTACTGGAACGGTTCCCGACCACTGCGACGTGACCGACACAGCGGCGACGTCGGCCGGGTCGATCAGCACCCGTGACCACAATCGCTCCGATGCCGAAGTGATTGCTGACCACCAGTCGTCGGTCCGCTGCTCCACCCCGCCGTTGGGAAAGAGCACCAGATCAACCGGCGAGAACTCGCCGTCGATGTAGTCACCGTCGAGCGTGAACAGCGCGACCTTCGGGCCTGACGTGCCGAGATCGATGGTGAAGATGTGGTTCCCCGTCATGGGCGATCACTGTAGGGCGGCCGCCAGCTACGCGACTTCCCGATGTCACGCCACTTCCCCGATGTCACGCCACTTCCCGATGTCACGCCACTTCCCGATGACGTAGTGCCCACACGGTCACGGCGCGAGCGACGACCGACACCACGATCAACATCGCCATGGATCGCCACGGGCCGAACCAGGCCACCGCCGACTCCGAGTCGGTGAAGTGGGCGATGATCGACATCGACGCCGAGCGGATCGAGATCGATCCGAGCCCACTCCCTCCCCGAGCCAGGAATTGCTCGACGATCAACACATAGGCGATCCCCCAGACCAGCGCCCGTTTGGTGATGAGCCCCAGGGCCACGAAGACCGATGTCGCGGCGACCGTCGCGGCCGCCGTCGCCCCCACCGTGGCGAGGATGATTCCCAGCGGCGAGCCCAGCGCGATCTGCACGGCGGCGATGCTCACGACGACCGCTGGCAGCGACGCAACCAGCGCGGCGCTGTGCGCGGCTGCCGAGATCAGGTACCGCGGCGTCGGTCGCAGCCACAGGTAGACGAGGGTGTCGTCATCCGCAAGGTCGCCGAACATGGCGGTGCCAAAGATCAACGAAGCCAACGGTGCCAGGAACGAGATGCCGATCACGTCGGCGACGTCCGCTGCGCGTTGGGTGGCGTCCTCGGTCGGTTGGGTACCGAGCCGCCACGCCACCACCACAGCCAACACGCCGGCCACGACGAACCCGCCGATCCGGAACGTGGTCCGAGCGGTGTCGACGAAAAGGCCGAACAGCGCCCGGAACGACGACCAGCCGTTCATCGGCGTTCGATCAGATAGCGGAAGACGCTGTCGAGGTCGTCGTCGAGCGGGCGAATCTCCTCGACGACGACACCCAGTCGCGACGCCGATGGAGCCAGCCGGCGGGCGAGGGTTGCAACATCATCGGTGGCCACATCAATCGTGCGTTCATCGCTCAGGATGACCTCGCGCACGAGGGACTCGACCAGCAACGATGCGCCCAGGCGGTCTGCGTGATCGGCGACGATCCGGATCCGGTGTGGTCGATCGTCCATGAGGTCGCGGATGCCGGACACGCTCCCCTCCGCCGCCAGCCGACCCTGCGCCATCACCAGCACGCGGGAATCGAATCGTTCCACTTCGTCGAGCACGTGCGAAGAGATGATGACGGCTCGCCCCTGTTCACCGAGTCCTCGCAAGGTCGCGATCATGGAGGACCGTTGCCGCGGGTCCAAACCGTTCAGTGGCTCGTCGGCCACGATGATCGATGGTCCGGTCACCAGCGCTTGGGCGATCTTCACCCGTTGTCGCATGCCGTTGGAGTAGTGCTCCATTGTGCGACGGTCCTCGGGGTCGAGATCAACAGCGGTCAGCGACGCCCGAGCCGCCGCCACCGGGTCGTCGACCTGGCCGAGTGTTCCCGCGAGCGCCACGAACCGGAGTGCCGTCATGCGCGGGAACAGCCGTTGGTGTTGGGGAACGATGCTGACGAAGCGGTTCACTCGACGTTCGGAGCGGGGATCGTGACCGTGGATGCGAACCACTCCCTCACTCGGTCGCGTGAGGCCGCAACACAGCCGGAGCAGGGTCGACTTCCCAGCGCCGTTGGGCCCGAGGAGCGCAGTGACCCCCGGGCCGATGTCGACGCTCACCTCGGAACACGCAACGACGTTGCCGTATCGGCGCGAGACGTTCACCAACGACACCATTGGCGCGCCCGCGATCGCCGTGACAGCGCCACTCATGTCATCGTTGCCAGTCGCCGGTATCGACGAATGACCAATGCTGCAGCCACCACCAGCCACACCAGGTACGAGCCGACGAGCAGCGGCGTGGGAATGGGAGATTCGGCATTGACGGTCAGCGGACTCGGCTCATCGAAGATCCGATAGGTCAACTCGTACGGCAAGGTGAGGAGGTTCACCAGATTGAGCCGATTGGTCACCCCACCCTGGGTGACGAGGAGTCCGCACAGGCTGGATCCCCCGACGACCACCGCGAGAAATCCTGCCGAGGCCGCAGCGCGGCGGGAGGTGAGCGACGACATCGCGAGTGACACCGCCGTCAGCAGGGAGGCGATCACGATGGCCGACGCCACGATCCGCGCCAACGTGAGGAACCACTCCCCGATCCCGTTCGGGCCGAACCCCTCGATCGAGTAGCCCGCCAACAACACCACTGGCGGTCCCAATGTCACGACCGACACCATTGCGCCCACGGCGGCGGACTTGGCGAGCAGATACGTGGTCCGATTCAGCGGCGACGCGAAGTACATCTCCAGCATCCCGTTGCGCTGGTCGGGACAGAGCACCTCGGGCGCCACGAACGCGCTGAACACCACAATTGCCAGCACGATCTGGGCGTAGTTCTGCGCGTAGCTGGGGACGAACGCATCAGCCATCATCCGACCAGGCAGCCCCTCGCGGTCGAGTCGGTTCCCCAGGACGGTGACACCGACGTAGACGAGGGTCGGAACATACGCCAGCGCGATGACCAGGACCGGGAAGACCCTGGTTCGTGCGGGCCGATGGATTCCCAGACAGCGGTGCACGGTGACGCGCACCACAGATGCCATGGCGCCGATGACTCCGACGCGCTCCCCCTCGTATCGCCGGTAGCCGCGCGCAATGATCTGAGCCGTCACGGTGGTGATCCTCCCCCGAAGACATCGCTGAGTCCCGGCCGTGTGGGAATGAGTTCTCTCACACCGACGGCACAGTCGATCGCGACCCGCTGGATCAGCTCGAGTAGGTCCCGCTCCGAACCGACAACCGGTATCGAGAGGTGTCGGCCGAGGACATCCGTCGCCACGACGCGTTGCCCACTCCGCTCGATCTGCGCAACGAACGCGCCGACGTCGCCATCGACCACCAACTCGAACGCCGTGGCCGGACCAATCGCTCGGGTCGACCCGAGATCGCGAACGACCCCGTGGTCGAGGAGCAGGATGCGGTCACACGTGCGCTCCACGTCGTCGAGGAGATGCGAGGCCATCACAATCGTGATGCCACTCAACGCCCCGACGCGAGAGATCAGGGCCAACATGGCATCCCGTTGGGACGGATCGAGCCCGTCGGTGGGCTCATCGAGCAACAGCAGCGCTGGATCGAAGGCCAGGGCAGCCGCCAACTTCACCCGCTGCCGCTGACCCACCGACAACGTTCCCAGTGACCGATAGCGTTCCTCACCGAGATCGACCCACCACAGGGAGTCCGAGGCGCGAGTCGCAGCGTGTCGACGAGGGATCCCGTGCAGCTCACACATGTGTTCGACGAAATCAATGGCGGGGAGGTCGGCCGGGAACAGTTGGTGTTCGGGCGAGTAACCGATCCGAGCGCGTACTTCTGGGCCGTGACGGCGCGGGTCGCTCCCCAGGGTCTCGAGCGTTCCGCCGTCGGGTGCGAGGAGGCCGAGCACCAGCCCGATCAGGGTGGTCTTACCGGCACCGTTCTCCCCGAGGAGTCCCCAGATCCCCTCGCCGATCTCGAACTCGGCCTCCGACAGAACGAGGTTGGCGCCGAACCGCTTCGTCAGCCCCTCCGCCCGCACGACTGCTGCCATCGGGTCAGCTTCGCACAGCGGCCCGAATCCTCACCCGGTCACGGGTTTCGAACGTTCAGTCTGGGCAGCAGTCTGCGCCGACGGTCGGGCAGACGGCCTCGTCGATGCCCGCCAGGATGGTTCCCAACAGTTCGCCGAGCTGTTCGATCTGCGGCTCGTCGAGATGGTCGAAGATCATTCGTCGGACACCGGCGACATGGGTGGGCGCTGCCATGGCAATGGCGTCTAGGCCTTCTTCGGTGATGGCGGCAAAGGCGCCCCGTGCGTCGGCGCCACATTCGCGTCGCTCAACGAGACCCTGTTGCTCGAGCCGCTGGAAGCGGTAGGTCAGGAAGGGCTTGGGGACGCGGAGCGACTCGCACAACTCGCCGAAACGGAGCTGATGCTCGGGCGACTCGCTGAGCATCGCCAGTATGCCGTAGTCCTCGGAGATGAGGCCATGGGCGTCTTTGAGGTCGCGGTCCAGCATCCGACCCACCACGGTGGAGACCGCCACGTACTTGCGCCACGTGTTCTGTTCGGTATCGGACAGCCAGTCACCGGGAGTTTCTCGGTTGGTGTCCCGACTCGGGTTCTTGGCCATGGGAACAGGATACCGGATCAAGTTGTTCTAAATCGAACTACCTGACACAGTTTGATTTCGAACTACTACCACCACCCCAGAAGGAGCCGACATGTCGGACACCACCATTTCAGCGACCAATACCGCAGCGACCACCGGCCCAACGACCATTCGCACCGTCGACGGACGCAACGTCCCCTCCGCCGGCACATGGAACGTCGACACGAGCCATAGCACCGTCGGTTTCATCGCCCGCCACCTCATGGTCACCAAGGTGCGCGGCACCTTCACCGACTACTCCGTCGACCTGACCATCGCTGATCGCCCAGAGGAGTCGTCCGTCGTGGTCGCCATCCAGGCCACCAGCATCTCCACCGGCGACCCCGCTCGAGATGGCCACGTCATCTCCCCTGACTTCCTCGACGCCGAGGGCTTCCCGACCATCGATTTCCGGTCCACAGCTGTTGTTCCCTCCGGCGACACTTGGTCCGTCACCGGCGACCTGACCGTGCACGGCGTGACCAAGCCTGTCGTCCTCGACGTGGAGTTCGGTGGCGTGGCGACGGACCCGTGGGGAGCGTCACGAGCGTTCTTCAGCGCGACGACCGAGTTCGACCGCGAAGACTTCGGCATCACGTTCAACCAGCCCCTCGCCGGTGGCGGCGTGCTGGTCGGCAAAATCGTGAAGATCGAACTCGAGATCTCCGCAGTCGCAGCCTGATCACACCAGTCGCAGCCTGACTCGGTCAGCTGGCCTCTCGCCTGATGGGCGAGGCGTCGAGCCCGAACAACTCCAGCGTCGTACGGCCGGCCGCGAGTCCCTCCAACATGGCGGGCTCACGGCCGGCTTTCGCGTGGGCGTACTCAAAGATTGCGACGTACTTCTCCAGCGGCACGACGGCGACCCCGTCGAGATCGGCCACGACCCAGTCTCCGGGTCGTACTGATACCCCGCTGATCGAGATCGTGCCGCCCACTCCCCCCGGGCCCGTCTTGGTGGGACCAACCGGACACACCGACGCCGACGCCACACCGAGACCTCGACGATCGCACGGTCCGACATCTCGAACGGCCCCATCGACGATCACGCCAGAAAGATCGCGAACCGACGCCGCGACGGCCAAGATTTCTCCCCAGACTCCCGCCTCCGCTCCGCCGCCACGCACCTCGACGACCACGACCTCGCCGGGAGACGCTTCGGCGACGGCCACCTGGACCGCCAGATTGTCGCCTCGCTCGACCCAGCAGGTTCGAACCTGCCCGGCGAAGGGTTCGCCCGAGCGCAGGACAACGCCAGCCACCCATCGAGCCCCCCCATCGCAGAGAGCGGCAGAGCCGAGTTCACAGAGGGCCGAGGCGCTGGACATGAGCACAGTCGACCACACCCGCGCGGCAGAGTGGTGCGAACGATCGATAGCCTGCGGTCATGGAGCAGAATCCCGAGGACGACTTCGGATTCCCAACCGACCCTGACGACGGACCCGACGAGAGCCCGCGCCTCTGGCTCGAATCAGAATGGCTGGCCGACACCTGGACCGAGCCTGAACAGCTGGCACCGTCGAGAACCGTCGACCGCTTCCGCCACACGGGGGCAGGCATGGTGATCGGCGCCATCGGGATGGCGTTGCGAGACATCTTCGAACCGGAGCGAGAAGAGGCGCCGATCATCGTCCAAGCTCCGGGAGAACCGCCAGGACCTCGACGCTTCACCATCGAACTCGATGATGATCCCGCGGCGTCGACCGTGATCTACCGCCCCGATATCCCCTAGAAAGCCGTTCTGGTCGGCTAGACGGCGCCGCCGTAGAGATCGAGCGTGGAGGCCATGCCGCCGTCGACCTCAATGGTCTGGCCGGTGACGTAGCGGGCAGCGTCGCTCGCCAGGAAGGCCACCACGTCGGCGATGTCGTGCGGGGTTCCCCATCGGCGCAGCGCCGTCTGTGACTCCACGGCTTCGATCACACCAGGGACGGCTCGATTTCGTTCCCACATGTCGGTGACGATTGCGCCGGGTGCCACGGCATTGACGCGCACACCCGAGGGTCCGAATTCCATCGCCAGCGAGCGGGTCATCGCATCGACAGCGCCTTTCGACGCGGCGTACGCCGCTCGTCGAGGGGTCCCTCTCACCCCCGAAATCGATGAAATGTTGATGATCGAGCCCCGACTCCGCTCGACCATCGCGGGAAGGAGCGCTGTGGTCAGCAACAGCAACGCTCGCACGTTCACCACGTGAATGGCGTCGATGATGGAGCCGTCGAGATCGGTCGAGTCCATCCGGACCCCCACGCCTGCGTTGTTCACCAGAATGTCGATTGGTCCCCGATCGAGCGCCGAGGCTGCCAGCGCCGATACCGCCATCTCATCGGAGAGATCCGCAACCAGTGGTTCGGTCGGGCGCTCCAGGCCCACCGCCACCTCGGCCAGCGCCTGGTAGTCGCGTCCGCAAATGACAACGGTGGCCCCCTGCTCGTCGAGCGCCCGCGCTATCGCCGCGCCGATCCCACGAGAGGCGCCCGTCACGAGTGCAGTCCGACCTGCGAGAGAGAACCGGCTCACGAGCCGGGCCGAAGCACCGCTCGCACCTGAGTCAGCAACGCATCCTCGTGACGGTGGTACACGGTATTGATGCCGGTCTTGGCGCCGTGTGCTGCGGCGATCCATTCCATGACCTGATGGCAGTCGTCGCTGTCACGGACGCGGGTGATGGCACCGATTTCGCACGCCGGGTGGGTCGGGTCCAACGAGATGGCGATCGGCAGCACGTCTCGAACGTCCAACATCATCGAGATCGTGCCGCGATAGAGCGGCTGGAGATGCAGACTCGGCGCAGGATCCGGATCCTCCCCGCGTCGCTGCTTCCAGGTGGCACGCAGGCGTTGCACCAGATTCGCCGCCAGCGAGATGTCCTGGCTGCCGCTCGCCGCCATCGCCAACAGTTGCCCCCCGCCGCCCAGTTGATCTGCGAGCGCGGTTCGCATCAGGTCGTTGTTGGCCCGAACGAGCTCCGGTGTGAGTCGTGACCGGCGGCGGCTGTTCGTCTGGGGGACGCTCAGAAAGACCCGACACATGTGCTGGAGCACCTCGATGGCGGGGATACCGAAGGCCTGGCGAGTCGTGACCATTCGGCTCACCACCACGTTTGATCGATGGGCGAGATCCCTGAGGTCCATGTGTTCAGCGAGCACGCCGAAGGTTCGCTCAGGGTCGGTCAGGGCCAACGACGCCGCTGCGAGCACCAGGGCGATGTCGATGATCTGGCCGTGATTCGTCACCAGGGCCACGTTGCCGTGGTCGTGGACCAAGCGATGATGGAGGTCGTTGAGCAGATGCGCCACGGCCGGGTCGGCGAAGGCTGATCCGAGCACCGCATCGAAGTCGCGATACGCCGCATGGGAGAAGAGATGGATCTCGTCGCGACCTTGGGGCCGCGGCTCCACGATCACGCATTCAGGATGGTGATAGGGCAGCTCGCGGGAGAAGGGCAGCGGCTGCAGGACCGACCCATCGTCGGAACGGGCCAGCTCGGCGATGCTCCGGAAGTAGCTGACCGGCTCGGCCGCGACCAATACGCGCCGGGGATCGTTGGCATCAAGCGGCGAGTCGTCGCTGGGGGTGTCGGTCACGACTCGATCGTACGCGACGTCGGCGCAGAACGGACTTTGGCGAACGTTGCATTGAGGTATGCACCCTCGCCGAAACTGACGGGATGGTCGACGGCGTGGCCATACGACTCGGGTTTGAACAACGATCGCTCTGCGTCGTCGACCGCATCGAGCAAGACGTCGAAGAACTCATCAGTCGTGATCCGACTCGAGCACGACGCCGCCACGAGCATTCCCCGATCGTCGACCAGTCGAACCGCCTCAGCGAGCAGCCGTCGGTACATCCGCAGGGCGCCATCGCGCTGAGACTGACGAGAGGCGAACGACGGCGGGTCAACGATGACCATGTCGTAGCGCCGACCGTCGTCGACCAACTCCGACATGATGTCCATGGCATCGCCGAGGATGGTCTCGTGTCGAGCGGCGGCCACCGTTGGTCGGTCAGCGTTGAGGGCCATGTTGCGCTGAGCTGCCGCCAGCGCCCCCGAGCTGATGTCGACGCTGTGGACCGACGTCGCGCCTCCCGCCGCAGCGCTGACCGAAAACCCGCCCGACGCCGAGAACACGTCGAGCACCCGTCGACCCGAACTCCGGTCGCGCACTCGGGCACGATTGTCGCGTTGGTCCAGGAAGAACCCCGTTTTCTGACCAGCAATGACGTCGGCCTCGAAGCGAAGACCATTCTCGCGGAAGATCACGACAGGGTCAGCCAACTCACCCTGCAGGATCTGGCCATCATGGAACCCGAGGTCGGCCAGCGGTTCATCGAGGTTCCGCGCCAACCGCAAAACGACCGTTGCCGGCGCGCCAATGGTCGGCTCGAGCACGGCTTCCAACGCCCCGAGGATCTCGTCGAGGTGCGGGACCCACGCCGCGCTGTACAGCTTCACCACTGCGACATCGGCATATCGATCGATGATCAGTCCCGGCAGCCCGTCGTTCTCGCCGTGCAACAACCGGTAGCCGGTCGTTGCAGCCGACGTCGCCAGCTCCGATCGTCGCTCCACGGCCGCCGCGAACCGACCCCGCCAGAAGGAGGCGTCGATCGGTGTGGGGGTGCCGCGCCGCAGCACCTTGATACGGATCGGGGAGTCCGGGTCGTACAACCCCACCGCCACGAACTTCCGCTTGGCATCGAAGATGATCGCGAGATCACCGGGCTCGCCGTCCCCGGTGATCGACAGAATCGAGCGGTCGAAAATCCACGGGTGCCCGGCACGAACGTGGCGCTCGGCATCCTCGGTCAGCCGTACGGCGAGTCGCGGCCGGTCGCTCTGCGGTGTTCCGTCCACCATCAGGAGGCGCGATGGCCGAGGCGTTGGGACAGGGCCCGTGTCGCCTCGACAACTGCCGCCGCCGTCTCCGCCACCATGGGTCGGAACCGTTCCAGCGGACCGCAGACCGAGATCACCGCGATCGGCCCGTCCTGATCGAAGACCGGCGCGGCGACTGACGCGGCGTCGCTCTGACGCTCGCCGAGGCTCACGGCGAACCCCTGCTGGCGAATCTGGTCGAGCTCCCGTCGCAGCATGGCGACGTCGGTGATGGTCGCATCGGTGATGGCTGAGAGTTCGTGACCCGCCAGGTATTCATCGCGATCAGCATCGGCGACGAACGCGAGAAAGGCCTTCGACGACGATCCAGCATGCAGCGGAAACGATTGGCCCACCGCCACCGTCATCTTGACCTCGCGAGCCGGGGTCACCTGGTCGACGTAGACGCGCATGTCGCCGCTACGGACCGACAACGTTGCGGTCTCATTCGTTGCGGCTGACAGCCGCTGCATGGATTCGAGCGCCATCAACCGAACATCGAGACGATCCCGGTAGGCGGCGGCCAACCGCAGGACTGCGGGACCGAGGGCGTAGCGACGCGATTCCTCGTCGACGACGACCAGATCTCGCTCGCGCAGCGAGGTCAGGATCCGATGGACCACCGCCTTGGAGATGTCGAGAGACTTCGAGATTTCCGTGACACCCAGATTGGCGGCGTCGTCCTGGGCGAACAGAAAGAGGACATCAGCGGCGCGTTCGATCGTCGCCACGCTACGTCCGGGGTTGTCACGCTTGTCGGTGCGCTCGTCCATGTGGCTCTCCTCAGAACTGCGGCGACCCTATCGGAGCAAGCCATCTCGAATCGAAGGAACGTTTCGGCTCGTTCCGCTCAGCGGAACCACGTTACGATCTCGACAGGCACCACGGCGCTTGAAATCGTCACTACTCGTCTGGCATCGTCGATCCAGGCTTCGGCATTGTCGACTTCGAAATAGCGTTCCGCTCAAAGGAACACTCTGATGACTGACGACAACTCACACTCCGGGCCTCTCGCGGGGCTGAAGGTCATCGATGTGTCCACCGTGCTCGCGGGGCCATTGGCGTGTCAGGTACTCGGGGATTTCGGCGCAGACGTCATCAAGATCGAACACCCCGCCGCTGGCGATTCGTTCCGAACCCACGGTGCGCTCAAGCACACACCGGACGGTCGCGACCTCGGGCTGTGGTGGAAGATCGTTGCTCGTAACAAGCGCTGCATCGGGTTGTACTTGGGCGATCCCGACGGCGCCGAGATCTTTTTGAAGCTCGCGTCCGAGGCGGACGTCATCGTCGAGAACTTCCGTCCGGGCACACTCGAGAAGTGGGGCGTGGGGTGGGATGTGTTACACGAGCTGAATCCGCGCCTGATCCTGGCGCGTGTCACAGGGTTCGGACAGATCGGCCCGTACCGCGCGCGTCCAGGTTTCGGCACGCTGGCCGAAGCGATGTCCGGCTTTGCGGCGGTCACCGGCCAACCCGACGGACCGCCGACGCTGCCCGCCATGGGCTTGGCCGACTCGATCGCGGGGATCACCGTGGTCGGCGCGGTGAGCATGGCGTTATGGCATCGTGATCGTCCCGGGGGCAGCGGAACAGGACAGGAAATCGACGTGAGTCTGCTGGAACCCATGATGTGCGCGGTCGGACCGGGCCCAACGGTGTACGACCAACTGGGCACACTCCAGGAGCGGTTCGGCAATCGGTCAGCGTCGAACGCGCCGCGAAACACCTACCTCACGTCCGACGGTCGATGGCTCGCCATCTCCACCTCCGCCACCACCATCGCCGAACGGGTGATGCGCCTCGTTGGCAGGGCGGACGTCATCGATGAACCGTGGTTCGCGTCAGCCAAAGGTCGAGCCGAGCACGGCGATCTGCTCGATGACGCGGTGTCGGCATGGATCGCCGCCCGCACCGCCGAGGAGGTGACCACGGCGTTCGAAGCAGCCCAGGCGGCGGTCGCACCGGTGTTCACCGCTGCCGATCTGCTCGCCGACCCGCACGTGATCGAGACCGACATGATCACGACGGTCGACGACGCCGCGTTCGGTCCCATGCGGATGAACAACGTGCTGTTCCGGATGTCCGACACGCCCGGCTCGATCCGCTTCACGGGGCAGAGCGACATCGGTGCCGACACCGACAACGTTCTGAAGGAACTCGGGATCGATGCCGACACCATTGATGACCTGCGCCAACGAGGAGTCGCGTCATGACCACTGAAGGACTCCTGGCAGCACTTCGTTTCGGCACTCGACAGTGGGATCTCAGTCGGCCGATGGTGGTCGGGATGCCTCAGTCCCCCAATCACCCGCAGTACCGATTGGTGATGCCTCGCCGTCACGGCGATGCCATTCGTGCCGACGGCGGATCAGCCGCCAACGACCTCCTCATGACGGGCACCCACGTCGGGACTCACATCGATGCGCTCGGCCACGTCTCCCACTGCGGCGAGTTGTATGGCGGCGTCTCAGCCGACGAGGCCCAACGCAGTGGTCGACTCGCCAGCCACGGCGTCGAGGAGATCCAACCGATGATCGGTCGCGGCATCCTGCTCGATGTCCCAGCGATGCTCGACATCGAGTGCTGCGACCCGGGCTACGAGATCACCCCCGCTGACCTCGATCGGTGCGTCGAGCTCCAAGGCACCGAACCCGAACCCGGCGACGTGATCCTCCTACGGTCCGGCTGGGGCCTGTTGTGGTCCGACGGCGACGCGTTCATCGGCGCCGATAGCGGCGTTCCCGGCGTCGGCGAGGCCGGCGCCCGGTGGCTCGCAGAACGGACACCGCTCGCCGTTGGCGCCGACACCATCGCGTTCGAGTGCCTCAAAGCCGGTGCCGGCCATGCGCTCCTGCCGGCCCATCGGGTGCTGTTGGTCGATGCTGGCATCAACATCATCGAAACCATGCATCTCGACGAACTCGCTGCCGACTCGATCCACGAGTTCGTCTTCGTGCTGATCCCACTTCCTCTCGTCGGCGCCACGGGTTCGCCGGTGCGCCCGCTCGCCATCGTCAGTTCTGCGCCATGACCGATTCGATGTCCGATGAGGAGACGGGTGCAACGCTCGTCGATCAGCTGGGCGAGCTCGCCGCTCACACCCGACTCGAGGATCTTCCGAAGAAGGTGGCTGACTCGGTTCCGCAGCGGGTGATGGACGTCCTGGGAATCTGCGTACGTTCGACGAGCCTCGACACGTCGCGCGGCGTCATGGACTTCGCGGCCGACCAAGGGGGACGAGCCGCGGCAACCGCCATTGGGGTGCCGGAGCGCCTTCCCGCGACGTTGGCCGCCTTCGTCAACGGCACTCTTGCGCACAGCCTCGACTACGACGACACCCATCTTCCGTCGATCCTGCATCCGTCGGCTTCGGTGATCCCAGCCGCGCTGGCGGCGGCCGAGGCGTCCGGCGCCAGCGGATCAGCGATCGTGGCGGCCATCGCCGCTGGGCTCGAGATCACGGTGCGAATCGGCATGGCGGGCTACGACGTGAAGGCGGGCCAATCCGTCTACTTCGAGCACGGCCAACACGCCACCTCCATCTGCGGTGCCTTGGGCTCGGCGGCTGCAGCGTCGGTCCTGCTCGGCGGTTCGGCCGCCGACGCCGCCAACTCGATGGCGGTTGCCGCCTCGATGGCGTCGGGCATCATCGAAGCCAACCGCACCGGGGGGACGGTCAAGCGCATTCATTGCGGATGGGCCGCTCAGTCGGGTGTCACCGCTGCGCAGTTGGTTCGACGCGGGCTCACAGGCGCACCCACCGCTCTCGAGGGCCGGTTCGGGCTGTTCGAATCGTTCCTGCGCGATGAGTGGTGGCCCGATGCGGTCACCACCGACCTCGGCGCCGTATGGAGTGTCGCCGACATCTTCTACAAGCCCTATCCCGCCAACCATTTCACGCATTGCGCCATCGACGCCGCCTTGGCGTTGCGTGCTGACGGACTGAGCGCCGAGGACGTTGCTGCCATCCGCGTCGGGGTTGCGACCCCGACCGCCCGCACGATCGGCGAGCCACTGAAACTCAAACAGCAGCCGGATACCGCCTACCAGGCACAGTTCTCTGGTCCGTATTGCGTGGCCGCAGCGCTCCTTGGCGGCGGCGGACTCGGGCTCGGGCTCGATGACTTCACCGATGCGCTGGCGACTGACCCCGCCTACCGAGAGCTGATGGCCAAGATCACGATCCACGGCGACGACGCCTGCGACGCCATCTATCCGAATCAGTTCCCCGCCGTGCTCGAGGTCGACACCATCGATGGCCGGACCCTGCGATGCGAGATGTGGTCGAACCGGGGCGGAACGAACTGGCCGCTGACCGATACGGAGTTGGGCAGGAAGTTCGCGGACAACGCTCATGGCTTGCTCGGCGCCGACTCGATCGGCACCGTGATCGCGTCATGTCGGGCGCTGGCCGGCGCCCCCGACGTCGCCGAGTTGATGTCGCCACTGCGCAACATCTGAGCGCTGGCGATACAGTGCGCTCCCGCAGTCCTCGCCAACATCCCCGTGGAGAACCGCGACCTCTCTCGGTCAGCCGCCGTTGCGCTCCGGCTCGGAGATGACTGTGCCATTGTGGGATACCATCGGTATGTTCCGCTGAGGGGAACATCGTTCCAGGACGATTCCCGTCGCCAGATGTCAGAGGTCGACCACGCATGGAAACCACCCGCAGTATCGCCCAGATCCACGATCAGGCCGGGCCGGTCGACACCACCGCTGAGTTCCTTCAACTCCAGGCGGCGATCGACGACATGGCTGCTCGGGTCAGGGCACGCTTCGATGTGGTCCGTGACCCATCATCGGAAGAGTTCGAGACCTACGGAGTCGAAGGTGGACCCACCGGCTCCATCCGCGCTTATTCCGGCCCCGAGGTGGACTGGATGGTCCACTCCTGGCTGGGCAATCCGTCGGTCGGTTTCACCAACCTGCATCTGACCTGCTGGCTCGGCCCCCATACCTGGGTCCCGCACCTCGGTATCGCCTTCGGCACCCTGCCCGACTTCTGGTACTTCGTCGACTTCGTCCCCCGCAAGGACATGCTGGTCGAGCCGACCTATCTCGACAAGTACTACGAGCCCAACAATGCCGAGTACATGGCCATGAGGGACGAACCCGGTTTCAGCCCCTTCGTCAGCCAGACCCTCTACATTCGCCAGTCGGTGTCGCATACCGCGTTGTGTTTCGTAGCGGAACGGTCACAACGATCGCTCGATCGCATGATCGAGCTGGCCAACGGTCGCCTCGAGCAGTGGTTTGCCCACCTCGACGCCGGCGACCCCGTGGACCCGAGCGAACGTGCGGCGCTGGCCGAGCGTGACCTTGCGGTTCGACGCAACGTCGCCGATCGCGACCCCGCCAACATCATGGGTGTTCGATACTTCGGTGAAGAGATGACCGAGCGACTCGTGGCAGCGCTCTGGGGCGGGAATCGGACCACCCCGCGACCGAGTTAGAACACACCACCGCCACACCGCCACATTCCACCGCTAGTACTCGAACACCCAGGAGCCATCGTGCTGAAGAACCACTGGTACGCACTCGAATTCGCCGAAGACGTCACCGACACCCCCCACAAGGCCGAGATCATGGGCCAGCATCTCGTGCTCTACCGCGATTCCCGGGGCGAGGTCGTGGCCCAATCCGACATCTGCATCCACCGCGGCGGACCGCTGTCGGGCGGCAAGATCAAGGGTGACTGCATCGAGTGCCCGTATCACGGGTGGCAGTACGACACCTCCGGAGCGTGCGTGTCCATCCCTGCCAACCGCGAGGGTCTGCCGATCCCCAAGAAGGCTCGCATTGACACCTACCCAGCCGTCGAGCGCTACGGGATGATCTTCGTGTTTCTCGGCGATCTCCCCGAAGACGAGCGGCCCCCCGTCCCCGACCTGTCGTTGGAGGGCATGTCGCCCGTCGCCGCTGGCGAGCATCCCGGGATGAAGTCCGTCAGGGGCGAATTCCACTGGGAAGCCAACTTCGAACGCGTCATGGAGAATGCGGTGGACATCGCCCATGCGCCCTTCGTGCATGCCGGGAGCTTCGGCAACCCCGACTCCCCAGAGGTCGAGGACTTCGAGGTCATTGAGCATCGCGACGGCGAGTGGCTCGTTGAGCTCTGTGCCACCGTGAATCTCACCGCACCCACCCCGTCGGGCGTGTGGGCGGTGCTGGCACGCGGCAAAGAGCGACCACCGGTCAAGACCCGCACCGGAATCTTCCCGGCCAACGTGTCGATGCTCGAGGTGAATCCGAGCATCGGTCAGATCAAGATCTTCACGATGGTCGTACCGATCGACGAACAGCACAGCATCTCGAAGTGGCGCATGTTCCGCTCGTTCTTCACGGCGCCGTGGGCGATCACCTTGCTGCGTGCCGACAAGGACAGCTGGAAGCGCACCATGAAGATCTTCTACGAAGACCAGCCAACCGTCGAAGGCCAGCGACCTGACCTGGTGCCCTTCGACATCTCCGCGGAACTCCACGTGAAGTCCGACGCGCTGCAGCTGGCCTATCGCCGGTGGCGCCAGGAAGGCATCGACAAGGGTTGGCACGTCGACCGCCATCTCGTCACCGGGCCCGACGAGTTGCGCACCTACCGCGTGATCCCGTCGCCAGCCCGACGAAACAACCCGGAGCTCGCCAATGCGTGGGTGTTGAAAGAAGTCGAGGCCGCCGAAGCCCATCGAGAACGCGCCGAAACCGTCAGCGTGTCAGCTGCTGAGGAGACCAACTCGTGAGCCTTCCTCGCGATCTGTGCATGGGCAACGTCGAGGAGATCATCGATCGCCTCGGGCTCACCGAAATTGCTGGCGACACCACCCCCGAGCGAATGGTGCTCACCAGCCCCATGGTTCCCGACGGACCCGTCGGCGCGCTGCGGATCTTCGACCGACCGGGCGTCGTGCGGCTCGTCTATGTGGGGTTGTCGGTGCCGATGATCCAACTGGACAGCCACATGATGTTCGCGTTCACTCCGCTCGACTCGGCCGTGCCTCACTTCACGTTGGACTCCGTCGGCAACGACGACGACTTTGCGTTCCACTTGGACTGCATCCCCCGTCTCGACCTCGGCGCCAACCTCGACTACATGGACCATTGCTACGGTCCCCTCACACCCATTCGCGCTGAATGCCAGGCGATCGAAGGCCTCCAGAAGGCCAACATCGGCGAGCGCCAGTGGGCCCTCATGAGTGAGTGGATGATCGTGCATCGTGCATCAGAGGGTGCCTTCAAGGAGATCTCCACCACAGTGGCTGCGTATCGCGATCACTGGCTCGACCTGATGGAACAGGGCATCCCCTCGGCGCTCGTCGAAGTGACCGCCGAGGACCTGGCAACACGCGACAAGCGCAATCGCGACGCCATCTTCAACCCCGATGTCGACGCCGTTTGGAGCCGAGTGTCGCAACTCCTCGGCGAGGAACAATCCGAAGCCGTGAGACTCACCCTCGCAACCCAAGGAAACGGTGTGGCATGACCGAGACACAGGATTCCGGCTCGATCGCCAGCAACTGGCAGTCCCAGATCGAAGGTGAGTGGTACGGCAACCCGTCGGTCTTCGATGCCGAGGGCAACCACACCGGGTGGATCAAGGTGGCCCGCAGCTCGGTGTTCGAGAACGGCCAGACCACCTATTTCATGGACACCAAGTTCGACAACGTGGGCCCGTTGCGCAATCGCCTCGAGGTCACCGAGTTCGCCTTCGGCCTCAAGGACTCCGACACCAACCGCATCTACATGGGGCCCGACTTCATCGGTGCCGGACACCCGTACGGCGCCTTGGTCGACGCCCACTACTACTCCCCCGGCTGGCGAGCCGACCTGCGCACCATGGTGCACATCCTCCCGGACAACGAGACCCAGGTGTACAGCTCGTTGCTCTACGACGGGCCCACCATCTGCGCCGTATTCAACGGTGTGTACAAGGTGGCGTTCGACTACGAGACCAACACCGAGACCCGCGAGCGGATCGACGCCTTCTGTGCTGGCGAGCGCACAGCTGGTGTGAAGCCCCATGACATACCCGCCAAGGTGGCCGGCTCCTGGTCGGGCGAGATGCTCTGCTACGGACCCGACCAGGAGCTCGCCGGCAAGGTCGAGGTCACCATCTCGCATCAACCGACCTCCCTCCTGCGTGCCCGACAGACGATCTCGGTCAGCGGGCTGTTCGATCGGGAGTACACCTTCGACCGCTACCACGACGGCAACCGCCACACGTTCGATGGGCCCGACCTCTACGGCAACGCCATCGCCTACGGCCGGGCGCTGTACACGACTCAACACAGTTACGGCGAGGCGTGGAAGATCCAAGGGCGGGAGTTCCTCTACGACGACCAGTTGAACCTGTCGGCGTGTTGGAAACTGTTCGACGGGGACCAGATGCAGTACCTGATGTATGGCTCGTTGGCATGGACCGACGCCTGAGCCCGACCACGCGATGACCGGTTCACTCGGCGCGGTCCGGTCCATCGTGATCGGTGCCTCGAACCCTGCCGCGACCATCGCCTTCCTCAGGGTCTTCGGCTTCGAGAACACCGCAACCTCGATCATCATCGAGTCGGTCGCCAGCGAGATGTACGGCCTCGCGCATGAGACCACTGAGACGACGCTCGCCAACCCCAGCGGTGGCGCCAGCTTGGCCATCGTTGCCACCCCGAACGCTGGAAGGGCTCGATCGGCATACCAACTCGGACCGCGGGCCCTCGACCTGTACACGCCAGACATCGAGTCCGCACTCGGGCTGATCGCGGCGAGCGGACTCGCATCGTCGATCAGTCCCATCGGTGACATCTCACTGGGGCCCGTGGCCATGCGACAAGCCTTGATCATGGGTCCCGACGGCCTGCCGGTGGTGCTGGTGCAGTCGAACATGGCGCGATCATCCGTGCTCGACGACCATCCCGAGTCGTCGTTCTCCGATCCACATTCGGTGGTGTGGTGTGTTCCGGAACGCGATTCCGAAGCCGCGTGGTGGCAAGCGCAGTTCGAGCTCACCAAGGGAATGGATCTCGGTTTCTCCGAGCCAGCGGTGTCGACCTATCTGGGCCTGCCGGATCCGGTGGTGCCGATTCACATGACCATGCTCAGCGACACAGCGATCGCTCCGGCCCGGCTCGAGTTGTTGGCCTTCCCCGAGCATCCCGACGCAAGTGAGGCCTCCTCCGAAGATGCCGACGGGCCGCTGACCGGAGGGATCTGGGCGATCCGGCTGACAGATCAGCCACCTGCTCGCACCGACCGCTCCCCCGGCGGCGTCCGCTACCAGCACTGACCCCCGTTCTGGCGGCTCCCCGCCTCATCGCTGACCGGCCGCCAAACGAGAGCACCAGCTGCGCTCCTCGCGTCCGTGCAAGGTTTCCTGCAACACTTCATATGAGTGGGGCGTCTGGTAGGCGATGACTCACGTTGAAACTGCTGGACTCATGGTGACCGAATCGATGGACCCGTCTCTGAATCCGACCCCAGTCAGTCGTTGGGCCAAGGCTCGCCTCGACAACGGGGCATGGAAAGTCACCGATGATTCGGTGTGTGCCTTGGGGTTCATGGTGTCCAGCGACCGGTGTGGTCGAACTGGTGTCGTCCTCTACGGCTCGCCGCCAAGATAGACCGAACCGATAGTCAGCCAAGCAGGTTGCGGGCGTGGCGGACCACCGCTTCGTCAACCATTCGCCCTTCGTCGTCCACCAACACACCCTCCCCTCTCGTGAGCGCATCATCGAACGCCGTGACCAGTGCTCTCGCTCGGTCGACTTCCTCGTCGCTCGGCTCGAACACCTCCGCCACGACCGCCAGCTGCGCTGGGTGGATACACGATCTGGCGCCAAAGCCCAGTGCCCGCAGATCGATACACGACGCCCGGAACGCATCGAGGTCACGAAAGTCGGTCGACACCGATGCCGTCGGCGATGCGATTCGTGCCGCCGCACTCGCCACCACGATCGCCGAGCGGATCGCCAGGAACTCGCGTCCATCGGGCGACGGAGCCATGCCGAGATCGGCCCGAAGGTCCGCCTCGCCCAGTGCGAGGTTCGCCACGCTGACATGACGCGCGATCGCCGGTGCGTCGAGCACACCGCGCGCCGACTCGATCAAGGCCACGATCGGCGCGCGATGTTCCCCGAACATCGAAGCCAGCAGCTCGGCGAACGCGTCGACCGACTCGATCGTCGCCTTCGGGAGGTACCACCCGGAACACACGCCGGCCACTTCGGCGAGCGCTTCGAGATCCTTGGCAGTTTCGAGGGGGTTGACCCGGACCATCAGGGCCGGCGCGTCATCGGGGCGCCGCTCCGCCAGGAACCTTGCCGCATGACCACGCGCCTCGGGCTTCGCCGACGCCGCCACGCCGTCCTCCAGATCGAGGATCATCACGTCGGCGCCGCGTCCGATGGCACCTGACATGCGGTCGGGTCGGTCGGCCGGACAATAAAGATAGCTGCGATGCACGAGACGACCGTACCGCTCAGCCCGCTGGCAACCCGGCGCGCTCGATGCCACGAGCGATCAACGTCCGGAGGATGTCATTGGTTCCCTCGCCGATCGCCATGAGCGGCGCATCCCGGTACAACCGCTCCACTTCGAAGTCGGTGGAGTAGCCGTAGCCCCCGTGGATTCGCATCGACTCGAGGCTCGCCGTCAGCGCCACCTCGGAGGCGAAGAGTTTGCACATTCCTGTCTCGACATCTGCTCGCCTGCCGGCGTCGAGTTTCGATGCCGCCCACCACGTGAGCAATCTCGCCGCCTGGACCCCGGTGGCCATGTCGGCAATCTTCATCTGCACCGCCTGGAAGTGGGCGATGGGTTGGCCGAAGGCGTGCCGCTCCTGGGAATAACTGTGCGCCTCCTCCAGCGCCCGATGCGCCACCCCCACTGCCCGCGCGGCGATGTTCACCCGGCCCAACTCGAGCCCCGACATCGCTTGCTGCATGCCGTGGCCCTCCTCGCCCCCGAGCAGATTCTCGACCGGTACCCGGCAGTTGTCGAAGACCACCTCGCTCGAATCGACGCCTCGGTAGCCGAGCTTGCCGAGGTCACGGGTCACGGTGCAGCCAGGAGTCTCCTTCTCGACGAGGAGCATCGACATCCCACGATGGCGGGGCTCAGCCGTGGGATCCGTCTTGACCAAGACCGGTAGCGGATCGGCATAGCGGGCGTTGGTGATCCACGTCTTGGTGCCGTTGACGACATAGTGGTTGCCGTCTCGTTTGGCCAGGCAGGTGATGCCTTGTAGATCGCTCCCGGCGTCGGGTTCGGTCAACGCGATGCCGCTCCGACGACGCCCCGTCGCGAGGTCCGGAAGGAATCGCTGGCGCTGCTCGTCGGTGCCGTGGTTCTGAATCATCCGACACGCCAGGCCGTGGCTGCCGATCGCTCCGGCCACCCCCATCCACCCCCGCGAGATCTCCTCGAAGACCAGCGCCAACGTCACACAATCCACACCGAGGCCGCCATGGGTCTCGGAGATCGTCAGTCCGAAGAGGCCCATGTCCTTCATCAACTCGATGATCTCAGCGGGGTACGTACCGGCCTGCTCCATCTCTCGGGCGACCGGTCGTATCTCGCGGTCAACGAAACTTCGGACAGTGTCGCGGAACGCCAGGTGATCGTCGGTCAGATCGAAGTCCATGTACCGCTCCTGTTGGGCTCAACGCCAGAGATCGTCGGCCGATAGTTGCACATGACCCCCGCCGCGGCCGAACGACCCACATCCGATGAGCCAGCACCGTCGTCACCACGCGATCGACTCTCACTGGGCGCGTTCACCCTCATGATCCTGCCCAGCATGGTGGTGATGGCGCTGGGTATCTCCCTCGTCACCAACGCCACGCCCGTCTCTCCCGACCCCGAAGGACTCGCTGAGTCGGCGGCGGTTCAGATCATCGAGCAACCCACTTCCCCCAAGGTCAAGGTGGAGGGAAAGATTGAAACTCGCAACGCCAGCGGTACTCCGGTCGAGTCGACATCGGCAGAGGCGGCCTGGCTGAAACTCGCCCTCGAGTTGGTCGCGGCTGATCGCGACACTGCTGAGGCACGCGTCTCCACGCTCGAACGCGAGCTCCTACGTCTTCGAGTCGAATCGGCGACCCGGGACACGGCGAGCACCGGTTCACCCAGCGACTCCGCTACAGAGACACCGGGCGATTCGAACCAGACATTGATCGGCTCACCCCACCGACGTTGAGTCCCCGTCCGTCGAGTCGACGTGATCGACCCTCGCTGGAGTGAGTTCCTCGAATCGATCGATCCGGCGGAGCGCGGGGAAGGCAACACACCACACCGCTGCCACTACCAGCGTCGCCGCACCACCGAACACGATGGCGCCCGCTGCGCCGATCAGAGCGCCAGCGAGGCCCGATTCGAAGGCGCCCAACTCGTTCGACGCACCGATGAATACCGACTCGACGGCGACCACGCGTCCCCGGACGGCGTCGGGTGTGACCAACGGTCCGAGGGTGGAGCGGATGAAGACGCTCACTGAATCGGCGGCGCTCATGATGAACAGCATCGCGAGCGCCACCACGTAGTTGGTGGTCAACCCCAACCCGATGGTGGCCGCGCCGAAGATCGCAACGACGACGAACAACGTCGGCCCGACGCGTCGGCGGAGGGGACGAAACGTGAACACGGCAGCGGCGGCCGCTGCCCCCATGCCGCCGGCCGCGCGAAGCCAGCCCAAACCGACGGCACCGACGCCGAGACGCTCATCGGCGATCGCCGGGAGTAAGGCGACTGCACCGCCGAGCAGTACCGCAAAGAGATCCAACGAGATGGCCCCCAACAGGATCGGGTTTCGACGGATCACCACGATCCCTTCAAAGGCGGAGCGAACGTTGGTGCTGCCCGGCGCTGCTCGCGGCGGGCGGACGTAGCTCGGCGCGTATCGAATGGTCAGCGCGATCGCTGCCGCCGCCAATGCACACGACGCGGCGAACACGTGCGGCGCCGCGGGGCTCAGGACGTACAAGCCGCCAGCAACAATCGGCCCCACGATCAGCGCCGATTGCCACGCCACGCTGTTCAGGGCAATCAGGCGGGGCAGCAGAACAGGTTCGACGAGGTTCACGGGGAGCGAGCGGCTCGACGGCGCGGCGAACGCACGGAACACTCCGAACACGACCACGATCATCAGGATCCGAGACAGATTGACGGCGTCGGCCCAGACAAGTGCTGCCAATCCCATTGCACACGCTGCTTCGCCAACGAGCGCGCCACTGAAGATTCGTCGCCGATCGAATCGGTCGGCGACCCCGCCAGCCACAATCACCAGGAGCGCCGACGGAGCGAACTCCGCCAGGCCGAGGAGTCCGAGGTCGAGTTCACGCCGGGTGAGGTCGAAGACCTGCTTTCCGAGGGCGGTGGTTTCGGCGGCCAACCCGATGGTGGCAAGGAATACGGCGATGAGAAACGGGGTGACCGAGCCGGATCGGAGCACATCGCCCACGGGGATCTCGCCCGAACGGCGCGCGTCTGCCCGCTCCGGATCGGTTCGTGCCGGGCCCGGCGTCGCGGAGTCGGCCGTCGTCATCGGCCACACGATACGTCCCGTTGTCGCAGACCCCCGACTCGATTGCTTGCCTGCGGACCGGACCGAGCTTTCGAAAGTGCACGAGGAATATGCAAAGTTGGGTTGATGAGGTGACGTGACACCACTATACTCGTACACATGTTCGATATATCAGCAGCTCAGCAGCAACCCGAACACACCAGCACACCGACGACGCACAGTCCGACGACGCACGGGTGCCCAGAACTCGACGAACTCGCCGCGATGTTCGCCCGACGTCGTCAACTCGACGCTGAAACAGCAGCCCTGATCGCTGTCATCGACCACGATGGGCTCACCGAAACCCACACCGGTCACCACACCGCCGGATGGATCGCACAGACCGACCAGCAACCCATCAACCAAGCCCGCCACCAGGTCCGGGTCGCACGACACCTCGTCAGCCCCCGCCTCCAACCGCTCCGAGACGCCTTCAACGCCGGAACCATCGGCTTGCAACACATCGCCGCGTTCAACCGGGCAGCCAACCCCCGCAACCTTGACGACCTGTGCGACCTCGCCCCCCACCTCATCGAACTCGCGAAGGTCGCCACGTTCGACCGGTGGAACCAAGAACTCCGCGGGATCGCCGAGCAACTCGACCAAGACGGCGGCTACGACCCAGCAACCGACCCCACCAACAACCAGCTTCGAATCACCCCCCTCACCAGCGGATATACCCACATCACCGGCACCCTCGTCGGCGAACTCGCGCTCACCATTGCATCGATCATCAACGCAGCAACCGACAACACCCTCGCCCGGCACCGCTCCGACCGAGACCAACTCGCCGAGGTCGGCCACGACCACGAAATCCCCTCACGACCCCAAGCGGCCGCCGAAGCCCTCGCGGAACTCCTGCAACGCGCCGCGGCCACCCCCGACCACCTCGGTCACACGCTCAAACCTGAAGCGGTCATCATCATCCACCCCAACAACCCCGGACCCGACGGCAATCCGACTGTCACCGACATCTCCGGCAACCTCGTGTCAACCACACTCATCAACTGGGCGATCTCCACCGGCCTCACCCGACTCCTCGAAACGACCCCGAGCGGCGACCCCCTCCGCGTCGGATTCGCCCAGCGATTCGCTAACCAGCATCAACGCCGCGCACTCAGCATCCGCGACGGTGGCTGCACCTTCCCCGGCTGCACTACCCCGACCAACGGCTGCGACGCCCACCACGTCACTCACTGGAGCCCCAAGAAACACTCCGGACCGACCGACATCGACAACCTCGCCCTCCTCTGCCGCCACCACCACCGAATCACCCATCGGTCCGGCTGGACCATGCACCTCGCGCCAACCGCCGACCCCAACCACACCGCATTCGCCTGGACCACCCCCGCAGGCCACACCCTCCACAGCCAACGCCACCACACACTGCTGCGCCCACCCGAATGAACAGGCCCGTCACCCGTGTGCCATCTAGTCGCAGCACCCTGCGACCGATCGCCCGCGCCACCATTCAAGTGCATGGCTGCTGAAGTGGGTCTTGCCCGGCAGCTGACCACCGTTTACCTTTCATGTTTTGCTCTAGTGTTTCGCTCAGCGGAACACCGGTCCACTGTAAGGAACATCGACGGGGGTCGACCATGCGCAGACCAAGGATCACCACCACTCGAATCGGAGTGGCGCTCGTCATCGCCGCGCTGGGCTCCTACCTGCTGCCCAACTCGACGACGGGTGCAGCTGTCGGCCCCGATGTGACCAACAGTGCCACGACCACGTATCAGTGCAGGGCCACCGGCATTGCTGGAAGCGCTATCTATCCCGATCAAGACGTCCTGGTCAGCGTGGTGACCCCGTCCACGGTGACGCCCGGACAGGGCTTCAAGGTCAAGATCACCATCGGCTCCGTAGCTCTCGCTGCGGCGCCGGCCTTCCTCGATCTCAACGCCGTCGGGATCATCGGTCGGGTCGATCTCGCAATCACGGGCGGGACCGTGACTTCCAATGGAAGCCCCCAAGCGTTCTCCGCCACGCCGGTTGTCTTCGTGGGAAATGGCGCAACCGCCACCGTTCCCCAGCTCGTCGCTGATATCGCTCCGAGCGGAGGCGACGGGTCCACCGTCAACATTGCACCGACCGTTCTAGCGATTCAGTCGGGTTCGACCGGCTTCGTGTGCACGAACAAGGCGGGATCGCCGATCGCAACCGCCAACGTCCTCGTGGCTGCCCCCGCCACAACAACAACAACAACAACAACAACAACAACAACAACGACGACGACGACAACGACCACCACCACCACGTCGACGACGACATCCACCACCACGTCGACGACGACATCCACCACCACCACCACCCCCGTCCCGGGCGCCACCACAACGACCACGAAGCCGACCACGACCACGACTGCGGCTCCGACGACCACCACAACCGCCAAGCCGACCACGACCACCGCGGCTCCGACCACGACGACCACGACGACCACGACCACGACCACGACCACGACCACCGCGGCACCAACCACGACGACCACGACGACCACGGCAAAGCCCACCACCACGACGGCGCCGACCACGACCACCAATCCAGGTGGCGGAGCGCAGACGGTTCAGACCGAGGCCTCCTACGACTACACCTGCCTCGTGACCGTGAGCGGCGCTGCCATCTCTCCGCAGGTCTCGACCGTCACGGCGAAGGTCTTCGCTCCGAACAAGGTCGGAGCCGGCAAGACCTTCAGTGTGGGCGTGGCCTTCGAGCCGGGACCGGCCAACGGCCCGATCGCGATCGACCCGGGCCTCATCACTTACACGGTTGATCTCGACGTTGTCTCCGATGGCGTCGCCAGCACCAAGACGTCCGCTGGTGTTACCAACCCGACGGCCATCCCGCCCACCTTTCCCGGCGGCGTGGTGTCCCGGTACATCGTCCCGATCATGGTGACCGACCTGGTGGCTCCGACCCGAGTCGGCGCGGTGGTCACCACCGCACCCAACAAGCTGAAGTTGGCGATCCCGTCGCTGAACACCAGCGTGGCGTGCACGCGGGTCGCCGTGCTCGGCCCGGTCAGCTCGACCATCGTGGCGGCGGGCGACGTCATTGCCGCCACCACCACGACCCAGGCACCCCAGACCACGGCGCCGCCGACCGCCCCGGAGACGACCGGACCCAAGACGGTCTCGACGCTGGCACCACTCGCTCCTGGCGCCGGTCTGACTTCCCAGATCGTCACCAAGACTGCGCAGATCAGCATGGAGTGCGACATCACCGTGTCGGGCTCGTCGCTGACACCGCAGACGGGCCTCGTCACGGCGCTGGTCAGTGCGCCCGATCGGGTGGCACCGGGATCGACGTACAACGTCACCATCGCCTTCGACCCCGGCCCCAAGAACGGTCCGATCCGCTTCGCCCCCGGCCAGGTCAGTTACTCCGCGGAACTCGCAATCAGTGGCGGCGGAACGCCCGGCAAGGTGATGACATCCAACGCCACCAATCCCGATGTGGTGTCACCATCGAAGCTCCCCAACGGACCCAACGTCTACCACCAGGTCCCATCGTTGGTCGCCAAGGTGACGGCGCCGGCCAACTCCGGAGCGACCGTGGGAATCTCCCCCTCGAAGCTCATCATCACCATCCCGCTGCAGGATTCCACCACGTCGTGTAAGCCAACGGGGGCCCAGGCTGTAGTGGCCAGCTCCCAGGTGGTCGCTGGCGTGTCGGCACCCGCAGCAGTGCGTGGGTTCACCGGAACTCGCAGTGGCGCCGGTGGCACCAGCGTGAAGGGCGCAACCCTTGCTCGCACCGGCAGCGACGCTGATACGCAGGGCCTTTTCGCCACGGCGCTGCTTCTGTCGGGCCTGGCTCTCGTTGCCATCGGGCGTCGTCGCCAGCTCCTCTCCCGCCGCAAGTGATCGCCGCTCTCGACCTCCGGGACCTGTTCCTAGTCGGCCATGTGGTGATCTTCGCGGTCTGGTTCGGCACCGATCTCGCCACCTTCTATCTGTCGCGACGAGTCGTTGATTCAGCGCTCCCGATCGACTCACGGTTGGTCCTCGCCAAGGCCATGTTGGGCATCGAGATCATTGCCCGACTCTGCCTCCCCACCATGTTGGCGCTGGGCCTGTCGCTCAGCCTCGATTCGGGGTATCTGACCGTCGGTAGCCTGGAACCAAACGCAGCCATCGCTATCATCTGGGTGGTCGTCGCCCTCTGGGTCGGGGTGGTGTGGACCATCCATCGCAGCGGCGGCGGCGAGCTCGCCGGGCGGCTCGCCCAGGGCGATCTGGTGTTCCGCGGACTCGTCTGTGCCGGCCTCTGGGTCAGCGCCATCGTGTCGCTCGTGGCCGACGATGGCCCGTTCGCGTTCAACTGGTTGGCCGTGAAAGTCCTGCTCTTCGCGTTGATCATGACGTGTGGCATCACCATCCGATTCCTCCTCCGACCGTTCTCGGCGGCGTTCGGCGAGTTGGTGTCGCTGGGATCGAGTCCCGAACGGGAAGCAACGATGGGGTTGGCTATTCGCCGTGCCCAACCGTTGGTCGGCGTGATCTGGCTGTCGCTGCTCGCTGCCACGGCTCTCGGCGTGTTGCAGTCGTCGCTCCTCGCCTGAGCAGGACCGTCAAAATCAGTTCTCGCACCCGACCGACGACTAGTGTTTCGTTGAACGGAACGCTGTTCCACTGAACGAATTCGTTCCACCTCAGACTGGAGACCACATGCGACTAGCTCGTATCGCCGCAGCCACTGCCATTCTTGCCGCCGGTTCAGGAGCGCTCTTTGCCGCTCCTGCCAGCGCCACCCACGATGGCGAGACCATCAAGGTCTCGAAGTTCGACGGACTCTCCGACGGCGATGTCGTCGACGTATCGTTCGCCGGGTTCACGCCAGCGAGCGCTGGCGGCAAGCCCGCGAAGGTCGTGATCGCGGGCCAGAAGGAATTCACCACCGTTCCTGACCTGCTCAATTTCGAGGAGTACGGCGCTGCCGAGAAGCTCAACGTCGCCGATGACGGCACCGGGTCGACCACGATCACCGTCAAGAAAGACCACGGCATCATGAACAGCGGTGTCCCACTGGTCTGCGGCGAGACCGGTCCGTGCTACATCGTGGCCATTCAAGAACCGTTCCTCCCCCTTCCCCGCTGGTCGGTCCAGGAGATCACGTTCGGCGGTGCAACGACGCCCGTTACCGAGGCCCCCGCAGCGACCAGTACCACTGAGATCGCCGCCGAGACCACGACCACGGAGGCAGCGACGACCACGACGACCGAGAAGCCTGTCGAGGTTCCGTTGGACTCCACCGTCGAGGAGAAGAAAGACGACAGTAGTAACACCGGTCTGATCATCGGCGGCATCGCCGCAGCGGTGGTCGTGCTCGGTGGCATCGGCTTCGCTCTGTCTCGCAAGTCGAAGGGTGACGACAGCACACCCCCAGCCCCGATGACCCAGGGCCCGCCGGCCTGATCTCGGATTCGCCTGGTTGGTGCTCGAAGGCGAATCGAGTCAGGTCAGATCAGCGCCGGCGAGCTCGACACGAGCGCTGTCGCCAGCTTCCACGGACGGCCATCAACGAGGTTCGTGCCCTTGGAGATTTGACGGTTCACGGTCCGCGCCGGGTGGATCGTCGCCTGAACCAGCTGGCCAGCAGGAACGACCGTCACGTCGGGTTGATTGATGGTGCCGTCGAAGACGCGCGTCCTCGACGGCGCCCACAGCGTGAAGTCCGGTGGCAGGTCGACGATCGCACCATCCCCGCTCGCATTGGCCGCGATGAGGCACATCCGGTTCTCGGCGGCTCGTTCGATCAGCCCGGTCGTGGTTTCCCAGTGCTCGCGCTGGGTGAACGGCACCGCGACGACATCGCAGCTGGCGAGGGCCGCCAGACGGCTCACCTCCGGGAAGATCGAATCGTCACCGACGATGATGGCCAGCCGACCCCACGGGAGGTCAATCGGGGTGACCTCCGAGCCGAGCCCGGTCTGCCACGGCGCATTCGCCTGGATCTGATGGAGTTGAACCTGGCGACCGATGATCCCGTCGGTCGACAATGCAATCCCGACGTGGCTGTCGCCATCACGGATGCTCGACACCACAACAGCGTCGCCGAGGACCTCGCGAAGATCGTTGAGCCGACCGTCAGCGGCCAACTCGGGCAACAGCACGAGTTGAGCTCCCGACTCAACAGCCGAGCGCACCAGCGGAACCGGATCGACATTCGGGCCCACCGAACACACGACGACGCGCAGTTCGTCGGCCCGATGATGGTCATCGAGGTCGGGGGTGGCGACCGCCAGCGCGGCGTACACCTCGGGGCGACGGGCCGCCACGATGTCGGTGCCGTCCGGTCGACGTTTGTCGAGCGCCAGCGTCAGATCGATGTCGGCGGCGATGACTGCTTCGCCGGAACGTGGGGCCATGGCGACCACCGTGCCGTCGGGCGCGACGATCTGGCTCTCGCCAGCGCCACACAGCGCCTCGCCGGGAACGTTCATGGCCGCCGAGAACATGGCGACCTTGTCAGGCGGGAGCAACGGCCCGACCTTGCAACACGCCACCAGCCACGCCTTGTTCTCCGCAGCTCGAACGGGAATGTGTAGCGAGGCCTCGTCGAGCGCGAACGAGTTCAGGCTGTTCAACAGCAACGACGCCCCGCGCAGCACCAGACCGCGCGGAACCTCGGCGATGACCCCATCCATGCAGGCATAGCTGCCGATCATGGCGAAGCCGGCGTCGATCACCGATGCAGGTTCCTCGGCGGCCGACAGGTAGTCGCCCTCGGCGCCCATCAGCACGGTCTTGTCGTTGTCAGCAACGAGCGAGCCCTCAGGCGAGAACAAGAAATTCGTGTTGGTGATGCGTCCGGGCGTGTCCTCGCGAGAGGTCGACGCGCCGGATCGGCGCACCGTGCAATTGAGTTGAATCCAACACCGATGCCGGCTCGCCCGTTCAGCAACGGCTGTGATCCATGGGCCGTCGGCGTCAATCGCCACCGACCAGGCGTGGGCGCCGTCGTCGTAAATCGAGAGGTGGTTGCAGAACTCAGGAAGAACCAGCACCAGCGGCTGCTGAGTGGCGGCTTCGTCGATCATCCGAAGTGTCGTAACGAGGTTCTCCTCGACATCACAACCAGTTTGGAACTGTGCCGCCGCCACCCGGATCGTGGTCATCGCGGGAACACCCCGGCCTTGCCGACCAGTCCGGGAACCGGGTGAGCGAGCGTTGCCTCGAGCCAGTCGATGTTGGACACCAGTCGATCGAGATCGACGCCCGTGTCGTAACCCATCCGATGCAAGAGATAGATCAGGTCCTCAGTGGGGATGTTTCCCGTGGCATTCGGAGCAAACGGGCAACCGCCGATGCCGCCGAGCGAGCTGTCCAACACGCGGATTCCCACCTCCACCGCCGCGGCAGCGTTGGCCAATCCGGTGTTGCGGGTGTTGTGGAAATGGCAACGCAACGTGATGTCTCCGACCAGCTCACGGACGGCGACGACCCGTTCGCGCACATCGGTCGGCACTGCAACGCCGATCGAATCGGCCAGGGCGATCTCGCGGGGGCCGGATGCAGCGACCTGCTCGGCGACCCAGCGCAGGCGATCGACTGACAACTCTCCTTCGTAGGGGCACCCAAAGCTGGCGGCGAGTGTCACGCTGACCGGCAACCCGGCGGCGTTGGCAGCGGCAACGATGTCGTTCGAGGTGTCGATGAGCCCTTGGGTGGTCTGGCCCTGGTTCTTCTCGGCGAAGGTGTCGCTGCACACGACGACCACGTTGATCTCGTCCACGCCAGCGCCCTGTTCGTTCGCTTCGATCGCCCGATCGAAGCCACGACGGTTCAGGACGAGTCCGATGTAGCTGGCGCCGCGGTCACGCGGAAGTGCAGCCATGACATCATCAGCGTCGGCCATCTGTGGCACCCGCTTGGGGTTCACGAACGACACGACCTCGATCCGTCGGAGCCCGGCGTCCAGCGCCCGCGTGATCAGGTCCACCTTGGCGGACGTGCCGAGCAGGGTCGGGTCGCTCTGGAGCCCGTCGCGAGGCGCCACTTCGACGATCTCGACGCGCTCGTTCGCTGGGGAATCGCTCATCGTGGCTGAATGGTAACGCCGTTTCGCTCAACGGAACACACGGACGTATCGTTGCGACATGACCACCCCGCTCTCCGACCTGCGCGTGATCGAAATGGGCCAGCTGCTGGCCGGACCCTTCTGCGGGCAGCTCCTCGCCGACTTCGGCGCCGACGTCATCAAGATCGAACCACCCGGCCAGGGCGACCCCATGCGCGAGTGGGGCAGGGAGAAGTCCGGCGGTCGCAGCCTGTGGTGGCCGGTCGTCGCCCGGGGCAAGAAATCCGTGACGATCAACCTGCGCGAACCCGCCGGTCAGGAACTCATCCGCAAGTTCGTGGCCGAGGCCGACATCCTGGTCGAGAACTTCCGGCCGGGAACGTTGGAGAAGTGGGGCCTCGCCCCGGCCGACCTCATGGCCATCAATCCCCGACTGATCGTGGTGCGGGTGTCGGGCTACGGCCAGACCGGGCCCTACGCCAGCCGACCCGGCTACGGAGCGATCGGCGAGGCCATGGGTGGCCTTCGCGCCGTCATCGGCGAGCCTGACCGCCCACCCTCGCGAGCGGGAATCTCCATCGGCGACACCCTGGCCGCCATCTTTGCGTGCGTCGGTGCCCTGGTTGCGCTCCACCATCGTTCGAATACGGGCACCGGCCAGGTCGTGGACTCTGCCCTCTACGAAGCCGTGCTCGGCGTGATGGAATCCCTGATTCCCGAGTACACGGCCACCGGTTACATCCGACCCCGCACCGGGTCGATCCTGCCCAACGTTGCCCCGGCCAACGCCTATCCCACCAGGGACGGCAAGGAGCACCTCATCAGCGGCAATCAGGACACCGTCTGGAAGCGGCTCGCCGAAGCCATGGACCGCCCCGAGCTCGGCGACGATGAACGCTTCGCCACCCATGCGGGTCGAGGCACCAACCAGACAGAGTTGGATGTGTTGATCGGCGAGTGGTCTGCGACGCTGACGGCTGCCGAACTCGAGGATCGCCTGAACGAGTTCTCGGTGCCCAACGGCAAGATCTACACCGCACCTGACATGTTGGAGGACCCACACTTCGCGGCGCGTCAGGCCATCGTGACCCTGGCTCATCCGCTGCTCGGTGACTTCCCGATGCAGAACGTGGTTCCCAAGTTGTCGGACACGCCCGGTGAGGTTCGCTGGGTCGGGCCTGAACTCGGTGAACACACCGACGAGGTGCTCACCGACGTGCTGGGCCTCACCGAGCACGACATTGCCGAGCTCCGAGCGGCTGGCGTGGTGTGAAGCCGATCGCTGCGGTCTCCACCCCCGAACTCGACGCGGTGGCTGCACCCCGACCCGACGACGTGGATCACATCTGCGGCCCACGCGCCCGGTTGGCAGTGATTGCGCCATCGACGAACACCATCGTCGAGCAGGATGTGGCCATGATCCGCCCCGAGGGCGTGACCTTCCACACGGGGCGCATGTACATCTCCAATCCGGTGCTCGGCTCCAACGCCGACTTCGAGAACCTACTGACGCAGATCCGCGAGTCGATTCGCGTCGCCATCCGCGACGTCCTCACGTCGAAGCCCACGTACATGATGATGGGAATGTCGGCCGAGACCTTCTGGGGTGGCGTCGAGGGGAATCGATCCTTCATCGAGCGAGTCGAAGACCAGTCGGGTCTGTCGGTCTCGACCGGTGCGTCGGGGTGTCGGGCAGCGCTCGAGCGATTCGGTGCGCAACGAATCGCGGTGTTCTCGCCCTACCAGCCCGTCGCCGATGAACAGGTATCGACCTACTTCTCCGAAGCCGGGTTCGATGTTGCCGCCGTCACCGGTCTGCGATGCCCGACCGCCACCGCCATCGCCGAGGTGGGGGCCGGTCGACTCGAGCGCGTGGTAGCGGCACTCGACGACGATTCCGTGGACGCCATCGTGCAGGTCGGCACCAACCTCAACTTCGTGCAGCAGGCGGCGACGCTCGAGCAACGCCTCGGCAAGCCCGTCATTGCCATCAACGTGGCAACGTTGTGGCACTCCCTGCGCGCCGTGGGGATCGACGACCGCATTAGCGGATTCGGCCGACTCCTGGCTGAGTTCTGAGCGAACCGAAGGCAAGGACCGGTGCAAAGATGAACGGCACGAGCCCCAACCCCACCCCGAACGCGGTGCCTTTGTCGAACCGCTTGGCAATGTCGATGCCGACGACGGCCGCCATCACCACATTGACGACGGGCACCAGCAGCACGAGACCTTGCCAGAGGGGCCGTCGAGCGATGCTGACTGCAACGAACAGGTTCACGACAGGGATCAGCGCCAAGATTCCAGGTCGGCCCGCGGCGGCGAACACTTTCCAATACGCGACATGGCAGAAGATCACGACTGACAGGATCACCGTGAACCACACGAACGTTGCCGCCCATTCCCCCAGCCCAGATGCCACGATCACGTCCGGCCGCTGCTCCATTGCCTCACCCTACCGAGCTGTCCGATGACCACATCTTCAACCGCACCTGCTTCGACCGCCACACCGAGCCCGCTCGATCGACTCGACCCAGCGGCGATGCCGGTCATCGGCACCATCGAACACACCCGCCGGGTCGTCATCGTGGGTGCCGGGCCGGTGGGGCTGTGCGCCGCTCTGACCCTCGCCCAACGCGGCGTCGCAGTGATGGTCGTGGAGAAGGGCGAAAGACTCAACCCCGAATCGCGCGCCTCGACATTTCACCCGCCCACCCTGGAACTCCTCGAGGAACTCGGGTTGGTCGACCAGGTGATGTCGCTCGGACTCCTCGCCCCGACCACGCAGTTCCGGGACCGCCAGCTCGGCCCGATAGCCACCTTCGATCTCGGCGTGTTGGCCGGCGACACCAAGTACCCGTTTCGCATCCAGTTGGAACAGAACAAGCTGGCCGAGCTGGCTCTGGCCGAGCTGACGTCGGGCCGCTACGACGCTGACGTCCGCTTCGGCCATCGCACTCATCGCGCCTCGACCACTGATGACGGCGCGGTGCTCTTGGTCGGCACCGCCGAGGAATTCATCGAACTCCATGCACCGTGGGCGATCGGGGCAGACGGAGCGCATTCCTCGGTTCGCCAGAGTCTCGGCATCGGCTTGACCGGCGAGACCTACCCAGAGGAGTTCCTCGTCGTCTCCGTCGACGAAGATCTCGCCGAACACCTCAACGACTTGGCGTATGTGAACTACGTGGCCGACCCCGACGAATGGTTGGTACTCCTCAAGACCCCAGACCACTGGCGGGTGTTGTTTCCGGTTCAGGGCACCCTTGACGCTTCGAGTAGCGACGCGGGCGTTCAGGCACTGCTCGCCGGCGTCGCCGATCTCGGCCGTCCGTGGAAGGTCCTCCAATGGAGCCAATACGTCGTGAGTCGGCGGGTCGCCACGACCATGCGCGCCGGGCACATTCTGTTGGCCGGGGACGCAGCGCATCAGAACTCACCGCTCGGGGGTATGGGCATGAACTCCGGGATCCAAGACGCCGTGTCCGCGGGGCGTCGACTGGCGTCTGTGGTGTCGGGCGAAGCCGACGACTCGACGTTGGACGTCTACGACGAGCGGCGCCGGCGCGTGGCCACCGAGTTCGTTCAAGCTGACAGCCACGCCAACTGGTTGGTATTACGTGAGCCCGATCCGAAGAAGCGGAGCGAGATGCAGACGGAGATGCGCGCCGCGATGTCGGACCCTGAGTTGCACCGTGCCCGCATGATGCGCACCGCCATGTTGGATGCCGTCCGATCCGCGCTGTGAGTATCGACCGGTGAGAGGTTCGAAAGCTGCGCGGGTGGTCGTGTTGTCGCCCCATTTCGACGACGCGCCGCTGAGCCTCGGCCAGTCGATGCTCGACGGTGAACTGGCCGCCGAACGGGAAGCCGTCGGTCGCGTCCTGGTCGGGGTGGTTTTCGGGCGCACCAACTGGCAACGCTGGTTCCATCCAACGGCGCGACGGGCGCCGATCGTCAGTGCCATTCGTCGAGCGGAGGAGCTCGAGAACGCCCGCCGATTCGGCTACCGGATCAAGGTCGCGACGAACGCCGAGGTGATCCTTCGTACCGGCGACATGGACTCGGCAACGTTCCTCGATCCCGGGCTCGAACTCTCGAACGATCTCCTGGACGACGACCTCGTCGAGGAGATCGCTGCGTCCATCCAACCGTGGACGAGCGAGGCATCACGAGTGATCGCCCCGCTGGGCCTCGGCGGCCATGTCGACCATCGTCTCGTACGCGAGGCCGCACGACGGATCGTGTCGCCGGACCGTCTCGAGTTCTTCGAGGACCGACCGTATGCGTCGTATCTCAGCGACGCCGACATCGCCACGATGGCTCACCACCTCGATGCTGTGCTCGCAGCCCACGACATGAGCCCGGCCGACACTCGGCCGAAGACCGCCAAGTGTTGGTATCCCAGCCAGTTCGACCCGTACTTCCTGGACGCAATGGCCGCCGACTATCAGGCGGCCCGACCCGAACGCGTGTGGCGCCATCCGCGCTGAGAGTTACAGCAGCGGCCCGACCGGGGTGACGTGGTCGTAGGCGACCTCGCGGACTCCGTCGACGACTCGACAGGAGTTCGCCGCCTGGCGACCAGTCATCACCGAGCGTTCCATCAACGCCGACGGTGCCGGCGAGCGAATCCAGTCGCCGCACAACCGCAGGTTGGCGATGCCGTCGGCCTCGAAGGAATCACAGAACGGTCGCACCTTGCCCATGCCGGTGGCGAAGGAGCTGAAGTTGTCGTAGTTGCCGAGCGTCGATCCCACCACGTTGGCCGTCGTCAGCTCGGGGACCACCTCGAGCACGGTCGGCCGGATGTGGCTCCACACCTCACTGTCGGGTGCCGACGCCAACGGGCCGTCGAGCGCGTAGAGGTGAAACTCGATGATGGCGCCGCCGGTGTCAGCGGCCCACGCCTTCGATTCCTCCTCGAGTTGATGGAACTGGCAGATCAACGCCACGGGATCGTGCTGCGGCGTCTCCATCACGTCGGGACGATCGGCGTTGAGCTGGCGATCGAACCACACGCGAAGGATCCGATACGGCGGAGCAGTGCCCATCGGCGCCAGGCGGGCGCGGGCCTTGGTCAACGCTGCGACGCTGGCGGCGTCGGCGCCGACCGACGCATCCAGGATGGCCTTGGCGCCATTCACGTCGGCCGCCAGGATCACCCAGTCATACGTCGCTGATTCACCCACGACGCCAACGGCCCGGGAGCCGGCGCATCGAAGCCCCGCAATGGGAGAGCTGGCCATCACGACGGCACCGAGCGAACGGAGCTTCGCCACCCAGGGATCGATGACGGCGGTGCCGTGATCCACGGTGGTGATCTGGCGGTCGAAGGCGAAGGGCTGTGAGGTGAAGTACATGTGTTGATAGAGCAACATCTCGGCCGCGCTCAAGTCGGATTGGCGGTTGAGGGTGACGTGAGCAGCCGGCTGCATGACGACGTCACGGAACTTCTTGCTGACCTGGACGCGATCCTGCCACGCCACGAAGGTCTCATCGTCGTTGCGGTCGTACAGACCCTCGAAACGGAACGACAACACGTCCGGCGAGATCCCCAGGCTGGTGAAGATGTCGGGCCAGTCGAGGTTCGGCGAGTTCTCGATGATGTTGGCGAGGTTGAGTGGGAACACCTTCGGCTCGGACACCAACCGTTCCGGCAGGTAGTCGCGGAAAATGAAGTTGACGGCGTTGTAGTCGCGGAATTGGCCGTTGATCCCGAGCCGATTGCGGATGTCGAGAAACACGCGGTAGTTGTCGAACCACATGTGCAGGCCGTGTTCGACCTTGAAGGTCCGGCCGACCCCGGGGTCGAGTTCACGCGTGGCAAGTCGCCCACCGAAGTCCGGCGAGGCTTCTCGTACGGTCACGGAATAGCCAGCCTCGACCAACTCGAGGGCGGCGGACAGCCCGGCAATGCCGCCGCCGACGACGAGCGCTGACTTCGACCCCGGAACCGCCAACTGGTTCGGAGCCTCAGGGTTGGAGGGTTCGGCGCGAACCAGGCGCCGACGGTCGATCGCCGGCCAGAGCGCCTCGAGAATCTCGGCGCCGGTTGGCACGTGTGGTGTCGGGTTCTCTGGCGAGGTCACCGGGGCACACGCCGCCGCGACGCCCATCGCGGCCCCCGCCGCCGCAGTGGCCCCACCGAGCCGAAGAAATTCCCGCCGCTGAATTCGCATGGCCCCTGAGGTTAACGATGTTCATCCACAACGTCGAACGGACGGGTGAGTGAGCTACTGGTTGGTGGCCGGCGCGTCGATCTCGCAGGCCGTTGCCAGGTAGGCCTCGATCCGTCCAGCAGCGTCGCGGATCTCGGGATCCCACAACGCCACGGTCACTCGCTCGGTTCCGGTGAGCTCGGTGAGCACCCGTCGGGGATCGTTGCCGACCTTCGAGCGGAGCGGCACGACACGATCTCGGACCCAGATCCCGACGGCCCGCGCGTCGGCGCCGAGGTTCGCTGGTGCTGTGGCCGGCGGTGCCGATGCGATGGTGGTCCACGCGGCATCGAGCGCCACCAGCCGCTCGGGTGTCGGCCTCTCGCCGGCGATGGCGATGCGCGCATCCACCACGGGCTGCCAGCCAACGCAGGCGTCCCCGGGGTCGGATGACCAGTCGATCTCCACGATCGGCGGCTCGCCTCCTCCGCACACCTCGTCGCCGTACTGCTCCACGGTCGAGATGTCGGTGTCGGGTTCGCCGTTCTCGGGTGGGATGAATCGCAGCGCATCTTCGGGTGCCGACGAGACGAACGCGTCGTAATCGAAGTTGGCGGCGGTCAGGGCTTGGGTCTCCGCCGCGACCGCCGCCGCCATGCCCAACGCGGCGGGGAAGATGGCATCGGGCGCAGCGCTGGCAATGGACTGCGACAACGCGGCCTTCACGTTCTGGAACGATTCGAGCGCTTCGGCGTCGTTGATGTCGAGGGCGCGCTCGTCCAGCTTCGACGAACTCCATTGCGCGAGGTAGCCGCACACCTCGGAGTTCGCATCACCGGTGAACGCCACGTTGACCGTGGCCGTCGCTGCGTCGGCCGGTACCGTCGCAGTGGTCGGGGCGACCGTGGCACCGGGCGCCGTTGTCGTCACTGCGACTGAGATGGCTGGAGTTGCGCCCTCGTCGTTCGAGCACGAACTACCGACCATGACGGCGATCAACACGATCGCCGTCATGGCCAATGTCGAACTGGTCCGTCGTCGTTGTTCCCACACGACCACGAGTTTGGCAGTTGCCGTCACGCAGTACCGCTCCCAGCGTGACGGGCAGGGCTGCCCTGTTCGATGTCGCAGGGGTTGTTCATACTTCAGTGACGGGGCACCTGAGCGTCGGTTCCGGGGAGAGTATCGCCCCATTCTTTTCGGAACCGCGCACTGGTGTCCCGTCAATCGTCTGTCCCGTAATTCTTGTCGCCTACCGTGTCGCCCATGGCCGATCCCAGTTCCATTGACTTGAGCCACGACTACGAGCGGGCCGGATTCTCAGGAGTCCTCGGGTGGGGCGATCGCCCGGCGGTCCTCGTGATCGACGTGTGCCGAGCCTACGTGGATCCCGACTCAGCCCTCTACGCCGGCGTCGAAACGGCCGTCGCTGCCTGCGCCGAACTTGTCCGGGCCGCACGGGCGAACCAGGTGCCTGTGATCTTCACCCGGGTCGAGTTCGTCCCCGGCGGAGCAGATGGTGGCGTCTTCTACCAGAAGGTGCCGGCGTTGGCCTCGTTCGATCGCGGGAATCCGCTGGCAGAGTTCGTGGCGGATCCGTCACCTCTGCCGACCGATGTCGTGGTCACCAAGCAGTACGCGTCGGCGTTCTTCGGCACCAGCCTTGCGGCCACACTCACGGCGTGGGGCATCGACACGCTGGTCATCAGCGGACTGTCGACGTCTGGCTGCGTGCGGGCCACCGGGGTCGATGCCTGCCAGCACGGGTTCCGTCCGATGATCGTGGCCGAGGCCTGCGGCGATCGATCCCAACAGGTCCACGACGCCAATCTGTTCGACCTCGGAGCGAAATACGCCGACGTCGTCTCGCTCGCGCAGGCCTGCGAGGAATTGGCCCGATCCTCCTCATGAGGCCGCTGATCATTGCGGTGGTCGCTTCGACGACGATGCTGATCGCGGCGTGCGGCACGGCCGACAACACCCCGGCGAGCTCGCCGACGACAACAACGACGTCGGTCGTGCCGGCGACCGCCACCGCCAGTCCGACAACGAGTCCGACGACGAGTACGTCAACAACGACGTCAACAACGAGGCCGACAACCATACGACCGCTCACGCCGACGACGACCACCGCACCCTCGATCACCGCTGCTCCGACGCGATCCCCCGGTGGATTGGCTGGCAAGGTCGTCGTTGTCGACCCGGGCCACAACGGCCGCAATGGCGCCAACCCCAGCATCATCAACGCGCTGGTCGATGCCGGCGGGTTCAAGAAAGCGTGCAACACGACCGGCACGGCTGGGCCGAACGGCTACAGCGAGGCGCTCTTCAACTGGCAGACCAGCCAACTGCTGGTGGCCGAACTTCGTGCTGCGGGCGCCACCGTAGTGATGACCCGTTCCTCGAACGATGGCGTCGGTCCCTGTGTCGATGTCAGGGGCCAGACCGCAGCCACGTCGAACGCCGATGTGTTGGTCTCGATTCACGCCGACGGATCAGCGACCTCCAATCATGGATTCCACGTGATCTATCCGCCGGTGGTCCCGGGCTACATCGAAACCAGCGCACCAGCGTCGGAGCGGATCGCACAGGCCGTTCGAGACGCCCAGGTCACCGCCGGGTTGTCGACCTCGACGTACATCGGCACCGGTGGACTGTCCAAGCGGAGCGACCTCGGGACGCTGAATCGGACGGGTGATCGTCCGGCGATCATCATCGAGTGCGGAAACATGAAGAATGCTGCGGATCTGGCGTTCCTGCAGTCCTCCGCCGGGCAGACCACCATCGCGCGAGCGCTCGTGACGGCCCTGACGAACTTCTTCGCGTCATAGAACTTCGGAGTAACGTTCCGCTCAGCGGAACCGTGTTTCCACACTTCCAGCGGATTCCGCCGCCGACACGGAGCGAGCTCATCAACCATGAACGATCCCACCGCAGCACTCCTGCTCGAAGACCTCACGCCTGACGAGATCGAGCGCGCCCGACGGGTCGACTCGGTCCTCCCGGCACTCGCCGACGCCGCGGCCGATGCCGACCTGACTGGGACGTTCCCGATCACCCACGTGCGGACGCTCGCCGACGCGGGACTGTTGGGTCTGGTGGTTCCAGTCGAATACGGCGGGCTCGGTGGTGGTCTCCGCGACCTCGCCGCCGCCACGTTCGCCATGGGCACCGCGTGTCCGTCGACGGCGCTCGCCTTCTTTTTCCAGTGCAGCTCTGCGTCTCGCGGGCTCCTTCCGCTCGAAGCACTCGATGCCGGACTGTTCGACGACGCCGACGCCCCCGTAGTGCGCGCCTTCGCCACCAAGGTGCTGGGCCGACTCGGACACGATCGTCGATGGATGGCGAACTTCGCGAGCGAGTCCGCCAAGTCCTCCACCGCCAGCATCACCATCAGCACCGAAGCCACCGCGGCAATCCGCGACGGCGTCAACGGCTGGGAGCTCTCCGGCGTGAAGTCGTTCGGATGCGCCACGGGGGTCGCCGATGACTATCTCGTCACCGCCAAACTCCCGGGGGGAGACACCGCTGAGTACCTCGGCGTGTTCCTCGTCGACCGGGACGCTTCCGGCGTCAGTGAGCGAACAAAGTGGGACGCCATTGGAATGCGTGCGTCGGCTACCCACGGCATCGTGTTGGACAAGGCCTTCGTCGCCGCCGACGATGCGCTCGCCATCCCCGGTGCATTCGTGAAGATGATGCAGGTCAGTCGCGGAAGCTTCGTTGGGAGCCAGCTTGCGGGGACCGCCGTGTACGTCGGCGCTGCCCGCGCCGTCTACGACTTCACCATCGACCATCTGACCCGCACGACATTCACCGACACTGGCCTACCCATCGGCACCGCGCCCTTCCAACAACAGCTCGTCGGCGAGATGCGCACCTCTCTCGATACCGCCAACATGTGGCTCCGCCGCCAAATCGAGCTCGAGACCTCCGAGCCGCCGATCTGGCCGAAGAACGACGTCGTCCGAAACTGGCGTCTCGCCAAGGGCGCTATCAGCGAGTCGGCGTTCAACGTAGCGGTCTGCGCACTGAAGGCGTGCGGCACCTCGAACACTGGCAACTCCGGCATCGTGGCGCGCTCCCTCCGTGACTTGTCGATGGGACTCGTGCAAGCGTTTCCGCCCGAACGCGGCCGCCTCGAAGCGGCCAGCTCGCTGATCGTCGGCCAGGAATCCGCGTCGTTCGGAACCGGCGGTCGTTGACCGGTGGGCCAGCTCTGCGACGACCTCGCCGCCATGTCGGGCGTGTGGCTCGACCGCCTGAGCGCGTTCGACCTCTCGGGACACGCCGTCGATCACGACCCGTTCGGTGGCGTGGCCGGACCATTCCCCTACCAGAACCTCGTGTATGTCGAGTTCGAGCGGATCGACGACCACAGCGGCACGTTCGTGCAGACCAACGTTGCCGTCTCGGGTCGCCCGTTGCACCAACGGACCTTCGAAGCGGACGTCGTCGATGATCAGCTGCGATTTCGTCGGCTCGGGCCCGACGCTCCCCACCACGTCGGTGTCTCCGGCGGACCCGGCCTCATCTGGTTCGTCGCCCAGCACATGGCGGAACCAGGACTGCAGCGCTATTGCGAGCCCGACCTGATCCGCCTCGATGTGACGCCGGAAGCGTCCGGCGGCGCAGCGCTCCGTTGGCGCACCACCATCCTGTGGCGCGATGGCCAGCTCGTGCGGCCGCTGCTGGTCGAAGGGGTCCGGGTGAGCCACGACGCCACCCGACTCCACGAAACCGATCCCCGACGGGCCGAGACCGCCGGAGCCGATGCCGCCGTGCATGGCGACCGCTCGATCACCCGCCAGTACTTGGAGTCCCGATGACCGAACCCAACGCACCCTCGTCCGAGCTGCCACCGCAGCGCGACCTGATCGACGGCGAGTGGGTGACGCCCGTTGGCGAACGCGACGAGTGGATCGAGGATCCGAACACGGGCATCCAGGTACAACGGCAGGCATCCACTGGCACCGAGCAGATCGAAGCCGCCATTGCTGCTGCTCAACGGGCCCACCGCTCGGGCGTCTGGTCGAGCCGCACCCCCGCCGAGCGCGCCGAGGGTCTGATGGCGTTGGCCGACGCGCTCGAACCGCGTTGCCCGGAGATCGCTCGACTCGAATCAGCCACGTCGGGCGCCACCATCGGCACCACCTCGATGCTGTCGTTCATCGTGCATGCGGCCTTCCGCCTCGCTGCTACACAGATCACCGAGGGCGGCATCTTGTCGTCGCGCCTCGACGGCCCGGCGGGCTCCCCGGTCGAAGTCGATCGGCTCCCGTGGGGACCGGCGCTGCTACTGGTCCCGTGGAATGCCCCGGCCCCGATGGCGGCCCACAAGATGGCATCGGCGCTCGCGGCGGGCTGTCCCGTGATCATCAAGCCGCCAGAACGCGCACCCCACGGCACCGGAGCGTTGGCCCAAGCGGCCATGGACGTCGGCCTCGACGCGGGCATGGTCCAGCTCGTTCACGGCGGGCCCGATGTCGGTGGTCGCCTCGTGACCGATCCCCGAATCCGCGCCGTGAGCTTCACCGGCGGCACCGTTGGTGGCCGCGCCATTGCCCATGCGTGCGCTGAGGGCCTCAAGCCTGCGCAACTCGAACTCGGCGGGCATTCGCCCTACGTGATCATGCCCGACGCCGATCCCGAGGTCGCCGCTGCGGGCATCGTGGCGTTACTCACGACCCTCAATGGCCAGTGGTGTCGGTCGCTCGGGCGGGTCATCGTGCCCGCTTCGCTCCACGATGCCGTGCTCGACTCGGTGCGCGCTCAGCTGGCATCTGTGCGGCTCGGGTCCTCGCTCGAGATGTCCTCCCAGATGGGACCGATCGTTCATTCGAGTCACCTCGCCATGTTGAACTCCCGCGTCGAAGAGCTGGTCGCTGCCGGCGGAACTGCGCACGCCACCACACCACTACCGGCCGCGGACGCCGAAGGCCGAGATCTCGGCAACGGCAACTGGTTGGCGCCCACACTCGTATCAGGTGTCGACCCCTCCCAGACGCTCGATGAGATCTTCGGGCCAGTTGCCACCATCCACGCAACGGCCGATCTCGACGAATCCATTGCGCTGGCCAATGGCACCGAGTACGGCCTCGAGGCCTACGTGGTCGGTACCGATACCGACGCGGCCATGGCTGTCGGCCGTCGTATCACCGCTGGAGGCGTCAAGATCAACGGGGTGTCCCCGATGAGCCTGAACCTCATGGCCCCCCGCCCGGCCTGGGGTATCTCTGGGCTGTCCGATGAAGGCACCAACGAAACCATCGAATTCTTTGCCGGCTACCGAGTCGTCGGCGTCGAGGGTTCGTTGGGCTGACCAACCCGATCCGACTCATCACTACCGACACCCAACACAGAAGCGAGCACCGACATGGGCTTCAACAACCTCATCAATAGCGAGATCCCCGGCCGCGACGTCCTCGGATGGCGCGCCAAATTCGGCGTGATCTCGCCTTCGACCAATACTGTGGTCGAGCCCGAGTTCCACGCCATGGCCGTTCCTGGCGTCACTGCCCACAACGCTCGAATTCACATCCGCGACCAGAACATGGCCGACGATCGCGGCATGGAGCTTCTACTGGAACAGATCCGCGAGGAGATCGGCTTCGCCGTTCAACGAGTCATGACGGCGGAGCCCGACTACATGGTCATGGGCATGTCGGCGGAGACCTTCTGGGGTGGCGTCGAGGGAAACCGCGAGTTCGTCCGTCAGATCAAGGACCTGTCCGGTGGTCTCGGTGTCGCCACGGGCGCCGAGGCCTGCGAGCGAGCATTGCAGCTCTTCGGCGCCAAGCGGATCGGAATTGTGACGCCCTACCAGCCAGTGGGCGATGAGAACGTCGTCAAGTTCTTCGGGGAGATCGGCTTCGACGTCGTGAACATCAAGGGGCTGAAGTGCCCGACGGCAGTATCGATTGCACACGTCACCGAACGAGAACTTCGCGATGCCTTGATCGAGGTCAACACTGCCGACGTCGACGTGTTGGTGCAGTGCGGCACGAACCTGTCGATGGTGCGCCTCGCTGATGAGGCCGAGCGGTGGTTCGACAAGCCCGTGATCGCCATCAACGCCGCCACTTGGTGGATGGCGTTGCGGGACAACGGGGTCACCGATCAGCTCAACGGTTTCGGCTCACTCCTGCGGGATCACTGACGGCTATTTGGTCAGGCGAGCATTGCCGAAGGCAATGTAGGACGATGCACCGTTGGTGGCGTCGCACTTGCCACCGCTCCGGGTGATCTCCACGGTGAGACGAAGCGCTCCAGCGGTCGGCACCTCGAGATCGGTGGCCTTGCCGAGGGAGACGTCTGCTTGGCGGATCACGGCGCCGTCGGCGGTCAGCTTGACCGTCACCTTGTCGGTGGAGCTGGCGTGGTCATCGACGCCGACAATGGCGTTGAGCTTGGAGTAGCCACGATTCAGGTCGAAATCCCACACGGTTCCGGCACGACAGTTCAGCGCCGAGTAGACGCTGTTCTCGTAGACCTTCGTGTCGATCTTGATGGAGCCGTACTGAGGGACCTCGTTGCCGGCGGTGGCGATCGCCGTGTCGCTCAGCGGGGTGGTGGTGCTCGCATCTGCAGCGGGCGTCTCCTGGGTCGGGGCCGCCTGCTCTTGTGACACACCCTCGGGTGCAATGGGCGTCGAAACGTCCTGGGTCGAACCACATGACGACGCTGCCAGCATCACTGCGATGGCGGCGGTCAGGGTGCGGGGGCGGTTGCGGTTCTTCAACATCGGGGTTCTCCACGATCGGCGACATCAGTTCCATCGGCATCAGCAGTGCCGACTTGAGCGAACTCGCGGGTTTGGTCATTGTTGTTCTGGAGCGCCCGGGGCGGGCGTCTCGGTCAGGCCTCGCGGACCGTGACGTCGTCGACCGTGACCTGCGCGTTGACCGCTGCGAATCCGATCGATCCGGAGAGATCAGGCGAGGAGTCGACGACCTTGGCAACTCGCGCGCCGCCGAGCCAGACCTCGATGGTCCCACCCACCTGACGCACGCGGACCGACATCGATGAACCGGTACCAGTTCCTCCGGCGCTGATGGTCGTCGCGTCGCCGCCACTCACCGAATCGAGATGCCAGCCGCCGGGTCCGAGGACCAGAACGTAGGCGTTCGACGGGTCCGACCCGTGAAAGAACACACGGGCTCCGTCCTCGTCGGTTGCGGGACTTCCGTCTCGGAGTTGACCCACAATGCCGACGGTGGCCTGGAGATCAAAATTGCCGATGGAGGCTGAGGTCGAGACGGCGCACGTGTTCATCTCTGGCGGGCTCTGAGCGGTTGCCGACGTGAGCCGCAGCACCCCGCCGGTGGTGACGGATCCACCGCCGACCGATCGAACTGCCCATGGCCCGAACGAGGCACCAGATCCGAAGGGTCCGCTGCCGTACCCACCGAACGAATCCGACACCAACACCGCTGGTCCAGTGGCTCCCGGAGTGGTCGGTGTCGTCGACCCGCCGCCTCCGCCAGAGCCTCCGCCGCCCCCACTGGTGGGCGAGGTGCCGGTCGTGGTGCGGGGTTTCGTGGTGTTCGTCGTCGTCTTGGTCGTCTTCTTGACCGTGGTCGTGGAGGATTCGTTCGGCGAGGAGGACGTCGGCACCGTGGTGTCGACCACCGTGGTCGCCGGTGCCTCGGTCGTCGTGGTCGTCGGATCAGGAATCGAGTTCGACCCGCGGAATTGCGTGCTGTTGTCCACCGGGCGGACGGATCCATCCTCCATGATCACGACATCACCCGACACCACCTGTTGCGCACGGGTGGAATCGGAGCCGGGGCGGACCACCAGTGCGGTCAGCGCCAGAGCGGGCGTGGCGAGCCCCAACACGATCAGGGGCCACTGGCCCACCAGCTTGGTGCTGATCTTGTCCCACAACGCGCCGAACATGTGTTGTGCATCGGTCGTGAGTGCCCGCCGACTTGAGCCTTTTGGCCCAGCAACGTCGATATCGCCCCTCGCGAGGCTCTGATCGGCAAGAATCCTGTCTCGGTGATTCCTGACTGAGGATCGCACGAACCTCGGAGGCCGAGATGGCAACGAACAAGAAACCGAAGACCATGCTCATTTTGGCGCTGGTCAGCCTGCTCCTCGGAATGAGTGGCTGCACCGTCGGAGTCATCGGCGTCGTCAAGATCGGGAGCTGGGCGTCCGACGTCGGCAGATCCTTCGAGCAGACACCGAACGGAGGAACGGCGGTCCTTCAAGCCAGCCGGAGCGGAACCGCACTGATATTCACCGACTCCTCCTCGAGGTCCTCGGCCACGTGCGCCGTCGAGGGCCCCGACGGAGCGGTGAAGTTGGACAACGGTGGGCTCACCATCGGCAACTCCGACACCGCGGGCTACAGCGGCTATGGCACGTTCGACACCAAGGAGGGCGGCTCCTATGAGGTCTCGTGCGATGACTCGTTCAACTCATCCGGGAGCTTCTTCGTCGCACAACTGCCCTCGCTTCCTGGAGGCCTCGGCGGTCTGGTCGCCGGCATTTTCGGTGGAGGCTTCTTCCTCTTCTTGGCGCTCGTGTTCTTCATCATTGCGCTGGTGCAACGATCGAGCTGGAAGAAGAAGCAGAACGCCCCGATGATGGCCCCTGCCTACGGCCAGGCATACCCACAACCGGGGATGGCTCCCGCACCTCCTGGATATCCCCAGCAGGGCTACCCCCAGCAGGGCTACCCCCAGCAGGCTGCACCGCCCCCGCCGGTCGGCTACGCCCCGCCGCCGGCCATGCAGCCGCCGCCAGCGCCGCCAGCGCCTCCCGCTCCAGACCCCTACTCGGCACCCGCACCGGTGTACACACCTCCCCCGACCCCCGAGTACACCGCGCCGCCCGAGTACGCAGCCCCCGCACCGGAGTACACGCCTCCACCCGCTGACCCGTACGCGGCGCCCGCACCGGAGTACACGCCTCCGCCCGCACCGGAGTACCAGGCACCGCCAGATGCTGGCGCAACTCCCCCGCCCCCGCCCCCGCCGCCGCCCGTCTGATCCGACGAGGCCCGTGTCTCCGCAGATTGAACCGAATCCCGCGCCAGGCGCGGGATTCGGTTCACACTCTGGCGGCTCAGCGTGAATTCGTCGGGAGTGACACGGCTGCGGGTCAGTTGTGTCCGTCAGTTGGAGATGGGATCGGCGACGGCTGCGCCTGACCGAGCCACTGCCACGGCGTTGGCGCCGAGGTAGCTCTCCACCACCGCTGGGTGGTTCTGCACATCGTGGGGCGTGCCCTCGGCGATGACCCGTCCGACCTCGAGTGCGATCATCCGGTTGCAGATAGAGCTCAGCAACGGCATGTCGTGTTCGATGATGACGAACGTGATGCCGTAGTGATCCCGGATCGCCGCCAACACCTCGCCGAGCTGCTCTGTCTCCTTTTGGGCGATGCCAGCCGATGGCTCGTCCAGGAGGATCAGTTTGGGTTCGAGCGCAATGGTGCACGCCAGCTCGACCAGCCGACGCGTTCCGGTCGGAAGGATCCCGATGGGGGCGTCGACGAAACGGGACAGCCCGAACAGGTCGATGACCTCGCGGGCGGACGCTTCGCGGGTTCGTTCATGGCCGGTGAGGCCGAGCACCGACTCGAGGGCTCCGCTTGGTCGACTTCGCTCGTGCGCCACCATCACGGTGTCCAGAAGCGTCAGAGTCGGGAAGAGTGTTGCGCTCTGGAAGGACCGAACCATCCCGATACGGCAGCGATCCTGAGGCGACATCCGCGTGACGTTTCGGCCGTCGAACCACACCGATCCGCCACCGACCGGCGTGAACCCACACACCAGCTCGAACAGAGTGGTCTTGCCGGCACCATTGGGGCCGATCAGCCCGACGGTTTCGTTCGGATAGACGTCGAACGACACGTCATCGACAGCGACCAACCCTCCAAAGCGCTTCGTCAGACCGCGTACCGACAGGATGGGAACGTCGCTGTTCCCCAGCGCTCCTGCGGCGGCAGTCGGGGCCAGATCCTGGCCGACCCGTCGTCGAAATCGTGCCGGGTCGAGCAGCTCGTCGCTCGTCACCACCGGGGCGCGCGCCACCACCGGGTCGATCCCGGCCAGTCGTGCCAGTAGATCCTCGATGCGCCGAGCCACGACTGCCAGGAGGCCGGAGATGCCGTTGGGTTGGAACGTCAACAGGACCAGCCAAAAGGCGCTGAGGATGGCGCGGGCTTCATTGGATTGGACTTCCAACATGGCAGGGATGGCCAGGATGTAGGCCGAGCCGATCACCGGGCCGGCGAGCGAACCGATGCCGCCGACGACCGTCACGATGACGGCGTCGATGCTGAGTTGCACTGGGAAGGCGTCGGCCGAGACCGAATCGAACGAGAAGGCAAAGATGGCGCCTCCGAGTCCGGCCAACATGCCGCCGATCAGGTATGCCTGCAGCTTCACCCAGGTGGCCGGTACCGACAGCGCCCGAGCAGCGTCATTGTTGTCGCGCACGGCGACGACCTTGCGCCCGAACGGTCCCCGGCGGAGATTCCGGGCCAGCAGCAAGGCGACGCCGAGCGCCGCCAAGGCTATCCAGTAGTAGTTGCGATCTCGGCCGTCGACCCACCCGAGATCGGGCTTGGTGGTTTCTCTGCCGGAGCCGAACAACCACGGCTGTTTGAAGAGCCACCCACTGCAGAACAGCGCGAAGGACAGCGTCGCCACCCCGAGGAGTAACCCTCGGACTCGCAGCGCCGGGAAGCCGACGAGTAAAGAGACGGCCGCCGAGGCTGCTGAGGCGACGACCAGCGAAAGGACGAAGGTGGCGCCAGAGTTGCTGACGGTCACGGCAACCGCCGCGCCGATGCCGCCGATGGCGAATTGCCCGAGCGTCAATTGCCCTCCGAGACCGGTCACGACGCCCACCGAGATGCCGACGATGGCCAACGCCAACGCTTGGTTGGCCGGAACGATGGTGGCATTCGAGACGAAGAGTGGCACCGTCGCGAGGACAGCGAACCCGACGGAACCCACAATGACCGGGAGGCGACGGATAGACGCCACCGATCGATAGCCAGCCGGCAGACGAGCCCCGATCGAGAGCCCCTCCCAAGGTTCGGGCTCATCTCGTCCCGAAACTTTCGTCAGCAACAGTGACATCACCACGGCCAGCAGGATGATGATCTCGGCGGCGCCGTTGGCGTCGGGATTCGAGGCCACGATCTGTTCGGTGACGCCCAACGCCACCGCCGTGATGACGGCCCCACCGAGCGATCGGAACCGAACGATGGCCGCTGCGGCGAGAGCTCGCAGCAACAGGTCAGGCCCGATCGAATCAGGCGTGATGGCGCCCTTGGCCGGGATGAGCAACGCGGCGGAGTACACCGACACCGCTCCTGCGAGGCCCCAACTCAGCACTGACATGGCCGAGGGTGAGACGCCTGCGAGGGACGCGGCATCGGGGTTCGAGGCCGCTCCACGGATGGCGACGCCGTAGCGGGTGAGACCGAGGAACAGCCCAAGCGCCAACAACAGGACCGGCGTGAGGATGAGCTGCGCCGAGTCATTCGGTAAAACATCGAGCGCGCCGACCTTGAACGTCGGAAACCACGACGGCTGCGGGAACAATTGCGGCTGGAGCCCATCAGCGTTGACCGCCAACGCCGCGAAGAAGAAGAACGATCCCATGCCGAGCGTGGCGACCATCGCCAGCACCCGTGGCGATCCCGACAGGGGTCGCACCACGACCACCTCGGTACCGACGCTGACCAGCGCGCCAACGACCATGGCGGCGACCATGGCACCCCAGTACGGAATCCCGAACCCGTCCTGATCCGGCGACAAGGCCAGCTTGGACAGAATCGATGCGCCGAAGAGCCCGGCACCGATCTGTGCGAAGTTGATGAACTTCGACGACCGATAGACGAGCACGAGCGCTACGGCCAGGAGCCCGTAGGTGAGCCCCGTAATCGTTCCTTTGACGAGGGTCCCCCATTCGACTGAGAACCCGCCGACGGCAACCGCGAGGACATGGCCGCTCACGACGCGAACGCCGATCCGACGCCCTCGAGGTACACGGCCCTCATCAGATCCGGATCGTCGCGGAGTACCGAAGCCGGTCCGTCGAACACGATCTCACCCTTTTCCATGCAGTAGGCGTGCGATGCCACGCTGAGCGCAATGTTCACTGATTGCTCGACGAGCAGTACCGCGGTGCCGTCGGCATTCAGTTGCTCGACGACGGGCAGGAGCTCGCCGACAATTCGGGGCGCCAGGCCGAGCGAGAACTCATCGATGATGAGGAGCCTCGGCCGCAGGATGAGCGCTTTCGAGAGCGCCAACATCTGTTTTTCGCCGCCCGAAAGGGTCGAGCCCATCTGGTTTCGGCGATCGTTCAACCGCGGGAAGAGCGCCAGTGCCTCCTCGATTCCTTGGTGCAACCGAGCACGTTGATGTCCGATCGAGTGTCCGAACAGCTTGAGATTGTCAGCGACGGTGAGGCCCTCGGCAACGGCTCGCCCACCAGCGATCTGATTGATGCCGAGCGTGACCCGCCACGTCGGATCGAACTCCGAGACGTCGACCCCAGCGAAATGAATGCTGCCCCGCTGCTGACGTACGAGTCCCGAAATCGTCCGCAACAACGTGGTCTTGCCAGCGCCGTTGGTGCCGAGCAATGCCACGAGTTGACCCTCCTCGACGCAGATCCCCGCACCGAAGAGCACCTGGACCTGGTCGTAGGACACGTCGAGGTTTCGAGCGACGAGCAGCGACCGAGGTCGACCCTCGACCATCATGAATTCCGTAGCCACCTGCGAACTCTGCCCGACGCTCGGAGCGACCGCGGCATGGCGGCGACTCCGGGCCAGGCGATCGACCTGGAGCGCCGTCGGTCCACACAGGACCACGGTTGGCAGCGCCGCCAGCGCGATGATCGCAGCGTCGGAGATCGAGTTGAACCGTGTGGCAGCCGCCATCGACACGGCGCCACCGACCAGGAACGAGACGACGAGGCCGGACGCTGCAGCTGCACCCGCCGCGCCGGACCGTCCGCCGAGCACGCTGCGTTCGGAACTGATGGCGAACAGGATCACCGCCCCGGCGGCGCACCCCCAGGCCGCGATGATTCCGACCTCGGTCTCCGAGGCAGCGCCGATCGCCATCAGCAGCCCGAGCACGGTGGCGATCACGGTGGCCACGTCGCCAGCTGAACGCGAATTTCGCCGAGCGACGTTGGTGAACCAGTGGGCCATCAACCCTCCGACCACCGTCGCCAGAGACGCGCTGACGACGACACCGGCGACCTCGGGGAGATCGAACGCCCAGCGTTGCGCCAAACGGTCGAGCGCCGTGGGGCCCATGCCGAGCGCGGCAATGCCAACTGCGAACGCTGCCACCAGCACGGGGGTCAACGGCGTTACGGGATCTGGATCGGTCAGCGACGGGTGGGAGATGCCACCGTGGCCGTCCGACGCACGGGCCGGGGGAATCAACGAAGCCGCCAGAAACAGCACGACCCCGCTGCCAGCGAGGAGGTATCCCCAGTTCTGGCGATCGGCGATGAACTCGGCGGCCATGACCGCCAGCACACCGAAGCCGGTGCCGAGCCACGGAGCCGCAATGGCGCGCCATCCGCCGGCGGGGCCGGTGATGTCGAGCACTATCCGTCGCCCGAGCACCCAGACGGGCGCCGACAACACTGCCAATCCGACCACCATGAGTCGAAGTGGTTGCGCTTGATTCACCGCTCCCATGGCACCGAGCAGACCGGCGAGGCCCAACGCGCTGATCTGCACCACGATCCGAGCGACTCGTGCCGAGCCGACGAACCCCACCAGCAGGGCGGCGAAGGCTGCGACCCCGAGGATCCCGGCGCCCCACAGTTCGACGTCGGAGCGCTTGAGCGCCAAATCCACAGCGAGATCGTCTCGCCGTAGCAGCAGTACGACCGGCCACGTCGATGCTCCGGCGCTGACGGCAGCCATCACCGCGAGCGGACCGAACCCGCGGCCACCCAGGTACGGAAACAGCGCGGCGCGGCGTTGAGCAACCGTGCCCTCATCGAGTCTCCGTTCGGTGGCGACGGCGTGGGTCATCTCGTGAACCTGGAGATCTCACCGGTGAGCTTCATGCAGCGACACGACTCCTCGTACTCGATGGTGCGATAGCCGTTCGAGCCGGCAAAGTCTCCGGGTCCGTAGCTCGAGGTGTAGCTCGCAGCCGAAACGTACTCGTTGCCGAGTTGTTGCACTCGTTCGGCGAAGACCTCGGCGCTCAGCGGCCCGTCGTAGCCGTTGAAGGCCAGATACAGCAGGTCAACGGCGTCGCAGTACTGGAGGGCCTGCCGAGCATTGAGGCGACCCTCGAAGGTCTGCCCGGCGTCGGCGAGTCGCTTCACACAGGACTCCTCGCCCGGACCAGACGGGAACGGCAGGTCGTCCTCGGGCACCGAATCGAATCCGGGCTGGACGCTGACCCCAACGGCTCCCTGCATCCCGTCTGGGTAGTTGGCGATGTTGAATTCTGGGTTGTCCCACGTGGTGAGGGCGTAGCGAGGGAAGAATTTCTGCTTCTTGCCGGTCTCCATCATGAAGGCGGCGAGCCGCTGGCCACCGACGACCAACAGGCGGTCGACGCCGAGACTCTTGAAGCTCAGCACCGCCTGGTCCTGGCCGGACTGGAGACTGGCGGAGGATGAGTTGTCGATCCATCGAACGTCGACCGGCGTGACGCCGACGCGTGCTAGCTCGGGAACGAGATCACGCTCGAAGAGTCGCCGGTTCTCCGGAGTGTCGATGCCGAGGACACCAGTCGTGCCATCGTTGAAGAACCGGTTCCGGCCGAGTCCTTCGATCAGGCCGGTCAACAGGATCCCGTACTCGGGGAAGCTCGGTTGCCACAGGTACGGGGCGAGTTTCTCGAAGTCCTCCTGGACGAGCGGGTAGGTGGTCTGGTCCAGCATGAGCGTCTGGGCTTTGGCGTAGCAGGGCCGAGCGTTGGACTGGAACTGACCCACGAGTACGACGGCAAAGACCTTTTCGTCCTGGGTGAAGGCCTTGCAGAGCTGTTCCTCTTTGAGCTTGCTATCACCGAATGCTTCGAACACCTTGATCACGGCTTCGAGGGGTCGACCGCCGATGCCGCCCTTGGCGTTCACATCCGCGACGAGCGCTTGGATCTGCGCCTGTAGGTCGCCGGAGTCGGCGAACACCCGCCCGAGCGCCGACTCGAGTGAGGCGGTATCGAGGACGACGAAGCCCATCCGAATGGCCTGCGAGCGCGTGGTGGCTGCTTCGTCGGCGGCAGCCTGCTCACTCGGTTTGATGCCGCAGCCCGTCGACGCGATGGCCAGCACAGCCGTCACGGCGAGGAACACGAATCGTGTGGTCGGTCGGCGGGTCGTCACCGGCATGTGGAGGCTCCCTGTTCCGCTCAACGGAACGACGTTACCAAAGAACTCCAGATGGCGATACGTCGAACTTCTGAGGCGTGTCGACTACTTCCGGGCCGTGTCGGAGAAGGCATCTGGGTCCTTCAGCAGAAGATCGAGTTCCTCCCACGCCGTTGCGTCGTCGCGGAGCGTGGCGCGACAGAATGCCACGAACGCCGCCGAGATGCTGTCCCTGACCACTGCACCGTCTCGCCCAGTTTCGGGATCGAGAAATCCGCGGGCGGTGGTGTCATCCCGCGGGTGGATCAGCGCCGTGTGGATGGCTCCGCGCACAACGGCAAACCGGCAATCATCTCGGCCGCCCGGAACTCCCTCGTCGAACGTTCGGCGAACCGGGTTGTGCGAGACCCCGTCAGTCACGGCGTAGCGATCCGCGCTGCGGGCCATGACACCGTCGAGTTCGCCCGCCAGGATCAACGTGGCCACGTCGCCGCCGAGCGGGAGCACGGTGGAGGCTTCGTAGCCCAGCATCGTCGAGGCCATGGTGTGGCTGGCGTACGTGATGCACGCCTTGAGACCCGGGAACCATTCGGGGTTGGCGTTCTGCAGGGCCACCGAACCGCCGCCCGAATGACCGCACAACGCCACCCGATCGAGGTCGAGGAGACCCGCGAGAATTCCTGGTGACGGAGCGGAGGTGTCGTTCTGCGCGGCGAGCGCTGCCAGCAGTGGCGCAATGGCGATGCCGCTCGGCCGGGTCAGATAGGCATCCGGACGAACGGCGTCGAGATCGAGACCGGGAGTGATACCTACAGTGCCGGGCAGCGTCTCCCCGACCAGCGCCATCGCCACGAAGGCGAACCCGGCATCGGCGGCACGAAGGGCCAGCCATCGATACCCCTCAGGCCCGATGTTGATGCCCGGCAGAAACAGGATCACCGGCCAGGGGGCGGCGGCGGTATCTGGTGGAACCGCTCCGGTCAATCGCTCGGTGTCATCGCCGGATCGGCGGGCCGGGTGATAAATCCTGTAGTGAACAGTGTCGTAGGGAGCGGCGAGCCCGGGAACGGCGCACGCCCCGTGCACCGCTCGCACCATCCGGAGTTCATCCGATGGCGCCTCGTCGTGATCGATCACACCGCTCCGGCCACGTAGTCGTCGACCACCGCAACGGCTGACCGCAACTCGCGGCGACTGCGTCGGGAGATCAGTACCGCTGCCACGGCAACCAGAGCGACGGCCGCGAAGAGCAACACCAATTGGACGACCGTGGACATGTCACCGAGCCATCCCAGTACCGGGTTGAGCACCAATTTCTGCAGCCCGGTGATGGCCAACAGCACGCCGAACAGCGACAGGATGAGTTCGGTGGCGGAACGTGTACGGGTCGATGCGCTCATGTCGGCGGATGGTAGCGCGAGCTCAGGGGGAACCTTCGAACGACAGCGTGAACACAGTGGCGTGAGGATCGATGTCGGCTTCGTCGATCTCCAACACGATCTCTCCGATCGGGTCGCCGCCGAAGACTTCGTCGATCGCCGATACTCGCGTGGTCCACGACAGCGTGGCGCCGGTTCCCATCACTGTGGCGCTGCGAAGGCGACGCGGATGGACGCCTCGAACGACCACATGCCGATACGGCCGCATCACGCAGATCAGGTGAACGAGTTCGAGGCCATCGGGGCCCGGGCTGCAAGTGGATGGGCCGTGCCATTGCCATGGCTCGAACCCTGGGCGTGTGCCGACGATCGCTGATGAGTGCGCTGCCATCCACTCGGTGACCTCGTCCAGAATGTTCCGCTGCTCGGCGACGATGTGCCCGTCCGGGCCGGGTCCGATGTTGAGCAGGAGGTTGCCGCCGCGGCCCGCAATCTCGCCGAGTAGGTGGATGGTCTCGGTCGCTGTCGTGTACCGGTCGTCCTCGGGCACCCATCCCCACGACAGGTTCATGGTCATGCACGTCTCGAAACGGCCTTCGGGTGGCTCGGCCGGGATGAGTTGCTCCGGGGTCTGGAAGTCGGCGTGGGCACCCGGCAAACGATCGTTGATCATGATGCTCGGCTGCAGCGATCGGATGAGCGCCTCGAGTTCGGTGGCGTGCCACTCGTCGGGACTGCGCTCCCAGCCACCGTCGAACCAGATCATGTCGATCTGGCCGTACGCGGTGAGGAGATGAGTGATCCGGGCCGCCAGTTGCTCGACGAATCGTTGCCAGGTGACGGCGTCAGGGCGCGGGTAGGCAATGAAGTTGTAGGGCGCCATGGACGGATCCCAAGCGGGGTAGTCGGGATGTCCCCAGTCCGAGAGCGACAGGTACAGCCCGATGCGGAGTCCGTTTGCGCGAGCCGATTCGCAGAATTCCGCCACGAGGTCGCGACCCCCGCTGAGGGCGCGGCCGGGCAGGTCGGACGCGAAGTTCGCCACGCCGTCGTGATGCTGGGTGACCATCACCGCGTATCCCATGCCAGCGTCAGCGGCACTGCGACACCAGTCAGCGGTGGCGTCAGGCGCGGGCTGGTACGAGTCGACGTCGGTGTACCAGTCCTCGAAGGCGACTCGGGGTGCTGCCGGGAGCGACCCAACGCCGCCAACGAGCGGCCATGACAATTCCCAACCCTTGGCGTTGGCGTGTCCGACGTGAATGAACATCCCGAACCGCGCAGCATCGAACCAGGCGCCGGCGTCATCGTCGACCTGTGTCGACCGTGGATCGTGCTCGCTCGCGGGGGCCATGACGCGGCAGGCTAGCGAGGTGACCGATGAACCGCTCCAAGAAGATCCCCGCCCCGACGAGTTGCGCTCAGCGCCATCTCTGGTGCTCGTCAATACCGGCAACGGCAAAGGCAAGAGCACCGCTGCGTTCGGCGTGATGATGCGCAGCATCGCTCGCGGATGGAAGGTTGCGGTGCTGCAGTTCATCAAGTCCGGAGATTGGGCAGTCGGCGAAGAAAAGATCGGTCGACAGCTCGGTGCTGATTGGTGGGCGCTCGGCGATGGGTTCACCTGGGACACCAAGGACCCCGACCACGACCGCGAACTCGCCCAGCAGGCGTGGGCCAAGGCGAAGGCCATCATCGAGGCTGGTGAGCACCAGTTGGTCATCCTCGACGAGATCACCTACCTGATGACGTGGGGATGGATCGACACCGACGATGTGATCGCCACCATCACCAGCCGGCCGAGCGGCATCAACGTGATCGTCACGGGCCGCGATGCTCCGACGGCGTTGACCGACATCGCCGATACGGTCACCGAGATGGTCCACGTCAAGCACGCCTACGACGCCGGCATCCGGGCCAAGCGCGGCATCGACTACTGAACGATCACGCTCCGCGAGCCAGCATCTTCGAGCCCACCACACACCCCACCGCGATCGTGGCGCCGATGACGCCAACGATCAGCATCTGGATCACGAACGGTCTCGTCAACACGACGACGAGATGCTTGGTGGCCGCCACCTCGAGCGGATCGGTGGCCAATCCTGGCGTCACTGGCGCCACGAAATAGACCACCAGGGCCAGCACCCCGGCCCCGAGCGCGCCCAATCCGCTCGCAATGGCCACTGCCACGCTGCGGCGCGGATGAAAGACGACTCCTGCGAGGATCAGCCCGAGGCCAACCGCCAAGATCACACCCACCTGGTCTCGGAGTGAGATCACGGCATCCCACCACGGCGGAATCTGGTCACGCGAATACGACGCCACCACCAGATCCGCGCTGGCATCGGGCCCGAGCAGATCGGCAATCGTCGAATCAATGGCGGCGGGCAACGACGGGTCGAGCTGTCCGGCCGACTCTTTGAGGAGATCCTTGTAGCCACTCAGATCCAGCGACACCTCGGTCTGGGTCGGGTCCAGCAGGAAGAGGTGCGCTCGACGCACCGCTTCGCTGAAGATCGCCCGGAACTGCGGGAGCTGGATCGACGCCTCGATGACGCCCGGCTGCAACGACTCGACCGCACCGGCAAAGATGTCGTTACGGACGGTCTGCACCAGTGCCGCCCGAACTGACGGGTCATCGAGGGAGCCGTCGACGATCTCGACGAACCGATCGGTGTTCAGCAGCGTTGAGTCCAGCCACCAGGCCACGCTGGCGCCACTGAGCACCATCAGTCCCAGGACGATGAGCAGTATCGACACCACCTTGCGTCCCACCGGCGACACGATACCGGCCTGGCGCCGCCGCACCACCCACCGCCGCACCACCCACCGCCGCACCACCCACCGCCGCACCACCCACCGCCGCACCACCCACCCCGCGGAGGATCGCCTCGACTGATCGCGTGTGGATCAAGGGTGCCTCGTATCCTGGGCCGACGATGACGCTCGACTCCACTCCACGCGCTCAGGGCGTCGCACCGGCACGCATCGGACCGATCGTGCTGGATCCCCCGGTGATCCTCGCCCCAATGGCTGGAGTAACAAACGCGCCGTTTCGTCGCTTGTGCCGACGGGCCGGTGGGGCACTGTTCGTCGGGGAGATGATCACCGCTCGCGCCTTGGTCGAGGGTCACCACAAGACGATGTTGCTGGCTGGCTTCCATCCCGACGAGTCGCCTCGGTCTCTGCAGATCTACGGCGTCGACGACGTCTACGTCGGCGAGGCCGTCAAACGGCTGGTCGATGATGGCGACGTGGATCACATCGATCTCAACTTCGGTTGCCCGGCACCCAAGGTCACCCGATTGGGTGGCGGGTCGGCGCTTCCGGTTCGGCGCAAGATCCTCCGCGCCATCCTCGAGGCCGCAGTGAGAGAAGCCGGCGCGATTCCCGTGACCGCCAAGTTTCGAATTGGTACCGATGACGACCACACCACGTTCCTCGACACCGGCCGTATCGCCGAGGAGTCCGGCTGCGCGGCAGTGGCGTTGCACGCACGAACCGCGGAGCAGCGCTACAGCGGATCAGCTCGTTGGGCGGCCATCGGTGAGCTGAAACAAGCGGTCACGTCGATCCCCGTCTTCGGCAACGGCGACATCTGGGAGGCGCAAGACGCGCTCGACATGATGGCCGCCACGGGATGTGACGGGGTGGTGATCGGTCGAGGGTGTCTGGGTCGGCCGTGGCTCTTTGCCGAGCTCGAAGCCGCTTTTGCCGGTCGACCCGTCGGTGAGGCACCGCGGTTGGAAGAAGTGGCAGCGATGATGTCAGAACATCTGGAGCTCTTGACGGAGTGGACCAATCCATTTCAGGCCACCAAGGAATTCCGCAAACACACCCGTTGGTATCTGACGGGGTATCCGGTAGGACCCGACATTCGTCGGCGGTTGGCGCTGCTCACATCGGCCCAGGAGCTCGCCGACATTCTCGGAACCCTCGACCCGCAGATGGAAATGCTTCCCGCTGGTCGACGCATCCGGCGTGGTCACACCAACGGTCCGTCGCCGGTGGCGCTCCCCGACCGTTGGTACGACTTGGCCGACGCCGACGACGCCCTCGATCCCGCCGCCAACGCGCTGGTGTCAGGTGGCTGAGCCTGATGCCGCCGGGGCGCGCCTCATCTTGGCGTCGGCATCGCCGAGACGACGAGAACTCCTGGCACTCCTCGGGCGACCATTCGAGGTGGTCGTCGCCGATGTCGACGAGACACCGATCGAGGGCGAACGCCCGGCGGATCTCGTGGAGCGGTTGGCACTGGCCAAAGCGCACGCGGTTGGCTCGATGGTCAGCTATCGAGCCGTCGTGATCGGCGCGGACACCATCGTCGAGCTTGACGGCCACATCCTCGGCAAGCCCATCGACGCCGCCCACGCTGGGTCGATGTTGGCGGACCTGGCTGGTCAGACCCATCGAGTGCTCACTGGCATCGCCGTCGTCGCCAGCGACCCAACTCAGGGGCATCCAACCACCATCACGACCTTCGTCACCATCACCGAGGTCGATGTGGCGCCCCTGACCGTCGGTGAGATCGACAGGTACATCGCCACGGGCGAACCGCTCGACAAAGCTGGCTCCTATGGCATCCAAGGCCGTGCCGGCGCCTTCGTCACGGCGATCCGTGGGAGCTATCACTCGGTGGTGGGCCTGCCGGTCGCGCAGCTCGCCGACGTGCTCAATTCGATGTGATGCGAGCGAATCCGGGGGCCATGACCATCCAGGTCCGCCCTGGGGTCAACGCCATGGGGGCACCGTCTGAAGTCCGTAGCGTCCACGTATCGTCGGGGTTCGCTCGGGTCCAAGTACCGATCGTTTCGATGCCGTTCCGGTAGAGCCGGACCGGGCCGGAGCCGACGGGCTGCGCCTCAGGCGATCGAGCATCGAACGGGCTCGTTCCGTAGGGGCTGGACAGCATCAGCACGTTGTCAGCCAGCAACTGGTCGCCGGTTCCGTCGAGCTGCGGCCGGCCGTTCAGTTCCCGCAGCCAGACGTTGCGGCTGGCGACCCACCGGAAGCCAACCGTCGTCGCCCAGGTCAGGCGAGACTCGACCGCTCCCACGCTGCGACCGACAGGAGCATTCGGCGAGAAGTCGAAGAGCGGTTGGGGGGACACGCCCTGTTCGGCATGGGATCGGACTTCGGGGAGCGAGGCGAAGAGATTGTGCGGCGCTCGCAGCGACGGGTCCCGCCAGAAGACGCCATCGCCTTCGGCTGACAACGGCATGAAGGCGAGCAGCGGTGCGGATCGCGCCATCTGCACAGTGCCCTCGTTGCCACCAGAAAACACGAGGAGTGGACGTTTCAGCGGCGTGAGGACGCCGAAGTCCGAGGTGCGAACCGACCGAACTGGAGAGCGCAGCGTCGCCAGCCGGAAGGCCAGTCAAGGGGAACGTCGGCACCGGTGGCACTTGGGTGGACGGCACCGGGGTGGGCGTCGCCAGCACGACCGGGGCACTGCCACGTTCGTCGGGTCGCACTTCGACTTCTGTGTGCTCGGCCGACGGGTCGGCGGACACTGTGACCGCCACCAACGATGCCGCCATCGCCATCCCGACGACCAGCGACAGGTCGATCACACGGAATCCTCGGGCGCTCATGGGGTCACTCTTGTCGTCGCCGGATGGGCAACCGAGCAGCGCCACCAGCGCGGTCGCATCGACAAGCGGACCAAGGATGCTGAGGCCGCCGAACACGCAGAGATACGGCAGGAGCCAAGCGACTCGGGCGCCGCTCGTTCCCGTGGTCGAGCGCCCGAACATTCCGCGGTGCTTGGCGACATTCTGGAGGATGCCGGTTGCCCATCGAAGGCGTTGATTCCAGAACGAGCGGAACCCCGTGGACACGAGCGTCGTGGCGTTGGATCGGGGCTCGAACTCCACCCGCCACCCGGCGCGCTGCAATGTGAGGGTGAGGTCGGTGTCCTCGGCGATGGTGTCCGCTGGGATGGGCCCGATCTCGTCGAGCGCTGATCGTCGGTACGCACCGATCGCGCCGGGAACGCAGCTCATGACACCGAACTCGGAGAACATCCGTCGTTCGATGGCGTTGGCCATGGCGTACTCGACGACCTGACACCACGCGAGCCGTCCTCGTGGATTGCCCACTCGCATCCGGCCGCAGACTGCTCCGACCGTTGGGTCCGCGAACGCTCCGATGAGATGCACGAGGGCGTCGGGGTTCGGGGAGCTGTCGGCGTCGAGCATGATGACGAACTCCCCGACAGCGAAGGCGAGGCCTGTGTCGAGCGCGCCTGCCTTGCCGACGCCGGGACCGTTCACCACTCGGCCAGATCCGCTTCGGTCGCTGCCGAGTGCGGCGCGGAATGCACGATCGGCCAGCCCAGCCGTGGCGTCGGTGGAGGCATCGTCGATGACGATGATCTCCCACGATCCACTCAAACGGCGGGCAGACGCGACAACATCGCGAATGGCGGCCTCGATGACGGTGGATTCGTTTCGTGCTGGGATCAGGATGGTGGCCGACGGGCCGGGAACACCCATGGCCGCGGCGCGATCGAATGATTCTTGGAGCTCCGGGTCGATGCGCCGTTCTTCGCGGCGGCCATGACGAATCGCCAAGGCGGCGCCGATGACCGCACGGGCCACGCTGGCGACCAGCACGAACCCGACCAGGAATCCGATCCACTCGGCGAGGAAACGTTCGATCGTGATCAGCCACAGCAACGTCGTTCCTGCGAGACGGGTGCCGCCGGTGGCGGAGGGTGACAGTCCCTGAACAGGGCGTCCCGCGAACTCTGAGACCGTCCCGAAACGAAGCCCACGCGCTGCCATGTCGCTCGTCGCGGCGTTGAGCGCAGGGATCACCCAGCTCGTCTGGATGCCTGGCGCGGGCACAGCGACCACCGATGCGGTCCGACCCGAACCCGTAACGAAGTCGAACCCGTTTCCACAAGCGATTCTGCGCTCGATTACCTCCCTCTGACCCGACGCGTACTCGCAGGGCGGACCACGGCTCGGCGCCGCGTCGAGCGGCGTGTGCGCTTCACCGTCGTTGCCGGTGCTGCCCGGGTCACGACCTTGCAGCCCAACGCAGTATTGGTGTCACCCGGTCCAACGTTGATGGCGTAGGCACAGATGGTGGTGGTGGGCTTCTTCGCCCACACCATGACCGCCCACTGGTGATCCGGACCGAACCAAGGCACCGCGCGGCCGATCTCCGCGGAGTATCGGTTGGCATCGACGGCGGTAGTGAACACCCCGTCGACGTAGATGTGCACCGAGATCGGCGCCATCGGAGCATCGGGATCGGCCGCCCACCCAACCGCGAAGGCGACCTCTGATCCCCAGGGCACGGCGCCGAACGTGGACCCCACCGGATTGCCGGTGAACACCCTCGGCGCGCCCGTTCCGAACTTGGTGCTCAGGAGATTACGGGCGAACGGGGTGCGTGCGTTCACCAGCGATCGGAAGGCATTGCCCGTCATCGCGATCGGGGCGCCGGTCGTGCCGGTCAGCGTGATGGTCGCCCGATCCATCCGACCCGACGCACCGATGTTGCCGCCGAAGTCAACGCTCGTCACCGAACCGACATCGCCCTTGCCGGCGTCGCGCAGCCACGCCGCCAGCTCGTCGCCTCCGTAGGTGCGCGTCCACGCAAAGTTCGAGTTGCCCGTTGCCTGGTCGAACGGATCGGCGGATGCCTGGAGATACGACTTGGGAGTGACGAACACATAGTCGCTCTGCTCGGAGAACCCACCGTTGGAGGACGAGTAGAACGCCTGGATGACCGCACCGCCAGACGTCAGGACCTGACCGCTGGTGTCGGTGACGGCACCGACCCACCGGTCCCCCTGCGCACCGGTTGCCTTGTCGTCGCCGACGTACCCCTGATCCGCCGTCGTGGCGAGAATGTCGTAGGTGGCGCTCCTCGGGTTGGTCATCCGATAGGCGGCATAGGTGCGGCCCGCAATGGCCTGCGTACGCAGCGCCTCGGTCGGCCACGACGATGGCACCTCGCCCAACCCGCTGAGGTACTCCTGCAGCGTCATCTCGAGTACCACCTCAAGGCTCGACCCATTCGAGCGCACGATCAGCCGACCCGGGCGCAACGCCCGGCCGAAACACGACATCGTGGTGCGCTGAGCGTTGTTCCAGTTGACGACTGCGGCCGTGCTGGCGCCCGCGAGCCCCGATGATCCGCTCCCCCAGCTCGCCGCCACACCCGTTGCGAACGGTGTCACCGTCAGCGTTTCTGAGGCCGACCCGAGGCCGATCATGGAACCGCCAAGTGTGCCTCCGCTCCGATCGGCACCCGTCATCGTGAACGACGGCGTATCGCACAACTTCACACGGATGTTGCCGAACGCGCGCGCCTCGATCGGCGCGCCCGGGTAGTAGGCACCGAGGATCTGCGCCGCGGTCTGCCCGGCCTCGGCGCGCCCGCGTGCCCCGTACTGGCTCATGCCCACGCCGTGGCCGTAGCCCCCACCACTCAAGGTGATCATGGTCTGGGCGGACGCAAACGTCGGAACGAGCAGTGGCTCCACGACCATCGCGACCACAGCCATCACCATCACCATCGCCATTCGCCGTACGCGACCCGTCGATCCAACTCGATGTTCCAATCCAGCTCCTCAGCAGTGGCTCAACAGAGCCGGGCAGCCCGCCGATGAATGAACTGCCCAAGGTGTCTTCGGCGTGCGGGGGCCAGAGGTTGACCCATCGTCGACAGCGGGACTGACAGTCAGTTCGCAAACGTTCGACGAACGTCCCTAAACACCGTTAACCTGGAACATCAACTGGGGCATCCATTCCGGACAACCCCTGGGCACTACGGGGGTAGACGTGGCAACGCTGACAACCAATCTGTTCTGGGGACAAGGCGAACGGGATCACCGCCTCTACGTGACCGACGGTCACTGGCCCACCGACATGGCGGGCTCCGTATTCGTCGTCGGTCCCGACAATCGCCAACCCGGCGGTCACTGGTTCGACCAGCAGGGCCTCCTCTGCAAGATCAACCTGATTCCCGACCGCAAGGGCCGTGTCGTCGTTCAGCACCGGCGTATCAAGACCCCCCTCGATCGCATCCGCAACCGGTTCCCCAAGCTGTTCAAGACGCTGCTGTTCATGGAGATCTCACCGTTCGGGCTGTCGAACCTGGCGAACACCAACGTCCAGACCATCGACGATCGCCTGTTCATCGGCTACGACGCCGGGCGGCCGCTCGAAGTCGACCCCGAGACGATGAAGTACATCACGCCCGTCGGTGCCAACGATGAGTGGCTCCAGTCCTTGCCTGGGCTCCTCGAGCCGGGCATCTCCGTGGCTGCGCACCCGGCGTCCGATGTGCCGGACAATCGACTGTGGTTCGTGAACTACACACCCATGCCCATCAATCGGAGGGTTTTCGTGGCCGCCTGGGACCTCGAAGGACCCATTCGTCGGTGGGAGGTCGAAGGGATCGGCGAGTTCGATTCGATTCATGACATCAAGGTCACCGAGGACTATCTGATCTTCACCGACCTGCCCTTCGTGACCGAGCCCCAGGTGTTCCAAGGACTCCCGCCGTCGCACCCGAACAAGGACACGACCACCATGTGGATCGTGTCAAAGGCAGACATCGCAGCGACACCTGTCGGGGGAAAGGTCCCCTGTCGCGAGATCATCGTGCCGATGCCGACCGGCCACCTGTCGGTGGACTATGCCAATCCTGGCGGCAAGATCCGAGTGTTCCTCGAGCACATCCCGTTGCAAGACCTCATGGTGATGATCCATCGCGAGGAGTACAGCCACTTCACGGGGGGGCTCATGAACCCCAATCATGAGGGTCTCGTCACGCTGGCCGTGCAACCCGGCTGCGTCGGCAAGTACGTCATCGATGGAGAGTCCGGCCACATCCACGAATCCGAGATTGCGTGGGACGACCGATTCTGGGGGGCCGTGCTGGCCACGAAGGACGAGTCGAGTACCAAGGCCCGCGACCATCAGGGCCAGCTCTGGTACACCTCACTCGGCTACGACCCGGCGTTGGTCCCCGAGACGTGGTGGCAGCTCTACGCCAACGCGGGGCTGCACTCGCTGGTCGACCCCGACGAACTGCCCATCGAACCGGTGCCGGCCGCCATCGCCCGATTCGATCGTGAGTCGATGAAGGTCGCCGAGGTGTTCGCCATCGAGGCCGGCGCCTTCGCTCATCCCCCGACGTTCGTGCCACGACGCGGCGCCACCGACCCCGACGACGGCTACGTGGTGTGCATCATCCACCGCGACGGACCCAAGGAGGTGTGGGTATTCGACGGCATGGACATCGAACGCGGCCCGCTCGCCAAGGCCACCGCCAAGGACTTCAACCCACCGCTGTTGTTGCACTCCACCTGGATGCCACCCCGTCCGGGCAAGCGACCGAGCTCCTACAAGATCCCGCTCTCCCGCGATCTCAGGGGAGCCACCCGACAATTCTTCCCGTTGATCGGTGGCCTCCTGAAGGCCGGCAAGGACATCGCCAAGTTGGAAGCCGCCGCAGCCAAGGCAGCGAAGGCCGAGCAGGCGGGGTCACCCGAGCTCGTCGATCAGTAGCTGCTCTCATCTCAGTCCGGCAGCGGCGGAGCGAGCGGTCCCTCCTCGGCCAGGCGATCCACGAACGCCGTGGCGTCAGCCAACATCGGCGCGGATGCGCCCCAGGCACGGAGCAGGTCCAGGGTCAAGGCGCGCGCCAGACGGTCGCCGTTGAACAGATCGGTGTCATAGACGTCGAGGCGGCTGACCTGTAGGACGCCGCTCACAGCGGCAGCCCAGGTGATGACCCGACCCATCGTGTCGCCGGCATCAAGCACCCCGGCCTCGCCGGCGGAGTCGATCTCGGCGCGGAGTTGATCGAGTAGCCGCATGGCAGACGGCACGACCCGCAAGCCCTCCTCGGGGCTCATGACGGCGTGCGATTCGTTCATCAGCATCTGCAGGAGTCGCAGTTCCTGGGGGAACGTCTCGGCGGTGGCCACGAAGAACCGGCCGAACAACACGAGGCGTGTCAGCGCGGCGACCGGTCCGTCGAGGCCGTCGGTCGCGATCTGGTGGGCGCCGTGCGAGCGAATGATCTGCGACGACGCCGAGAGACGTTCGATCGCCTCCCGCTGCACCTCCGCCACCAAGGCGCCCTTCGACGGAAAGTAGCGATAGACGGCACCGATCGCCGCGTCGCATTCGTCCGCCAGACGTTGCATGGTCAGGGCATCGAACCCTTCCGCCGTCACGATCTTCAGCGCCGTCGACAAGAAGATCCGAGTCCGCTCGATCCGATTGCGTTCGCGGACTCCTGGCTCTGATGCGGTTGCCACGGCGACAGTCTCGCGGATCTCACCAACGCGAGTCGCTGAGCACCGATGGTTCTCCCGTGCTATCAACGCACCCATGTCTGTCAGCCCTGCCGGCTCAACGAGCTCAACGTTCCCTACCCGTGCCCGAATCGTCGTCATCGGCGGCGGGGTCGGGGGCGGTTCGATCGCGTATCACCTGGCCCAGCGAGGCGAGACCGACGTGGTCGTGGTCGAACGCAACGAGCTCACCTCCGGCTCCACCTTTCATTCCGCGGGACTCGTCGGCCAACTCCGCTCGTCGTTGCCGCTGACGCGAATGATGATGCACTCGGTCGAGACCTACCGCGAGCTCGAAGCCATGGGACCGACGCTCGGAACAGCCCCGGGATGGACCGAGATCGGCTCGATGCGCATCGCGTCGTCCGACGCCCGGATGGAGGAGCTGCGCCGCCAACACGGATGGGCCAAGACCTTCGGTCTCCCGATGGAGCTGCTGTCGCCATCGGAGGCGGTGGAGCGGTTCCCGCTGATGGACCCAGCCGGAGTGCGCGGTGCGATCTTCCTTCCAACCGACGGGCATCTCGACCCATCCTCGTTGACCAACTCGTTCTTCATGGCTGCCCGAGCGCTGGGCGTGACGGTCCGCACCACGACCCGGGTGCTCGGCTTCGTGATGGTCGACGACGGACGGGGAGGTCAACGGATCACCGGCGTCGAGACCGACGCCGGCACGATCGAGTGCGAGACGGTGATTGCGGCGTGCGGCATGTACACGACCGATGTCGCGGCCCTGGCTGGCGTCACTGTGCCCATCGTGCCCATGGCACACCAGTACCTCGTCACCTTGCCGATCGATGGTGTCACCGCCGGTCTGCCATCGATGCGCGACCCGGACAATCTCGTCTACTTCCGCAATCAGGGCGGCGGGCTGATCGCCGGCGGCTACGAACGCAATCCTGCGCCGTGGTCGCTCCACGGCATCCCATCGGACTTCAACTACCGGCTGCTCGACGAAGACTGGGACCGATTCGCTCCACTCATGGAAGCGGCGATCCGCCGAGTCCCCGCGTTGGAGGGCGCCGAGATCCGTCAGCTCCTCAATGGCCCCGAGGGTTTCACGCCCGACAACGAGTTCATCCTGGGGCCGTCCGAGGTCGGAGGATTCTTCGTGGCCGCCGGCTTCTGCGCCCATGGGATCGCCGGCGCTGGCGGAGTCGGCCGCGTCATGGCCGAATGGGTGCTTGACGGCACGCCCAGCTTCGACTGCTGGAAGATGGACATCCGCCGCTTCGGCGCCGCCTACCGCAGCCGCGACTTTGTTCAGGCTCGCACCGTCGAGGTGTACTCCACCTACTACGACATCCACTATCCCAACGAGGAACGCACGGCGGCCCGACCATTGCGGCGTTCTGCGGCCTATCAGGCGCTCGCACAGCTCGGCTGCGAGTTCGGCGAGAAGTCCATGTGGGAACGACCCAACTGGTTTCGCCCGAACGCTACCAACGGATCGAGCGGCATCGGCGAGCACGAGTTGGAGGCGCTTCGGCCGACCGGATGGGCGGGTCATCATTGGCATCCCGCCATCGCCGCCGAAGCGCTCGCAACTCGGAGCGCGGCAGGGTTGTTCGACGAATCGAGTTTCGCCAAGATCCGCGTCGAAGGCCCGGGAGCGACTGCGTTGTTGCAGTGGCTGTGCGACAACAACATCGACACCAGGGTGGGCTCGATCGTTTACACCCAGCTCCTCAACGACCGTGGTGGCATCGAATGCGACCTGACGGTGACTCGCGAATCCGCCGATCGATTTCTGATGTTCACGGGCACAGCGTTCGCCACCCACGATCTCGGCTGGATCCGAGCCCGGGCCGGCGAACATCGGGCTGGCAGCGACGTCACGATCTCCGACGTCACTTCGTCGATGTCCACGTTCGGATGTTGGGGTCCCGCCGCCGAGGCCATCCTCCAGTCACTCACCACGACCCCGTTGAACATCTCTGAGTTCCCGTACCTCACCTCGCAGATGATCAGCGTCGGCCCGGTTCCGGTGCGAGCGTCGCGGGTGACATTCGTCGGGGAATCCGGCTGGGAGCTGTCGTGCCCGACGGAGTTCGGGGCGTCGCTGTGGGAGCTCGTCTGGACCGCGGGCCAACCGCACGGCCTGGTGGCTGGCGGTTACCGCTGCATCGACGCGCTGCGAGTCGAAAAGGGTTATCGGGTGTGGGGCTCCGACATCACACCCGACGACACCCCCGACGAGGCTGGACTCGGCTTCTGTGTCCGGCTCGACAAGCCGGGCGGGTTCATCGGACGAGAAGCGTTGGTCGCTCGTCGGGCGGCCGGTCCCCCGTCGCGCACGCTGGTGACCCTGCGGCTCGATGACCCGTTGGCGACAGCACTGGGTTCTGAGCCCGTCCGCGCCGTCGGAGGTGAGATCCTCGGCCGAGTCACATCGGGAAACCAGGGCTACTCGGTGATGGCATCCATCGCGTTCGCCTACGTTCCCGTGGGGTCGTCCGAGCGGGGCACCCGGCTCGAAGTGGAACTCTTCGGGGAGTGGACGGGCGCCACGGTCGATGCGGCCTGCCTGTGGGATCCGGCTGGGGAGCGGATTCGTGCGTGACGGTGATCTCGACCTACTCCTCGATCGGCTCCCGTCGTGTCGAAATCGACAGTCCGTCGCGCAACTCCACGGCGGACTGACCAACGTCAACTACCGCATCGCGACGACGGCTGGCGAAGTGGTCGCTCGGATATCGAGCGCCGACGGATCGCTCCTGGCGATCGACCGCGATGCCGAGGAATCCAACGCTCGTACAGCCGCGGATACCGGCATCGCCCCGGCGGTGCTCGACCGGCTCATCGACCCGCCAGTATTGGTTGTCCGCTATATCGAGTCGCTGACGCTCGACGCCGCCGCGTTGAGATCGGGCGACCACCTCGGCCGGATCGCGACGTCACTCCGGACGCTGCATGGTGGTCCACCATTCCGCGGTCGATTCGACATGTTCGATATCGCCGAGCGATACCTCCGAATAGCGCACGAACGCGACCTCCTCCTGCCGCCTCGGTACCTCGATCACGCCCCGATCGTGGAGCGCATCCGCACCACCCTCGAGCGACACCCCGAGGACCTCGTGTCGTGCCACAACGATCTCCTCGCCGAGAACTTCCTGTGGGACGGCAACGCCATCTGGATCATCGACTTCGAGTACTCCGGACTCAACGAGCCGAGTTTCGAACTGGGCAACCTCGCAGCGGAGAGCGACCTCGACGACGACGGTGTGCGCACGTTGCTCGCCGCCTATTGGCGGGCTGACGACGGCTCCGCCCTCGTCGCGCACAAGGCGGCGCGCTCAGCACTCTGGGGATTGGTGGCGCGTTACGGATGGACGCTCTGGGCGCTCATCAGCGAGTCGATCAACCCGCTCGATTTCGACTTTCGCGGGTGGGGTTTGGAGAAATACGACGCCTTCGAGGTTGCCGTCGCCGATGTCTCCCGCTTGGACGATCTGATCCGACGGGCCGGGACGTCGCACGAAAATCCAGCAGTGTGACGCTGGTCACGGCTAGTGTGATGAGTTCAACAATCTTGAGGGAGATTCTCATGACACGTGCACGACGTACCGGTTTGACCATTCTGATGTTCCTAGGCCTCACGCTCGCCACCGCCGGTTGCCGCATTCCGCTGGGCAACGGCTGCGAGGCTCTGGTCTTCGAGCCCGGCACCCAGTTCGGGGTGAGCTGCAACCTCGTCTGAGGTCGCAGAGGCCACCTCTGCTCTGGCCACATCTAGTCTGCATGCGGGAGCGAACGGCTGTGCCGGTCGCTCCCGTGTCGCGTCCCGGTGCGCAACTTGGCGCCGTCAGCTCCGGCGCAGCGGCGGATACGGCTTCGGCGCGGGGGCCGACGAGTCATCAATCATCGTCACCGCTGTGCCGGGATCGAACAGCGCTGGATCCCCGGCATCCCACGCCCCCGGCAAGACGCGCGCTCCCCCCTTCATCCACCGCCACATGCCAGTTCCAGACGTTCCCAGCTCATCGACGCCGACCGCTGTCGCGTCCCACCAGACCTCCGCCTGATCATCGATGCCGGTGTAATCGGGTTGCGGCCAGAATCCTCGGGAACCGAAGCTGAACTGACCGGTCGTAGCGTTGCCCTCGAGTGCTGGTGCGAGGAACAGGGCATCGCGGAAATGCTCAGGAGTGGCATTCGGGCCCATGAACTGCAAACCGAGGAAGAGCACCTGGTAGGGCGCCCAGGACAACGAGAGCGCCGCGCCGGGGATCGGGGGGTCGTTACCGAAGAACCACCGCCACATGTCGACGGGCGTGCTCCGGCCGCTCGCGGGGCGGGCGAACAGGTTGGCGACTCCGAAGGCGTGGGCCCATTGCCGCTGGTCATACGTTCGAGGCAACACCGCTGTGTCGGTGAGCGCCGTCCCGGTGATCACCCACTCGGGAAAATAGTTCTGCTCAGTGGCGATCTTGGTGAAGGTTCCCGGCGACAGCGGGTCGCCGGTGTAGACGATCGTGGTGACTCCGCCATCTTTCAGTCGGGTGATGAGGTCACGACCCACCTTGCCGACCGACCCGATGTCGTCGAAGGCGGCGTCCACCGCATACTCGAATCCGTAGCGGGCCTGATCGGCCCGAAGCGCATCGCCGATCTCCTCGGAATCCTTGCCGAGGGTGATGTGCAGCGATCCGAAGACACGCTGCTTCGTCTGCAACGCCGGGTCTCCCGCGTAGATCGCGGGTTTGCCCATGAGACGTTTCCCGATGTATTCGTTGACCATCAGCCCGTTCTGTTCTGGGTTCTTCTGCAGATCCCAGACGTACGGGGCCTGGCGAACGAACCAAGCGTTGCTCTGGCCTGGCGCACAGTTCCAGCACATGACCTTCAACGACGCCAGGCGTTCAGCGAAAGCATTGGTCAGCAAGGGGCCCCCGATCACCAGGAATGGAGACAGCTCGCGGGCGATGGTCTCTGCGTCAGCGACTGCTGCCAAGCCATCGGCAGACGGCCCGGTGGCCTTGAAGGGGACCACCTCGACTCGACGGCCGTAGGTTTCGTAGTAGGCGCCGAGGATCTCGGCGAACCCCCGCTGGGCGTCGATGCCCGCTGTGGGCGACAACGCCGACGCCCTGGTGTTGATGAGGTTTGTCAGCCCAGCGTCGTTCGTCTCATAAGCCACGACTCGAATCGTGTCCCTGGTGATGCCCGTAGCGGTGGCTCCCCCGTTGTCGCCGGCGAAGCGGGCAAAGCACTCATACGGACGGTCGATCGACATGGCGAGTTGGCCGGTGCTCTGGTCGCAACGATCACCCCAGTCGTACGTGCCCGTTGTACCGGCCGCCTCGGCCGACGACCACGACACCGCCCCATCAGGTAGCCGCATCGTGGCCATGTCGGATGCCGCCGCAGCCACAGGCGCCGCGGCGGACTTGGAGGTGGAAATCGGGTCGGAAATGGACAGCCAGGCTCCGACAGCAGCCAGGACGAGGCCGATGGCGATCAATCCCCGATAGCGGCTCAGCATCGAGCGGACTGTAACCCGCTCGACAACACCGTGTCCGGGGTCGGAGCCGTGCCGGCGCCGACGGGGCACCCGGCGCTCGATGCCGCCTGACAGAATGAGCGCCGTGACCATTCTGCGCGGGCGCCACGTCATCATCACGGGTGGATCCGAAGGCATTGGACTGGCGGCCGCCAAGGTCGCCCTCTCCCGGGGTGCCAAGGTCAGCCTCATTGCTCGTCGAGCCGACGTGCTCGAGCAGGCGGCAACGACACTCGGCGACTCCACGAGTTGGGCCGCCGCCGATGTGAGCGACGCCGAGGGACTCCAGTCAGCCGTCGACACGTTGTGCGACAACAACGGACCATGCGACGTGTTGCTCACCTCGGCTGGCTACGCGAGGCCAGGATATTTTCACGAACTCCCGATCGACGACTTCCGCCAGGAGATGGAGGTCAACTATCTCGGGACCGTCTTCGCCGTCCGGGCGGTGATCGAGTCCATGATCGAGCGGCACGCCGGCCACGTCGTCGTGGTGTCGTCGGTTGCCGGACTGCTCGGCGTCTACGGCTACACGTCGTATTCGCCCACCAAGTTCGCCGTCCGGGGCTTCGCCGAGGCCCTCCGAGCCGAGGTTCATCCCTTCGGCATCAAGACCTCCATCGTGTACCCGCCCGATACCGAAACGCCGGGGCTCGATCGGGAGAACTTCACCAAGCCCGCCGAGACCGTCATGATCTCGGGCACCATCTCACCGAGGCCGGCAGACGTCGTGGCCGAGGCGATCATCTCGGGTATCGAGCGGAACAAGCTGACCATCACCGCCGATGCCGCCACGGCAGTGCTGGCGCGGGGTTCCGGTGTGTTGGGCCCGGTGTTGCGACAACTGATCGATCGTGACGTCTCATCGGTTCAGAAGTCCGGCCGCGGCGACCCGCTGGTCGCTGCGCCCAGCACGTTGCGCTCAGGCGGATCGCCGTCATGACCGACGCCCCCCGAGTTCGCATCGCCGACGCCATAGCCACCACCATCGACGACGTGATCGCCGCGCTCGAGGCGAGCCGGGGTGTTGTCGATTCCTCGGGACCGCTCGGAGACGCGGTCGATATCGGATCGCACTCGTTGCAGTGCGCTGAGCACCTGGCTCAGTCTCACCCCGATGACCCCGAACTGATCGTTGCCGGCCTCGTCCACGACCTCGGCCACGTGATCTCGGCCGGGAACGCGATCTCGTCTGAGAACAGGATCGACCACGGTCGCTCGGGAGCAGCGTTCGTCAGGGATGTGCTCGGCCCACGGGTGGCCCGGCTCGTGGAACTCCACGTGCCAGCCAAGCGATACCTCGTCGCCACCGACCGCGCTTATCAGTCGATCCTGAGCAACGGCTCCACGGCGAGCCTGGTGGTGCAAGGCGGTGCCATGTCACCGACCGAGATCCGCGAGTTCGAGTCCGAGCGACTGAGCAACGACGCGATGGTGCTCCGTCGCGCTGACGAAGCCGCCAAGCAGCTACACGGCGAGACGACCTCTCCAACCAACTGGCGACCACTGCTCGAACAGGTCGCCCAACTCCACCAGGCGGCACGATGAATGAGCCTCGAGTCCCTCGCGATCCTGGGCGATCCCGCCCTCCCCGGAGCGGTTCCGTTGGACAGTCGCGACCCGGTTCGGGCCCGCCACGCCGGCCCTCCGGACCCGGCGCCGGGTCGTCCCGCACCGCTGTGGGTCGCCAGAAGCCGTACTTGAGTCGAGGGCCGGGGTGGTCACCCATCCAGCGGCCACCGTCGTCCGGGCCGAACTGGCCATGGCGAGATTGGTCGCAGCAACGGAAGTTCCGCCTGATTCGGACCACCGGCATCATCGCCGTCGTGCTGTTGATACTGATCCTGCTGGCCAAATGCGGCGGCGACGACGCCACCGTGGCGACATCGCCCACGACCGTTGCCGACACCACTGCGGCCCCGACGACGATCCCGGTAGCAGCGGTCACTGTGGCCCTTGCCCCGAAGAAATTGCCGGCCGCCAGCTCTCAGGGACCGGCAGCGGTCGTGGGCGGCAAGATCCTGATGCCCGGCGGGATCAGTGCCAACAAGGCGTCGACATTGAAGGTGTGGTCGTTCGATCCGGCGACCGGTGAGACGACGAACATCTCGAAGCTCGGCGCCAACACCAACAACTCCGCCGCCGCCGGACTCGGCGATGTGCTCTACGTCTATGGCGGCGGAGCCAAGACCGCGGTGTTCGACACCATTGACTCGGTGACTACCGGCACGAACCTCCAAGCCGTCGTCGGCAAACTCCCCACGCCCCGTACCGAGGGCGTCGGGCTCTCCGATCCCGAGGGCGCCACGCTGTACGTCGTCGGCGGATGGACTGGGAGCGGGCCGTCACTCGACGTGTTGTCGTCGACCGATGGTGTGACGTTCCAATCCATCAGCCAACTCGCGGAGCCGGTCCGTTCACCGGCCGTTGCGCTGTCGGGGACCAACATCTGGGTATTCGGTGGTGATTTCAACGACGTGGCGTCGTCGACCATCCAGCGGGTCGACCTCACCACTGGCAAGTCCGAAGTCGTCGCCAAGATGCCCAACACGCTGACTCACGCCATGGCCTTCACCATCGGCGGACAGGTGTACGTCGCCGGTGGACGTTTGACCAACGGCCGTAGCGACGGGGTCGCGAAGTTCGATCCGGCCACGTTCACCCTGACGCAGGTCGCCACGTTGCCGTCGAAGCTGTCGGACGCGTCGGTGGCGGTCGTGGGCCAGACCGCCTACCTCCTCGGAGGAACCAACCCGAATCCGTCGAATCAGATCATCACGGTCTCGGTGAGCTGAGGCGAACCGCTCCTCGCCGAGAGCTGCGCACTGCCGGATTCGTCGATGGTGATGGCGACCCGCCAGACCCCGGGTTCGACGATTCGGTCAACGACACCGCCGGTGCCAGTGACAGCGACCAGGAGTTCGCCATCTGACCAGCCGATCACGTCGAAGGATTCGCCCGGCGAGCCCGCCAACTCAACCCTTAGTGTCGATGCCTCCGTCCGGATCGCGCGGCATCGCTGACGTCCGGCCGATGCGTAACGTCCCGCGTCACCGATGAACGCCACTCGAGTTCCGGCGACGTCGACGACCGGCGCCAGAATCGACACATCGGATCCGAGATGGTCGAGCGTCACTGGCCACGAACCCGATTCGATGTCGAGCAGGTCGACCTCGTCGCGTCCCCAGATCCATCTCACGGCGGTGCCGGATTCCGAAGTCGGCGCATCCTCGCCGAGCATCGACGACTGAACCTGTCCCGCGATCGATTGCGCTGGTTCGCACACGTTGAGCGCGACCACGTAGCTGTACTGACCGACGTCGTGGAGCGAATGGGTCGCCGCCACCATCAACGCAGGACGCAGGAACGCGTGCGCACGGAACGACGCATCGATGGCCGCGACCGGTACGTCGGGAGCGACGAGCACACCGTCCGCTCGACAGACACGACTGACCAGATCTGCGTTCACGGCCCCCCGTGGATCGCCGATCCCCACGGGACCGGCCGACCATGCTGACAGCAGTGCCTCGACCTCGGGGACGACTGAGCCCGCAGCTCCGTCGGTTCGGAACACGTCCTTGAACGGCGACAACCCCAGCGTCCGCGCCAAAGAGTTCGAGTAGCAGAACCAGGCCCACAGGGCTCCGGGCCCGACCATGTAGCCGTGGTCGCCGGAGGTCCGAACCGAGGTCACGCGGGCGAGCGTCGAGGCCATCATCATGTCGGCCGGTGAGCCCATGCACCATTGGGCGGTCATGTCGCGCTCGGCCAGGGCTGCGTCGATTCCTCGTTGCCACGCCTCGGCACGGCCGGGTTCCGCGCGCAACCCCTCGACCCCCAGAAAGCATTCGATGAGCCAGTCGTGTTCGAACACCTCGACGCCCCACCCGGCAGCCCTCGCCAGTAGTTCCTCGTAGTAGTCGGCGTGCTGGGGGTGAGCGTAGGGCCCATCGATCCAACACTCGAACCGCTCCACCGCTGACGACTCGCTCGACAAGTGCCGCGTATGGGTGATGAGCGGCGGGTCGCCGAGTGAATTCCGCAAAGCCGCAATGCCATCGGGGAGGATGTCGGTTCGGGCGTCCCAGTCGATCAACCCGGTCGGCGGCACGAGCCACTCGTCGGTATTGAACGGCCGCACCACAGCATGTGGATAGAACCAGCTGTCGAGTTGCACCGCTCCGTAGGGAACGTTGCGTTCACGGAGGTCGGCCAAGGTGCTCGACAAGGTCTCGGACACCGTGGCGTCACCTTCGGTTCGGTACCAGTACGCGCTGCCATTGTCGGTCCAGTACGACAGCTGATCTCCGAGTACGTCGGGCGGTCGTTGATCGATCCGACCCCCACGCTCAGCCAACATCTCCGCCCAGATCCGCTGCGCGGCACGGGTGCCGTCGGCACCGATGATCGCCAACTCGGTTCGCGTCCCCACCGGGATGTGCGTGAGGTCACCGTGCCATCCGCAGCGGATTCCCCAGCTGGCGTCGTCAACATCCTCTGGCACCGAGATGATCTGATCGAACACCGCATTGATTGGCGCCAACATGATGACGAACCCGTCCGGGGCAATCAGCCACAACGGTTCGACCACTGCGGGCCGGAACGGCCAACGCAACCAGTCGCTCAGCGACTGTGCGTCCGCTGCCGTCGGCAGTGCGAACTCCATGTACTGGTGCCCGAACGCCGCGGTGTCATCAGGTTGGCCGCCGTCGAGTCGCGCCGTGGGGTCGAACGATGGAAACGATGCCCAGGTCCGACCGAAGCCCGTCGCATCGCGGTCGATATCGACCAAGGCTTCAAGCGAGCAGATCACCACGTCTGGACGTTCGACATCAGCCACGATCGTCGCTTGGATCCGCTTGGTCGGATCAACGGAGTAGACCTCTGCCGATCCCAACGATTCGAGGTCGTCGACCACGGTCTGATCGATCACGAAGTTGGCCGGCCCGTACCAGTCGGGATGATCGTGGGTCCCGATACGCATGCCTGCGGCATCGAAACGAACCGAGAGTCGGCCGGTGGTGAGGAGCTGCACGGCCGAATTGTGCCAGACGTGGTGGGATGACGTCGGCCGCATCGGGCGGCCGATTCCCGTGGTCAGAACTCGGGTGTCGGGACTTTGGCCAGTATCCGCACGAGATCTTCCAGGACGTCGTCGCTCAGTTCGAGGAGCTCAGCTGGGGGAAAATGCAGCTTGGCGCGAATCTCGCCTTGGACTCGCTCTCCAGCGCTGGTGAGCGTGACGGTTTTGACTCGCCGATCGGTGGCAGAGGTTGCGCGTGTGGTGAGGCCGCGTTCCTCGAGCCGATCGACCTGCCACGTCACGTTCGAGGCGTCGCATCGCCAACCGTCCGCCAGCGCGCGCATCGGCTGCGGGTCCGATGGGGTCAGCGACAACAAGGCGTGCATGTCGCCGGGGGTCAAGCCGCTCTCCGCCGCGATGTCGACGAAGTCGCGGCGCTTCGACATGAAGATCTCGTGCAGCTTGGCCCATGCCTCGGTGGCCAAGGCCACGGTCGATGCGTCAGGTGTTCCCGTCGACGCGAGGCCGTCGCTGGTCGGCTGTCCGGACGGGCTCATACCCCCACTGTATGACTCAGGACGCAATCATTCAACGCGCGGGACAGTTGAAGGTATTGGACACTTGAACTCGCTCAAGTATATTGAGCCCATGACGTCCACCTCCCCCGAGGCCGCCATCTCGGCGGTCGGCCTCAAGAAGAGCTTCGGTGACGTCGTTGCGGTGACCGATGTCTCGCTGTCGGTTCCCACTGGGACCGTGCTCGGACTCCTCGGCCCCAACGGCGCTGGCAAGACCACCATCGTCCGCATGTTGACCACACTGCTGAGTCCCGACGGCGGGGAACTGCGGGTCGCCGGCATCGATGTCACGGCCGACCCCATGGCCGTGCGATCGGTCATCGGGTTGGCCGGTCAGTACGCAGCAGTCGACGAGAACCTCACCGGCCGAGAGAATCTCCGGATGGTCGCGAAGCTCACGCACCTTCCGAAGGCCAGCATTGCGCCGCGGGTCGACGAGTTGCTCGAACGATTCAAGTTGACCGACGCCGCCGATCGGCCGGTTCGCACCTACTCCGGTGGAATGCGTCGACGGTTGGATCTGGGCGCTGCGCTCGTCCACGAACCACCAGTGCTCTTTCTCGACGAGCCGACCACCGGCCTCGACCCTGCGTCACGCAACGATTTGTGGTCGGTCATCGAGGATCTCGTCGCCGGCGGAACGACTGTGTTGCTGACCACGCAGTATCTGGAGGAGGCCGACCGGCTGGCGGATCGCATCATCGTGATCGACAAGGGCGGCATCATCGCCGAAGGGACCGCCGCCGAGCTCAAGAGTTCGCTCGGCCAGACGATCGTCGAAGTCGACTTCGACGGCACGGAGCTCGCTGAACGAGCCAAGCCAGTCCTCGCCACCGTGGGTGAGGCGTCGGTTCTGACCACCACCGTGTCGTTGCAGGTCAAGGACGGCAGCGCGGCATTGTTCGCCACGGTACGCGCACTCGACGCAGCTGGAATACCCGCCCGCAACGTGGTCGTGCGAGAACCCTCCCTCGACGACGTTTTCCTTCGACTGACCGGAGACGTCGCCTCATGAGCGCCACGACACACAACAAGGGCAACACCACCGGCAACGACATCGGCGCCGGGTCGGCCATGGCCGGAACCCCTTCCGCCAACCCTCGGGTCCTGAACCGTCCCAGGGTCGTGGCCGACGCCATCACGATCACCCAACGCAACCTCATCACGATCGCCAGAGTTCCTCAGCTCCTGGTGTTCGCCACCATCCAACCCATCATCTTCGTGCTCATGTTCCGCTACGTGTTCGGCGGCGCCTACGGCATCCCTGGCGTTCCCTACGTGGACTTCCTGATGCCCGGGATCTTCGCTCAGACGGTGGCATTCGGCGCTATCGGGACCGGCATCGGCCTCAGCGAGGATCTCTCGAAGGGCCTCATCGACCGGTTCCGCTCACTGCCCATGGCGCCCTCAGCGGTGTTGGTCGGGCGCACGACGGCCGACGTCGTCCGGAACATCTTCGTACAGACCCTGATGGTTGCAGTTGGCGTGCTCGTCGGATTCCGCATTCACAACGGCATCCCGAACTTCCTGGTCGCCATGTTGTTGCTGCTCGGCTTCGGGTTCGCTCTCAGCTGGCTCTTCGGGCTGATCGGTTTGGCGCTCAAGAATGCCGAAACCACTCAGGCTGCATCGTTCCCGATCATGGCGCCGTTGGTGTTCGCCTCCGCCGCCTTCGTCGACGTTCGGACCATGCCGGGATGGCTGCAGCCCTGGGCTCGGAACCAACCGCTCTCGGCCATCATCACCGCTGTTCGTCGCCTCATCCTCAACGAACAGCAGGCGCAGTTGCTCGGACTGACCGAATCGACGGCGTCGCTGGTGCTGAAGGCGATCGCATGGATCGTGGGATTGACGCTCGTGTTCGGCACGCTCGCCATTCGGAAGTATCGCCGGGTGGTCTGAGGCTGCAGCCCGCTGACTTCCGACGGCGCCGCCATCCGGAACTACGTTTCACCCATGGCTGACTTCGACTATTCCGAGATCCTTCCCCTCGGACAGACCGACATTTCCGAGAGCACCCCCTACCGGCTCCTGGGCACCGACGGCGTCTCAACCTTCGAGGCGGGCGGGGAGCAGTTCCTGCGAGTCGAGCCCGAGGTGTTGTCGATGATCACCGCCACCGCGATGCGCGACATCGCGCATTTCCTGCGGCCCGGCCATCTGCAACAGCTCGCCAACATCCTCGACGACACTGAAGCCTCCGACAATGATCGCTTCGTGGCCACCGAGCTGCTGAAGAACGCCGCCATCGCGGCCGGCGGAGTGCTGCCGGGCTGCCAGGACACCGGCACCGCCATCGTGAAGGGGAAAAAGGGCCAGCTGGTGGTGACGACGGGCGGCAACGACGAACGCCACATCGCGAAAGGCATTTTCGACACCTACGCCACGTCGAACCTTCGGTACAGCCAAATGGCACCGCTCACCATGTGGGACGAGGCGAACACCGGTACCAATCTCCCCGCTGAGATCAAGATCTCCGCCGTCGACGGAACGGCCTACAACTTCATGTTCATGGCCAAGGGTGGGGGATCGGCCAACAAGAGCTACCTGTTCCAAGAGACGAAGGCACTCCTCAATCCGAACAGCCTCATGAATTTTCTCGACGAGAAGCTTCGATCGCTCGGTACCGCGGCCTGCCCGCCGTATCATCTGGCGGTCGTGATCGGCGGCACGTCAGCCGAGTTCGCGGTGGAGACCGCCAAGCTCGCCTCCACCCGTTATCTCGACACCCTGCCGACCACAGGTTCGATGTTGGGCCACGGCTTCCGCGACATCGAACTCGAAGCCCAGGTGCTCGAGCTCACTCGAGGTTTCGGGATCGGCGCCCAGTTCGGCGGCAAGTACTTCTGCCACGACGTTCGGGTGATACGTCTACCCCGCCATGGGGCGTCGTGCCCGGTGGCGATCGCCGTGAGTTGTTCTGCCGATCGCCAAGCGCTCGGGAAGATCACCGCCGAGGGGGTGTTCCTGGAGCAACTCGAAATGGACCCGGCACGGTTCCTGCCCGAGGTCACCGACGCACATCTGGGCGGCGAGGTCATCCGGATCGACCTCAATCAGCCCATGGATGCGGTCCGCGCCGAGCTCTCCCGCTACCCGGTCACGACTCGGCTCAGCTTGAGCGGCACGCTCGTGGTCGCCCGCGACATCGCCCACGCCAAGATCAAGGAGCGCCTCGATGCCGGGGACGAAATGCCCGAGTATCTGCGCAACTACGCCGTGTATTACGCCGGTCCAGCGAAGACACCGGCCGGCTATGCCTCAGGATCCTTCGGACCGACCACTGCTGGCCGCATGGATTCCTACGTTGATCAGTTCCAGAAGGCCGGCGGGAGCCACGTCATGTTGGCGAAGGGCAACCGCTCGAAGACGGTGACCGACGCCTGCCATGCCAACGGCGGCTTCTATCTCGGCTCCATTGGGGGCCCCGCCGCCCGGCTCGCCAAGGACTGCATCACCAAGGTCGACGTCCTCGACTACCCCGAGCTGGGCATGGAGGCCGTCTGGAAGATCGACGTCGTCGATTTCCCCGCATTTGTCGTGGTCGACGACAAGGGCAACGACTTCTTCTCCGAGGTGAGCCGCCCGCAGCGGGTCACGATCAGCTGATGGGAGCGCCGACCTCACCGGGGACGCAGCCGTCGGGACCGACCGCAACGATCCGACCCGCGCCAGCACCGTCGGTCAGGGCGTTCCTGCTGTGGCGCTGGCCCTTGGGTGCCATTGCGGCGGCAGTGTTGGTCGAGGCGTTCACCTCCTGGCTCGACAACCGACTGTTCACCGACGGCCGGCCGCCGCAGCCTTTTGATCGAGGTGGCTCCGAGGACATTCGCGCAGTGCTGACGACTATCGCATCGTCGACCGTCACGGTTCTGGCCCTGGTGTTGTCCATGACGATGGTGGTGATCAGTCTCGCTGCCACCCAGCTCGGCCCCCGTCTGATCAGGAGCTTCCTCAGCTCCAGAGTGCTGAAGTCAGTGATCAGCATCTACGCCGGACTCTTCGTCTACAGCCTCCTGGTGCTCGACTCCATCAACAGCGACGAAGCCGCCGGCCCACAGCTGTTGCCGAACATCGGCACGACCATCTGCCTACTGTGGGCGACGGGTGCGGTGTTGGCCCTCATCTGGTACGTGCACCACGTGGCGTGGAGCATCCAACTCCCACAGGTCGTCGCCAACATTGCGGCGAACCTGACACAACACATCGAAGCAACGCGGACTGAGCGCGAATTTGCCGCTGGTGATCGTGATCCGGTCGAGGTTGAACGTGAGTGGTCGCAGCGAACACCGTCGTCAGATGTCGCCACCCTGGTGGTCGGCGTGAGCGGATATGTGCAGCAGATCGATCATCAACCATTGGTCGACGCTGCAACCCGCGGCAACGCCGTGGTGTCGTTCCTGGTGCGCCCCGGGGATTTCGTGACGAGCGGCGATCGGATCGCCGAGATCAGCCCGGCGTCAGCGCTCGAGGCGATGACTGGACCCGTCGAAGCTGATCTCGATGTCGGGCCGCATCGCACACTTGACCAGGATCTGGAGTTCGCGATCGATCAGCTTGTCGAGATTGCGCTACGGGCGCTGTCGCCCGCCATCAACGACACGTTCACCGGTCTGACGTGTCTCGACTGGATCGGCACGGCACTTCGTTCGCTCGGGACAATCCCCGTCGATCGATCGATCCACTGCGACGGTACGGGCGCGATTCGGGTGGTCGAACGACCCCGCTCATGGGGCAGGTTGGTCCAGGCGGGCTACTCGAAGATCCGCCAGACCGCTGCGGCCGACAATCCGGCGGTCGCCATTCGGATCCTCGAATCCATCACTCGGCTCGTGCCCACTGCGACCTCAGTGGCGCACCGTGCCGCCCTCATCGACGAGGCCGACATGTGCGTCGCCCAAGCCGCGACGGGCAACTGGGTGTCGTCCGACCTCGTCGCTCTCGCGACACGCCATCAAGCACTTCAGGCACTCCTCGACCCGCCCGAGCCCGGCCCCGCACCCGCCTGACATGCGCGCAACCCCGACGCAGGTTGAACCCCGCGTTCGCCTCAACGCAGGTTGAACCCCGCGCCGCGCCCAGCGCGGAAATCCGTACAACCCGCGCGCCACTCCCCCCGCGCCCGCCTGACCCGCGAGAACACCCGCGTTCGCCTCAACGCAGGTTGAACCCCGCGCCGCGCCCAGCGCGGAAATCCGTACAACCCACGCGCGCGTCAATCGGTTGTCGCAGTGGACCGGTACATTCAGCAACACCTTCCCCTCATCGCATCGACGACTGGGGAACCATGGACCACCTTCCGCTTCATCTCGCTGACCTCCTGCACCGACAGCACGGCATCTTCACCAATCAGCAAGCCATCGGAGTGGGATTCTCCGATGATCAACTCCACCGTCGGCGGACCAGCGGGCTGATCGTGCCGGTGGCGGCCGGCATCCATCGCGTGGTCTCCGCTCCCGACACGCCGTGGTCACGTCTCTGGGGCGCCCACTTGGCGGCGCCAGGTTCCTCAGTCAGTCATCGCAGTGCTACGTGGGTTCTTGGATATTGCGACCACGCGCCGATGGCCGAGCTCTCGGTGTCTGCGAGCCAACGGCCTGCGCCACCCGGAACGATCGTGCATCGACGAACGGTCGATATGGCCAGCTGGTCGGTGGTCATCGGCGGCCTTCGTGTCACCCGACCAGAGGTGACCATGCTCGAGATGGCGTCGCTGATGAACGAAACGACCTATCGAGATCTCATCGATCGCTACGCCGGTGGACATTCGGGGCCAATCGAGAAGCTTGCCGACTGGTTCCCCACGGTCTGTGGGCCGGGACGGGCCGGCACTCGGATCGCACGACGCGAGCTCGAGCGACGCCTTGCTGGAGATGTCGCCGAGTCCAAGATGGAACGGCTGTTTCTCGACATCATCGACGGGTCATCCATTCCGAGGCCAGTACTCCAGTGGGTGCCACCGTGGAACGATCACGTTCGAGTCGACGGCGCGTACCTTGACGCCATGGTGCTGGTCGAGCTCGACGGAAAGAAGTGGCACGGGACCCACCAGCGCACGATCGCAGATCAGGAACGCGACCACATCTCCACAACGTTTGGGTATCGGACCATTCGGTTCACGTGGTCACAGATTCGATTCGACCCCAAGTACGTGAAACGCATCCTGACTGGCGCTCTCGCCGTAGAACGCGCAGGTTGAACCCCGCGCCGCGCTCAGCGCGGAAATGCGTGCAACCCGCGAACAACGATCACGAGGGCGAGCGCGACACTCAATCGGCGAGGAGCGCAGCGGTGACCGCATCAAGCTGTTCCATCCCCATGACCGTTGCGCTGACCCGGGACCCCTCAACGACCAACCGGCCCGATGCCACCTCGCCGCGCACCGCGGTGCAGCCCACATCGACAATGGACTCGCCCCACCGATGTGCGACCTCAACGAGATCCACGCCCGACGTTCGCCGCAATCCTGTGAGGATCGACTCGCTGGCCGCCTCCCGCGCCGTGCGGAACTCGATGGTCGGTGACTCCCCCGACAGCCACGCCGTCGTTGCGCCCGACCGCGTTCGAACGGCGACAGCGCCCCGAGAACGCGGGTCGGGGTGCAGCGAACTCGCGTCGGCCAACTCGACCGAGCGTGGTGATTCCAACGGCGGAAGATGCGCTGATGCCCCGGGCCCGACGGCAGCCCACCACGAGTTCGCCCAGTAGGCCTCGTTGTGGTGGCACCGCTCCGAGATCGATCGACTCCAGTTCGATACTTCGTATCGCTCGAACCCGGCCGCCTCCAGTCCGGTGGCCGCGCTCCGTATCGCGCCCAATTCCGACAGCTCGTCCGTCTCGACACGCGCGTCGGCAAAGGGAGTTCCCTCCTCGATGGTCACTACGTAAGCAGACACATGGCCCACGCCCGACGCACTCGCCGACGCCACGTCCGCAGCGACATCTTGATGGGGAATGGCGGTCATCAGATCCACCGACACCGCAGCGCCCGTCGCCAGTGCCCACTCGATCGCCCGATGGTTGGCAACGGCATCGTGGGGTCGAGTCAACCAGCGCAGCACATCGTCATCGAAGGACTGCGCCCCGATACTGAACCGCGTCACGCCGAGCGACCGCCAGATCTCGAAACGATCCGCCGACGCAGTCGAGGGGTGAACCTCCAACGTCATCTCCTCCCACCCACCGAGGCGTCGGCGAATGGCCTCCACGAGAGCGGCGATTTCGGCGCTCCGCAGCGACGACGGGGTGCCGCCACCGAGGTACACCGACCGAAGCACTCCAACGTCTCCCCGATCCGCCAGCGCTGCCAGTTCGCCATCGACACGATCGAGATACGGCGCCACCATTCCCGACCGTCGCTCCAACACCTCGAACGAACAGAAGTCGCAGATCGTCGGGCAGAACGGCACGTGAACATAGAGGTGGCGAACCGAATCGACATCGGCGCTCATGTCGTGCGAGTGACCACCACTCCGTGGATCTCGACGGTCAGATCGTGAATGGCTTTGACGATCTGATCGGCCTCGATGTTCGTCTCGTAGTCGTGCAATCGCCAACTCGCTGGAGATCTGGTCTTGGCGTTTGGTGGCGATCAACAGGATTGCCCCTTGCATGGCGGCGAGGCAGCTCAAGATCAGGTTCAACAGGATGAACGGATACGGGTCGAATCCGCTCCCCCGATTGCCGATCATCCATCCGGCGAGAAAGAGCAGCGCCGAGAAGATGAAGCCCCACGACCCCATGCCGTTACGGATGGTGTCGGCGGCCCGTTCGCCACGAGTGAGCCTCTCGCCCGATCGAACCCCCGGATGCTTCTTCCACAGATCGCTCATGACGACACCGTAGATCCGACCGCAGGTGAGGAATGAGCGAGGATCCGATCCCCCTGGCCGTCACGACACGTTCGGTAGGGTGCGCCGCATGAGCGACGATCTCTCCCCTTCGGTCACCATCTGGCTGGATGATTTCGCCACTCGGCTGGGAGTCGCTCCGCCAACACGCGACGAGATCGTCCAACTCCTGTCACTCGCTGGCACGGCTGCCCACGGGTCAGCTCGTCAAGCCGCTCCGGTGGCATGTTGGCTCGCCGCGCGGTCGGGGCGCTCGCTCGACGACTGCGCCGAGATTGCCGACGCCGTCGCGCCGCCACCCCCCGGACGCGACTGACGGCTCTCGATGCGCATCTTTCTGCACACAGTCGAGTTCATCGTCGGCTTCGCCATTGTCGTGCTCGTGCTCGATGCGGCCATCCGTACCTTCGTGCTTCCCCGGCCGGCTGGCGTGTTCCTCTCGCGCCTACTGGCCCGAATCATGCGCTTCATCTTCGATGCAATCGCGCGTCTGGCTCGGACGTACGAGGGCCAGGACCGCGCCATGGCATTGTACGGACCCGTCACGCTGTTGGCCTTTCCGGTGACGTGGTTGATCGGCGTGCTCCTCGGCTTCGCCGCCATGTACCACGCAACATCCGTCGTCGGTTGGCGCGACGTCCTCCGCTTGTCGGGTTCGGCACTCTTCACCCTCGGGTTTGCGCCCCCGACCAACGGCATCTCGGTGGTGATGGTCTTCGCCGAAGCGGCCATCGGGCTCCTGCTCGTTGCCCTCCTCGTGGCCTACCTTCCGACGATCTACGGGGCCTTCAGCCGACGCGAGATCGCCGTCACACAGCTCTCGGTGCGCGCCGGCTCTCCGCCGACTCCTGGCGAGTTGTTCAGCCGTGCCCATCGTGCCGAGTTCACCGACCATCTCGAGGTCCTCTGGCAGAACTGGGAGGTGTGGTTCGTGGAGCTCGAGGAGACTCACACCTCGCTCGGGATCCTGCCGTTCTTCCGCTCGCCGAACCCCGACCGATCCTGGCTCACCGCGTCGGGATGCGTGCTCGATGCTGCTGCGTTCCGGCTGTCTGCCATCAGGGGCCCGTACAGCCCCACTGCCGTCCTCTGTCTTCGTTCAGGGTTCATGGCGCTGCGCTCCATCGCAGATTTCATGCAGCTGCCGTACGACCCCGATCCCGCTCCCGACGATCCCATCAGTATCAGCCGCGAGGAATTCTTTGCGGTCTACGACCAAATGGAGGCTGCGGGCGTGTCGGTGATTCCCGATCGCGAGGCGGCGTGGGAAAATTATCGGGGGTGGCGGGTCAACTACGACGCAGTCCTCATCGGGATCGCTCAGGTGATCGTGGCGCCGTATGCACCGTGGGTATCGGATCGAAGCCTCAACGTCCGGCGGCATCGCCCGCCGATCTTCGGCAATCGATCGCGGGCTGGGCGTCATGCCCACGACAAGCCGCCGACGCCGTGAGCGAGACGTCAGTCAGCCGTGCTGGACTCGACGGTGCTGACGTCAAGGGTGACCGCGTCGCCCACGGCGACCGTCCCGACCGAAGACACCGACGCGTACAGACCGAGATCATTGAAATGGAATTCGCTGAGCGCCCGGAAGATGTCGGGTTGGCGGGCCAGTTCGACGGCGTCGCCACATGCCGGCTGCGCTCGCAATGGCATGGCACATCGCATCGTTCTCATCATCCCGTGGATCGCCGCCACCTCACCCAATCGAACGGTACGACCCACCCACTCATCCTCGGCAAAGCCGTCCTCGGCACCCTTGACGACCACGTTGGGCCGAAAGCGCCGAACATCCCAGACGAGGTCGGGACGCAGCTCGGCGATGCGTCGCAACGACGACGTCGTCAGGAGATGCACGGCCGCCAGATCCAGGAATGTCCCCGACGGCGACGGGATCTCGTAGATGTCCGCATCGTCGTTGGGTGGGTCGAGGGTCATGTCGTAGGTGGCCTGTTGGCCGTCGACCACCTCGGCCAATTCGACGTCGCGTCCCAGCCACGCCGACAGACGAACGGCAGCATCGGAGGATGCCGCATCGAAGGTCGAGCCGTCGGGGAGCGTGATGCTCACCTCGCCGTCGGGACCAGTCGACGCGGCGGCATCGAACAGCTCAGGAACGCGCTTGGCCGACATGACGAGAGCCGTTGCCGGATCACGCAACGCGTAGCGCCGATCGCCGACTACACCTGAACTGGTGAGCTCGAGCGTCTCGACCCGCTCGCCCTGCATCGACTTGACCGGAAATCGCCAGAGGGCGCTGACGAGCGCTGAAGTTGCCATGGACTCGACGTTATCGCCGGTCGCACTCGAGAGATATCTTGCCACCGGACGATCATCAGGGGGCACTCAACAGAATCGACAGCACCAACCACTGGCCGGGGCTGGTCACGGAGTTGAGGGGGCCATGGCCTACGGTGGTGGGTTCGGCGCAGCACGCGAGAGCACATGACTGAGACCATCACCCACAACACGAAAATGGCCTGGGTCATCCATGTCTTCACCTCGACGGGGGTGATCGCCGGGTTCCTCGGCCTGTTGTCAGTGATCGACGGCAGCCCGCGAGCTGCTCTCATCTGGCTGATGGTGGCCGTGATCATCGACGGCCTCGATGGCCCGATGGCTCGCCGGTACGACGTCGGCAAGGCCGTCCCGAGCATCGACGGCAACACCTTGGACCTCGTGATCGACTATGTGACCTGCGTCGTCGGCCCGGCGCTGTTCATGCACCAATTCGACCTCCTTCCGAAGGAATACAACGTCTCCCTCATCGGGACTGGGCTCATCCTTGTCAGCTCGCTGTATTGCTTCGCCAACACCAACTTGATGACCGAAGACCACTACTTCAACGGGTTCCCAGCGATGTGGAACCTCGTTGTGACCGTCATGTTCGTCACGCAGTCGCGGCCGTGGATCAACGTCCTGATCGTGGCGATCTTCGTGATTGCGACGTTCCTTCCCATCCAGTTCATCCACCCCTTCCGCACCCGGGACTTTCGGACGTTCACCCTTCCGATCGTCACTGTCTGGATCGGGGCCATGTTGTACATCACGTGGATCCTCGATGACCGAACCCGAAAGATCGGCTGCGAGGCACACTGCCTGTCGCTCGGCCCGGAGATCGCTCAGGCGATCGTGTACCTCGGTTCGATCTGGGTGCTCGGTGTCGGGTTCTGGCGCACCGTTCGCGGACCATCGCAACAGTCTCTCGACGAACAGTCAATGGTCGAATCGAGCGTCGAGTCCCACGCGACCGACTAGTTCGGCCCGCGTGCCGAGATGTTCATGCGAAGAACTGCTCCGCCACCTCAATGAGTTCAGGAGACACGGTCTTGATCTCCCCGGCGATATCACCCAACGGGATCCTCCCGATGGAGTCCGACCGGTAGGTGACCATCTGATCCCACGCCGCTTCGTGCGCCAAGTCGGCTGCGGCGATGCCGAATCGGGTGGCCAGCACCCGGTCGAAGGCCGTCGGAGTTCCACCGCGCTGCACGTAGCCCAGGACGGTGACCCTCGTCTCGATCCCGGTCCGAGCCTCGATCTCCGTCGCCACGGCCGCCCCGATCCCCCCGAGACGGCGGTGGCCGAACCGATCGACCTCATATGTCGGCATCTCCCACGTCCCCGGCACAGCGTTCGCCCCTTCGGCCACTACGACGATCGACGCATACGGACCCGAATCGTGCCGGCGCTTCAATGCAGCACAGATGGCTCCCAAGTCGAACGGCACCTCGGGAATCAGGGTCATGGCTGCGCCGCCGGCGATGCCCGCTCGCAGCGCAATGTGTCCGACGTCGCGACCCATCACCTCCACGACGAGGATCCGGTCGTGGGCCTCCGCTGTGGTGTGCAACCGGTCGATGGCCTCGGTGGCCACGTGCAAGGCGGTGTCGAAGCCAAATGTGAGGTCGGTGCCCGCCACGTCGTTGTCGATGGTCTTGGGGACACCGACGCAGGGGATTCCGTCCTCGTTCAACCGATGAGCGATGGCCAACGAGCCGTTGCCGCCGACGACGATCATCCCATCGAGAACCAGGCGGGCCATCGTGGCCTTCACACGTTCAAGTCCGCCATCGACCTGGTACGGGGTGAGCCGAGACATTCCGAGAATCGACCCACCGCGTGGCAGGATCCCCCGACACCGCTCGATGGTCAGTGGCTCGAAATCGTCGTCGAGCACGCCCTGCCAGCCGTCGCGGAACCCGACGACTTGGTCGCCATGGTGGTGTTCGGCACGCCGGACCACGGCCCGAATCACCGCATTCAAGCCTGGGCAGTCCCCACCACCGGTCAAGATTCCGTAGCGCACTGCCGTGAGCGTAGCGGTGCACCGGACGATACATCGCTGGTTCTTACCAACCGTTTACCCTCATACGGGTAGCCTTTCACGACGTGCCTCACCATCGCCCACATCATTCCACCGCTCGCCGAGTTCGGTTGGTCCGGCCCTCGCTCTTCCGCTTGGTGGGATCGATGTCACTGCTGGCCCTCGCTGTGGCCGCTGGCGTCGGGCCAGCCAGCGCCGCACCTTCCGGCCCGACCGACAGCACCCGCGACACGTCGCTGACCGCCCCGAAGGCCGTCGTCCTGGGCATCATCGAGGGTGTCACCGAGTTCCTGCCGATCAGCTCGACCGGCCATCTGCTCGTTGCCGAACGCATCATGGACATCGGGCAATCCGACAGCTCGAAGGAGGCAATCGACACCTTCACCGTCGTGATTCAGATCGGCGCCATCCTCGCCGTGCTCGGGATCTTCCGAAAACGCTTCGTGCTCATGATCGACGGAGCGCTGGGGAAGAGCCCCGAGGGACGCAACCTGCTGATGGCGCTCCTCGTCGCCTTCGTTCCGGCGGCGGCGATCGGCGTGCTGCTCAGCAGCCCCATCAAGGACAAGTTGTTGAGACCATGGCCGGTCGTCGGCGCCTGGTTCGTCGGCGGAGTCATCATCTTGGTGTTCGTCGCCAACCAGTCGAAGCTGCGGGTCATCAGCACGAAGTTGTCCGACGTGACGATCCGCCAGGGTCTCATCATCGGAGTCGCCCAAGTGCTCGCCCTCTGGCCGGGGACGAGCCGCTCGCTGGTCACGATCCTCGCAGCACTGTTGTTGGGCCTCGGCCTCCAAGCCGCCGTCGAGTTCTCTTTCCTGTTGGGGTTCCTCACGCTCAGCGCGGCGACGGGGTACGAACTGTTGAAGAACGGCTCGACGCTCTACGACACCTTCGGTTGGGTCAACCCGCTGCTCGGCACCGTGGTCGCCGGCATCGCGGCATTCATCTCGGTGAAATGGATGGTGTCGTATCTCGAACACAAGCCGCTCACCATCTTCGGCTGGTACCGCATCGGAGCGGCGAGCATCGTCGGCATTCTGCTCGCCACCTCCGTCATCTGAAGCGCAGGCGCTATCGAGCTGCACTTGCGGTGAGCTGAGCAGGGCGACCGCGATCGTCGGTCCACGGCGACACCGGCGCGTCGGCCATCAGGCCGCGACGACGCAGGACCGGCAACAGTCCCTCGCCCACCCAGTACGCCTCTTCGAGATGCGGGTGGCCGGACAGGATGAACTCCTCAAATCCCAACTCGGCGTACTCGGCCATGCGATCGGCGACTTCTTCGTGGCTCCCGACCAACGCCGTCCCCGCTCCGCCACGGACCAACCCGGGTCCGGCCCAGAGGTTCGGCGCCACTGTCAGGCGATCAGTATCCCCGCCGTGGAGCTCAGCCATCCGACGCTGCCCCACTGATTGGGTCGCGGCGAAGTTGGCTTGCGCCGCCGCCACTGCTGCCGGGTCCATCGCCGCGAGCAGCCGGTCGGTCTCGGCCCATGCCTCGGCCGCGTCGGGGCGGGTGATGACGTGCAGCCGGATGCCGAAGCGAACGGTTCGCCCCTCATCATGCGCGAGCTTCCGAACGCGGTCGACGCGTTCGGCCACCATCTCGAGGGGCTCACCCCACGCCAGATACACGTCGACGTGACGTGCCGCGACTGACTCAGCCGCCGCGGAGGCCCCGCCGAAGTAGATTCCCGGCAGCGGATCGGGTGCCTGCTGCACGGTGGCCCCGCGCACCTTCAGATGATGGCCGTCGTAGTCGAACGGCGCCCCCGACCACGCACCGCGGATGATGGCAAGAAAGTCGTCGCACCGCTCGTAGCGCTGATCGTGATCCAAGAAGTCACCAAAGCGTTGTTGCTCGGTCGGGTCACCGCCCGTCACGACGTTGAGCAGCAACCTGCCACCCGAGATCCGTTGGAAGGTTGCCGCCTGTTGAGCGGCCAGCGTCGGGGAGATGCCGCCCGGTCGAAAGGCCACCATGAACTTGATACGGGTCGTTTCGCGGAGCAAGGACGCCGTGGTGATCCAGGCGTCCTCGCACCACGTGCCGGTCGGGGTCAGCATCCCGTCGAAACCCATCTGCTCGGCTGCTCGGGCGACCTGCGCCAGGTAGTCGATCGATGGCGCCCGCCGATGACCGTCGGGACCCGACGCCACGATGTCCCGGCTGTCACCGGCGGTCGGGAGAAACCAGTGAACCTTGAGCTGCGGCAACGTTTCGGCGTCAGGCATCCCCTATTGTTGACCAAGTTGGTCGGGATTGTCGAGTTACTCCGGAATCAGCCGTTCCACTCGTACAGCCGGTCGCCAGCGCCGCCAGCAAACCGAATGACGACTGGGTGATCATGTGTCAGCACGAACGTGCCGACCGGAGTCGACGCGTTGGCGAGTATGGGATGGAAGAACGTGTCAGCAAAGAGCGTCCATCCTCGACCAGCTTCCAATCGAACGTCTCCGAAGACGGGGCCGACCATCGGGTTGTAGTCGACGAGCTGCACGGTCGTGAATCCGTAGGCCAGTACCACCGGCATGGCCGCTGCTATCGCCGACATCAGCAAGCCGGTGCTCGGTTCGCGAATGTCGCCCCACTCACGAACGGTCGGCCACAAGTCGAACGGTCCGCCGACCGTGACGAGCTTGGCGCCTTGGATTCGGCGCCCGCCCGTGAACTCGGCACGAGGCACCGTCAGCGACACGTTCTTGCCGTTGGTGGCCGCACGGAATCGATGGAAGGCGACGATGTCGGGCCGGATCGACTCCATTGAACCGACAGGCACGTACGAGTACCAGAAATCGATGTCGCCACGGGTGACGTAGACCGGTGCCGCGACCGTGGTCTGCGTCGTTGCCGTGTGGCGATACACCGCTCCGCCCTTGCGGAAGGTGAAGATCTCCAGACGATTCTCGAGAGCGGTACCGGTCGTCAGGTACGGGTACTCGCGAAAGTTCTCATATGTCACAGGCGCCGTCGGTGACGTCGGGTCGTTGACGTCGATCAGGCGGAAGCCCTTGGTTCGAGGGTTGTCTTCGCCAGCTGATGCACCCCACATCAGCAGGGTCATTCGTCCGCCGACACGACCGAGTTCTATCACGTAGGGGCACTCGCCGACGCCGAGATGCTGCGTCGTAAATGTCCAGGTCGAGCCGGTGAGCACGCCGTGTCGGATGCTCTGCTCCGACGGATCCGTCAGATCACACACAACGACGTGGACCCGGTTGGAACCATCGAGCGCCACCTGTACGCCTCGGTTGCCATCGCTGCTGCCAGCGTCGATCACGGTCTCGGTCGCTGGTCCAGAGGCCGGGCGGACGACATGGACCAGCTGGCGGAACACCGTGAACGGATTCTCACGGCTGATGACGGCGTTGATCGTCGAGCCGACGGTCACCGCCTCACTCGATGTGTAGAAGTTGTCCATCGGGGCGGTTCGAAGCAGTCGCGGCGGCGACGCCCCGGCATCCGCCGCTGGCACCAGCGCAATCACGGCGGCTGCGAGCGCACCGGAGATGAATCTGACAACTGGCCGCATGACGGACCCCCCAAAAGATGTGAACGAGGAGTCAGACGAGCCGTATTCGACGTTGGTTCGGAAATTCTTTGGTGAGGCCGTCGTGGCCGACGCAGATCGCCAGCACAGAGCAGTGGGTCGATATCACAAGGCCAGCGTCACCGTGTGGCTCCCGGCGGGCACCTTGACCAGGAAACGATTGTCGCCACCCGCTGCTCCGGTTACGGCGTCGGCGAACTCGGCATCTGAGACCTTTACCCCATCAATCGAGATCGATATCGGCTTCCGGTCCGTGATGCCGAAGGCGCGCAGCCTGGAGTCGTATCTGAGCTCCAGCATCGACTCGTTGGCCGTGGCGGTGCCGAGCTCGGCGGAGAAGCGAAGCAGGCCGGGAACGCTCGAAGGAGTGCCGCTCCACTGGATTTGATGCTCCCCCTTCGGCACGATCACCCCACCCGCTCCAAATGGCCAGGGGTTTCCATCGACGATCGCCGATCGAGCCGAATCCGTTGGTGCAGGGACGAACACCGAGAACGGAGCGTTGACCCCGGAGTCGGTGATGGCCACCGAACCAGCGAGCGACGCAGGGATCATCTCCACATCCTGGGGAGCGATGGTGCCGATGGCGTAGAACGCAACCCGGCCTTGGGAGCGGCCGGCCGACATCGCCGCCAAGCCGAGTTCGACTCCAGTCATTTTCGGAGTCACCGGCACGGTGTCGCTGAGGCCTGAGCGGTTCACGACATTGATGTCGAAGAACGCTGGCGCCTTTCCTGCCGCCGCGTCGAGCGACTTCTGTGCGGAGTCGTAGCGCAGCGGCCCCTTCGCCCACTGAGTGAAGGGATCCTCGACCTGCAACGTGGCACCGGCGGTTCGTGCGACCTTGGCGAGATCGGCGATTCGCGACCCGACCTTGCGGGCCAGCTCAGGATCGAGATCGTCGTCGATGACGGTCAACATGAAGTCCATTTGTGAAGCTCGTGGCAACCCGTTCAGCTGCGCCAGCATGTCGGCATTGAGTTGGGTCACAACGGTTGTCCGCCAGTCCAAGAACTTCTCAGGATCGGCCTTCGGATCCGATCCAAAGCGCGCCAGCGCAGTGGGATGGAACGGTGTCTGATTGCGGGGATCGTTGTCTGGCTCGAAATACAATTCCGCCACATTGACGCCGTCCCAGTTGAATTTCGACAGGAACGGCCGCCAATACGACCACGCCGCATCGAAGCAGCCGGGATCCTCGAGCGCAATCAGGTTGCGCCAATCGACGATCGCCTCACGCCCGTCCGCGGTTCGCTCCCGACACTGTGGCCAGTCTTCCCACATCTTGAGGTTCACCAATGGGGGCTCGAGCCATGCGAAAGCAAGGATCCCGCGGGCGTGCAACTTCTCGATGAGTTGGGCGTAATCGAAGTCATCAGCGGGATTCGTGAACCCGAAGTTCCAGCCAGCAACGTGGACGACTCGCGCTTCCGCCGCGAGATCAACCATCTGATCAAGGGTGAGCTTGCCCTTCACGCCGTCGTTGAGCGTTCCCGGGTCCAGATACAGCTCCAGCCCGTCGCGGCGGGGACCGCGGGCTCCGGTCAGTTTGAGCACGTGGCGACCAAGCTCGGGCAAGAGTTCGTGGCCGATGCGGTCCTTGGCAAATGGTGTCACCCCGAGTGCCAATACCTTGCCAGCACCGTGGGAGAACGTCATGGCGATGGTCGATTCACCTGACCACACGAGCGAGATGGGATCGACCGTGGAGGCACTCGGACCGATCGTCGCGGTTGCCGTGTCCTTGGGCCAGGTGGCGTCCTGCTCTTGATTCAGCGACTGGACCGTCGTTGGCGTGATCGCCGAGACGTACACCGTTCCGAGCGCCTCGAGAATTGGTTGCTCGTCGCTGACCAGAATCCCACCTCGGTCAACCCACGCTGCGACCCGCTGCACCTGTGCGACGGACAGCGACACCTCGTTGGGCACGACACCGGCTCGACGGGCAATCAATTCATCGAGTGTTCCCTCGCGCACCGAAAGCCCCGAGGAGCGCAACATCGTGGTCCAGCGGGCGGATGTCGGTCCGGACACCACGATCAACGGGAGATGCTCGATGATCGTGGTCGGGTCGTCGGCCGCCGTCTTTTCCTTCTCAGGATCGGAGCAGGAGGCCGCCAGCAACGCGCACGTCAGCAACGCAATCACCACTGGAGCACGGGGGATCAATCGGCGGCGGGTCATCGAGGTCGATTCTCAGAACGTCATCAGGACCAGCACAGCGCGGTCAGCGTTCAAGGGTAGCGAGCGCTCCTGGCCGGACCACCGCGGGGTTGCGTTGCGTGGCCGCCGGTTCTCAGGGGTCCTTGGGCAGCCCGAGCAGCCGTTCGGCAATGACGTTGCGCTGGATCTCGCTGGTCCCGCCCGCGATGGACAAGGCCCGATTGCCGAGGAAGCCACTCGTCCACGCAGCCGCTGCACCTTCGACCAACGTGGCGTCGTCGCCCAGCAGCCGCAGGCCGACCTCCTGGATGTGCTGTTCGTGCTCAACACCCAACAGCTTTCGAACCGAGGCCTCTGATCCAGGTTGAGCGCCGCTGAGAGCGCGCAAGGTGGAACGCACACCCAGCATGGCGGCCGCGTGCGACGTGACGAGGAGCGAACCCAACTCGTCGACGATCAGGGGATCGTCGAAACACTCCCGCGTCTCGGCCAGTTCGAACAACGAGGTCACCCCCGGGCCGAAGCTTGCGCCTTTCCCCATCGAGACACGCTCGTTGGCCAGCGTCGTCCGAGCGCATTCCCATCCCTCGGTCGGGCCGCCGACCAAACAGTCGTCCGGAACGAAAACATCAGTCAGGAACACCTCGTTGAACATCTCCATCCCCGTCAGCTCCCGCAACGGGCGCAGCTCGATGCCTGGCGATGACATGTCGATCATGAAACAGCCGATGCCCTCGTGTTTCGGCGCTTCGGGGTCGGTACGGGCCAGGCAGATCGCCCACTGCGCCCACTGCGCCATCGACGTCCAGACCTTCTGCCCCGTGATCGACCACCCGCCGTCCACCTTGGTACCGGCGGTGGTGAGCGACGCCAGATCGCTGCCAGCGTTGGGCTCGGAGAACATCTGGCACCACATGAGCTCCCCGCGCAGCGAGGGTCCGACCCACCGGGACTGTTGGGCATCGGTGCCGTGACCGATGATGGTCGGGAGTGCCCAGGCCGCCACCTGCAGATGTCGACGACGGATCGACGCGTCGGAGAAAGCCTCGTCGATGACGAGCTGTTCGATGGGCGACGCGTCGAGTCCGTAGGGCTTCGGCCAATGCGGCACGAGGTAACCGGAGTCCGCAATGACGTCGTTCCACTCAGCCTTCGGCCGAGCGACCAACGACGACACGAACGCGCCGACTCGTTCGCGGATCGCCTCGGCCTCGGGTGGCAGCTCGATGCTCACGCTGCGCGTGGAACCGCCCCGAACCAATGACACCATGCCGGCACGCCAACGTCTGGCTGCCGGCACGAAGTGAGCCGTGGCGGCAGCGCGCTTCAGATACAGGTGGGCATCGTGTTCCCAGGTGTACCCGATGCCTCCGAGAACCTGGATGCAATCCTGCGTCGTCCGAAATGTCGATGCGGGTCCATCAGCGCACGCCGCATCGAGGGCGACCTGCCAGCCGGCATCGCGGCGGTCGTATCCCCGTGCTGCGTCCCATACCAACGCGGTCGTCGCCTCGGTGCGCACCACCATGTCGGCGCAGCGATGTTTGACGCCTTGGAACTGGCCGATCGGTCGACCGAACTGCACCCGATCCTTGGCGTAGCTCGCAGCGGTGTCCGTCGCCCAGCGGCCGATGCCGATCGACTCCGACGCCGCCAAAAGCGTGAACAGCCCAACGGGCGCGCCGACATCGCAGTCCAGAAGATCATCGAGGGAGAACTCGACGTCATCGGGAATGGCGATCGTCGCCATTCGCCGCGTGGCATCGAAGCTCTCGAGTGGGGATACGACGAGTTCGGACCGATCAGCCGCTACCCAAGTCCACCCCGAATCTCCAGCGACCGGAAAGATGAAGACCTCCGCGTCCTGACCCCCGAGGATGGGTCCACCCGGCCGCAGCCCGATGCCAGCCGTGCACGAGCCATCCAGCAGACGTTTCAGCATCGAGGTTCCGCGCTCGGCGTCGGTCGACCAACGATCCAACGCGATCGCGGCCGCAACGGTGGGCAGGAAGGGCCCCGCGACACAACCGTGACCCAAGGCATCGAGGACGATGGCCAGTTCAGCCACGCCGTAGCCCGAACCACCGCTGTCCTCGCTCACCGCGAGACCCATCCACCCGAGGTCGATCATGGCTGACCACCATGGCGGGCGAACTGCTGTCGGGGCCTCCAGCGCCTCGCGTGTCACCGACATCGGACACCGCTCGGCCACGAACCGGGCGCATGCCTCGGCCAGGGCGAGGTGGTCGTCGGAGAGGGCGAGGCCCATCAGTGTCCCGTCTCGATCACGCACACATCAGACTCCCCACGGCCGGCTCCTCACGAGTTGGCGTCAGCCAGGGAACGGTAGACGGCGTAACGCTCGTCGGTCGCGCTCAACCACCGTTCATCCGGATCTATCACCTCGTGCGTGGCTGCCCAGCGTGCGGCATCGGCAGCGCTCGATTCCAGTCCTGCCGTCACCCGGGCGAGGTAGGCCGCACCCAGGGCCCCACCCTCAGCGACCGCCACTCGGTGAACCGGGAGACCCGACGCATCGGCCAGCGCCGACATCCAGCCCGCATCACGGGTGCCGCCGCCGCTGGCAACAATGCGCGCGGGAGACAACCCGGCGAGATCGAGTTGATGACGAATGGCGAACCCCGAGGTCTCATAGGCAGCTCGCATGGCGTGTTCCGGACCCATACCGATGTCGAGGTGATGGAGCGACGCACGACGGTTCGGATCGTGCAGCGGGACCCGTTCGCCTCGAAGGTACGGCTGCCAGACAGGAACACGGCCGGGTTCCAGCATGTCCGCCAACTGGGCGGACTGCTCACGATCGACACCACACAGTTCCCGCGCCCAGTTCATGAACAGTCCGCCGGCGTTGGAGGGACCACCGATGAGCACCTTGCCGGGTGCGGTGTGCGGCACGGTCCACAGCCCGGCAACCTCGGCCCATTCGGGAATCACCGACCACGTGATGAGCGTGGCACCCACGATCACGAGTACATCACCGTCGTGATCGGCGCCAGCCACCAGCTGCTCCGCAAACGCGTCGATGGTCCCACCGCCCAACAACGCATTCGGGGCAGCACCGTGAGTCACTCGACCCACCGCATCGGCACCACTCACAATGCGCGGGAGGCGCTCCGTGTCCTGCAACCCCGCGCCAGCAGCGACCGCCGCGTCCCAATCGTTGTAGTCGAAGAGCGGCAACGTCGTCATGGCGCAAACGCTGTCGATCGCGCCGATCCCCGATAGCGCTGCGTTGGCGACACCTTGCGCCGGCCAATAGCCAGCCGCGTGTGGATGAGCCCTCGCGAGGTGCGACAGGAACCGAACGAGCTCGCCCGACGATGACGGATCGGCAGACTGAGCGCCGCTCGACTCGACCGGATCAGGATCGGCGCCCCGCCCATCGCCGTAGAGGAGACCCGGCGAGATCGGTCCGCCGCGCTCGTCGACCGCGCACATCGACGGGACCATGGCGGCCACGTTCACGGCCGCGATCTCGAGCCCGGGTTCCGCTACCTCGACCAACGCCGCGAGCACACCCTGACGCCACGCGACGTCGGCGTCATGGGCCAGTTCCCCGGCGTGGCGCGCCACCAACGAATGTGGGATTCGAGCTGAGGCTCGCACGACCCCGTCGCCATCGACCGCTACGGCCTTCACCGAGGTCGTGCCGATGTCGATTCCGACGGTCACCACGGTGGTCATGGGCCTCCCCCACGATTGTCGGCTGAGGAACAGCACGGTAGCCGCGCCCGACCGGACGAACCTGACGCATGTGTCAGGTGAGTTGGGTATGGTGCGCCCATGCCCACCTACGGACCCGAAGTGATGGCCCCAACTCCCCCGGCTCATGATCAGCCCTTCTGGGACCCGGGAATGCAGACGATGGATCCAGACGAGCGGCGAGAACTGCAGCTGTTGCGCCTCAAGGCGTTGATCGACCGGGTGTTCGCGAAGGACGTCGGACTCTTCGGCCGCAAGCTCGCCGAGGCTGGGATCACGTCGTCATCGGACATCACCACGCTGGCCGACATCAACAAGATTCCCGTAACGCTCAAACAGGATCTCCGAGATTCCGAGGCGGCTGCACCACCCCTCGGCGACTACCGATTCACCCCGCTGTCGGACTGCATCCGCATCGGCCAGTCGACCGGCACGACCGGCACCCCGACGGTGACGGTCCTGACCCGGCGGGACCTCTGGATCGAGTACGAATCGGCGGCGAGGAACTGGTGGCGCAACGGTTGGCGCCCCGGCCAGGTCGTGACCCACTGCCACCCGGCCTACTTGTACGGCGGCGGATTGATGTTGTCCGGCACTCTCGAGTATTTCGGATTCCTGAACCTGTGGGTTCCGCCGCCGGAGACCGACGAGTTGGCTGAGCAGGCCATCGAGATCTGGAAGCGGATCCATCCCGACATCTCCATGGCAATGCTGAGCATGCACCGCTTCTCCGAGGTCGCCGCGAAGATCGGCGTCGACCTCCAAGTGGACTGCGGATTCCCGAGCTTCTCGATGGGCGGTTTCGGTCGCGGCCTCATGCCGCTGATGACCGCCGGGTTCGAGTGCTACGCCTATCTGGGCGGACCCAACAGCGTCTCCGATGGCGCGCATGTCCACGAGGATTGGGCCATCGTGCAAGCCATCGATCCCGAGACCGGCGCTGATGTGCCCGATGGACAATGGGGCAACCTGGTGGTGACCACGCTCGACCGCGACAACGGTTTGTTGCGGTACGACCTCGAGGAGGCCGCCATGTTCGATGCGACCCCATGCCCCACCGGCGAGACCACCAAACGAGGATTCTGGGGTGGCCGCTTCAAGGACTTCTTGAAGTGTGGTGGCGTCTCGTTCCAACCGAACGACATCGAGCGGATCCTCAGCCGCGATGTTCCCGAGGTGTGCCAGCCCACCCTGGAGTTCGAGATCGAGAATCCCAATGGTGGGGACTTCCCGCTGGTGATGCGCCTCGAGGTCGGCGGCGATGGTGGGTCAGCAGATGTCGCCGCCATCGACGCCAAGGTGCGATCGGTGCTGCGCGACCAGATCGGCCTCGAGCTGGACCTCTCGGTGCTCGACCGCGAAACCCTCCCCCGCTCCGGCTACAAACTCAAACGCGTGGTCTGACTCCAAAACCCTCATCTGGCTCCAACAACCTGTTCTGGCTGAGGTAGTTCGTTTCGTCGACGCATCCCGCCCCACACCTCGGCGAGAAGCTGGCGCTGGGTGAACCGACGCTGCGCGAGAATCTCGATGTGAACGACGTCGGCCGACGCAGCTTCGAGGGCCCGCCGCGTGTGGCGCTGGAACCAGCTGGCACCAGGCCGTGGCTGGTCGATGCCATAGAAGCGGGCGGTGGCATTGTGGTGCCACTCGCCGAGGCCGAAGCCATTGTGTGGGCGACTCCGACTGGACCTCAGGTGCTGGCGGACGCCGTTGCATCGGCACCCAATACTCATTGGGTGCAACTCCCGTGGGCGGGCATCGAGCCGCTGGTCGATGTGTTGGACGACTCGCACCTATGGACCTGCGGCAAGGGTGTCTACGCCGAACCCGTTGCTGAACATGTACTGATGCTGGCGCTCGCCGGGCTGCGGGGCCTCGCTGACTATGGGCCCGCGAGCACGTGGATGGGCCAGCACGGGCAGAACCTGTTGGGTGCCAACCTCGTGATCCTCGGCGCTGGAGGCATCACCGATTCACTCCTGCGATTGCTCGGTCCGTTCGGTTGCACCATCACCGTGGTGCGGCGCCGGGACGACCCGATCGACGGCGCTGATCTGGTGATCACGATGGACCATCTCGACGGGGCGTTGGCGACCGCTGACGTGGTGGTGCTTGCGTTGTCGTTGACCCCTGAGACGACCGGTCTGTTCGACGCCCGACGTCTTTCGATGATGAAGCCCACGGCGTGGCTCGTGAACGTGGCGCGTGGTGGACACATCGTCACCGACGATCTGGTTCGGGCGCTCAACGAGGGCGTGATCGGCGGTGCGGCGCTCGATGTGACCGACCCGGAACCACTCCCCGACGGGCACCCGTTGTGGTCGACGCCGAACACGATCATCACGCCGCATGTTGGCAACACGTTGGAGATGGCGAAGCCGTTGCTGTCGGCACGGATCACCGAGAACGTCCGGCGCTTCGCGACGGGCGAACCGCTGATCGGCACCGTCGACCTGGCGTCCGGCTACTGACCCCGTTCGGGCACTCGTTCAACTGGCGCGGGGAACCTCGATCACGAGGGCGCCACCCATGCCGCCACCAGCGCACAAGGACGCGACGCCGAAACCGCCGCCACGTCGGCGGAGTTCGTGCATCAGCGTCACGATCAGTCGAGCGCCCGAGCACCCGACGGGATGACCGAGTCCGACCGCTCCGCCGTTGACATTCACACGATCGGGATCGAGGTCCAGCACCTTGATACAGCCGACCGTCATGGACGCGAAGGCCTCGTTGATCTCGATGAGGTCGATGTCATCCATCGACAGCCCCGCTCGTTCCACCGCTCGCGGAATGGCGATCGTCGGCGCCAAGCCGGTTCGCGCCGGGTCGACGCCGCTGGCCGCCCAACTGCGCACGTAGCCCAAGGCGGCCAAACCGTTGGCCGAGGCGTACTCTCCCGAGGCCAGCACCAGTGCGGCGCCACCGTCGTTGAGCGGCGACGAGTTGCCGGCCGTGACCTGGCCACCGTCGATGCCCGACAACACCCGGAGCGACGCCAACTTCTCGAGCGAACTGTCCCGACGGGGATGCTCGTCGGTGTCGAAGGCTCGTGGTTGACCGTCCCAGCCGCGAACCTCGACCGGCACGATCTCGTCCTTGAAGCGACCCTCGTCGATGGCGGCAATGGCCTTGCGATGCGAGTCGTAGGACCACTGATCCGATTGCTCCCGGGTCACTCCGACATCGCGGGCGGTGTTCTCGCCCACGGTGATCATCATGTTCATGTTCGGCGCGTCGGGCCGATCGGGATGGCTCGGTGAGATCATCTGCGTCGGCATGCCGTACGGCACCGCTGACTTGGCGAACGTGATCGGCGACTGAGTCATGGACTCGATGCCTCCGGCGATGACCAGGCGGTCCATGCCAGCCATGATGTTCGCCGCACCGGTTGCCACCGACGTGAGCCCGGTCGCGCACTGACGGTTCATCGCCAAACCGGGAGTGTCGTCGGGGAGTCCCGCCTCGATGGCGACATAGCGGGCGATGCACCCGCCACCTTGAAGCACCTCGCCGAGGATCACATCGTCGACATCTTCTGGGAGCACACCAGATCGACGGAGCGCCTCGGTCACCACCGACACGCCGATGGAATGGACCGACGTGGTGGCCAGCGCCCCCTTGTAGGCGTCAGCGATCGCCGTGCGAGTGGCGGCGACGATGACGGCTGTTCGGTCGATTCCGGTGGTGGTCATGGCGAAACGCTACCCGAGTTACTGACACGCGTGTCAGGTACGATACGCCCGTGTTGTTGGTCGATCAGCTGTCGCACATGGCTGCCCATCACCCAGACGAGATCGCCTACGTGGACCTCGTCGGCAGCGACGACCTCACGTTTCAACAGTGGGAATCGGGCGCCAACCGCCTGGCACGAGAGCTGGTCGCGCGGGGAGTCCGACCCGGGGATCGTGTGGCGTTGTACCTCGAGAGTTCCCACGTCCTCCGTTGGATCCAGTCCTACGCGGCGATCCACCGGTGCGGAGCCGTGGCCGTGCCGATCAACACGAGACTGACGGCACCCGAGCTCTCATCGATCCTCGCCCACGCGGCACCCGTTGCCGCCATCACGTCGGCCACCCTCGTGCCCATCCTCGACGCGGCGCGCCCGGCGAGCGTCCGGATTCGATTTCTCGCCGACAGCGAGTGGGAGTCGATCGCCACACGCGACGACTCGTCCATCCAACCCCCGATCACCGACGACGACCTCGCGGACATCATGTACACCTCCGGCACCACCGGTCTCCCGAAGGGCATCGCCGTTCGTCATCGACAGACACACATCATCCCGGCCGGCGCTCCCGCGTGGACGGGCGATGCGTGGCTGGTCGGCTCGCCGCTGTTCACCTTTGCCGGCCTGAGCTTCGTCTACAACCCCATGAAGATGGGCATGCGCTGTCTGTATCAGTCCCGATTCGACGCCAGCGCGTGGATTCAGACCGTGGAAACCGAGCGGCCCGTCTGTGCGTTCGTGGTGCCGTCGATGGCGCAGCTCATCACCCTCGAGGAACGCTTCGACAGCGCAGACCTGTCGAGCATCTCGATGCTCTCCATCGGATCTGCGCCGCTCCCACCGTCGCTCCACGCACGCCTCGCCGCTCGGCTGACCAACGCCACGGTGTCGAACAGCTACTCGATGACCGAGGCCGGCACCGCCTTCACGTACATGCCGCCCGGCGAACTCGAACGTCACCCCGGATCAGTCGGGATCCCCATGGGCACCGAGATTCGCATCGCCGGAGACGACGGTGAGCCCCTGCCGCCGGGTGAGATCGGCGAAATCCTCATCGGCGTCGGCGAGGATCACCGCGAGTACTACAACGATCCAGATGCCACAGCTGCCACGTGGTCGGGCCCATGGCTCCGGTCAGGAGATCTCGGGACACTGGACGCAGAAGGCTATCTGAGCATCGTTGGCCGCAAGAAGGACGTGATCATTCGGGGCGGCAACAATGTCCACGCCGCCGATGTCGAGTCGGTGCTCTACACCCACCCGGCGATCCTGGAAGCGGCCGTCGTCGGTGTACCCCACGACATCCTCGGTGAGGACATCGGCGCGGCAATCGTCGTGCGCCCACACATGACGCTGACCGCGGCGGAGGTCGTTGCATTCTGTCGTGAGCGGCTGGCGGACTATCGCTCTCCTCGTCGAATCTGGTTCATCGACGAACTTCCCCGCAATCCCACGGGAAAGGTCGTGAAACGCGATCTCGTCCCACCCGAGCAACGAGGACCGACATGACCATCGATGTCTTGCATTCATTCACCCTGGGCGACGTCGTGCGAGAACACGCACGCAATCGTCCGCTGGAGGTGGCCATCGTCGATGGCCCTCACCGCTGCACCTGGCCCGAGCTCGACGAACGAGTGAATCGATTGGCCAATGCGCTGATCGTCGAGGGCGTCGGACGCGACGACGTGGTGTTGTGGCTGGGACAGAACAGTCATCGGATCATCGAGACCTTGCTGGCGTGCGCCAAGATCGGCGCGACGTGTTGTGTCGCCAACTGGCGCCAGTCCGCCGACGAGTTCGCGTTCGTTCTGAGCGATGCGTCGGCGACGGTCGTGATCTGGCAGGACGACGAGGTCGGCGATGCGCTGCGAGCCGCGCGAACCATGCAGGTCCACAACTCCGCCCGATGGCTCCAACACGACGCTCCACAGAGCGATCCTGACAGCTACGAAGCGTTCCTCTCCTCTGGGGGCCCCGAAGATCCGAATCTGATCGTCGATCCGGCAACGCCCGCCCTGATGCTGTACACCGCGGCGTTCACAGGAACTCCCAACGGTGCTCTGCTCAGTCACAACGCCGTCATCATCCAGGCGCTGATGATGGCCAACCTGCAGCGCATCGATGCCGACTACCGCTACCTGAACTCGGGCCCGCTCTTTCATGTCGCCACGGCCATGACAACGTTTGCCACGCTGCTGATGGGCGGCCGCAACCTCTTCGTGCCGAGGGTCGACGCCGAGGAAGTGTGCCGCATCATCCAAGCCGAGGGATGTACCGGAGCGTTCCTGATGGGTCCCACGATCGACCAGATCCTGGACGTCAACGCTCCAGACGATGACGGTGCGACGCCCTATGACCTGGCGACCCTGCGCACCTTTCGAGGCAAGCCCGAATGGAACGCCATGATCACCGTTGACACGTCCCCCTGGGCCAACCATCCCGCCGGCTTCGGACAGACCGAAGTCATGGGCATGCTCAGTTTCAACGCCATGGGCGTGGGAACCACGGGAAACTCAGGTCGGACGTCCCCGGTCCTCTCGGTTCGCATGGTCGACCCCGACGGCAACGAGGTGGGGCCCGGTGACACCGGCGAGATCGTGGCCCGGGGCCCGCAAGTCATGAACGGCTACCGGAACCGACCCGATGAGACGGCTCGTCGCCAGGTCGGCGGTTGGCATCACACGGGTGATCTCGGTCGGCGCGAATTGGACGGATCGATCAGCTTCGTGGGTCCGAAGGGTCGGCTCATCAAGTCGGCAGCCGAGAACATCTATCCGGCCGAAGTCGAGGCGGCTCTCAACGCCCACTCAGCGGTGCGCGAATCAGCGGTCATCGGTCAGCCTGACGAGAAGTGGGGTCAGTCAGTCTGTGGAATCGTGGTGTTGCACGATGGCCAGGTTGTTGACGAGGACGAGCTGATCGCATTCGTCAAAGATCGGATCGCCAGTTACAAGAAGCCGAGGACGATCGTGTTTCGGACCGAGCCGCTCCCACGTCTGGGATGGCCCCTCGATTATGACGCGCTCGACGAACTCCACGGCGGAGGCGGCTACCCCGGCGACGGGTGAGTGGGGGCAGGGCACCGAACCGTGGGCCGATTGTCACGCAACGCATCACTTTTGACCCGCAGTTCGCCGGACCGAGCGCGCGACCTCAACCCGGGGGCGGTCGGGTCATTGTCGGTTCGGACCCGAGGAACACGATTTCGCGCGTGGCGAAGCGCCAACGACAATCGGCGGTATCCAACGTCAACTCGTCGTGATAGCGACCGACCACGGTGATCTCGCGTTGTTGCGACACGAAGAGGAAATCGGTCCACGCGCGAGCCGTGGTTCCGGTGTCGTTGACCTCGACGATGCTCCCCATGCCCGCATGCCGTCCGCGGCGCGCCGGCGGCTGGCCCGCTTCGATGAACGCTTGGATCGCGTCTCGACCTTGGTGGACCTTGCCCATCACCGCGAATCGGGCGCCAACCTCGAACAGCTGCGCCCATTCATCGAACCGCCCGTCGTCGCACAACATGCAGTAGCGAGTCAAGACATCGCGGATGGCCTGCTGGGGGTCGGTCATGGTCGAAGCGTACCGAATGCACCTGACACGGGCGTCAGGTAGGTTCGCCTCATGAGTACTGGTCCGTTTCAGGTTGCTCCGGGAACAACGGTGTTGATCACCGGCGCCTCGTCGGGCATCGGAGCCGCCCTCGCGCCGCTCTTCGGAGCCCGGCGGTGCCGAGTTGGCATCCTGGCCCGCCGCTCGGATCGACTGGCCGACGTTCGGCAGGCCGTACTGGCGGCCGGTGCCGTGGAGTGCATGCCCATCGTGTGCGATCTCGCCGATCGAGATGCTGGAGTCGCCGCAATTGAGGCGTGTCTCGGTCAGTTCGGCCATCTTGACGTGTTGGTGAACAACGCCGCCATCCCGAAACGGGTCCCGGTGAACGAGTTGACGACCCGCGACATCGACCAGACGATGATGGTGAACTTCGGGTCGCCAACCGCCATGACCCTCGCCCTGTTGCCCTCGATGCTCCGGCGCAACAGCGGAGTCGTCGTCAACGTCTCGTCGATGGGTGGCCGCCTCGGGATCCGCCACGAGGCGGCGTACTCGGCCTCGAAGTTCGCGCTCTGCGGTTGGTCGGAGTCGCTCCAGGCGGATCTCTTCAACACCGGTATCAGCGTGAAGCTGATCATCCCGGGTCCCATCGATACCGAGATCTGGGATCAGCCCGGCAATCATCCTGCTGAGTACGACGGCCCGTTCGAGTCACCGTCAATGGTCGCCAACGGGATCATCGACGCCATCGAGAGCGGGCAATTCGAGCACTACCTTCCCGACCTCAAGGGCATCGTCGAGTACAAAACGTCCAACATCGACGCTTTTTTTCAAGGAGTAGCCAACCAATGAAAGCGCTGGTGTTCCTGGCCGATCCTGAGCCGTGGCCCGAGGAGATTGCCGAGGACGCTCCGAAGCTGCTCAAGAATCTCTCGACCACCCCGGTCGCTCTCAAAGAGATCGCGGACCCGGTACCCCTTGCTGATGATTGGGTTGTCCTCGACACCGATCTCTGCGGTATCTGCGGTTCGGATTCCAAGCAGGTGCTGATGGATTTCGAGGATGCCGGCGACAACATGATGACGGCGTTCATCTCGTTTCCCCAGGTGCTCGGCCACGAGGTGGTCGGTCGGATCTCGAGGGTCGGACCTGCAGTCCGCGGTCTCGACCCGGGCCAACGAGTGGTGATCAATCCGTGGCTGTCGTGTGCTCCTCGCGGACTGGCCCTGTGCCCGGCGTGTTCCGCAGGAGATCTGTCGGGCTGCTGGAACTTCACCGCTGGACTGCTGTCCGCTGGGATCCACACCGGCAATGCCGTAGAGGCGACGGGCGGGTTCGCCGAGGCGGTGCCAGCGCACGAGTCGATGGTGTTTCCGATCCCCGATGAGATCTCCGACGAAGTGTCGGTCCTCGCCGACCCCTGGTCCGTGAGCTTCCATGCCATCACCCGGAACCCCCCGCCACCCGGATCGAAGGTCCTCGTCTACGGCGCCGGGGCATTGGGCAGCACCTCGGTCGCCATCCTGACCCAGCTCTATGACGACATCGACGTGGGGGTCGTGGCGCGGTGGTCGGCGCAAGCTGAGCTGGCACGCTCGATGGGCGCCACGGTCTTCGAGCACGAGCCACGCGAGGCGCTCATCGAGTCCGTGGCGACGTGGTCGGGAGCCACGACGCTGCAACCTTGGAACGGACTCCCGGTGGCGTACCCGGGTCACGTGGCCATGGTCTACGACACGGTCGGGTCACCGCTGACGATCGAGGTCGGAATGCGAGTGCTCGAATACCGCGGGACCTTGGTGCAGATGGGCGTGGGGTCGCCAGCCCGGTTCGAGTGGACCCCGTGGTACTTCAAGGAGCTCCGACTCGTGGGATCGAATGCCTTCGGCGTCGAGGAGTTCGAGGGAGTGCGCCAGCACGCCATCTCGCACTACCTCGATCTCACGACGAACGGGCGTATCGATCTGACGGGGCTGCTGACGCATCGGTTTCGGCTCGAGGACTGGCGGCAGGCCTTCACGACCATCATCGACCAGGGCACGACCGGCGCCATCAAGGTCGCCTTCGACTACCGCTGACGTGTTCACGTTCGCGGCGTCATGAATCTCAGATCACGCTGACCCCGGACTCCATTCGAGAACGCAGCTCCCCAGCGACCCGGCTTCGATGAAACACCGCATCACCGAATTCGATCTGCGACAACTGAGCCCGTTTGAGATACAGGTGTACGTCGGACTCCCATGTGAAACCGATGCCGCCATGAATCTGCAAAGCGCTCGACATCACCCGCTTCGATGCATCGACGCACCACGCCTTGGCGCTCGACGCCGCGATGTTCGATTCATCGTCATTGGCTGACAGACACCACGCAGCCCAGTACACGATCGAGCGCATGGCCTCGACGTCCACCAACATGTCGGCGAGCCGATGCTTGACCGCTTGAAAGCTGCCGATCGGACGGTCGAACTGCACGCGATCCTTCGCATAGGCCACGCTCGTGTCCAGCATGGCCTGGCATCCCCCGAGCAGCTCCGCCGCGTAGCCAACAGCTCCACAGTCGAGAAACCGTTCGACCGGAATCGTGAGGCGGCGGAACTTCTCCGGAACGTTCACCCATCCGAGTTCTCGCGTTCGATCCATGGCCGGCTCTGAACGCGGGTGTGAACCAGCAAATGCCACGACTGCACCGTCGACGATCGCCACGATCACGTCCGCCGATGGAGCGAACGGGACGGGACGGGACAGATCCGCCGACACCGCAGCGATACGCGACCCATCGATCAGGCCAGCCGACTCGTTGCCGTCCACCTCTGCGCCCGATCCGGCCAACGCCTCCAGCGCAATGATCTGGCTGATGATCGGGGCCGGGGCGACTCGCGCTCCGACTGCCTCGCACAGTACGGCGGCCTCGACCCAGCCGAGGCCCACGCCACCAGCATCCTCGCCAACGGCGATTCCAGGCCACCCCTGCGTCACCATCTCGGACCAGAGCGAGCGATCCCATCCCGATCCTTCATCGACGACACGCCGAACGTGGGTGCTCGTCGCGCGACCCGCTAAAAGATCGTGCGCTACGGCTCGAAGGGCCACCTGATCGTCGGACAATTCGAAGTCCATGGGGCGCAACCTATCCGAGCGCCACCCCTGAACCTGACGCAGACGTCAGGTAGGTTGGCGGGATGGATCTGCGGCCGGACGCCACCCAGCGCGCCGTCGGGGCAGCATGCCGGGAGTGGCTCCACGAACATCTGCCGTGGGCGTACGGCGTGGGTCTACCACCGCGATTCGACGACCTCGACGACGAGGTGGAGTTTGGCCGACACTGGCAAGCACAGCTCGCCGGGGGCGGGTGGGTCGGGGCGACCTGGCCCGAAGCGTTCGGCGGGCGCGGGGCTGGCGCCCTCACGAACTATGTGATCCAGGAGGAACTGGCCCGCGCTCGTGCGCCAGAGATCGTGGGACGCATCGGCATCAACCTCGTCGGCCCGACCCTCATGGCGCACGGAACTCCAGAGCAGCAGCATCGATGGCTGCCGGGGATCCTCACCGCCGAGATCCTCTTCTGCCAGTTGTTCAGCGAACCCGGCGCGGGAAGCGACTTGGCCGCCCTGAGCACCAGCGCCACGCGAACGAACGGCGGCTGGTTGCTGAACGGTCAGAAGGTGTGGACGAGCTACGCGCAGTTCGCCGATTGGGGACTCTGCCTGGCCCGAAGCAATCCCGATGCGCCGAAGAAGCAGGCTGGTATCTCAGCCTTCGCGGTGGCCATGTCATCGCCGGGCGTCGAGGTACGGCCACTCCGCCAGATCACCGGCGAGTCCGATTTCAACGAGGTGTTCTTCACCGATGTCTTCGTCCCCGAGGAGTGCCTGATCGGCGCTGAGAACGACGGCTGGCGGGTGTCGTCGTCGACGTTGACCCACGAGCGGGGCACCAATCCACGACAGCTCGTCATCCATGCGCAACACCTCGAAGAGCTGCTGCGCATGGCGCTCGCACACGGGGCATTCGACGACCCTCGGTTGCAGCAACGCTTGGCCGAAGCGGCCATCGAGGTTCGGATCTTCCAACTTCACAATTGGCGCTCGCTCTCGCGGATCGAAGCTGGAAAACCCCTGGGACCGGAGGGATCGGCACTGAAGCTGTACTGGTCAGAGATGTCGAAACGTCTCCACGAACTGGCGCTCGATGTACTCGGCCCGTTCTCGCCCCTGGCGGCCGGAGCAGCCGGACTGCCCGGCGACGGCGAGTGGCAACGTTCGTGGCTGTACTACCAGTCCGCCTCGATCTTTGCCGGGACCAACGAGATACAACGCTCCATCATCGGCGAACGTGTGCTGGGATTGCCCCGATGACGCCTCCACCACGACCGCCATTCACCTCGCTCGACTACGCCATCGTCGGCGACCAGTCCGCAGTCGCGTTGATCACCCTCACGCGACCGCACGCCGCCAACGCACTCAACGCCACACTGATCGACGAGCTCGACATGGCACTCGACGTGGCCGATGCGGACGACACGATCCGCGTGGTCGTGATCGCCGGCGCCGGCAAGCACTTCTGCGCCGGTCATGACCTGTCGGAGCTGTTCGAGGCCACCGAAGCTTGGGCAGCGAGTCGCGGAACTGCCGAAGGCAAGCTGCATCACGAGCAGGTCATGTACTTCGATCGATGCGTGCGACTGCGCGACTTTCGCAAACCGACCATTGCCGCAGTGCACGGCGCCTGCAGCGCTGCGGGGTTGATGCTGGCTGCGATGTGCGATCTGATCGTGGCGACCGAGGATGCCCGCTTCAGCAATCCTGTGCTCCGGATGTCCGGCGCCGGGGTCGAGCTCCTGGTCGAACCGTGGGAACTCGGGCCCAGAAAGGCGAAGGAGTTTCTGCTCTGTGCGCAGACGCTCACGGGGGTCGAGGCCGAGCGGTTCGGATTGGTCAATCGGGTGGTGCCGACCGGGCCGGATGCCAGCAACGCCGTGCTGAGCGAAGCACTCTCGATGGCCGATCGAGTGGCCGAGGTGCCTCCGGTGACCGCTCAAGCAGTCAAGGCGTCGATCAATCACATGGTCGACGGGCAAGGCCAACGAGAGTCCTGGCGCCATCACTTCATGGTCCACCAGTTCGTGTCGAACACGGCGACCGCCTTGGGGTTGATGGCCAAAAGATCCGAAGGCGGCATGGATCACGTCAAACGCGAACAGACGTGACGGGCCCGCTGACCGGACTCCGAGTCCTCGATGTCGGGACCCGAATCTCGGCACCGTTCTGTGCAGGATTGCTCGGCGAACTCGGCGCAGACGTCATCAAGATCGAGCAACCCGGAGCGGGCGATTTCATGCGAGAGATCGGACCTTTCGTCGACACCGACGATGGCCCGTACTCGTTGTTCTGGGCCGTCGAGGGACGAGGCCGTCGCAGCGTCACCCTCGACCTCCGTCAGCCCGGCGGGCAGGACCTGTTCCGACGACTCGCTGCCACCAGCGATGTCGTGTGTGAGAACTTCCGTCCCGGAACCATGGAGCGATGGGGTATCGGGCCAGCCGATCTCGACCCGCGGATCGTGATGGTCCGGATCTCGGCGTTCGGACAGGACGGTCCCTACCGTGAACGCCCCGGCCTCGACCGCCTCGGCATCGGCTATGGCGGGCTGCTTCACCTGACGGGCGATCCGGATCGCCCCCCGGTTCGTCCAGGGGTGACTGTCAGCGACTATCTGACCGGAACCTTCGCCTCGAACGCAGCGCTGGCGGCGCTCTACCGTCGCGACGCAGGACCGAATGCCACGGGAGTCGGCGCCGTTGTCGATGCCTGCCTCTACGGATCCATCCTTCGCATCCTGGAGTGGACGATTGCGGGCTACGACCGACTGGGCGTCGTCCGCACCCGCGAAGGGAATCGGCTCTCCAACTCGGCGCCGCTCGACAACTACCCGACCGCCGATGGCACCTTCGTCTGCCTCGTCGCCGGGAGCGACGCGAACTACGCCCGGCTCTGCCGCGCCATGGGTCGATCCGATCTGATCGACGATCCGCGCTTCGCCAAGCTGATCGATCGGGCGGCCAGGGCCGATGAGATCAACGGCATCGTCGCGTCGTGGACCATGACGCTCACGGCAGCAGAGATCGAAGCGGCCGCCATCGAACACGACGTCCCGGTCGCCATTGCGTACACCGCGGCCGACATCTCAACCGACGCCCACATGGCAGCGAGGGGCGACCTGATCGATGTCGTCGACCCGGTGGCGGGGACCATCCGCCAGCAGGCACCGTTCCCTCGCTTCGTCGGCGAGCAGCGGCCGCACCCGACGGGAGCGCCTCGATTGGGCGAACACACCGATGAGGTCCTGCGCGAGGTGCTGGCGTTGGACGATGCGGCGTTGGCGCGACTCCGGGTCGACGCCGTCATCTGACCGGGGCTCGAACCAACATGGTCATCGCCACGTCCAAAGGAAGATGCGCCGTGTACTGACCATCCTCCTCGTGTTCCTCGCCGCCTGCACTGGCACGACTCCCGCTGGGGTGCCGTCAACGGTGCCAGCGACCACCAGCACCGGTCCGGCGGGCACCATTCCAACCGTCAGTATCCCAACCAGCAGTGTCCCAACCAGCAGCATCACAACAGACCCGATGGACGAGATCACCATCGATCCGAGCCATGACTCCCTGACTGATGCCTGGGCGCGTATCCCCAGTTCCCGCCCGTTGACTACCGGGTATCGGATACGAATTCTTCCCGGAACCATCGCCGAGTCGGCCGCGCCCAACTACTGGGAGCACAAGTGGGGCACGCCGACCGCCCCCATCATCGTCGAGGCGGTCACGTCCGGAACCGTACGGATCGAAGCAACCATCAACATGTTCGATGTCCGCAACATCCGATTCTCCGGGCTCCACATCGGCCCCCATGGTGGCGGTGACGCCTTTCACTGCGAGCAATGCGATGGGTTGACGTTGTCGAGCGTCGAACTCGATGGTGGCAACCGATCCGCTCACGAAACCCTCAAGGTCAACCAATCCCGGAACATCTTCGTGGAGGACTCGGACATCCACGGCGCCGATGACAACGCCATCGACTTCGTGGCGGTCGAGGGAGGACACGTCGTCCGATCCCGCATCCACGACGCCCAGGACTGGTGCGCCTATGCCAAGGGTGGCTCGAGCCACATCGATTTCCTCGACAACGAGATCTACGACTGCGGCACCGGCGGATTCACTGCTGGTCAGGGCACGGGGCTCGAATTCATGGTGGAACCGTGGGTTCGCTATGAGGCATCGTTCGTGAGGGTGGCCCGAAATCATGTGCACGACACCGAAGGCGCGGCGTTCGGGGTGAACGGTGGCTACAACGTCAGCATCGAGAACAACACTGCGGAACGAGTCGGATCACGGGATCACCTCATCGAGATCGTGCCGGGATCACGCAGCTGCGACGGCGACGTTGCCCGTTGTCGCGAGCTCGTGTCGCGGGGAGCGTGGGGATCGACCGACACGACGAGCGCGGTGGACATTCCCAATCGCCACGTCTGGGTCATCAACAACCGCCTGCTGAACCCCGGCGGCGGTGCGCTGTGGAATCACTTCGTGATTCGCGCCGCCACCGACGTCCACATCGTGGGCAACGTCATCGTCAACGGCGACGGGCATCAAGCCATCTCCGAGGGCGAGGGTTGCTCGGATGGATCGTGCTCGGACAGCCAGATCGTCGGCGACAATCTGTTGGGGGCGTTGACACCAGTTCCAGCGACGCATCCATCGCCTGAGTGGGTGTGCGAACCCGTACAATCTGGAGGTGACACCGGAATCTGCTGAACAGGTTGAGGCGTTGGCCACTCGGGCTGCTGCTGGCGACTCGCAGGCACTCGATCGTCTGTTGCTGCTGATCCAGCCTGATGTCGTGGCGCGGTGTCATCGAATGCTTCCTGATCGTTCCGACGCCGAAGAGGCCGCTCAGGATGTCCTTCTGGCCGTCTCTCGACGCATCGCGAAGTTCGAGGGTCGATCGAAGTTCACGACGTGGCTCTATCGAGTGGTGTCGAACACCGTGATCGACACCTATCGACGGTTGAAGCAGGCCTCGGAGCGTCTCGACGATCTCGCTGAGATGGAGTCGTTGTCGCGAACCAGCGTGATCGCAGGTACCCGGATCGACCTCCTCGAAGCCCTGGAGCAGATCGATCGTCGGGTCGGCGAGCCGGTGGTCCTTCGCGACATCTATGGCCTCGACTACCAAGAAATCTCCGAGCTGATGGATTGCCCCGTGGGAACGGTGAAGTCGCGAATCCACGAAGGCCGCAACGCCATCAAGGTGTTGCTGCAAACCTGATCAGAACCAGCCCGATCAGAACCAGCCCGATCAGAACCAGCCCGATCAGAACCAGCCCGATCAGAACCAGGGAGCGCGAACCAGGGTTGCCGATACGGTGCGGACGGCGCGGTGGTGCGCTGGCATCCATCCGGCAACCGGGGTGGACATTGCCTCGTGAAAGGTCCCGG
>Ga0105047_10000093_pt1 | contig 117374 bp, 105 predicted proteins | sample MAT04_FD_78384 | JGI IMG/M metagenome (GOLD analysis project Ga0105047, IMG submission 78384) | Freshwater microbial communities from Lake Fryxell liftoff mats and glacier meltwater in Antarctica - MAT-04 (megahit assembly) | ecosystem: Environmental > Aquatic > Freshwater > Ice > Liftoff... | reverse complement strand
GTGGCGGCTAGCACCCCGCAAGATCTTCGAAGATCCGCACATTTTCCAGCTTCAACTTCTCACGAAGCTGGATCTGGCTCCGGCTGCACCCGACTCCGTCGACCGCATCGTCGCCATCCTCTACAAGCTCGCCTACCGGCCGAGCTGAGCCCCGCGGGCCGCCGGCCTCGCGCCGGCGGCCTCGCTACTTCTTCAGCGCCTCTCGGTTCCGTTGCGGCCGGACTGACCGCCGAAGTGCGCTCGGTTCTCGGGCGTATCCGGCCCCCGCGCGCAGCTGCGATCCCCGTGGCCGCGAGTGCTTGCTCGACCCACGCCGCATCGATGTGCCGACGGAACGTCTCGAACGGCTCGGGCTTCGCGTACGTCGCCGCCGCCGCCCCCGCGATCCCATCCATGGCTGCTCCTCCGCAAACGGATGGATCAGACCTCGACCCCGACGGGCATCGCGGCCTTTGATTCGGGCAACTGTATCCACGCGCGCACGGGTAGGGCGAGACGTCGGTCGGTGGGGAGACCATCGCAGGGCACGCCTGGGGACCCCGCAACGCAGGCGTGTCTTCGGCGCGTAGCGCCGTTCGCCGCAGGCGAATCACGCCGGGCAGGTGGCATCCCAGGGAGGCTCGCGAAGCGAGGGGCGGAGCCCCACCTGGGGGGGGCGGCCCTCTCACGCGCGCACGGTAGCGGCGAGACGTCGGTCGGTGGGGAGACCATCGCAGGGCACGCCTGGGGACCCCGCTTAACCAGGAGAGAATTCTCCTCGACGGCAGGTGGCGGGGCGGCGTGCCTCGGGATCCGGCCAGCGGCGAAGCGAGACAGCGACTTGCGCGCGTGAGAGGGCCGCGCCCCGGAGCCGCGGCTCGTAAGGAGTGATGCGCGCCCTCAGACGGCGATCGCTTCGAGGATCGCCACCGGCGTGGGCGCCTCCAGTACGCGTGCGAGCCTGAACCCTGCCGCGACGAGTAGCTTCTCGTACTCGCCTCGCCCGCGCTCGCGTCCGTCGCAGCAGACGATCATCATGTGCAGATCCGCGAGCGCGCCGTAGTCCTCGGTCGTCTCCTCGACGAGCGCCTCGATCACGAGCAGCTTGCCGCCACGCTCCATCGCGGCACGGCAATTCCTGAGAATCGCGATGCACCGCTCGTCGTCCCAGTCGTGGAGGACGTGCTTGAGCACGTACGCGTCGGCCCCCTTCGGCACCGAGCCCTCGTCGAAGAAGCTCCCGGCGACGAGCTCGACGCGACCAGCGACGCCGCGCGCGGAGAGGAGCTCGCGCGCCGAATCGAGGACGCCCGCATTGTCACAGAGCACGCCGCTCAGATGGCGGTGGCGCACGAGGATCTCGCTGAGCAGCGTCCCCCGCCCGCCTCCGACGTCGCAGAGACGGCGGACCTCCTCGAACGGGTACGTCGTCGCGATGCCGGGCGCGTCGGCGAGCGTCATCGCCATCATCGTGTTCGCGAAGGTCTGCCGCTCCTGCGGGTGCTCGTCGAACCAGTCCCAGATCGATTTCCCGTGCACACGCTCGAACGCATTCTTGCCGGTGCGAAGCGTCTCGGGGAAATCGCACCACGCCAGCACGTTCGAGCGCGAGCCGAAGTAGCGAGCGAACGAGCGCACGTCGTAGGTCTCGCGGGAGCGGAGCGTCGCAGAGAGCCGGTTGTTCGCGTAGCGCCCCTCGCCGTCACGCTCGAAGAACCCCATCGAGACCGCGCCGCGCATCGCGCGCAGCATCGCGGCCGGGTCGGTCTCGGTCTGCTGCGCGAGCTCGACGGCCGTGAGCGGGCGCTCCTCGACGAGGTCGGCGACGCCGAGGCGCGCGAGCTCGGTGACGAGATGCGAGCCGGCGATCGCCGTGACGCGATCGAAGACTGCGAGCTGCGCGGGCACGACCGCGTCGGCGGCGCGGAGGAGCGCCTTGCGCAGGGCGAGCAGCCCCCGCACCGCGCGCCGTGGCGGTGCAGGGAGAGGCTTCGAGGAGACGGACGAGGAACGAAAGAAGGAGGAGCCGAACCGCAAGCTCACTCCGCGGAGACTTCGGCCTTCTTCTTGTCGCCGCTCTCGGGCTTCTCCTTCTTCTTGGAGTAGAGCCCGTCGATCAGGGGCTGGTAGACCTCGACGACCTTGCGGCGCTTCACCTTGAGGCTGGGCGTGAGCATGCCGTTGTCGGTCGTGAAGTCCTCGGGGATGAGCGCAAAGTCCTTCACGCCCTCGAAGCCCTTGAACTTCTCGCCGTAGTGGTCGAGCTCGCCCTTGAAGAGCTTCTGGACCTTCGGGTTCGCGAGCAGCTTCACCGGGTCGCTCTCGGAGACGCCGTTCGCGGCGCCCCACTTGTTCACGGCGTCGACGTTCGCGGCGACGAGGGCGATGTTGTACGGCTTGTTGTCGCCGTAGACCATCGCGTTGAGGACGTACGCGGAGAGCTTGAGCTGTTCCTCGAGCGGCGTCGGAACGACGTACTTGCCGTTCTCGAGCTTGTACTGCTCCTTGATGCGGCCGGTGATGAAGAGGAAGCCCTCGTCGTCGATCTTGCCCATGTCGCCGGTGCGGAAGCCGCCGTCGGGGGTGAAGACCGCGTCGTTCTCTTCCTTGCGGTTGTGGTACCCGAGCATGACGTTCGGGCCGTAGACGACGATCTCGTGGTCGGGGCTGATCGTCACCTTCACGCCCGGGATCGACTTGCCGACCGAGCCGATCTTCCGGTTGTTCGGCCAGTTGGCGGTCGTGATCGGGCTCGTCTCGGTGAGGCCGTAGCCCTCGTAGACGGTGATACCGAGACCGTCGATGAACTCGGCGACGTCCGTCGAGATCGCGGCGCCGCCGCTGAACGCGTACTTCAGATTGCCGCCAAAACGCGCGCGCACCTTCGAGAACACGACCTTGTCGGTGAGGGCGAGGACGAGGCCCTCGCCGAGCGAGACCTCCTCGCCGAGGCGCTGCTTGCGCCGCGTCGCGAACGCGCTCTTCACCATCGACTGGATGAACCCGGGCTTGGCCGATATGGTCTTCTGTACCGCGCCATACAGCTTGTTGAAGATGCGTGGGACGCTGAAGAGGACCGTGGGCTTCGCCTCGGCCAGGTTGTCGAGGATCTTGTCGACGCTCTCGCAGATGGCGAGCGACGCGCCCATCGAGAGGAGCCCGTGCAGCTCGCACGTCTGGCCGAAGGAGTGCGCCCAGGGGAGGAACGAGAGCGAGCGGTCCATCGACGAGAACGGGAAGCACTCGTGGATGGCGCTGACGTTCGACGCGATGTTGCCGTGCGAGAGGATGACGCCCTTCGGGTTACCGGTCGTGCCGCTCGTGTAGATGAAGCACGCGATGTCCTTCGCCTCCGGCGTGATCGTCGGGACCTTGTCCTTCGTGGCGACGAGCGCCTTGTACGTCTTCACCTTGCCGTCGGACTTGGTGGCCTCGTCGAGGCTGATGATGAAGTCGAGGCCGGGGATCGAGTCGAGGAAGGTCTTGCACTTCTCGCTGATGGCGTCGGTCGCGACGATGACCGCCTTCGCCTCGCAGTCCTTGATGATGAACTCCCATTCCTTGGGGAGCTGCGCCTCGTACATCGGTACGAAGGCGATGCCGAGGCCGAAGCAGGCGTACGCCGCGATCGCCCACTCGGGACGGTTGTTCGCGATAATCGCGATGCGGTCGCCACGCTTGAGCCCGAGGGCGGCGAGACCTGCGCGGAAGGCGTCGGTCTGTTTACCGAACTCGAGGTACGTCATCCATTCCCAGACACCGCCCTTCTTCGTGCCGAAGAGAGGGCTATCCGGGAAGGTCTTCACGGAGTCGTGGTAGACGTCGACGAGGGTCTGGAATCTGGCCATTGGACCGCCCAGGGTACCCCTCGGAATCCTCCGCCGCCAGCGCCGTCGGGCGCGGCCGCAGACGCGCAGAAAGCGCGCCGAATACCGCATCGACGAAGCTCCGCAGGTCCCGCTGCGCGTCGCCCTCACCGACCGGGATCGAATCGACGGTGTCGGCAGCCGCCCTTTCGAGCACGGCAAGTGCGGCTTCGGGGCTCTCGACGCCTCGCATGGCGCTCGGCCGGGCGAGCGCATGGTCGCGGCCCGTCGGCTTTCCGAGGGTCACCGGGTCGGCGAGGACGTCGGCCACGTCGTCGGCGACCTGATAGGCCATCCCGAACGCCCGACCGAACGCCGCGAACGACTGGGCGGACGCGGCCGAGCCGCCCGCGACGAGCGCGCCGAGCGTCGCCGCAGCCTCGAAGAGCGAGGCGGTCTTTCCGCGGTGGTACGCGGCGAGGTCGACGTCGTCCTCGAGCTCCCAGGCCTGACCTGCCACGAGACCTTCCCGCGCTCCGGCCGCGCGCAGGAGAACGAGCATCGGCGCCATCCCCAGATCGGGACGCTTCGCGAGCGCAAGCGTGAGCACCTCGAACGAAGCCACGATGAGGGCGTCGCCGACGAGGACCGCCATGGCCTCGCCGTAAACGCGGTGCACGGTGGGCCGTCCGCGTCGCGTGGCGGCGTCGTCGAAGCACGGCAGGTCGTCGTGCACGAGCGACGCGCAGTGGAGGAGCTCGACCGAGCAGGCTGCCGCATGGGCGAGCTCACGGCTCGCGCCGCACGCGCGTGCGGCCTCGAGACAGAGACGCGGCCGCACGCGGGCGCCGCCCGGGAACACCGCATGCAACAGCGCCTCCGCGAGCCGCGGTGGCCGCACTCCTCCGCCGTCTGCAGCGCCACCGCTCACGGCCTCTTGAAGCGCGGCCTCGAGGACCAGGTCGACCATCGTGGGATAGAGTTTGTACAAACTTTGTCGCATGTCAATCCACCTATGGACAAATCATGGACAATAGCTAAATTCCGTCGTGGTCATGCGAGCAACGGAACGAGCTCCTGCGGTGGTGATCGGGGCGGGCTTCGGCGGGCTGGCTGCCGCGGTCGAGCTGGCGTCGCGCGGCGAGCCCGTGGTGGTCGTCGAGCGAGAGCTCGTCCCGGGCGGCAAGGCCCGCACGATCGACGTCGGCGGACGGGCGATCGACGTCGGCCCGACCGTCCTCACGATGCGCTGGGTGTTCGATGCGATGTTCGCTGCGGCCGGACGACGCCTGAGCGATGCGGTCACCCTGACGCCGGCCTCCGTCATCGCGCGGCACGCATGGGGCGACGGTACGACGCTCGACCTCTACTCGGACCTCGAGCGCTCGGTCGCGGCGATCGCGGCGTTCGTCGGTGACCGCGAGGCCGAGGCCTACCGGCGCTTCGCCGCGCAGGGCGAGGCCACGGCGGCAGTGGTGCGAGGCCCCTTCCTCGAGTCAGAGCGGCCCTCCATCGCGGCGCTCATCGGCAACGGCGCGCGCCTCGGCCTGCGCTCGCTCGCTCGCGTCGATGCCCATCGCACGATGTGGCGCGCGCTCTCGTCGACGTTCGCCGACCCCCGCCTTCGCGCGCTCTTCGCCCGCTACGCGACCTACGTCGGCTCCTCCCCGTTCGAGGCGCCCGCGACGCTCAACCTGATCGCGCACGTCGAGCGAGAGGGCGTCTCGATCGTCGAGGGCGGAATGGCGCGCCTCGCCCACGCGGTCGCCGAGCTGGCTCGTGACCTCGGCGTCACGTTCCGGTTCGGCTCGCGCGTCCGCGAGGTGCTCCAGGAGAACGGTCGCGTCTCCGGCGTCGTGCTCGAAGGCCCGGGGACGGCGCGCGACGTGCTCGCGGCCTCCGCGGTGATCGCGAACGCCGACATCTCGACCCTCGCCTCCGGCGCGCTCGGCGAAGCGGCCCGCGCAGCCGCGAGCGCGCCGCGCCCCGCCCGGCGCTCCCTCTCGGCGATCACGTGGGCGATCGTCGGGGCGACGAGCGGCTTTCCGCTGGCCCATCACAACGTCTTCTTCTCCGATGACTATCCGGCCGAGTTCGAGGCGCTGTTCGGGCAGCGACGTCTCGCGGCCGATCCCACCGTCTACGTCTGCGCGCAGGATCGTGCAGGCGGTGACGAGGCCGCTCCCGCGGGCGAAGAGCGGCTGTTCGTCATCGTCAACGCACCTGCGAACGCCGACACCGCGCCCCTTACCAGTGAAGAGGTCGAACGATGCGAACGAGCGATGTTCTCGAGACTCTCGAGGGCGGGCCTCCGGATCACGCCGCGAGCCATGGTCGTCACGACGCCGACGTCATTCGAACGTCTCGCCCCGGGGACGGGGGGAGCCATCTACGGGGAGGCGTCGCACGGTCCGTTCTCGGCGCTCTCGCGCCCGGCCTCGCGGACGAAGCTACCGGGGCTCTTTCTCGCGGGCGGGAGCGTGCACCCTGGGCCCGGTGTGCCGATGGCGGCGCTCAGCGGTCGAACGGCAGCGAGAGCCGTGCTCCGCGACCTCGCTTCGATGCGCCGCTCCCGGCCGCTGGCTATGGTTGGTTCTACCTCGACGGAGTGAGCGACGACGGCGCTTCCTCCATCGTCGTCATCGCGATGCTGGGCAATGCGTTCTCCCCGCGGTGGGCGCGGGCGCGCGAGCGTGATCCGGCGGCCTCCTCGCTCGACTTCTCGGCGATGAACGTCGCGTTGAGGTCCGGCAGCTCGAGCCGCTGGGTCCTCACGGAGCGAGCGCGAGGGTCGGTCGCACGCAGCGCCGATCATGTCGCCGTCGGCTCGAGCGAGATGACGTGGCAAGGCGACGACCTCGTCGTCCGCATCGACGAGCGCAGCGCCCCGTGGCGCGAGCGCGTGCGCGGGACCATCCGGCTCGTACCGCTCGCGCACAGCGATCTGGTCGTCGATCTCGATCCCCGTGGCCTCCATACGTGGTCGCCGCGCATCCCGATCGCGAGGGTCGAGGTGGACTTCGAGGAGCCACGGGTCCACTTCCGGGGCACCGGGTACTTCGACATGAACCAGGGTGCGGGGCCGCTCGAGGGCACGTTCGCCTCGTGGTCGTGGTCGCGCGTCTCGGACGGACGGCGCGTCGCCATCGCCTACGACGTCGCGATGCGCAACGGCGCCAGCCGCGCGCGCACGTTCGCGGGCTCGCGCGGACAGGCGCTCGTTCCTGCATTGCACGAGGCCGTCGTCGAGCTGCCGACGACGCGGTTCGGCCTGACCCGAACGGCGCGCGCCGAGGCGGGCCCCATCACGCTCGTCCGGACGCTCGAGGACGGCCCCTTCTACGCCCGCTCGGTCGTGAGCACGACGCTCGACGGCTCACGCGCCATCGGCATGCACGAGACCGTATCGCTCGATCGCTTCCGCTCGGCCTGGGTGAAATTCCTCGTGCCGTTCCGGATGCGGGTGGAGGCGGCGTGATCGCCGACGCCGTCCTTCGCGGCTGGGTCGTCGGGTACACCGCCGCAGCGTTGACGGCGATCGTGCGCGCAATGACGAGGGCGCCCTTGGCGTCGCCTCGCGAGAGCTCGAGCGAGACGCTCGCGTCGGGCAGCGTCGTGCTCGTGCGGCCGCTCGCCGGTGAGGAGGCCGGCCTCGCGAAGAGGCTCGTGCAGACCGGCGGCGCGAGGTTCGTGCTCCTCGCGGTGGGAAGCCGCGACGACGCCGCGGAGCCGATCGCCCAGAACGCCGCCGACCGGCTTCGCGCGCAAGGCGTGAACGCGGTCGTCGTGGTGACGCGGGCCGCGCGCCCGAACCACAAGGCCGACCAGCTCGCACACGCGCTCGACGCGCCTCTTGCACGCCTCGCGAGGACGGTCGTCGTCGCCGACTCGGACGTCGAGCTCGAGCCCGATGCCGTCGACCGACTCGTCGAGGCGCTCGACGGCGCGGACGCGGCGTGGGCACCGCCGGTGGAGCTCGGGCCGCGGGAGACCTGGGGCGACCACGCCTCGCAGGCGGTGCTCGATGCGTCGCTGCACTCGTTTCCGCTCCTCGCGGGGATCGATCCGCGCGGCCTGGTCGGCAAGCTCTTTGCCGTGAGACGCGACGCGCTGGATGCCGTCGGTGGGTTCGGCGCGCTCGCGGCTCACCTCGGTGAGGACATGGAGCTCGCGCGACGCCTTTGCGCCGCGGGGCGCACCGTCGTGGTGGCGCCGCAGCTCGCGCGTTCGACGGCGCGTGGCCGGAGCCTCGGCGACGTGCTGGCGCGTTACCGGCGGTGGCTCCTCGTCATCCGCATGCAGCGGCCGCTCTTGCTCGCGTCGTATCCGCTGCTCCTCGCGCCCTCACCGCTGCTCTTGCTCGTGCTCGTGACCGCGCTCGCGACGACCAGCTCGGCGCTCGCGACGGCCGCCGCCGCGGGGCTCGCGGTTCGCGTCGGCGTCGCATGCGCGGCGCGGCTGCTCGCGGGTCTTCCCTTCACGCCGCTACGCGCCCTCGTGCAGGCGATCGCGGGCGATCTCGTCCTGCTCCTCGCGCTCGCCGGCGCGTGCGCCTCGCGCGAGGTGACGTGGCGCGGGCGCCGACTCTCCTTCACACGTGCGGGAACGCTCCGCGACGCTTCAGGCCGGGAGGAGGCGCACGAGGAGCCGTTCGGCAAGACGACCGACGAAGCTCGGCTGACGCGCGAAGACGGGCTTGAAACCAGGGGAAGCGAGCGCGCCAGTCGTGCCCGCGCGCGCGGCGAGCGCGGCGTCGATCCGGGCGAGTTCGCGCTCGATCCCCGCGCGCTGCCGGACGAGGCCGGTCGCGACGTCGCGCTCCGCGTCACGCGGAAGCGGACGGCCGAGGGAAATCCAGAGCTCCGGGTGCTCCGAACCACCGAAGACGTAACGAAGCCCGACCGGGACGACGAGCGCGCGCTTCGCGACGCGCGCGACCTGCGCGGAACCGGGCCGGAGCTCGAGGGGGGCGAATGGCGAACGCTCGCGGCCCTCAGGGAAGATCCAGAGCGCTCGACCAGGGCGATCGAGGAGGCGCGCGGCATGGCGGATGGCGCGCGCCCCGTCGGCGGGGTCGTCGAGGTCGACCCCGAACGCGCCGACGCGACGGAAGAAGGGTACGCGTCGGAGGTTCGCCGCATCCATCATCGCGTACCCGTCGCAGCGGAGGAGGAGCTCCGATACGTAGAGGGCGACGAGCGCATCCCACCACGTCGAGTGATTGGCGACGAGCAGGAGCGGCGCCTCGGCGACGGCAGCGCGGGTCGCGTCGAGCCCGGCGATCTCCACGCGGCCGAACGTGTGACCGATGCGCGAGCGCGCGTGGCGAGCGAACCAGGCGTTGAACCAGCGGCTCTTGGCGGCGGCGATCACGGGGTGCCCTCGTGACCACGGTGGAGCTCGTGATCCTGGGCTTTGCCGTCGCGGTGCCCGTCGCGGCGGCGATGGAGCCGTGGGCTCGCATCCTCCACGATCGCGTGTGGCACCACGCGCTCTGGCGCATTCATCGCTCGCACCACTCGCACCGAAGCGGCAGGTTCGAGGCGAACGACGCGCTCTCGGCGCTGCATGCCCCCATCGCCGCGGCGCTCGTGATGATTGGATGCAACCTGCACGGACCTGCAGCGGCCGTCACCATCGGCATTGGCGCCGGCATGACGGCGTTCGGCATCGCGTACGTGATCGTCCACGACGGGCTCGTGCACGGGCGACTGCCGGTCGCGTTCCTCGCGCGCTTCGCCTGGCTGCGCCGCATCCGGAACGCTCACCGCATCCACCATGCGCGGGGCGCGGCTCCGTATGGGCTCTTCCTCGGCCCGCGCGAGCTCACGCGAGCACCTCGCGCGCCAGGCGCACGCCCCAGCGCGCCGCCGACATCGGACCGAGCGCCCGGAGCACCTCCCGATACACGATCGGGTGGCGCGCCCCCGTCCGCCTGAGGAACTCGGTGAAGCGCTGACCGGTCATGCGGTCCTTGAGCAGCGCTTCGAACTCGTCGTTCCCCATCTCCTCGAGCACACCGAACGCGGCATCGAGGAGATCGTTGAGCTTCGGCCCCGGGAGCGCCCCGGAGGCCATGACCGTCGCGAGGGCCCCCGTCCACATGTGGACCGGATCCTCCGGCACGACGTCGCGAGCGGGCGCCCTTCCCTCCTCGATCGCTGTGGCGATCTCTCGCGCCGCCGGCTGGAACGACCGCAGCATCGAGCCGAACCCGCAGAACGTCAGCGGAGAATGCCGCGCCGCGGCGTCCCCCACGAGGACGACGCGCTGCCACGGCGCGCGCGGCGCCGGCGAGAGGCGTGACCAGCCCGGGATGTACCCGAAGGTCGGGCGCACGAGCGAGGGGTCACCTTCCTTGTAGTGTGCAAGTGTCTCGAAGAACCGCGCGTAGAGCGTCGCGAGCGCGCCCGGCGGCGCCCCCTTCGACCGCGCGTAGTAGAAGAGGTAGACGGTCACCTCGCCGGAGCGGCCGGGGAACCCCTCCCAGACGTGCTGGAAGCCCGACCGCGGATCAGCGGCCTCGGTGGTGACCAGGATGTCGCCGACGCCGGGGTCGACCTCGTGCGGAGCGTCTCCGTGGCGAAGCCCCCGGAGGACGCCGCCGACCGTGGGGCACACCAGATCGGCGGTCGCGTAGGGGCTCGACGCGCCGCGTGCGTCGACGAGCACGCGCGCGACGACCTCGGCCTCCTCGCTGCCGAGGTCGCCGCCGCTGCTCCGCCGATAGCCGACGCGGACGCTGCTCTCGCCGACGCCGACCCCATCGACCGCGGCGCCGTCGATGAACCTCACTCCGCGGGACTCGGCGACCTGCCGCACGCGCGCGAGGAGCGGCCCCGCGTCGACGGCGCGGTCGAGCACACCTCGTACGCGCCGCGGGGTCCCGCCGTGGAAGGCGCATACGCCGTCGCGGTAGCGACCGACGATCAGCTCCTCCAGCTCGGAGGCGCTCACGAGCCCTGCATGAACGAGCGGGCGGAGCTCCTCGTCGCTCGCGTTCCACTCGCGATGCGCCGCGCCTGCTCGGGAGCGCTCGATCACGAGGACGCTCAGCCCGAGGCGTGCGAGCTCGGCGGCGACGAGCAGGCTGAGCCCTCCGCCCGCCACGACGACGTCGGCATCGACACGGGCGGCAGCGTCGGGCGGAGGCAGCAGCCGATCGACCGGCCGCACGCTGCGTACCGCGTCGAGATGCTCGATGCGCTCGACGAGCTCCTGACCGGCATGGGCGCGGAGTCGGTCGAGCGCCTGGCGCGCGCTCACGAGGCGCCTCCCGCGAGCGCTTCGAGGAGCGGAACGGCCTCGGCGCTGGTCGCTCCTTCGAGCGCGCGGGGCCGATCGGCTCGCGAGGCGAACGCGCGCAGCACCAGCCAGAGCTTGCGATGAATGGGCACCACTGCGCGCCGGGACACCGAGTCGTAGCCCGAGCGCCGGATCCGATCGCCGATCGCCGCGTAGACCAGCCGCGCGGCGCGGATCGACGTCCTGCAGTCCGCGGGCAGGTGCGCGATCCCGCCGTCGGCGCGGGCATAGAGCACATCGGCCTCGGCGAGCAGCCTTGCCACGACGGCGCGGACGGGCTCGGTCGCCGACGGTGACGCGAGGAACTCGTCGCGATCGACGCCGGCCTCGGCGAGCCAGTCGCCGGGGAGGTAGACGCGGCCTCGGCGCGCGTCCTCGCCGACGTCGCGGGCGATGTTCGTGAGCTGCATGGCCACGCCGAGATCGCACGCGCGGGCGAGCACGTCCGGATCGCGCTTGTCCATCACGAGCGTCATCATGAGCCCGACCGTGCCGGCGACGCGCACGCCGTAGGCACGCACGTCGGAGGCGGACTCGTAGGTGCGACCGCGCGCGTCCCACTCCATCCCCTCGACGAGCGCGTCCGGGATGGCGCGCGGGATCGCGAACCGCTGCACGACGCGGGAGAAGGCCCGCTCCACGAGGGCGTCGGTTCCGCGATCGGTGTAGACGCGATCGATCCTCTGGCGAAGCGCGTCGACGGCGACGCGCGCGTCGCGGTCGGACGAGGCGTCGTCGACCGCGTCGTCGGCGTGGCGACAGAAGGCGTACAGCGCGAGCGTCGGCCCACGAACGCGCGCCGGCAAGAGCCTCGACGCGAGATGGAACGACTTCGATCCCGCGCGCAGCGTCTCCTCGAGCTCTGCGTCCATCACGTCCACGTCGTCACTCCGCCGCCGCCGCGTCGCCGCGCGCGAAGGTCGACGCGTCGGGCACGATGCCGTCGAGGACGCGGGCCGACGAAAGCACGCCGGGGACCCCTGCCCCCGGATGCGTTCCCGCGCCGACGAGAAAGAGGTTCTCGACGTCCTCGCTCTTGTTGTGCGGACGGAAGTACGCGCTCTGGGTGAGCACGGGCTCCATGCCGAACGCGGCGCCGCGGAACGAGGAGAGGTTGTCCTGGAAGCCCTGCGGCGTGAGCGTCTCGGAGGTGATGATCTCCTTCGAGAGGTTGGGCAGCACGGTCGCCTCGAGGAGCGCCTCGATGCGCTTGCGATAGCGCTCCCCTTCGACGTTCCAGTCCGTGCCGCTCTCGAGATGAGGGACGGGCGAGAGCACGTAGAAGCCGTCGCATCCCTCGGGCGCGAGCGCGGGGTCGGTCGCCGTCGGGCGGTGGAGGTAGAGGCTGAAGTCCTCGGAGAGCACCTTCTTGTCGAAGATGTCCTGGAGCAGCCCGCGATAGCGCGGTCCGAGGAGGATCGTATGGTGCGCGACGTCCTCGTAGCGACGCTTCGTGCCGAAGTACCAGACGAAGAGCCCCATCGAGTAGCGCATGCCTTCGACGCGGTCGTCGGTCCACTTCCGGCGATCGGCGGGGTCGAGCAGGTGGCGGTACGTCCACGCCGAGTCGCAGTTAGAGACGACGACGGCGGCGGCGAGCGTCTCTCCGCCGGCGAGGCGCACGCCGGTCGCGCGACCGCTCTCGACGACGATGCGCTCGACCTCGGCGTTGCAGCGGAGCGCGCCGCCCTGCCCTTCGATGAGCCCGACGAGCCCGTTCACGAGCGAGCCCGTGCCGCCGATGGGGAAGTGCACGCCCCACTTGCGCTCGAGGTAGGCGATGAGCGTGTAGATCGAGGTCGTCGTGAACGGGTTGCCGCCGACGAGCAGCGGATGGAACGACATCACCTGACGCAAGCGCTCGTCCTGGATGAAGGAGCTCACGAGGCCGTACACCGAGCGGAAGCTCTGCAGGCGGACCATCTGCGGGACGATCTTCGCCATCGACAGCCACGAGTTGAACGGGACGTGGGCGAGCTTCTCGAAGCCGATGCTGAAGATCTCCTCGCTGGCGGCGAGGAAGCGCTCGTAGCCGGCCACGTCCTTCGGGGAGAAACGCCCAACCTCGCGCTTCATGTGCTCGGCGTCGCCCGTGTAGTCGAACACCTCTCCGTCGTGGAACCTGATCCGGTAGAACGGGGTCACGGGGCGGAGGTCGACGTCGTCGGAGAGCTTCTTGCCGCACAGCTGCCAGAGCTCCTCGAAGAGCTGCGGGGCGGTGATGACGGTCGGGCCGGAGTCGAAGACGAAGCCATCGCGCTTGCGCACGTAGGCGCGACCTCCGGGGGCGTCGAGCTTCTCGAGGACGGTGACGCGGTAGCCGCGGGCGCCGAGCCGGACGGCGGCGGCGAGGCCGCCGAAGCCCGATCCGATGACGATCGCGTGGGGCCGAGTACGAGCGGATGAGCCGGGGGCGCTGGATACGGTCTTCATGCCTTCTTTTTCTTGCACAAGGTGCTTCCGAACATTAGACAATCCTTTGGATGACGCAACCCCCGCCACGTTCCGGAGCATCGACGGATCAGGCCCCCCTGCTGGCGGGTGCGGGTCCCTTCCGCATCAACGTAGCGGCGGTGCTCTGTGCGGTTCCCGCGGCGACGCTTCGGGCGTGGGAGCGGCGTTATGGCGTCCCGGTCCCGCGGCGGACGGCCTCGGCGTATCGCCTCTACACGGCGGAGGACGTGGAGCTGATCGTCCGGATGCGTGACCTGGTCGAGGAGGGCGTCTCCCCGGCGGAGGCCGCGCGCGTCGTGCTGGGCTCGCCGGCAGCCGTGGCGGACGAGCACGTGCCGATCGACGGCCTGGAGCTGGCGCAGGGGCGGCTCCTCGCGGCGGCGCAGCGGTGGGATGCCCCCGCGATCGACGTCGAGCTGATGCGTCTCTCGATGCTGGTGGACGCGCAGACGCTCTACGAGCGAGTGATCTCGCCGGTGCTGGTAGAGGTGGGCTCGCGGTGGGAGCGGGGGGATCTCTCGATCGGGCAGGAGCATCTCCTGACGGAGCGGCTGGAGCTCGTGGTGCGGGCGAGCCTGCGTGCGGTGGATCGAGCGGAGGGGCCGCTGGTTCTGCTCGCGTGTATCGACGCCGAGCAGCACGTGCTTGGTCTGCTCGGCGCTGCGCTTCGCTTCGCGGCGAGCGGCGCGCATACGATCTGTCTCGGCGCGATGACGCCGGCGGCGGCGCTGGGCGATGCCATCCGCAGCATGGCGCCGCGTCTGGTGGGGTTGTCGGTGTCGCTTGCGCCTCCGAACGCGAGGGTTACGTTTCGTGGGTATGGCAAGGCGTGCGGCTCGACGCCGTGGGTGGTGGGCGGCGCGGCGGCCGAGTCTCTTCGGTCGGCGATCGAGGACGCGGGCGGCATCGTCGCGGTGGGCCCGTCGAGCGCGTGGAGCGCGCAGATCCGTGACTGGCTGAGGAGCCCGCGATGATGCGACCCTCACGAATGGCACTCGTGGCGTCCGTTGCGGCGGCGCTTGCGGTGGTGGGCTCGCAGGCGTTCGGGCTGGTGCCGGCGGGGGCGCTCCGTCCGGCGGGCCGTGTGCACGACGCCGACGACCGCACGCTCGATCTTCGCTCGATCAACGGCAAGCCCATCCTGGTGCTCTACGAGGACAAGGACTCGGCGAAGGTGAATGATGCGTTGAAGGCCGATCTGTCGCGGCTCGCGAAGGGCGACCGCTATCGCACGGCGGTGGCGCTCGTCCCGGTGGCCGACGTGCAGAGCTTCGACTTCTGGCCGGTACGTGGCTTCGTGAAGGACGCGATCCGGAGCGAGTCGAAGAAGCAGGGGGCGACGATCTACTGCGACTGGGACGGCAACTTGCAGAAGGCGGCGGGCTTTCGGCGAGGGACGAGCAGCGTGATGTTGATCGGGCGCGACGCGAGGGTGCTCTTCGCGCACGAGGGCGCGCTGCCGACGGAGCAGCGCGAGCGGCTGATCGCGCTGCTGCGGGGCGAAGTGGAGTCGGCGGCGACCGACTGAAGCCCTCGTAGTCAGCGGCGGTCCATCACGACCGTGACGCGCGAGACGCATGCGGCGTCCTTCTGGGACTTGCAGATCGCACGCAACACCCTGAGCTCGTCCGCGGTGAGCTTGTCGACGCCGCGCTCCTCGAGCACGCGACGAGCGCGCGTGGGGCCGCCTTCCTGCAAGAGGAGCGCGACTGGGTCCTCGTCCGCTCGCACGACCGGCCGCTTCGGTCGCGCGCCGCCGCCAGCATCGGTCGTCTCCTCGACCGGCTCGGGCGGCGCGATCACCACCGCCGCGACCAGCGCGGGCGCCTCGGGCGCCTTCGCGGCCGACTTCACGGCAGCCGCGGCGTCCCGCGCCGGCGCGCCGACCGCCGAAGCCTTCATGTCGTTCCGACCGCCCGCCATCAGCACGAAGCCGATCGCCAGCCCGACGATGACGGGCGCACCGACGACGATCATGTACTTCTCGCGCTGCGTGAGCGCCGCGCTCGGCGGCGGCGCTTGCTCCTGCGCGTGCGCCGGATGACTCGGATGACTCGGCGGCGGCGGCCCGACGTCGACGAGCGACCCCATCGGCGGCCGCATGTCGGCATACGAGGGTCGCCCGTCCGGAAGCGGCGGTCCCTGCGGCGGCGCCGACGCCGACGGCGCCGCTCCGAGCCCACGCGACGACGATAGCGGAGGCGGCGGAATGAGCAGATCGGGCGACGACCCCGGCGGTATCGGCACGAGCGCGCGCACACCGTCGCCCGGCCGTACCGCGAGGGGAACGCTCGGCCGTGCGGGAGCCGGGCGTTTCGCCGTCGCGTCGTCCTCGCCCGGCGTCATGCGCATGGTCGGAACGCGCGGATGATCGGGCCGCGCGGCGGCCGCCGCCGACGGAGGCGGAGGCGCGGAGATCGCGTGCGCGGGCCGCCCCGGCGTCGCATCCGTGGAATCGTCGAGATCATGGCTCGACGGACGCGTGTCGACGGCGTCCGCCGCCTCCATGCTCTCGTTCATGTTCGCGCCGAACGTGCGGAGCGTGCCGCGGACCTCCTCGCCGTAGAGCGCCGACGGATCGTCGCCCTTGCTCGTCGCCGCGGCCTCGGCCGCCGCACGCACCGTGCTCATCAGCCCCGCGAGGTCCTCCAGCGTCACGCGCACCGCGGCCGGAACCGCTTCGGCAAGCGCGCGCTGCAGCGCGACTCCCGTCGCGGGTCGATCGCGTGGCTCGTTCGCGAGCGTACGCATGAGCACGTCGTCGAGCGCCTTCGGCACCGCCGGTGCGAGCTTGCTCGGCGGGATGATCTCGGGGCTCCGGATCTGATTGAGGATCGCGATGTCCGTATCCGCGTCGAACACGCGCCGGAACGTGAGCATCTCCCACAAGATGAGCCCGACGCCGTAGAGGTCGGCGCGTCGGTCGACGGTGCGTGCCGAGCGCGCTTGCTCGGGCGGCATGTACGCGAGCTTTCCGCGGAGCGAGCCCGTCTTCGTCTGCCCGCCGACCTGCTTCGCCTTCGCGATGCCGAAATCGATGACGCGCACGTACCCGTTGAAGGAAACGATGACGTTGTGCGGAGACACGTCACGATGGACGATCCCGAGCGGTGCGCCCTGCTCGTCCGTGGCCTCGTGCGCGCCGTGCAGGCCACTGGCGATCTGCATGGCGATGGCCACCGCCAGCTCGATCGGGATACCTCCGCGCCTCCGCAGCACGGCGATCGTCTGCGCGAGCGACGCGCCGTGCACGTACTCCATGACGAGGTAGTAGCGACCGTCAGCCTCGCCGAACTCCTCGACGCGGACGACGTTGGGGTCGTCGATACGCGCCGAGAGCTTCGCCTCGTCGATGAACATGCGGCAAAACCGCTTGTTCGCCGCGAGGTGATCGTGAATCACCTTGATCGCGACCGGGCGCGAGAAGCCCGACGTGCCGACGCGGCGCGCGAGGTAGAGCACGCCCATCGCACCGGCGCGGAGTCGCGCAAGGATCCGGTAACCACCGAGCGTGCTCCCCGGCTCGAGGGCGTTCACCCCCGAATCGTCGCACGCCGAGCGCTCCCGGGGGAAGACGACTACTTGTTCGCGGCCAGAGCCTTCGCCAGGGCGGCCTTTGCCGCGGGCTTTGCCGCCTTCGGGGCGGATTTCGGCGGCTCGGGGGCGGCGACGCTCGCCGCGGACGCGTTCGGGTCGACCGTGAACTTCCCCTTCAAGAGCTCGCTCTCGCAGTCGCCCTTGGCCTCTTCCACGCTGAGCGCGTGGTCGCCGGCGATCGTCGAGCCGTAGTAGCGCTTCACCTCACCGTCGCTCATGAGGCACGACCCGACCTGGCCGTCGGTCGAGCAGCCGGCACTCGCGAATTTGCCGTGGAAGCCCTCGCAGAGCGACTTCTCCAGGCCGAAGCTCGTCCGACCCGCCCCCAGGCCGGCCCCGTCCGCCCCGCGATACTCGTTGCAGGTGCCGAGCTCGGCGACCATGTCGCAGCTCGCCTTGGCCGACACGGCCGCCGACGTGGTCGAGGTCTCGCCCGGCTTGTCGGCGGCGTCGCCCTTCTTCCCGCAGGCCACGACGGCGCTGAGCATGAGGGTCGTGACGGCAGCGAGCCCGAGCATCGTCATCGTGATCCTCATGGGCGGCGAGCTGGTCCTACGCACGCCCGGGGGAATCCTCCCCTCTTCCCGTGAGCGGCCGGCTCGATTAGGCGCCATCCCATGAAGATCCTCGTGCTCGGTGGCGGGCTGGTGGGCGGGCCGATGGCCAGGGACCTCGCGAAGGACGAGGCGTTCGAGGTCACCGTCGCCGACCTTCGCGACGAGGCGCTCGAGCGCGCGGCGCGCGGGACGAAGATCCGCATCGTGAAGTCCGACCTCTCGGACACGGCGGAGGTGGCGCGGCTCGCGAACGAGCACGACCTCGTGCTCTCTGCCGTGCCTGGCTTCATGGGCTTTGCCACGCTCCGCGCCGTCCTCGAGACGGGCACCAGCTGCGTCGACATCGCGTTTTTCCCCGAGGATCCGCTGGACCTCGATTCCGTCGCGAAGAAGCACTCCGCGACCGCGTTCGTCGACATGGGCGTCGGCCCGGGCATGAGCAGCGTCCTCGCGGGGCACGCCCACGCGCAGCTCGACACGACCGACTCGATCCTCACCTACGTCGGCGGCCTCCCCGAGGTGCGTCGCTGGCCGTACGAGTACGCGGCGGTCTTCTCCCCGATCGACGTGATCGAGGAGTACGTGCGACCGGCGCGCTACGTCGAGAACGGCCACCTGGTCACCCGCCCGGCGCTCTCCGACCCGGAGCTCATCGACTTCCCGGTCGTCGGGACGCTCGAGGCCTTCAACACCGACGGCCTCCGCACCATGGCAAAGACCATGAAGGTCGCGAACATGAAGGAGAAGACGATGCGCTACCCGGGCCACATCGAGAAGATGGCGGTCCTGCGCGAGACGGGCTTCTTCGGGACCGACCCGATCGACGTCGGCGGCGTGAAGGTCCGGCCGCTCGACGTGACGGCCAAGCTCCTCTTCCCGATGTGGAAGCTCCAGCCCGGCGAGGCCGACATCACGGTGATGCGGGTCATCGTCGAGGGGACGAAGAACGGCAAGCGCACGCGCTACACCTACGATCTCTTCGACACCTTCGACGCCGACACGGGCGTCCACTCGATGGCGCGGACGACGGGCTACACGGCGACCGCCGCGGTGAGGATGCTCTGCCGCGGCATGTTCAAGGACAACGGCGTCTTTCCGCCCGAGCTGCTCGGCCCGCGCCGCCCCTGCGTCGATTTCCTGCTGGCCCAGCTGAAGGAGCGCGGCGTGAACTACCGCGAAACCATCGAGACGCTGTAGCTCCTCGCATCCCCACGTGCCCGTGCCCGTGCCCGTGCCCGATCTCGCCACGCCACGCCCTCGATGCTAGAGACCCCTGGCTTTGCCCGGCCTCTACCTCGTCCACACCTTCGGGTGTCAGATGAACGCGCACGACTCCGATCGCATGGAGGAAGTGCTGCGCGCGAGCGGCTGGTCGCGCGCCGAGTCCGCGGAGCAGGCCGATCTCATCGTCCTCAACACGTGCAGCGTCCGCGAGAAGGCCGAGCAGAAGCTCCGTAGCGAGGTCGGCAAGCTCGCGCCGCTCAAGGCGAAGAACCCCGGTCTCGTGCTCGCCGTCGCGGGCTGCGTCGCGCAGCAGGAGGGCGAGAAGCTCCTCGCGCGCGTCGGCCACCTCGATCTCCTCATCGGCCCCGACAACATCGCGGATCTCCCCGCCCTGGCGCGCGAGCAGATGGACGGCGCCCCGCCCCGCGCCCACACCGTCTTCGACCTCGACGCGCCCCGCTTCCTCGCCGCCGCGCCGCGCCCCGGCGAGGCGCCCGTCAGCGCCTGGGTCACGACCATGAAGGGCTGCGACGAGCGCTGCTCGTTCTGCATCGTCCCCTACACGCGCGGCCCCGAGCGCTACCGTCCGGCGGAGGACATCGTCGCGGAGATCGCCCGCTGGGTCGCCGCCGGCTCGCGCGAGGTCACCCTCCTCGGCCAGACGGTCGACAGCTATCGCGACCCGTCGCTGCCGCCGCCCGCCTCCGACGATCCGGACGAGAGCCAGTTTCCCTCGCTCCTCCGCATGATCGCCGAGCGCGTCCCGGGCCTCGTGCGGCTCCGCTACACGAGCCCGCACCCCCGCCACGCCACCGCCGCGCTGGCGCAGGCGCATGCCGAGATCGACGTGCTCGCGCGCCACGTGCACATGCCCGTACAGTCGGGCAGCGATCGCATCCTCAAGCGCATGATCCGGCGCTATACCCGTGCAGAATACACGGAACGCGTTCGCCGCCTGCTCGCGGCCCGCCCCGGAATGACCCTGTCCACCGACGTGATCGTCGGCTTCCCCGGCGAGACCGACGCGGACTTCGAGGCGACGCTCGACGTCGTTCGCGACGTCGGGTTCGTCGGGCTCTTCGGCTTCAAGTACTCGCCGCGGCCGTTCACGCCCGCGCTCAAGCTCCCGGACGACGTGCCCGAGGAGGCGAAGGCCGAGCGCCTCGCGCGCCTCTTCGAGGTCGCCGAGTCGCAGACGCGCGCGCACCTGGCGACGCTCATCGGAACGCGCCAGACGGTGCTCGTCGAGGGCGCGAGCAAGGCGCAGGGCAAGGTCACGGGGCGCACCGAGCGCAACGAGATCGTCCATCTCGACGCGCCCGAGGGGCGCGTCCTCATCGGCGCGCTGGTCGTCGCCGAGATCACGCAGGCCTACAAGCACTCGCTCCACGGGACGCTCGACGCGGCGACGCTCGATGCGCTGCCCTCGCTCGTCGAAGGCGGCGCGACCAGGCCGGAACGCCGCCGCCGCTCGCTCACGATGGTCCCGTGATGGGCCCGCTCTACGGGCTGAAAGGCGTCGTTCCCACACTCGGTCGGGATGTTTTCGTCGCGCCGAACGCGACCGTCATCGGTGACGTGGTCCTCGGCGAGGAGTCGACCGTCTGGTTTGGAACGGTCCTCCGGGGCGACGTCTTCCCCATCCGCGTCGGGGCGCGGTCGAACGTGCAGGACAACGTGGTCGTCCACGTGACGGGCGGCAAGGCCAGCACCACCATCGGCGACGACGTCACCATCGGTCATCTGGCGCTCATTCACGGCTGCACGATCGGGAACCGCTGCCTCATCGGCATGGGGAGCATCCTGCTCGACGGCGCGTTCATCGAGGACGACTGCCTCGTCGCCGCGGGTACCCTCGTACCTCCTCGCATGCGCATCCCCGCCGGCTCGCTCGTGATGGGGCGCCCCGCCAAGGTCGTTCGGGTGCTCGACGCCGCGGATCGCGAGCACATCCGGGAAGCTGGCGCGCTCTATGTCGGTTACGGCCGCGACTACGCGTCGGGGCTCACGTCGAAGTGATCTCCGCGATTCCGCGGGTGAACGAGCGCCACGTCGGGCCGTTCACAATTGGGTCTCGCACGCGCCGAACTTAGCTCCCGCTAAGGTGCAGCGCACTAAGGTTGAACCCGTGACACAGGACGAGCACCAGCGCGTCCAGCAGATCAAAGAGTATGTCCTCGCGAGGCTCAGGGACGAGCTTGCGTGTGCCCCGCGGGGTGCGCAAGCGCAGCTCGCGAAGAAGCTCGGGGTCTCTGGCGCGCATCTGAGCAACATGCTCTCCCACAATCCGACGCGCCAGCCAGGCGAGGATTTCAGGCGGAAGGTCGCGGCCCACTGGGGCGTGAGCCACGGGCAGCTCGAGTCGATCGCGCTCGGCGAAGAGGCGCCGATGTCGAGCTCGAAGCCGGTCCCGTGGCGCACCGAGGACGCTCCGCCGAACCTCGCGGTCGCGCTCTCCGACTACGCGTGGATGACCGAGCTCCCGAACGACCTCCGCGCCATCGTCCGCGAGCAGGCGCGCCAGCACCTTCGCTTCGGCGGCCTCGACTACGCCATCGACGAGTGGCAGCGAATTCTCACCGGCCTCGAGCGCGAAGCCCTGGCGCTCCTGGCGCGCCGCGGACGGACGAGCTCGGGGAGCGGAAGCCCGCCACCGGCCGCAAAGCGGACCTCGATGAGGGTGCCGAAGGCACGCAAGGGCTGAGCCCGCCATCGCCTGCGGCGAATCGTGCTGCGCACGACCCTGGGAAGCCTGAAATCCCGGTCTCCCCGCGCGAAGCGCGGTTCGCCGAAGGCGAGTCTGGGGAGGCTCGTCGGCGCAGCCGATGTGGGGAACGAAGTCCCCACAAGGGTGGAACTAAATGCACGACCCAGATTCTGTCTCAGAATCCGGGTCGGGCATTTAGGGACCGCTGACGACGCGGAGCTCGACCTTCGCGACGCCCTCGCGGACCACGTCGAGGTCCTCGGCGGCCTTGCGGGACAGATCGATGATGCGCCGGTCGTCGCCCCACGGGCCGCGATCGTTGATGCGGACACGGACGGTTCGGCCGGTATCGGCGCGCCGGACCTCGACCCAGGTCCCGAACGGGAGCTTCCGGTGGGCCGCCGTGTACTTGGTCGGGTCGAAGCGCTCGCCGTTCGCGGTCTTCTTGCCGGCGAACGCGCCGCCGTACCACGTGGCCAGGCCTGCCTGGTCGGGCGTCACGTTGGGCGCCGTCGCCACCTTCGCGAACGTGAGGTCTCCCTCGCCTGGGTTGGCGTCCGCGTGGGTCGCCGCCGTGACGGGGGGCCGAAAGCCGTCGTTCGGGTTCGCACAGCCCGCGGCGAGCAGCACCAGGAGAACGGCAGCGAGGCGCATGTCCGGGGTGTAGCGCCGGGCCGGCGGCTCGTCACGTTCGTCACGTTTGGGGAGTGTTACGCGGGGCGTAACACTCGGCCTCCCGAGCGAGACTGTTACGGCAGTCGTTACGGTGTTACGGCGGTTGCGGATCAAACCTTCCCTCGCCGTTGCTCCTATTTTTCCCTCGTTTCTCACTTTCATCGACCAAGGAGAGGGTTGGCACGTCCCCTGCTCAAGGCTGGTTCGCCGGGCGCTGAAGAGCACCGGTTCACTTCTGGAGGCCTTGAGTCATGTCCCACGTTGCGCCCCGCGAGTCTGGTTTCTTCCCCGTTGCATCGGCGCCCGCCGCCGATCGCTTCGAGAGCGACGACGACCTCATCGCGGGGATGCTCGCGAACGACCCCGCGGCGTGGCGTGAGTTCCAGGTCCGCTACGACCGCCTCATCATGCGCTGCGTCACCAAGGTGACCCGCCGCTTCGCCTCGATGGTCAGCCAGGACGACGTCCGCGAGGTCTACGCGAACCTCTACGTCTCCCTCCTCGGCAACGACATGCACAAGCTCCGCACGTTCGACCCCGAGCGTGGCAACCGCTTCTCTTCCTGGATTGGCCTCCTCGCCATCAACGCCGCGTACGACTACCTCCGCACCCTCAAGCGCGAGCCGCAGAAGGAGTGCATCACCGAGGCGATGGAGCTCGGCTCCGACCAGCCCGATCCGTTCGAGCTCACCAGCGAGCGCGAGCGCGCCACCATCGCGCAGGAGACGCTCGCCGAGTTCTCCGAGAAGGACCGCACCTTCGCGGCGCTCTACTTCGGCGAGGGCATGGACCCGCAGGACATCGCGACGGAGATGAACATCTCCGTCAAGACGGTCTACTCGAAGAAGCACAAGATCCAGTCCCGCCTCGAGTCCGTCCTCTCGTCCCGCATGGCGGCCTGAAGCGTTTCGCAACGTTCGCTTCTCTTCCTTCTCCTCCAGTCTCTGCCCCCACGAGGCGTCGGGTCCAACCCCGACGCCTCGCCGCGTTTTGTGTGCTACTCAAATGCCCGTGCGGCTCGTCACCTCCCTCCTCCTGATTGGCCTCGTCTCTTGCTCCACCGGCAGCGACGGCGGCGGCGGTGACCCCCACTCGAACAACGGCGTCCCCCCCGTCGGCGGCAAGGACAAGCGCATTCGCGACGTCGCCGACCCGGGTGTCGAGGGCCACGCCGACCTCGTGAAGACCACGCAGGCCGTGAGCGGCGCGGTCGTCATCGCGGTCGACTCCTTCGACGAGACGCAGAACGGCAAGGGCACCGGGACGATCTACGTGCAGGACCTCGGCTCGAAGGAGCCGTACTCCGGCATCACGCTCTTCGCGCCGACGTTCAACCCGGGCAACCTCGCGGTCAGCCCCGGCGACGTCCTCGACTTGCGCGGTCAGTACACCGAGGCGTCGACCATCGGCACGACCGTGACGTTCGCACCGGGCTCCGTGCTCCCGCAGATCTCGCAGCCCGTCGCCAAGTTCCGCTACGAGACGCAGGTCCCCGAGCCGCTCGACATCGACATCAACGACCTCACCGACTTCACGAAGGGCCGTCGGTGGCTCGGCATGCTCGTCCGCGTGAAGGACGTGACCATCGAGGACAAGCCCTTCACGGGCGCGACCGGGCACACGTCCGTCGCCCTCACGCCCGCCATCCCGGGCTCGCAGAACGCGTGCGACGCGCCTTTCCCGAAGGTCGCGACGATCGTGAACGACCAGATCTCGCTCGACGAGTTCGCGTTCAAGAAGGGCGACAAGGTGAAGAGCATCGTCGGCGTCGTCGGCTTCTTCTGCAGCCTCAAGATCGCCCCGCGGTTCAAGACAGACATCACGCGCTGAGGCGGAGAGCTCGATGACGAAGCGCGGCACGCGCACGCGCCTCGCGGTCCTCCTCGCCGCGTCGATGACGGCGCTCGGTGCCGGCGCAGCATGCGGCCCGGCTCCCCCGTCCGCTCTGCCGGCCTCGTCCACGCGTGCGGTCGCGCTCCTGCCCGACGTACGCCTCGCCAAGGATCGCCCGCCGGTCGTCCTCGTCGCACGCGACGGCGATCCGAGCGGCGCGATCGCGGTCGCCGTCACGACGAGCGGCCTCGAGGCCGGCGAGGACGACCCCGAGGCCGCCGTGGCGCTCGCGGGAATGGTCGAGGCTCGGCTCGTCGCGCGCGGCCTCACGCCGATCGTCGTGCCGTCGTGGTCAGGGTTCCGAGCGGCCGTCCTCATCAGCGCATCCGACGCTGCCCCCGCGGCCACGGATCTCGTCCGCGAGGCGCTCACGGCACCGGTCGACGACAAGGACGTCATCGCCGCGCGAAGAAAGCTCGCCGCGCTCGCCTCTCGGCCGCTCCGCGATGCCTCGCTCGCGCGCTGGGCGCGCTGCGTGGGCTCGCCTCATTCGCTCCCCGCGCGAGCCGGCAAGAGCGGCGACGATCTGGGCGCGCCTCGCCTCGAGCGATGGCGCGCGGCCGCCCACGGCCTCGGACGCGTCGCCTTCGCCGTCGTCGCGCCGTCCGCCACCGCCGAATCGGTGGCGAGCGCCATCGCCCGCGGCCCCGCATGGAAGGCGGGCGCACCCGCGCCGGTCATCCCTCCGCCCGCGAGCGCGATGAACGTCGACGTCTACGAGGCGGCGTCGGAGATGTCCGGCACCACCGTCGTCCACGCGACGCTCGACGTCGGCACGGGGAGCGACGCGGTCACGACGGCCGAGGCCCTCGGCGATCCACACGGCCCGCTCGCGTCGCGCCTCGCGGCGCTCGACCTGCCGTTCCGGCTCCGCGAGGTGGTCGGTGCCGCCGACCCGCGCGGCGGATGCGTGGGCATCGTCCTCGAGGCGCCCACGACCGGCGCGAGCAGCCTGACGTCGTCGAGCGATCTCGCGACGCGCGTCGCCGACGCCGTCGCCCTCGTGCACGTCGAGGCCCAGGTGCATCTCGCAGAGGGCAACGCCGTGTCGCCCGACGGCGCGAGCAGCGCCGCGGCGCTCGACGGTCGTACGCTTGCGCGACGCGCCGGTGACGCACGCGAGGCGGCCGAGCGCGCCGCATGGTGGGCGCTCGCCGATGCGTGGGTCGCTCCCTCGACGCCGTCGACCGCGGCGCCGGCGCCGCGGCAAGGCGCGCCGACGATCACGATGCGCGGCTCGGTCGCGCTCGGCATCCCCCTCAGGCGCGGCGCCGCGCCGCCGGCCGAAGGCGCGATCGAGCCCTCGCGCGACGTCCTCGCGGCGGCCATGCAGCGCGCGACCGCGTCGTGGCAGAAGCCCGTCGCCGAGGGCCGCGCGCGCGTCGAGCCGGGCCAGGGCGAGACCTGGGTGCTGCTCGCGTCGCCGTGCGGAACCGAGAGCGAGTCCGACGCCGACGCCGGGCTCACTGCGCTCTTCACCGTCGCCGCCGCCGAGATGGCGAAGAGCTCGCCCGACGCGCGCGTCGAGCCATGGGTCGTCCCGGACGGCGCGGGCTTGCTCGTTCATGGGCCAGCGCTCCCCGGAGAGACGGGGGCCGCGCAGGCACGCCGCCTCGCCGATGTCGTCGCGCGGAGCTTCGCCTCGGATCCCATCGCCGTCGCCGCGCTCTCACGCGCGCGCGCCGAGCTCCTCCGGCGTGACGCGCGCGCGGACGGCCCGGCGCTCGGCCTCCTCGCCTCGGTGCTCGCTCCAGGGCATGCCTCGTGGTTCATTCCATCGGGTCGCGAGGACACGCTCGCGCGGTCTGCCGACGCCGCCGTGCTCGCCCGCGCGCAGTCGCTCCGCGCGGGCCCGCTACGCGTGGCGGTGCTCGCCAACGTCGACTCGGCCCAGGGCGAGGCCGCACTCCGCGCCGCCGATCGCTGGATCGACCGGCGCGGCGAGGCCGCTCGCACGTGCCGCGCAGGGACGGCTGCGACCGCGCCGCGCCCCGGCACGTACGCGATCGAGCCGCGCGCGGGCGCCGGCCCCGAAGCCTACCTCGCGTTCCCCTTCACGGCCGGCGACGACAAGGCGCGGGCGGCTGCGACGCTCGTGGCCGCCGCCCTCGACGGCGACGGCGGGCTGCTCGACAAGGCGCTTGGCGGCGCGAGCGCGCCGAACGGCCTCGCGCGTTCGGTCTCCGCGAAGGTCGTCGGATGGCCTCGCTCACCGGCCCTCGTCCTCCGAATCGTCAGCACGCAGGCCTCCCTCGACAGCGCCGTCATGCAGGCGCGCGCGCTCGTCGACCGCGTGAAGAAGAGCGGGCTCGCAACCCCCGATCTCGAGCGCGCGACGGCCGTAGCGTCGCGCGACGCGCTCGCGGCGGCCCTCGACCCGCGCGCGCGCATCGTGGCCACGTGGCGCGGCGAGCCCATCCCCACGGCCGCGCAGCCGCTCCCACGCGGGGGCGCCGGGGCCGACGACGTGCGCGCCTTCGCCGCCAAGCACCTCGTCGAGGACACGATGGTCGTCGTGGCCGCGCGGCCGCCACGCCTGAAGCCGACGCCATGACCGACTGGTGGAAGCGCACGGACGCGCCCGGCCCCTGGTTCGTCGTGGGGCGTGACGAGGTGCGTCTCCTGCGTGACGGCATCGAGGCGTTCCCCGCGATGCTCGAGGCCGTCGAGGCCGCCGAGCACGAGATCCTCCTCGAGATGTACTGGGTCGGCGCGGACGCCGTCGGCATCCGCTTCCGCGACGCGCTCGCGGCCAAGGCAAAGAAGGGCATCACCGTCCGCGTCATCTACGACGCGGTCGGCAGCATCGCGATCTCGCCGGCCTTCTGGCAGCCGCTCGTCGCCGCCGGCGGCGAGGTGCGCGAGTACCATCCCGTCTCGCCGCTGCGGCCGTCCTTCCAGTTCGCGCTCATGGATCAGCGAGATCACCGCAAGATCCTCGTCGTCGACAAGCACACGGGGTTCACCGGAGGTCTGAACCTCGCGCTCCCGTGGCTCCCGCTCGCCGACGGCGGCGAGGCCTGGCGCGACGACATGATCCAGGTGAAAGGGCACGTCGTCGAGGAGCTGCGGACGCTCTTCTACAAGACGTGGCGACGGGTCTGGTTCAGGAACCTGCCCCACGAGCTCGTCCCGATGCACGTGCCGCGCGACCTCGTCCCGCTGAGCAAGCGGCCGACCGGCAAGGTCTACGTGCTCGCGAGCCTGCGGCGCCAGCGCCGCAACCTGATGAAGGAGTACCTCTCGCGGATCAACACCGCGACGAGGTCGATCGACATCGCGAACTCCTACTTCATCCCGGATCGCGGAGTCCGAAACGCCCTCTTTCGCGCGGTCCTCCGTGGCGTGCGCGTCCGCGTGCTCGTCCCGACGAAGAGCGACGTCGCCGTCGTCCAGTTCGCGCTCGAGGCGATGTACGAGTCGCTGCTCAGGCGCGGAGTCGAGATCTTCTGCTACTCAGGGCCGATGATGCACGCCAAGACGGTGGTCATCGACGATCGCTTCGCGATGATCGGCAGCTACAACCTCGACGAGCGCTCGCGCGCGAAGAACCTCGAGGTCAACATCGCCGTCGAGGACGAGGCGTTCGCGACCTACGCCCGCAAGTGGTTCGACACCGACATCGCCGGAGCGAAGAGGGTCGACCTCTACGAGTGGCGCGCGCGTCCGCTCGCGCGCCGGGGAATCGAGTACATGGCCTATGCGCTGAGGAAGCTATGGTGACCGCGAGCGTGACGGAGCGGGCCAGGCAGGCGGCCCGCGCCAGCGGCTTCCTCGGGCTCACGGCGCTGATGCTCCCGCCCTTCCTCGCGCGCATGGCCGCGACGAGCGAGGCGGATCGCGACGCCGTGCGCGACGCCTGGGTCGGACGCTGGGCGCGCGGGCTCCTCCGCCTGTTCGCGATCGAGGTCGTGATCGACGGCGTCGTTCCGCGGCCGACGCAGGGGCACGGCCGCGGCAGGGTCGTCGTGTCGAACCATCGCTCGGCGATCGACATCGGCGTGGTGCTCTCGACCTTCGGCGGCACGATGGTCAGCCGCGCGGACCTCGCGACGTGGCCGGTGCTCGGCGCCGCCGCGCGTGCCGTCGGCACGGTGTTCGTCGACCGCGCGAGCGCGAAGAGCGGCGCCGCGACGATTCGCTCGATGCAGAAGCTCCTCGAGGAGGGGCAGACGATCAATCTCTTCCCCGAGGGCACGACCTTCGAGGGCGACGAGGTGAGGCCCTTCCACGGCGGCGCGTTCGTCTCCGCGGTGCGTGCGGAGGCGGAGATCCTCCCGGTGGGCATCGCCTACCCGAGCGCGTCGGGAGCCGCGTTCATCGACGAGACGTTCCCCTCTCACCTCGCGCGCATGGCGAAGAGCGGCGCGACGCGCATGGTCGTCTCGGTCGGAACGCCCTTCGTGGCGCGCAAGTCCGACCGCGCGACGGACCTGACCAAGCGCGCCCACGCCGAGGTCCAGGCCCTCGTCCACCGCGCCCGCGAACGCTGCGGCGAGTAGTCGGACGCAGGCACGTGGGTGGGAGAGCCGAGAGCTACGCGGAGACGCGCAGCGCACGCGGAGGACGCGGAGAGGTCTCGCCTCTCTCTCGAATCGTACCCTCTCGAGATGCTCGGGAAGTTCCGAAGACGGAACTTCCCTGCGCGGTTTTTTCCCACTCAATCCCGACCCGCAGGCCTCCATCCGGACGACACGCGCGTCTCGCCATCGAGTTCTTGGGGAGGACGCTGGTGCCGTCCGGAGCGCCGGTGCAGGTTGGAGAGGAGGGGGAAGAACACCGCGCAGGGAATTGCCGTCTGCGGCAATTCCCGAGCATCCCGGGAGGGTCCAGTCAGGAATAGAGGAGAGACCTCTCCGCGTCTCCGCATGCGCTCCGCGTCTCCGCGTAGCTCTCGAGTCTCGCGCGCGGTCGAGTCTTGCGCGCTCAGCCGCCGCCGACGAAGTGCACGATCTCGATGGTGTCGCCGCTCGCGACCTTGCGGTTGCCGTGCTCGGCACGCGGGACGATCTCGCGGTTCACCTCGACGGCGACCGGACCGCCGCCGAGGCCGAGGTGGACGACGAGGTCCTTGACCGTGAGATCGTCGGGGACGTCCTTCGCGTTGCCGTTGATGATGACTTCCATGAGCGCCCCTCCGCGGCTCTTGCCGCTCGCTGCTACGCTTTGCCTTCTCGGACGAGGCCCGCGAGGAGCTTCGTGAAGACGGCCGCGCGCGTGTTGTCGCTCTTCTCGAGGTAGCGCTTCTCGAGCGCCTTGAAGAGCGGCCTCACCTCTTCCTGCTTCACGCCGCCGGCGCCGAGCGAGGCCCAGTAGAAGCGTTCGGCCACCGCCTCGACGAGCGCCGGAGCGTCGTCCTTGTCGCTGACGTACTTCACGAGCGCGAGGTAGTGGTCGCGGGTGAGGCCGGCGTACTTGAGCGCGGCGGCCTGCAGGTCCTCCCGGATGTTCTTCGCGAGCTTGATGAGCGGGAAGACGACCGGCGCGAGGTCGTCGACGTCGGCCTTGTGCGCCTCCATCTGCTCGAGCGCGATCTTGGCGAGCCACACGGAGCGCGGGTTGGCGACGTCGAGGCCGGTGAGCGCCTTGCGCCAGCGGTCGTGGGCCTTCTTCGCATCGAGCGTGTAGAGCGACCGGAAGCCCGCGCGGAGGAGCGCGACGTCGTTGCACGCGGGGTCGTCGAGGAACCCGACGAGCGACTGGAGCGCGCCGGGCTTCGTGCCGAGGGTCGCGTCGCCGAGGAGCGCCTTCACGATCTCCTCGCGGACCGTCTCGCTGGGCGAGCTCGCGAGCAGCGCCGCGAGCGACGCGTCGACCGTGTCCGACGGCGCAAGACGGAGCGCGTGGGCCACGATGCCGACTCCGACGACGCGAGACTGCCAGGGCTTGCGCTGCTCGCGCTCCTTCGGGGTCTTCGAGTCGCGGTTCATCACCACGTCGACCTCGCCGAGGAGCGGGACGTACGCGACGAGCGCGTCGAGCATGAGCTGGACCGCCTCGGGCTTGAGCACGAGGCCGATGGCCTGGGCTCGGCGCGGGACCGTCTCGGCCGACGACCGCGACAGATCCACGGTCCAGGCGTTGGAGAACGCTCGCGCCAGATCGGCCGATGCGGAGGCGTCGAGGACCGGGGGCTCGGGCGCCTCGCCCTTTCCACCCTTCTTCGACCCCTTGCTGCTCGTCGCCGGCTTCACGTTCGACATGCCCCGCACGCTAGTCCAAGGCTTGTTCGGCGTCTTGGGGAACGACCGCCACGGGGCTACGATTCGGCGCGATCCGGCCGCGCTGGCGCTCCGTAACGCTCCGATCCCTCATGAACCCCACCGAAAAGCTCTTCTGGTCCGATGCGCTCGCCACTGCCTTCGAGGCGCGGGGGGCCTCCTTCGCGGAGCACGGAGGCCGGCCTTCCGTCGTCCTCGGGCAGACGATGTTCTACCCGGAGGGCGGCGGACAGCTCGGCGACACGGGCGTGCTCGTGGTCGGCAACCACGAGGTTCGCATCGCCGACACGCAGGTCGAGAGCGGGGTCATCTACCATCGGGTCGACGGCGAGCTCGAGGCGGAGCTCTCCGAGGCGCTCCGCGGCCCCGCCGCCCACGAGCTCGCCGTGCGCGGCATCGTCGACGAGGCGCGCCGACGCGACAACATGGTCCAGCACACCGCGCAGCACGCGCTCTCTCGCGCGCTCGCGAACGCCGCTCGCGCCGACACCGTCTCGGCCAGGCTCGGCGCCACGTCATGCACGATCGACGTCTCTCGCCCCGGCCTGGCGGACGCCGACCTCCATCGCGCCGAGGAGCTCGTGAACGCCGTCGTGATGAGCGACGTCGCCGTGGTCACCTCCTTCCCCTCGCCCGAGGAGCTCGCGAAGCTCGACCTCCGCAAGCAGCCGAACGTGGAGAAGTCGGCCGCCGGCGTGCGCGTCGTCGCGATCGAGGGCTTCGACACGACGCCGTGCGGCGGTACGCACTGCACCCGCACGGGGCAGATCGGCCAGATCCGGATCGCCGCGACCGAGAAGTACAAGGGCATGCTGCGCATCACGTTCCACGCCGGGCGGCGCGCGCTCGCCGACGCGCGCGCTCGCCACGAGCTGCTGGGAGCGCTCGCCGCGCATCTCACCTGCGGCACGCAGGACCTGCCCACGGCCGTCGCCAAGCTGCGCGCGGAGATGAAGGCGCTCCGCGAAAAGCTCGAGTCGACACGCGGCGAGCTCGCCGACCACGTCGCGGGCCGCATGCGCGAGGCGCTGCCCGCCTCGCCCGGACCTCACGTCGTTCACGTCGTACGAGCGCACGATGAGCTCGCCGGCCTTCGTGCGCTCGCCGCCAAGCTCGCCGAGGACCCGCGCGTGGTCGCGCTCGTCGGCGGTCAGGACGAGGGAAGCGGCGAGGTCATCGTCGTCGCGCAGCGCGGCGCCGGGGCAAAGCTCGATTGTGGGGCCTTCGTCACGGCTCAGGCCAGGGCCCGTGGCGGGCGGGGCGGAGGACGCCCGGAGCGCGCGGAGGGCCGTTTTCCCCGGGCTACGGCGCTCGAGGTGCTCGCGGCCGAAGCGACGGCGGCGCTGCATCGAGAAGACTTGCCATAATCCGCCCGTTCACCGACGATCCGGGACGCTCATGGCCGCCGAAGACGAGCTCGCATTTCCCGAGGTCCCCGAGGCACAGCCCGACGATCCGGAGGACGTGTCGTGGGCGCTGTCCACCGCCGAGGCGATGTGGGCTCGAGGAGATCACCTCGAGGGCATCAAGTGGGTCCGCAAGGCCGCCGAAGCCGCCTCCGACGCGGAGAACGACGAGCGTCACCTCGCGCTCGCGAAGGCCGCCTCCGAGCTCGCGTCGCTCATCGCGCGCCGATCGCGCGCGTCGATCGGTGACGGCCCCGGGTACGCCGGCGGAGCACCTCCCGAGGGGCCGCGCACACAGTCGACGGCCGCACCGACGACCGCGCGCTCGTCGGCGCTGCCTCCTGCAGCCCCTCCGCCTCCCGCGGCTTCGAGCTCCGCGAGCCGCCCGGCTCCCCCGATGGGCAAGTCGGCGCCGCCGGGCGCCCGCTCCGTCCCGCCGGCACCACTTCCCCTTCCCTCGCGTGCGTCGACGCCGCCGGGCAAGGGCTCGGTCGCGCCGCCGCGTGAGGCTCCTCGCCCGGTCGCGCCGCTCGCCACGAGCGACGCACGGCAAGGCCCGCAGGCCGGACGCGGCATCCTCAGCAACCGCACGGCAGCCGAGACGAGCAAGAGCCCGAAGGCACGGCGTCGCTCGCGCGAGAACCTCGACGTCGAGGCGAAGGCCGCAGGCGTGCTCGAGACGGCACCGCAGACCGTGGTCGACGGCGCGAGTGCCACGAACGCGCTCGACAAGCTGGCGCACACGAGCGAGGTGACCGCCGTGATCAGCGGCGAGGTCGCCGACCAAGCCGTCTCCAGCGCGCGCTCCAGGCGGCGCAGCCGACCCGAGCCCGACCCGACGATCATCGGAAATCGCGACGATCTCCTCCAGGCCGAGCGAGCGAAGTCCGCCGAGCACTGGGACGCCTCGCCGACCGAGAACCTCACCGGCGAGGAGATGGATCACATGAACGAGGGCGATCGCAAGACGACCGCCTTCACGCTCCCGAAGGCGCGCCCGCCCTCGGTCTCCCCGCCTCCGATGCGCGCGCCGACCTCCACGGTGCACGACCCGGAGATCCAGACCTCGCAGGCCGTGCGTGTCGTCGTCTGGCGCGACGGCAACGGCGTCCACATCGCGCCGGCGGGGACCGTCGTGTCCTCGATCACGATCGACGCCGTCCTCGTCGTGCTCGAGCCGAGCGCCGACCTCACGGCGTGGCTCTCCCAGCGCGAGCGCTGAGCACCGCCGGCGAGCGTGACGCCGGCAGGCGATCAACCGCGACCGCAGAAGTGCGCGGGAACTGGGCCGCGCCCCCTCTGCGGATGACCTCCTAGGCTCTCGACCCGAGCGGCGCATGCCCCTATAAGGGAGGGATCCGCAATGTTCGAGGAGTTCGGGATCAACGCAGGTTTCGTCGAGGATCTCCACGCCCAGTATCGCCAGAGCCCCGCCTCTGTCGACGACGAGTGGCGGACGTTCTTCGACGCGTTCGAGTCGTCCACGTCGCAGCCGGGCCGTGAGCGTTCCGCTCCGGCGGCCGGGAACGGCGCGACCGCCGCGCCTGCGACCGGCAGTGCTGCCACGACGCGGCACGCGAACGGCAACGGCAGCGCTGCCGCGTCGCCGTACGCCGCGCCCGCGCTCCCGCGGGTGAACGGCACCGCGATGTACGCGGTTCCCGCGATCGCTGCCGGTCGCGGCGTGAGCGGCGCTCGCGACGAGCACCTCCTCGCCGCGGCCGCGCTCCAGGGGCGCGTCTACCAGCTCGTCAATGCGTACCGCGTACGCGGTCACCTCTTCTCGAAGATCGATCCGCTCGGAACGCCGCCCGAGGCCGCTCCCGAGCTCGAGCTCGCGAACTTCGGCCTCACGGAGGCCGACTACGACGTCACCTTCCCGACGGTCGGCATGTCGGGCATCGCGGAGCGCGCGACGCTCCGCGAGATCATCAGCCATCTCGCGGAGACCTACTGCGGCTCGATCGGCGTCGAGTTCACGCACATCGAAGAGCCCGAGGCTCGCGACTGGCTGCAGAACGCGATGGAGTCGACGCGCAACCGCGCTTCCCTCGACCGCGACGAGACGATCCGCGTCCTCACGCGCCTCACGGACGCCGAGATCTTCGAGCAGTTCGTGCACAAGAACTTCCTCGGCTCGAAGCGGTTCTCCGCCGAGGGCGCCGAGAGCATGATCGCGACGCTCGATCTCCTGATCGACTACGCGGCCGGCCACGGCATCGAGGAGATCGTCATCGGCATGGCCCACCGCGGCCGCCTCAACGTCCTCGCCAACATCATGGGCAAGAACGTCCGCGAGATCTTCGCGGCGTTCCGCGATTCGAACCCCGAGCGCAACCTCGGGCGCGGCGACGTGAAGTACCACCTCGGCGCCTCCGCCGATCGCATCACGTCCACCGGTCGCAAGGTCCACCTCTCGCTCGCGTTCAACCCGAGCCACCTCGAGTTCGTGAACCCGGTCGTCGAGGGTCGCGTCCGCGCGAAGCAGGATCGCCAGAAGCGCCTCGGCGTCATGCCGCTCCTCATCCACGGCGACGCCGCGTTCATGGGCCAGGGCGTCATCCCCGAGACGCTCAACATGGCGGGCCTCGAGGGCTACACGACGGGCGGCACCGTCCACCTCGTCGTCAACAACCAGATCGGCTTCACGACCCTCCCCCAGGACTCGCGCTCCACGCGGTACTGCACCGACATCACGCGGATGATGAAGGTGCCGGTCTTCCACGTGAACGGTGAGGATCCGGAGGCGGTCATCCAGGTCACGCGCCTCGCGATCGAGTTCCGTCAGCGGTTCGGCAAGGACGTCGTCATCGACATGCTCTGCTACCGCCGCTACGGCCACAACGAGGGCGACGAGCCTCGCTTCACGCAGCCGGTGATGTACCACCGGATCGACGAGAAGCCGACGGTCCGCGAGGTCTACGTCAACAAGCTCGCGCGCACGGGGCAGATCACGACGGACATCGGCGACAAGCTGAAGACCGAGCGCCAGGCCGCCCTCGAGCTCGCGCTCGAGGAAGAGAAAAAGGGCGACTGGCTGCGCGCGCCCTCCGCGATGGAGGGCATCTGGACGTCGTACTACGGCGGCCCCGACGGTCGCGTCGAGGAGGTGGAGACGCGCATCAGCGAGTCGAAGCTGAACGACCTCGCCGTCAAGCTCGCGGATCTGCCCGAGGGCTTCCACGTCAACCCCAAGATCAGGGCGCTGCTCGACCTCCGTCGCGAGCGCGTCGCCACCGGCGCGCCGTTCGACTGGGGCACCGCCGAGCACCTCGCGTTCGCCTCTCTCGTGGCCGAGGGCCGTCGCATCCGCCTCTCCGGGCAGGACTCGCGCCGCGGCACGTTCTCCCATCGCCACGCGACGATCTACGACACGAAGAACGGCCAGCGCTTCACGCCGCTCGCGCGTCTCGGCGAAGCGGCCGGTCGCGGCGGCAAGTTCGAGGTCTACGACAGCCCGCTCTCCGAGCAGGGCGTCCTCGCGTTCGACTACGGCTACAGCCTCGACTGTCCCGAAGGCCTCGTCATCTGGGAGGCGCAGTTCGGCGACTTCGTGAACGGGGCGCAGGTCATCATCGACCAGTTCATCGTCTCGGCCGAGGACAAGTGGCTCCGCCTCTCGGGCCTCGTCATGCTCCTCCCCCACGGGTACGAGGGTCAGGGCCCCGAGCACTCGAGCGCGCGCATCGAGCGCTTCCTGCAGCTGTCGGCCTCCGACAACATCCAGGTCTGCAACCTCACGACGCCCGCGCAGCTGTTCCACGTCCTGCGACGTCAGGTGCTTCGCCCGTGGCGCAAGCCGCTGGTCATCTTCACGCCGAAGAGCTTGCTCCGTCACAAGGAGGCGGTGTCGACCACCGCCGATCTCGCGACCGGCGAGTTCCATCGCGTCATCCCGGACACCGAGACCACGCCGAGCAAGGTGAAGCGTGTGCTGCTCTGCTCGGGCAAGGTCTACTACGATCTGCTCGACGCTCGCCGCGCCCTCAAGCGCGAGGACGTCGCGATCGTCCGCCTCGAGCAGCTCTATCCCGTCGGTGACGCGCTGACGAAGGCGCTCGCCGTCTACGCGGACGGCACGCGGCTCGTGTGGGTCCAGGAAGAGCCGCGCAACATGGGCGCCTGGTACTTCCTCAACGCGAACCTGCGCAACATCATCGGCGAGCGCATGCCGCTCTCCGTGGTCGCGCGCGGCGCGGCGGCCAGCCCTGCCACGGGCAGCAAGGCGAGCCACGACCTCGAGCAGAAGCGCCTGATCGGCGAAGCGCTCGCCGAGTAGAGGCCGGCGGTTCCGCGGAGCGCTCGCCTGCACTGCCGCCCGACTTGATTGGGCAGCCCCGGCGCGGCCGAGGGCGATCGAGCTGGGGATGATCGTTTCAATCCTCCCCCTTTCGATCGCCGAGGATGGCCCCTTGGCGGCCTCCACGAGCCGCCGCGGCACCAACGAACCGCCAAGTGCCCGAAACGTCGACCCGAGCTCATCGCGTGGACGATCGAACACCCCACGATCGTTTCTATCCTGGCCCGCCCGATCGCCACCGCCCTCGAGGGCAACGACCGATGCCCCGGAGCCGGCCTGACCGCCGGAGAGGGCAGGCTCCGAGCTAGAGCAGCGGACAGTGACCGCGAAGGATCGAGGCGACCGGATCGGGTCGGCCCGCGTCGCCGAAATCGGGCGCGAGCTCGATCGTGCGACCGGGCGCGACGAGCTGGAGGTGCTCGGGGCGGCGGTGCGCGGCGACGTCGAAGGTGAGCGTCGTCTGGTCGGCGAGGTGCAGTTCGATGCGGCGCGGTGAGCCCGCTGGGCGCGGATCGTAGACGTCATACGTCGCCTGGTAGGCCGCCTCCGTGCCTCGCACGACGACGCCGCTCAGGTCCTTGCGGAGGAAGAAGACGCGGCAGCCCGGGGCGAGCTCGGGGCCGATGGCATCGGCCGGGCCCAGCGTGCCCTCGCGGTACATCCACTTGCCGGCAAGGGCCGCGACGACCGCCTGCTTCGACTCGAGCTCGTAGGCGAGGCCGGGTGTCGACGAGCACTGACCGCCGCACGCGCCGACGCGAAGGGCGCGCACGTCGTCGTCGGCGAGGTCGACGCAGCCGTATTGCGAGCGCTGGAGGCCCGAATCGAGCCCGACCGAGGTGGGCCCGGGCTCCACGGGAGCCGCGTCAGCTCGAACGGGATCGGGTGCACGAGCACGTCCCCACCATGCGGAGGCTGAAGTCCTCGGGCAGGCGGATCGCGCTCACGAGCCGCGCGCCGGCGCCCAGGAAGAGAAAGCCCTCCTCCGCGGAGGCGCGAGCGACGAGCACGACGCCGCAGGCCCACGCGCACGCACGGCACGACGGACGCGCCGGCGAGCGAGGTGCGGCTGCGGCCGCCCTCGGAGGTCTCGGAGCTCGCCGGGAGATCGAGGCGACCTTCGAGGCCGATCGGGCGCATCATGCTCAGCGGATCGATCGCGATGCTCATCGACAGCGCCATCGCCGTCGTGAGGTCGCGACAGTCCGCGGCTCGGCTCTCGTGATCGCGCGCGCCGCGCTCGACGCCCGCGTCGTCGACGAGCTTCACGCGGCCTCGAAATACGCCGTTTTCGCGCCGGATCTCGGCGGTCAGCGTCGTCTGTGCGAGCGGGCGAAACGGGTCGTAGCCGAGGCGCGTGGCCACGGCGCGACGGACGCGACGACCACACGTCTCGCGGAGACGATCGCCCGGGAGCTCACGGCGCTCGACAGAGGCGGCCGAGGATCTCGTCGTCGCCCATCTCCACCTCCTGCTGCGCGGTGAGGAAGCGCACCATGTGGCGGCCTCGCGGCAGATCGCGAGTGACGAGCGCGATGCGCGTGTCCTTGCCCGCGAGGACCATCTCGCCGGGCCGGAAGATCGACGACGACGGCAGCTTCTTCGTGCACGTCGCATACGTGAGGCCGTGCTCCTCGGTCGAGACGGAGCACTGTTCACGCTCCGGGCAAGGCTGCTTCGGCTGCTTCAGCACCTCGCGCTCGACGTTCGTCGCGATCGTGTCGGGGTTCGTCGCGTTGCGATACGCGAGGAGCGAGAGCGCATAGGGCGCGGCCACCGCGACCACGATCAGTGCGACGACGACGATCCACCACGGCTTGCTCCCGGTCCCCTGCTGGGGCGCAGCCATGTACGGCGCCGGCGCAGGCTGAGGCTGAGGTGGGTACCCGGCCGCGTACCCACGAGGCATCGCGATCGGAACCGCACCCGCAGGAGCCGAAGCACCGACGCCCGGCACGGGGCCGTACGACGCCACGGGAACGAACGGCGGAGGAGCCACGAGGACGGGCGGAGGAGCCACGTGAGCGCCGGGCGCTCTCGCCCCGTGCCCGAGGAGCGTCGCGTCGCGTGGCGTGAACGTGGAGGGGTCGGCCCCGTACGAGGCTCCGCCCGCCGGCGCCTCGAGCCGACCGATCGCCGAGGGGTCCCAGCCGCTGCGCCGCTCCGGCGTTGCGCCGGGCAGCGACGGGCTCGAGCCCGAGGCGCCCGGGACCGACACGAAGGGCTGGAGCGCAGCGGCCATCTCGTCGGCGTTCGGCCAGCGGGCGTCCGGAGACTTCTGGAGCGCACGCTCGATCACCGCCGCGAGCTCGCGAGTGACCCACGGCGCGATGCGCTCGAGCGGCGCACGTCCGACTCCGGGCTCGGTCGCCTCGAGCGGACGAACGCCGGAGAGCGCGTGGAACAGCGTCGCGCCGACGCCGAAGAGATCCGTACGGCCGTCGACCGCGGCGCCGCTGACCGCCTGCTCCGGCGCCATGTACGCGAGCGTGCCGAGCACCTGCCCGGCCTGCGTCATCGCGTGTGCGCCCGGCGCCGCGTCGAGCGCCAGCTTCGCGACGCCGAAGTCGAGCACCTTGACGAGGTCGCGCATCACGCTCGTCGACTGGAGGAACACGTTTGCGGGCTTCACGTCACGATGGATGATGCCTGCGCGATGCGCGGACGCGAGGCCGGAGAGGAGCTGCACCGCGATGAACGCGGCGCGCCCCGGCTCGAGCCGGCCCTCGCGCTCGAGCACGTCCGCCAGCGTGGTGCCGTCGAGCATTTCCATGACGAGAAACGCAGGCTCCCCTGCATTGGCCTGGAAATCGGTCACCTGGACGATGTTCGGATGCCCGAGCGCGGCCGCCGCCTCCGCCTCGCGACGGAAACGCGCGAGCAGCTCGGGCTTGCTCGCGAGGTCGGCGCGGATCGTCTTCAGCGCGACCCGGCGCGCGAGCTGTTGCTGCGTCGCCTCGTAGACCTCGCCCATCCCGCCGCGATCGAGCGCACGGACGATCTGGTAGCGATGCGAAGCGTCGCCGACGACGGAGCCTGGGTTGAGCACGCCGGCCGATAGTAGCGCGGTACCCCAGAATGCGTAGCCGAGCGCGAAGCCTCCGTACCAGCGGCGTTCCCCCCGCGACGACGGACACCCGGAGCTTCGACGTGCAGCGATCGTCGTGCCCGTTGAGGACCGCGTACTCGAAACAAGAGCCCCCGGAAGCCGAGCGGGCCTCCCCCGGAGCCTCCCTGGAGGCTCACGGCGCGCGCTCCATGGTGCCCGGAGAGCCCCAGTTGCGCACGACCCGCGCCGCGTTCAAGCCCTCCGGGCCCCCTTCTGCTTGACGCAGCGCCGCGCAGTGGTGTTCCGTGCGGCGGTCGGGATGAAGACGGATCTCTACTGGGTGCTCGGGGTCTTCGCGGGGGTCATCGTGACCGCTGCGATCGTCAACGCGCTTGCGCCTGCGCAGCGCGTCCGGGTCCGTCGGGTCGTCATCCTGTTCGTCGTCTATCTCGGCCTCCTCGCGCTCGAGCACGCACTCCTTGCCGCCGGCGCCACGAAGTGGGCGGGGCGCATGCAGGTGGCCGCCGAGCTGATGCAGGCGTTCACCATCGTGAACATCGTCGGCACCGTCGGCTTCTCCGTCGCGCTGCCGAGGCTCGGCGTCGGCTTCCCGATGATCGCGAGCGATCTCGTGGTCGGCTTCGGCTACATCCTCGCGACGATCGGCGTGCTGACCGGCCATGGCCTCGACCCGAGCAGCGTGCTCGCGACGAGCGCCGTCGTCAGCGCGGTGCTCGCCATCTCGCTCCAGAGCACGCTCGGCAACATCCTTGGCGGCGTCGCGCTGCAGCTCGACGGGTCGATCCACGAGGGCGACTGGATCCAGCTCGAGAACGGCAAGCAGGGCCGCGTGAAGCAGGTCCGCTGGCGCCACACCGTCGTCGAGACCCGCGACTGGTCGACGATCATCGTCCCCAACGTGCAGCTGCTCGGCAACAGCATCATGATCCTCGGCAAGCGCGAGGGTCGAGCCGTCCCGCAGCGCATGTGGGTCTGGTTCAACGTCGACTTCAGGTTCCCGCCCACGCGCGTCATCCAGGTCGTCACCGACGCCGTGAACGGCTCGCCGATCGACGGCGTCGCCGCCGACCCTCGACCGAACGTCGTGTGCATGGATTTCACGAAGGAGATGCGCGAGAGCTTCGCGACCTACGCGGTTCGCTACTGGCTCACCGATCTCGCCGCCGACGACCCCACCAACTCACGCGTGCGAACGCGCATCTACACGGCGCTTCGCCGCGCGGGGATCCCGCTCGCCGTCCCCGCCCATACGATGTTCCTCGAGGTGCAGGACGAGACCCGCCTCGAGCGACGTACGAAGCGCAAGGTCGAAGAACGGCTGGAGGCGCTGAAGAGCGTGAGCCTCTTCCGGAACCTCCGCGAGGACGAGCTCCGGACGCTCGCCGAGGGCATGAGCCACGTCGTCTACACGTCCGGCGAGGTGATCACGCGCCAGGGCGCGGTTGCCCACTGGCTCTACGTGCTGACGAGCGGCACCGCCGAGGTCAGGGCCAACGTCGACCCCGACGGCGACGGGCCCGAGCCCACGCATGTGAAGGTGGTCGCCACCCTGAGCGCCCCCGACTTCTTCGGTGAGATGGGCCTCATGACCGGCGAGCCGCGCGCCGCCGACGTCGTCGCGACGACCGACGTGGACTGCTTCCGCCTCGGCAAGGAGACCTTCGAGCGAGTGCTGCTCGGGCGGCCCTAGATCGTGGGCGAGCTCTCCGAGAAGCTCGCCACACGGCGGGTCGAGCTCATCGCCGTCCGTGACGGGCTCGACGCCGGTGAGCGACTGTCGCGCCACGCCAGCGAGCGCGAGCGCATCCTCGACGGCATCAAAGGATTCTTCGGCCTGTGATCGGACACGAGATCGACGCAGGCTCGGGCGAGGCGCTCGTGCGGTTCGTCCGCGCGCTCGGCCAGCACCGGTACGTCGCGGGCCGCCTGCACCTCGTGCACGCGTTCGCGGTCGAGGCGGCCTGCGCGCCGTCGGAATTCGAGGCCGTCGACCCCGCGCTCGCCGAGGCCAAGGCGTGGGCCGACGCCGTGCTCGCGGACCCGACCATCGACCGCGCGTCGAAGGACGAGCGCCTTCATCGCCGCGCGACCGACGCCGAGCTCGTCGCCGTCCTCTCGGCGTTCTGGAACGCGGGAGAGCGGCGCGAGCGCGCATCGCTCGCGCTCGCGGAGCGCCTCGTGGGGATCGGCGCCCCGCCGCCCGACCTCGATGCGCTCCCCTTCGACGAGTCGTCGGAGGAGGACGTGTTCCCGCTGCTCGTCGACGCCGGCTGGGAGCTCATGCCGCTCGCGCTGCTCGACCCGGAGCGTCACAAGGGCGCGCTCGGAGCGTTCGACGATGCCCTCGCCTTCGACGTCGCGAAGTTCGAGGAGGAGAACGCCGTCCCGCCGCTCGTGACGCTCCACGAGCTGCCGGCGCTCGGCGCCCTCGAGCTCCTCGCCGCCCTCGACGGCGACGGCGAGCTGCGAACGCCCTTCGTGCTGTGGACGAGCGGGAACGAGACGTACGTCGACTACGTTCTTCGCGGCGTCCTGAAGGCCGCGAAGATCGCCGTGCCCGAGTAGCGGCTGCGGCAGTTTGACTGACCGAGGGTCACTGACCGGCGGTCATTGACTGACCTGGAGTCATTGGCTAGGGTGCCGCCACCTTGAGCTCAGGCAATGCCATCCAGCTACGGCCGAGTCGGCGCGACGACCAGACGCGCGAGACCAGGCAGCGGCTCGTCAGCGCCGCGATCCAGCTCGTGAGCGAGGTCGGCTGGCGGCGCACCACCGTCGAGCAGATCGCCGAGCGGGCCGGCGTCGCCAAGGGCACCTTCTTCGTCCACTTCAAGACGAAGGAGGCGATCGTGGTCACCCTCGTCCAGCTGCAGGTCGGCGCCGCCACGGCGGCCCGCGACGCGGTCGTCGCCCGCGGAGGCTCGGTCGTCCAGCGCCTCGACGCCGCGACGATGACCCTCGGGACGCAGGCCGCCTCGAACATCGAGCTGAGTCGCGCGGTGCTCATCGCATCGCTCGAGAGCCGCGAGGTCGGCGGCGCGGCCGATGCGGTCTTCGGCCGCCTCTTCGTGCGCATGACGGAGGACGCCCGCGAGGGAATCGAGAGCGGCGCGCTGGCCGGGCCCGACGCCGAGACGGTCGTGAACCTCCTCATGGCCTGCTACCTGGGCGCGGCCCTCCACTGCACCTCGAGCCCGCACGCCAAGGCGCTCGCCGAGGTCCTCCGCCCGCTGGTCGACGCGACGCTCGCCGCGCTCGCTCCGAAAGCTCCCACGGCCGCCGCCCGCCCCCGACGCACGAAGACCGCTCCGAAGAAACGACGAGGCCCCAAGTGATCCCGACGAAGCCCCAGGCTTGGCTCGCAGCGGCGCTCGTTCTCGGCACGGCCGCCGCGTGCGGCAGCGAGGAGGTCGGCAGCGCCGGCCCAGCGAAGTCCGCCACCGACGGTACGACCCCGCCTGGCGAGGCCGCGCCCGACGCGCCCCCCGCCCCGACCACCGCTCCCCCGCCCGCGGCCCCGCCGTGCGTCGGAAAGGCGGCGCTCACCGGCGATCTCGATTGGGCAATGAAGGTCGACGGCAAGGACCGCACCGTGCACGTGCACGTGCCGAAGGGCTACGACCCTGCCAAGCCCGTCCCCGTCGTCCTGAATTTCCACGGCTACACGTCGAACGGCGTGCAGCAGAACCTCCTCGCGCACATGACCGAGAAGGCCGACGCTGTCGGCTTCATCGCCGTGCACCCCGAGGGCGTCGGCATCTCCCAGAGCTGGAACGCCGGCGCATGCTGCGGTGAGGCCGCGAGCTCCGCGATCGACGACGTCGGCTTCGTGGGCAAGATCATCGACGAGCTCGAGTCGAAGCTCTGCGTCGACGCGCACCGCGTCTACGCCACGGGCATGTCGAACGGCGGCTTTCTCTCGCACCGCCTGGCCTGCGAGCTCTCGACGCGCATCGCTGCCGTCGCGCCGGTCGCCGGCGTGCTCGGCATCCCGACGTGCAACCCGACGCGCCCGATGTCCGTCTTCCAGTTCCACGGGACGCTCGACCCGCTCGTGGCCTACGACGGCAGCCCCACCATGGGCTTTCCCTCGGTCGCGCAGGCGCTCTCCGGCTGGGCCGGGCGGAGCGGCTGCAGCCTCACGCCGCGCGAGACGTCGAAGAAGGGCGAGGTCACCTGCGTGACGTACGACGGCTGCAACGCCGGCGCCGAGGTCGACCTCTGCACCGTGAGCGGCGGCGGGCACACGTGGCCGGGCGGCACGCCGGTCCCCTCGCTCGGGCACACGACGACGGACATCGTCGCGACCGACGCGCTGTGGGACTTCTTCGTCCGCCACCCGCTGCCCTGAGCTGGAGGAAGCGAGCGGCTACGAGCTGCGCTTGAGCATGCTGTCGGCGTGGGCCGGCAGCGGCGGGAGCTGCGCGGGGCCCGTGCCGATCGCCTCCGTCGGAGGCACGATCATCGCGGCGTCCGCCGCACGCAGCTCTCCCTCGGCGAACCCGCGGAAGGTCACCGTGCGGTGCGGCCGCACGAGCGACAGATCGTAGAGCGCGTTGTAGGCAGTGAAGAGCGCCGGCTTCCGCTTGAGGGTGCTGAGCGCCCGCCCGATGGCGACGGGGTACTGCCCCTTCGCCTCGGCCACGAGGTCGGCCACGCGCATCGACGTGTCGGCCTCGAGCTGGGCGACCTGGAGACGCCCGAGCTCGTCGACGTGCGCCTTCGCGCGCTCGAGCCGCGCCGCGATCGTCTCGAACATCTGACGAGACACCTCCGGCAGGAGGCTCACGTTGCGAATGAAGACGTTCTCGATCTCGAGGCCCCAGCGCTCCGTCTCGTGACTGATGTCGTGCTGGAGGAGCGTTCCGAGCTCGGTACGATCGTTCAGGATCTGCCTGAATTCCCGGCTCCCGAGGATGGACGTCGCCGCGTGCGCCACGAGGTTCGTGAGCGAGCGGTTCCAGTCCGCGACGGAGAACAGCGCCCTCGCCGGGTCGGTGACGCGGAACTCGAGCCAGAGGTCGACGATCACCGTGGTGCCGCGCGCGTCGTTGACGTGCACGTTCTTGAAGTGCCTGAAGTCACGGCGCAGCGACACGCGCTGATGCTCGGTCCAGGGGAGAAACTTGGCGGCATGGAAGTGGAGGCCGGGCTCGCGAAACGTCTGGACGAGCTTGCCGAAGTGCGTGACGAGCACCGCCTCCTCGTCCTCGACCTGGAGGGTCACCGCCCGCATGACCATGATCCCGACCGGGATCGCGACGAGCGCGATCGCCACGCCGATGGCGAGCTGGAGGATGTCTGACGAGCTCATGATCCGGTCTCCTTCAGGAAGAGGGCGCGCGACTCGCTCGTGACCTCGGCACGGCGGCGCGCGACGTAGGCATCGAGCACGCCGCGCGTGTGGAGATCCTCGAGGAAGCCCGCGAGGCCGTTGATCTCGATCTCGATGGCGTTGGCCCGCGTGCGCGCGATGCGAACCCCGCGCTCCGACGCGAGGATCCGCTGCTGGCACTCCCCTTCGGCGCGGAAGAGCATGGCCTCCGACTCGCTCTGAGCCTGCATCACGGCGTTCAGCGCGTCGGCGATCTCGTCCGGCGGCAGGATATCCGCGAGGTCGACGGCGACGAAGCGGACGCCGTAGCGGTTGTCGATCCTCGCCTGGCAGAAGTGCTGAATGCGCTCGTTGAGGAGCCTGCGTTCGCGGCGGATCTGCGCGTACGACCCGGCCTGGCCGGCGAAGTCGAAGCGCGCCGAGAGGGCCGCCGCGTCCTCGTCCTGGTCGCCTTCGGCACGCTCGCGCGTCGGGCCGCGAAAATTCGCGATCTCGTTCCGGAGCAGGCACGTGAAGAGCCCGGTGATGTGCTCGAGCGGACGCTCGACGCCGAACAGGTGCTCGTAGAGGACCTCCTCCACGGGGACGTAGCGGACGAACGAGTCGAGCCGGAGGATGGTACCGTCGTCGGCCATCGCCGTCCCCCCGCCCTCCTCCGCGTTGAGGTCGAGGTTCTGCTCCTTCATCGAGACCGACACGGCCTTCTGCCATGGCTTCTTCTGATGGAGGCCTGGACCATGAGTCACGAGCTTGTGCTTGCCGCCCTTGGTCTCGACGCGACCGAACGTCGTGAGCACGGCGAGGTGCCCTTCCTCCACGCGGAAGGTGCACCGGAACGCGATCGCGACCGCGCAGACCAGCAGTCCCAGCAACAGACCTAGCATCAGCATCTCAGAACCTCTCCTTCGCCGAAGATCGAGACCAGCGCACATCCCAGATAGGCGTCTCTGCGAAGTCCTCGTCGGCACTGCGCCGCGCACGCGCGACGGCCTGCTCGCCCTCACGCGCGTGGCGGTGATACGCGACCGCGAGCCCGCGGTTCACCTCGACCACGTCCTCGTTGAACTCCTTGTGGACGTCGGTGACGAGCGGCAGCGCATCGACGGCGTCGGCGCTGTCGACGATCCTGCCGTGCGGCACGAAGCGCCCGTCGGGGATCTCGACGCCGACGACGACCGCGCCGATGCCGATGAAGCAGTGGGCACCGACGACCGAGTCGTGAACGACCGCCTTGAATCCCACGAAGGTCTCGTCACCGATGTAGCAAGGTCCGTGGATGAGCGCGTTGTGGGCGAGCGACACGTTCTTGCCCACGTAGACCGCCCAGGGCTCTCCCGCGACCATCACGCGCTTGTCCTTCAGCGCATGCATGACGACGCCGTCCTGGATGTTCGTGTTGGCCCCGATGTGGAAGGGCGAGCCCTCGTCGGCGCGGACCGACGTATCGGCGGCGATGTGGACGTGCTCGCCGAGAAGGACGCGCCCGATGACGGTCGCTGCGGGATGCATGAAGGCGCTGGCGGCAACCAGCGGCTGTTCGCGGATCTGCCCGAGCCACTTGCGATGCTCGGTGGGCATGGCCTCCATGTGCGCCGGGCGGCGAGCTTCGGCCTTGCCGCGCGCGAGCACGGCGCGAACGCCCTTCTGCTTGTTCTCCTCGAGCTGGAGCAGCTCGGCGCGCTCGTGGCGGTGCAGCCAGCGATTGGCGAAGTGGATGGCGAGCGCGACGGCCAGGCCGCTCATCAAGTGGCCCGAGACGGTACCGACGGCCGCGACCGCGAACGCCAGCGCCTCGAGTTTGTGCGCCCGATAGAGATGAATGAGCGTCTGGATCTCGAGCAGGCGGAAGCCGATCACGCAGAGGAGCCCGGCGAGCGCGGCCAGCGGTACGCGGCTGATGTGGCCGCTCAGGAACATGACGGCCGCCGCGAGCAGCATGGCGTGAAAGATCGCGGCGAGACGCGTCTTGCCGCCGCTCTGCACGTTCACGCCGCTCCGCGCGACGACGCCCGTGACGGGCATGCCGGAGAAGAGCCCGGTGACGATGTTGGCGAAGCCCTGACCCACGAGCTCGAGGTTCGGGTCGTGCGGCTTCTTCACCTCGGCCATGCGGTCCACGGCGCTCGCGGAGAGCAGCGACTCGGCGGCCGCGAGGATCGCGAGGGGCGACGCGCGCAAGAAGAGATCGATCCACCGCTCGTCGGGGACGAGCGGCAACGACAACGGCGGGAAGTGGGACGGCACGGCGCCCACGCTGGCGACGCGCTCGATGTCCCATTTGAGGTAGATCGAGACGAACGTGATGCACGCGATGCTCACGATGGCGGCGGGGAAGCGCCGGAAGTGGCGCATCGACGTGACGACGAACGCGACGAAGACGCCCGAGATCGCCGCGAGCCACGAGACGTCGTGCAGCCACTTGGGGCGATGCATCATCGTGAAGAGATCGATCGTGCTGGCGTTGCCGCCCTTCGACGCCCAGTCGACGACCTCGGGGAAGCCGAGCAGCTCGGGGATCTGCTGATCGAGGAGCTTGAGCCCGACGCCGGTCGTGAAGCCGGCGAGCACCGACTCGGGGACGTACTTGACGACGCGACCGGCAAGCGCGAGCGCGAGCACGAGCTCGAAGAGCCCGATGTAGATCGTCGCGGCTGCGACGCCCGTCACGCCGAAGTCCTTCGAGAGCGCGAGCACCATGACGCTCAGCGCTGCGGCCGGGCCCGAGACCTGGAGCTTCGAGCTGCCGAACATTCCGGCGACGATGCCGCCGACGGCGCCGGCCACGAGGCCGGCCGACGGCGGCATGCCGCTCGCGATCGCAAGACCGACGTTGAGCGGCAGCGCCACGGCGGCGACCGTCAGGCCGGCGAGCAGATCGCTCGTGAAGGAGCGCGCGCGTGGGACGTCACGCCAGTCCTCGACGAAGCGCGTCAGGATTGCGCCGAGCGCCGCGGCGTGGCTCGTGCTCGGTGCAGTCGGCGAGATTCGTGTGTCCGCCATCGGATTGGATATACCGGACGCGACCCCTGTCCATTCCACTAAACGTTCATGAATTCGCATACTTGCATGTTGCGAATCGCAACACCGAGCGCCACAGCGATGCGAATCGCGTCACGTCACCGACAGCGGCGACGATCGGTTCCCGCGGGTCAGCTTCGGCGTCGCGCGCTGAATCAGAGGTCGAACGCGCCGCGGAAGCCGAGGAGGACCCACGCATGGACCGCGGGGTCGAAATCGGTCGTGGCCACGCCGTTGATCGCCACTCGGGTGAAGCGAGTGAACGAGCTCGACAGCACCGGACCGAGACGGAACGAGCGTGTCGGCCGCACGTCGAGACCGATGTCGATGTCGGCCAGCTCGAGGCCGCGCGCCGAGACCTCGCCCGTGCTTCCGTCGACCGTGCGCGAGACGTTGAGGCGCTCGTAGCCCATACCGAGGCCGATCCACGGGTCGAGGATCGCTCCCGGGAGCAGGTGGTACGCGACCATCGCGCCGAATCGCACGTCTGAGCCGGTACAGCTCCCTCCGCTCGGACACGCGTTCGGCAGGATGGTGGCGAGCTGCACGTCGGCGCCGATGTAGAGGTGGCGCGCGATGCGGTAGCCGACGTCGAGCCGGATCGGGACGTATCCGGTGATGGTGTCCGAGAGCGCTCCGCTCGCCGTGTACGCCGAGCCGAAGGGAACCGCGACCCCAGTGCGGAGCGCGATGCGAGGTCCGGAGGGGCTCGGCTCGCGGCTCGGACGTGTGGGCTCTTCGGGGTCCGACGCCGCGGCCGAGAGGGTGACGGTGCTCACGACGCCGAACGTCGCGAACGCAGCGACCGCGCGGCAGAGCGAGCGCAGAGACATCAGTTCGTCTCCGTGACGAGCTCGATCGGGACACCGCCGCCGCCCGTGGCGTCGCGCGGGAGCCCCATCAGCACGCGGACGGTCGGCGCGATGTCGGCGAGGGTGATGTCGCGCGACGGGCAGCCGACGCCGCGGGGCACGAGCTGCGAGCCGAACGCGATCAGGAACGTGCGCGCCGACTCGGGGTGGAACGCGCCGTGGTCGTTGAAGTCGGCGTTGCGGCCATGGTCCGGCGTGATGATGACGGTCGTCTTCGCGCCCTCCTCGCCGATGGTCGCGAGCTGGTCGGCGACGGCGCCGACGAGCGCGTCGGCACGACGCAGGGCATCCAGGTACGAAGCGTAGTCGCCGCGATGACCGTACTCGTCCGTGTCGCCGAGCCCGATGTGGAAGAGCGCCGGCTTCGCGATGCGAAGGTACTCGAGCGCGATCCCCGCGGTCACGGCGTCGGGGCGATAGCCGTTGTGACCCGGATACGGGTCGGCAACGCGCCCTGCGGCGACGAGCTCGCCGAGGCGATCGGTCGCCGGCACGTCGTCTGGCCAGCTTCGACCGTCCGAGACGAAGACGCCGGTGCCGCCGCCGGACACCGCCTTCGAGAGCACCTCCCAGGAGCCGATGCTGGCGACTCCGTTCGCGCCGCCGCGGACCGCCTCGTCGAGGAGCGATTCCTGGACCTGCGAGCAACTGTTGTCGAGGCAGCGCGAGGCGTGACCGGTGAAGATCTCGAGGTAGCCGGGCAAGGACACGTTGGAGCCGCCCGCGGTGCGGACCTTCGCGCAACCCGCGCGGGTCGCGCCGAGGGCGATGCCGCGGGAGGCCGCAAGCGCGAGCGTACGAGGCATGAGCTGCGCGGGCGGTATCGAGGGCGAGCCGCTCAGCTCGGGATTCGAGCCCTCGAAGACGTCCTGCCAGCGCGCTCCGTCGATCGTGATCAGGACGACGCGGCCGTCGCGCGGAATGGCGGGCGTCGACGATGTGGCGAGATCTTCGGTCACGGTCGCCGTGCTGTCGGTCCGATTCGCGCAGGAGGCGAGAGCGAGCGCCGTCGCCAGCTGCACGACGTGCATCGTCCGGCGGGCCCGCGGGCCCCGGTCGGGGTACTGCATGCTCATCTCCACGCATGGGTCGTGCCGGGCGGCGCGTGCGCGATTGCACGACGCGACGTCGCAGCGCCCATCGTGCACTTGGTCGCAGGTCGGCGGCGCGAGGCTCTCGACGACAACGGGGGAGCGAGCGAGGGAAAGCGATCAATCAGCCTCGAGAATCGACGCGGGTGGAAACGCGACGTCGTCCAGGGCAGCGACCGTGACAGGTGCGCCATCGCCCACGCCACAGACGCGGTTGTCCACAGAGAACCAGCTTCGAGCGGCCGTGGATCGCCGGCCCTTCCATTGGAGATCGCTGCGACTTTTGGCTGACGCGACGCGTCAGCACAAGCCCGTGGATGCGGCGCTGACTTTGCACACGCGCGCCACGATGCCTGAGCGCCATGCCACTCCACTCTCGCCCGTCCCGCCCGATCCCGTCAGCCGTGTGACCTTACGCCCCGTCGTGCGCGCCGTGCCCCGCCCGAAGACGAGCATCGACATCATGAACGAGCGCGACGCGTTTCGCGCGCGGGTCGACGAGCTCGAGGCGGCGCTGAGGACCGTGCAGCGCGAGACCGAGCTCGCCTTCCGCTACTCGGAGATCCAGCTCCTCACGATGTGTCGCATCGCGTGCGTCGCGCGGCGCGCGGTCGGCGAGGAGAGCGACGGCAGCGAGTAGCGGCCCCGTCGCGAGGTCGTAAACACCTTTACGATTTCTGCCGCGCGCCACGGCGCACCGCGGGGGGGGGGAGGAATCGTAAGGGTCTTTACGACCTCGGGGCGGCCGCCCCGCTCACGCCTTCGCCTCGGGCTCGTCGGCCTTCGCCTCGGGCTCGTCGGCCTTCGCGTCGGCCTCGTCGGCCTTCGCCTCGTCCGCCTTCGCTTCGCCTTCGACGGGGACGTCCTCCGTCCGGGGCTGCGGAACGCCCGGCCGCGACCACGGCTCCTTCGCGGTCTTCAGCACGAACGCGACCCACGCCACGAGCCCGACCACGACGACCGCAGTCACGGAATAGAGCACGTTGGCTTCGGGCATCGCGGAAGCATCCTAGTCATGCGACCATGCCGGCGTGAAGTCCCATTCGGACCGGCACCGCGCCAAGGTTCCATCGGGGCGATCCGGCGGCACGACGAGCCGCGCTGCCGCCCGACCTTCCCCCGCCCGACCCTCCCCCTCCCGACCTTCCCCCGCCCCCCTTGGTGAGGCCCGCGCGCGCATCGACGCCCTCGACGACACGATCGTCGCGCTCCTCGAGGAGCGCGCCGACGTCGCACGCGAGGTCGCCGCCGTGAAGCGCGCGGCCGAGGTCGAGGTGTTCCACGATCCCGAGCGCGAGAGGCAGGTCCTCGAGCGCCTCGTGAAGCGCGCCGATCGGTTCCCGGCGGACGCCATCCGCGCCGTGTTCCGAGAGGTGATGAGCGGCTGCCTCTCCGTCGAGGAGCCGCTCCGCGTCGCGTATCTCGGCCCCGAGGGCACGTTCTCCCAGATGGCCGCGCGTCATCTCTTCGGCCTCCAGGCGCGCTACCGCGAGTGCGCGACCATCGAGGCCGTGTTCGAGACGGTGCAGAGCAAGGACGCGACCTACGGCGTCGTCCCTTTCGAGAACTCGACCGAGGGTGCCGTCAGCATGACCTCGGACGCGCTGCTCGAGGGCGAGCTCGTCATCCGCCAGGAGTACGTCCTCCCCGTCTCGCACTGTCTCCTCTCTCGCGCGCGCACGCTCTCCGAGATCACCACGGTGTACTCGCACCCGCAGGCGCTCGCGCAGTGCCGCATGTGGATCGCAAAGCACCTCCCGCGTGCGCAGGTCGTGCAGACGACGTCGACCGCGGCGGCCGCGCGCGAGGCGCATGCCGACGAGCGCGCCGCAGCCATCGGCGCGGACATCGCCGCCGAGCTCCACGACGTGCCCATCCTTCGCTCGCGCATCCAGGACCGGCGTGAGAACGCGACGCGCTTCGTCGTCCTCGCCCACGAGGACGCCCCGCCGTCGGGCCGCGATCGCACGACCCTCGCCTTCGGCGTCCAGCACCACGAGGGCGCGCTGCGTCGCGTGCTCACCGACTTCGAGACCGCAGGCGTGAACCTCACGCGCATCGAGTCACGACCGAGCCGCAAGGCGCCGTGGCAGTACGTGTTCCTCGTCGACGTCGAGGGTCATCGTGCCGATGCCGCGCTCGCCAAGGCGCTCCGAGCCGCGAAGAAGAGCGCCGCGTTCCTGAAGGTGGTGGGCAGCTATCCACGCGCCGACATCGAGGCTGGACGCGCGAAGACGGAGGCCGAGTCCAGGACGAGCGCGAGCGCACGTTCGACGACGAGGACGAAAGCAAAGGCGAAGAAGCGGACCGGGCGATGAGCGGCCGCGTGCTCTCCATCCTCGGCTTTCTGCGCGCGCTCCTGGTCCTGCTCTTCGCGTCGACGCTGCTCGGGTGCTCGCCGCGCCTCGTCGGCGCCACCGACGTCGAGCTCACCTACGAGACCGACGCGGACGAGTCCGCCGCCGCCTTCGGGCAGGACGTCCGCGCGCTCGTCCTCCGCCGCCTCGCCGCCGCCGGCCCCATCGGCGCCGACATCACGCAGGAGGGCCGGCGCGTCGGGATCGTCGTCGACGAAGGGCTCGCCCCGGCCGTCGACGAGCTCATCACCTGGTCCGGGACCGTGCTCGTCCTCGAGCCCGACCCGAAGACCGTCGGCTCACCGCGCGACGATCGCGGCCTCGTCGCGATGACCGAGACTCTCCCCGACGGCACGACCTCTCACTACTGGGAGGGCTCGCACGCCGACATCGCGCGCGCGATCGAACAGTGGGTCGGCGACAACGAGCACCGCACCGTCGCCGAGGCGGTCTGGTCGACGGCACGCGGCGCGGGCGAGCCCCGCTATCGAACACGCAGCGTCTGGGCTCGAACGCTCGGCGAGCTGGGCGACGGCATCCTCGTCGGCTGGGGCGAGAAGGGCACGCTTCGCCTTCGCGCGGCGAAGGGCACTCCCGCCGAGGAGACGCTCGGGGCAGCCTATGTCCGCGCGATCGCGGCGCCACGCGGAACGGGCGCGAGCGAGGTCCTCGTCCGCGGACGCACCTCGCTCGGGCATGCCGTGTTCGAGCCGGACGCCGCGCACCTTTCGTTCGGCTCCGGGATCGAGGCTTACGCCCGCGCGCAGGACGAGAAGCAGATCCTCACGACGCCGCGCCTGCCGCCGCTGAAGCGTCTCGCCGCCGTCGGCCTCCCGCCGAACACCGCGCTCGCGACGGCATGCTTCGTCGTGCCGATCCTCCTGTCGATCGCGTGGCTCGTCTTCATACGCCGCTTCGACCGCGCCCACCCCGAGCCCATGTGGCTCATCGCGGTGACGTTCGCGCTCGGTGGTCTCGCCACGTTCCCCGCGGGCCTCGCCGAGCTTTCCCTCGTCAAGCTCTCGCCCTGGCTCGACCCGCGGGTCGTCACCTTCGGCGGACAGCTCTTCGCGCTTCCGCTGGCGTTCGTCGTCTTCACGGTCGTGGTCGGCATGTGCGAGGAGGGCGCGAAGATGCTCGGCGCGAGCTTCGCCGTGCGGCGCCCGGAGTTCGACGAGCCCGTCGACGGGATCGTCTACGGCATCGTCTCCTCGCTCGGCTTCGCTGCCGCCGAGAACATCCGTTACTTCGCGATGACTCGTCTCTCGGCCCCCCTCGTGATCGCACGATGCTTCATGAGCGTGCCGGCGCACATGTTCTTCGGCGCGATCTGGGGCTACGCGCTCGGCGCGCGCCTCGTCGAGAGAAAGCCGCGCGTCCTTTTCTATCTCGTGCTCGCGGCCGCCGCGCACGGGCTCTTCGACGCGCTCCTCTCGACCGACGGCGGCGCCATGCTGGCCGTCTTGCTGAACGTCGTGCTCGCGAGCGTCTTCGTCGCCGTGGTCCGCCGCTCGCTCCGCCACGGCGTCGTCGAGGAGGCGGTACGCGCGATCCTTCCCGAGCATCGCCGCCTGTTCCGCGTCGGTCGCCCGCGGCTCTTCGCCTTGTCGTCAGTCGCCCTGCACCTGCTCGCCTTCGGCGTCGTCATGCTCGGCGGCTGGTACCAGCTCTCGCGGCATCGGCCCGGCGGCGTGTTCGTCGTCGGCTCGAGCATCATGCTCGCGCTCCTCGCAGTGGCCGCGTTCGGCGTCTCGGCGACGCTCCCGCTCGACGTCGCGGTCGACGACTACGGCATCACGTTCGCCGGCGCAGCGCGCGCGTGGTCGCGCGTCCGCCGCTTCGACGTGAAGGGCGACCGCATCCAGCTCGAATGCGAGGCCGGCCCGATCGTTCTCGGGCCGGGCACCCCCGACGTCATCACGGAGCTGGCCGCCGCGATCCGTGAGCACCTCGGCGCGACGGAGGCCGAGAGGCTCGTCACGCTCGACAGCGCTCGCTGAATCACCGATCGCGGCGCTCCGCGGACGGCGCGCGCTACTTCTTCGCGCCCGCGTCCTTCGCGGCGGGCTTCCCGCCGCCCGCGTCCTTGGCCGCGCCGCCGTCCTTCGCGCCCGCGTCGCCGCCCTCCGCGCCCACGATCTCCATCAACTCGACCTCGAACTTCAGCGCCGCCTTCGGGGGAATGCTCGCCCCGCTGCCCTTCTCGCCATAGGCGAGGGCCCAGGGGATCGTGAGCGTCCGCTTGCCGCCGACCTTCATGCCGGGGAGGCCTTCGTCCCAGCCCTTGATGACCTGGCCCTGCCCGATCGTGACCTGGAACGGATCCTTGCCGCGCGAGCTGTCGAACTGCTTCCCGTTCAGGAGGGTGCCCGTGTAGTGCACCTTGACCGTGTCGCCCTTCTTCGATTCGGGCCCGCTGCCGACGACGTCATCGACGGTCTGCAGCTTGTCCGGACCGGGCGGCAGCGGAGGAGCCTCGGTAGGCTTGAACTCGCTCGGCGGCGGCTCTTCGACCCGCTTCGAGCAGCCCGTCGTCGCCGAAGCCAACGTGACGATCGCGCCGAGCGCGCCGATCACCATCACCGGAATCGCTTTTCCCATGTGCGTGGCCATACCACGAGCCGCGGCCGGCTTCGCAGCCGGTTTGCTCGCGGGCGGCGAAGCGGTACGATGAACGAGCCCCCCGGCCGCTTACACGAGGACCCCCATGCTCTCCACCGCTGCTTGCCGATCTCGCGCACAAAGACGCGCCTTCACGCTCGTCGAGGTCGCGATCGTCGTCGTCATCATCGGCGTTCTCGCCGTGCTGGGTATCGCCGGCTACCGGCGCTACACGGCCACCGCTCGCATGGCTGAAGCGACCAACATGACCGGCGACATTCGCGCCGCGCAAGAGGCGTTCCGGCGCGAGAAGGGCGTCTACGCGTCCGTGTCGAACGACACGGGCTCGTTCTACCCCGCGATCACACCCGGCAAGTTCGTCACCGAGTGGGGCGGCGATTGCACGAACTGCAAGATTGGCAGCGACGGCTGGAGAACGCTGCCGGTGCATCCCTCGCAGCCAGTCATGTTCGGCTATGCGACGGTGGCCGGCGTCGGTGACCTCGGCTCCCAGTCGGCACCGCCGAAGGCGTCGCTGGCGATCGCAACGCCGGCCCTGAGTACGCTCGCCGCGACGGACCCGTACTACATCACCATCGCGTGGGGGGACAGCAACGGCGACGGCACGCCGTGCATCGTCACGGGCTACTCGTTCTCGAACCAGCTCGTCATCGAGGCGGCCGGAGAGTGATCACGGCATGACCGGCAGCGCATCGATCGAGCGCATCCTCGCCGCGTCCCCTTCTCGCCTCGGACCGTTTCGGATCATCGCCGAGCTCGGCGAGGGCGGCTTCGCGCCGGTCTTTCTGGCCGTCGAGGAGTACGGCGCCACCGAGCTCCGCAAGGTCGCGCTGAAGCTGTTCGCGATCGACGAGCTCGCGGGTGACACGGGCACGGCCGGCTCGCCGGCGCTCACGCGCGCGCGCATCGTCGAGGAGGCCCGCGCCCTCTGCCGCGTCGAGCACCCGAACGTCGTCCGGTTCTTCCAGCTCGTCGAGGACGACACGGGCAGCGTCCTCGCGCTTGCGATGGAGCACGTGCGTGGCCGCTCTCTCGCAGACCGGCTCGACCACGACAAGGTCCTCCCCGTCGACGCGGCGCTCGAGCTCGGCGCGGCCATCGCCTCCGCCCTCGCCGCCGTCCACGCCGCGGGGATCGTCCACCGCGACGTGAAGCCCGGCAACGTGATCGACACGGGCGGCGTCTACAAGCTCATCGACTTCGGCATCGCCACGCGCACGCGCGCACGGGCGCGCGTGGAGCCGCGCTCGAGCCTGAAGGCGACGACTGTCCCGGCAGCATCGGTGCGGGAGATGAAGGGCGCCACCGCCGCCGTCGTCGTGAGCGTCGCCAGCGTCGGCGACACGATGGAGTCGATCGCGATCGCATCGAGCGAGACGGCCGTCTCGGGCCGGACCCGGCATGCCTCCGACGACGACGACGAAGACGAGGGCACCGACGGCGTCGCGGGAACCATGGGCTACATCGATCCGGCGTGCTTCGCGCAGGGCGAGCCCGCCGACACGTCGAGCGATCTCTACGCGCTCGGCGCGATGCTCTACGAGTGCCTCACCGGTCGCCTCCCCGCCGAGGCCGAGCCCGACGGCGAGTCGACGGTGACCCGCCTCCGCATGCACATCGCGATGGGCCTCGAGCCGCCACCCACGGTGCGGGAGGTCGCGCCCGCGGTCCCCGAGGCGGTCGCGCGCCTCGTCGACTCGCTCCTCGCGCCGAAGCGCCAGGGCCGCCCGCAGCGTGCCGAGTGGGTCGCGTGCGAGCTCGAGCGACTGCGGAGGCTCCAGCGAGGTTCCGCGCGTGCGCTCCCGGCGGAGGGCCCGTTCCGTGGGCTCGAGGCGTTCGACGAGCGACATCGCGACGTGTTCTTCGGCCGCGCGACCGAGGTCGCCAGCGCGCTCGAGCTGCTCCGGGCGCGCGGTCTCGTCGCGCTCGTCGGGCCTTCGGGCTCGGGCAAGAGCAGCCTCGCACGCGCAGGCGTCTTGCCCGCGATCGTCGAGGGCTCGCTGGGGAGCTGGCCGCCGCGCTGGAGCGCGGTGACGCTGTCACCGGGCGCGCATCCGCGAGCCGCCCTCGAGCTCGCGCTCGCCGAGCACCTCCAAGGAAGGCGCGCGCCGGACGACCCCGACGAGCTCGCGTCGGTGCTCGCGGCCGCGGTCGAGGCGACCTCGGTGGGTATCGTCGTCCTCGTCGATGCGCTCGAGGAGCTCGTCACGCTCACGGCAGCGGGGAATCGCAGTTACCTCGCGCGGTTCCTTGCTGCGCTCTCCTTGCACCCGATGCCCGGGCTACGCGCGGTCGTGACCGCGCGGCGGGATCTCCTCGACCCGCTCCTCGGTGAGCCCGGGCTCGGCGTCGCGCTGACGCGCTCGGTGCAGCTCGTCGTGCCGCTCTCGGCCGCGGCGTGGGCTGACGTGGTCGACGAACGTCTCGCGGCGTACGGCTTCGCGCTCGAGAACGACGCGATGCGAAGCGAGCTCGGCCGCGAGCTCGCGAGCATCTCGGAGGCGATGCCGCTCGTCGAGTTCGGCCTGGCGCGCCTCTGGGAGCATCGCGACGTCGCTCGGAAGGTGCTCTCGCACGACGGGCTCGTGGCGATCGGCGGGCTCGCTGGAGCGCTGGCGCGTCACGCCGAAGCAACGCTCGAAACGCTGGTCCAGAAGAGCGGACCCGAGGCACCGGGCGCGGCCGGAGCGGTGCTCCTCGCGCTCACGACGCCCCACGGGACGCGCGCCACGAAGACGCGTGCCGAGCTCGCGCGCGAGGTCGCGAGCCCGCTCCGCGACGGCGTGCTCGCGGCGCTCGAGCGCGCGCGCCTCGTCGTCGTGGACGACGGCCGCGTCACGCTCGCTCACGAAGCGCTCATCACGCGCTGGCCGCGCCTCTATGCCTGGGTGCAGTCCGAACGACGCGATCGCGAGACCGCGCGCGACATCGAGGAGGCCGCCGCGCGCTGGAAGGCCCAGCCCGGCCCCGATCTCCTCCTGCGCGGCCGACCGCTGCGTGAAGCGCGTGCCCTCGGCACGTCGCGTCGCGCGATGCTCTCGGAGGGCGCGACGGCGTACGTCGCCGCGTCACGCAAGAACGAGCTTCGCTCTTCCGCGGGCGTCATCGGCCTCGCGTCGTCGGTGTTCGTGTTCGCGGCCATCCTCGCGCTGCTCTACTGGGACTCGGACCGCGAGACGCGCGCCGCCAAGCGCGCTGCCGATCGGGAGAAGGTCGAGGTCGCGAAGATCACGCAGACGCTGCTCGAGGCTCGTTCCCGGCCGAAGAGCCAGCAGCAGCAGGACATCGAGCAGATGCTCGTCGCCAAGCGCGCCTGCGAAAAGGAGCTCGCCCAGTGCACGGGCGACGCCGGCAGTCCGTGACGGACTAGGGATGCTCGACCCGGATTCTGGGACAGAATCAGGGTCGGTCCTTTAGCGGCCGCCGGGCCCGGGTTGAACCTGGACGCCGAGGTAGGCGGCGACGCCCTGGAGGAGCGACTCGAGCTGGTCCTGGCTCACGCTGAGCTGCGTCTTGATGTGCGTGCCGTCGGCGGTGACCTTCACGTTGTTGAGCAGGCCGCGCGTGGCGGCGCGAATCACGATGCTGTTCTGCCGCTTGATGAGATCCGTGAGCGCGTCGGCGGAGTCGCTCGCCGCCTCCTCGTCGGTGCAATCGCCCTCGACGTAGACGTCGGCGCCGCCATCGCTCGCGCGCGGCACGATCCAGAGACGAAGCTCCTTCAGCGACTGGCTGAACTTCAGGTTCGGGATCGAGATCTGCTTCCACGGGTCCTTCACCGTGAGTCGGAGCGCCTCGCCCTGCCGGACGCGCGGCGCGATCGGCGCACGCTTGAGGACCTTCGCGAAGTCCGTCGCCTTGTCCTTCGGGACGATGGTGAGCACGTGCGGCTGCACGCGCATGAAGACGCGCTCGGCGTTGTCGGCGTGCCCGAGCGACGCCTTCACCCCCGGAACGCCGGCGTCGAACGCGCCGCCCTTGTCGTAGCGCTTGGCGATCGACTCGACGGCCTGATCGACGACGGCGTCGGGCGCGGAGTAGTGGACGATCACCGCGTCGCGATCGGTGTGGATGAGCGACGGACCGTAGATGAGGATCCAGTCGGTGTCCTTGATGGGATCGACCGTCGCCTGCGAGCCCTTCATGAAATCGTTCCACTGCGGGATGCCGAAGAGCAGCGGCCCCATGCGCGCACCGACCGGGTTCGTGCGGATCACGGCGATGTTCACGAGGAGCGTCACGTTGATCGTGCCGGCGCTGATGAGCCCCGCGAGGCCGATCATCGAGCCCGGGTCGCGCGGGCCCTGCGCGCCCGGCGGAGCCCCCGAATCGCCGGAGGCGACGAGGCCACCCTCCCCAAGTTGCGCATCGCTCTCGCCGCCGTCACTGATGGCGCCGCCGTCGCTCGCGGTCGCGAGCGCACCTCCGTCGATCGCGATCGGCGCGGGCGCACCCCCGTCGGTCGCGAGCGCCTCCGCGTCCGGAGCGGAGGCGTCGGGCTTCGGCTTCGGCTTCGGCCCGGCGTCGGGCTTCGACTTCACGCCGTTCGGGTCCTCCTCGGGCGTCGTCGTCTCGGGCGGCTTCGCCTTCTCGTCGGGCGGAGGCTCCTCGCCGAGGAGGTCGATCGGGATCGTGAGCTCACCCTCGGCGTCCTTCATCTCGAGGCCGGAACGATCCGGAAAGAGGCGCCAGGGCGCCACGTACGCGTGGACAGCCAGCGAGACGAGCGAGGCGACGCCGAGCGCGACGCGGATCCGCCGGCGGCTCCAGAAGCGCGCCGGTCCGCTCTTGCGATCGGGCTCGGCCGGGGGCGTCGCGTGCGGGGCGGTCGGGGCGATGTCGCCGGCGCCGAGCTCGGGCGCGCCATGGAAATCGATGCCGCCGCCGACGCGCCGGTGGCCCAGACCATGAAGCCGACCCGGCAATCCCGAGGACGGCGGCGGATGCGTCTCCCTAGCCACGCCTGACCCCGATCACACCCACAGGGTAAGAGGAAGCCTTGCCCAAAACCATTGTATTTCCGAGGGCTCGACGCTGGCGGCTCCTCGATCCGGGTTGGCACGCAACTTCCAAGAGCGGGCCACCTTGCGCCGAAAACTCGCCTTTTTCTCGTCCTTTTGGCATCACCATCGTCGCCCTTTGCCGCCTCCTCGACTCCCGAACGAGGCCATGCGAAGGGCACCTGGTCGTATGGCTCTTCGTCCTGCCTTCCTCTTCGCCGTCGCGGTCCTCGGGGCTTCTGCCTCCGTAGCGGCATGCAATGACCCGAAGAACGACGCCAGCTCCGGCTCCAAGCCGACGCCGCCGGTCCCGAGCCCGACCCTGAACAGCAGCGACGCCCACGACGGCGGAGCTTCGCCGACCGCGAAGGCCGCGAAGGAGGCGAAGGACGCCGCGCCCCCCGCGTACGACGGCCCGTTCATCGGCGCGCTCTTCCTGCAGACGCCGGTGATGAGCGACATGGAGTGGCCGAAGGAGGACAAGAAGACCGGGGAGAAGACCGGCGCGGTCCGACTCGGATACATCCGGCAAGGCCAGAAGGTTCCCGTCATCGCCGAGCCGCACCCGAAGTCGAACTGCAAGGAGGGCTGGTACGAGCTCGTCCAGGGCGGGTTCGTCTGCGGCAAGTACGCCTCGCTCGACCTCAACCATCCCCGCATCAGGCTCGCGCCGCACGCGCCCGACCTGGTCGGGCCCCTTCCCTACCAGTACGGCTACAACGTCGCGAACGGGACGCCGCTCTACCGGAACGTTCCCTCGCGCGAGGAGCGCCTCGCCGCCGAGCCGTGGATGGCGCCGAAGAAGGCGCGCACGCGCCGCTCGCGCGAGGACGACTCCGCGCAGACGAACGACGAGCTCGACGCCGGTGTGGCGAACGCCGCGATCACGCTCACGCGCGCGACGGTCCCGAGCGACCGCGGCGCCCCCGACCCGGGCGGCAGCGTCGACCCGCTCGACGCCGGCGTGCCCTGGTACCTCCGCGACTACGACGGCGGCAAGCCGCAGGTCACGCTCGACGACCTCAGGGGCGAAGGCCCGGTGGCGCGTCGGATGGTGAAGGGCTTCTTCCTCGCGCTCGACAAGGAGTTCAGCGCGGGCTCCGGCCGCTGGTGGAAGAACCAGGGCGGCCTGCTCGCGCCGTTCGAGCGCGTGTTCGTCTACAAGCAGGCGAGCGATTTTCACGGCGTGTGGCTCGACGAGGCCTCCCTGCCCCCGCAGGGCATCAGCGGAGACGCCGGCCCGCCGACCGATCGCGCCGCGGGCAAGACCGAGATCACCGATCTCGCGAAGCCCGGCAGCAAGGCGCAGATCGGCATCATCACGCAGTACAAGTCGAAGAAGTACATCGTGTCGTCGAGCAAGAAGGCCGTGACGACGGGCGACCCGATCTCGCGCCACTCGGTGCTGCGGCTCACGGGCGAGAGCGTCACGATCAACGGCGCGACGTACGACGAGACGGACGACGGCTGGTGGATGAAGGCCGCCGAGGGCACGAAGACCAAGCCCGGCGACCCCCCGAAGGATCTGAAGCCCGGCGAGAAGTGGGTCGACGTCAACACGACCGCGCAGACGCTCGTGGCCTACGAGGGCGACAAGCCCGTGTTCGCGACCGCGGTGTCCACCGGCCTCGTCGACCGTGGCGACAAGGAGAAGGACCACCACACGCCGCCCGGCACGTTCCGCATCCGCGAGAAGCACATCGCGTCGACGATGGACGGCGACGTCGCGAGCGACGGCCCGTACTCGATCGAGGACGTGCCGTGGATCATGTACTTCAACGGAAGCTACGCGCTGCACGGCGCGTTCTGGCACAACAACTTCGGTCGCACGAAGAGCCACGGCTGCGTGAACCTCGCGCCGCAGGATGCGAAGGCGCTCTTCGCGTGGACCGAGCCGAAGCTGCCCGAGGGCTGGCACGGCGTGATGTCGACGGGCGAGAAGCCCGGCACGCGCGTCGTCGTCCACGAGTAGCGGCGAGCGCGGGCGCTCGCGTCACTCGCCGGCTTGGGCGAGGCCTTCGAGAACGTCGAGGCCTTCGAGCATCGGTTCGACGGCCGACGGCGCCGTAGTCGGCGTGACGAGCTTGCGCGGACGACCTCGGGGGCGGCGTGCGGGCTGGGCGTCGGACGTGAGGACGAGGACCTCGCTCGCGGCGCTGCTCGGGCTCGCGTCGGTGCGTGAGCGCCGAGCGGCGCGAGGCAGCGTGACGGCCTCGAGGCGCGCGCTGAGCGACTCGTCGGCCTCGGCGTAGACGCGCGCGTACGCGAGGGCGCGCTGCGCGTGGAGGGTGAGCGTCTCCTGGCGTTCGTGGAGCGCGATGCGTGCGGAGTCGAGTGCGACCTGCGCGGCCGTGACGACGTCGGCGGTGGACTGCACCTCGGTGGCGAGGCGTGCGAGGGACTTGGCGTCGACGTCGCCGAAGCGGACGTCGGCGAGGTGGGAGTGGAAGAGGTCGAGGAGGGTCTGCATGGGCGGGGTGATGGCGTTCATGGGGCACCACTGATCTTACGTTCAGCATCCAGGCCCTGCAAGGCCTATGGAATGGGCACGCGAAGGATCGCGTCCCCCCGTGCGGACGTCATCGGGTTCGTCCAGTAAGCGGATACGTAAATGTTCGCCGCATCGCTCGTCTGGCGGATGCCGAACGCGCGAAGAGCTCGCGGCGGCGCGTCGAGCGCCAGCGTCGCGACGATCGAAGATGCGCCCCCGTCGAGAGGAACGCGCACGAGGGTGCCGTCGCGGTCGGCTGCCGACTGCATCTCCGTGACGTACGCGGAGTCGCCGATCACCGAGAAGGCCGAGGCGACGAACGTCCCGGCGGTCGCGAGGTAGAGCGGCGTCAGGCTGCTCGTCGAGATGAGGCCGTGGTCGTCGGTCCAGTACACCTCGTCGTTCCACGCCACGATCCGGTACGGCGCGGACGAGATCGTCGACAGCACCTCGCCCGCCGCCCCTTCCGTCTTCCCGGTGCGCACGATGCGGAAGGGCTGGTCTCGAGTGACGTAGTCACCCTCGACGGAGAAGACGAAGCCGCCGGACACCGTCAGCTGCATGATCGACTGCCCGGCTCGCAGCGTCGCGACGCTCGCGTGCGTGCTCTTCGCGAAGACACGGATGCCACCCTTGTTCGACATGCCGACGTAGATGCTCGTGTCGTCTTGCGCGATCACGCGCGCGCCCGCGCCGTCGGGGAGGACCGTCTCGATCGCGCCACCGCCCTTCGGCTGCGCGAGCAGCGTGCCGCGCTGCCAGTCGACGGCGTAGACGAACCCATCGTCGACCGCGAGCGAGCCTGTCGTCGCCGTACCGTCGCCGAAGAGCTTCTCCCGAACCGGCGCGACCTTCGAGGCGCGAAAGACGGAGTTGAGCTCGCTCCAGTAGAGGTAGTCGGCGTCGTTGACGAGCGTGTCGGGCGGGTAGCCGAGCGTGAGGAAGGGGGTCTCGGCGGAGGCGCTGCCGCCGTCGGGCGCAGGCGCACCCGACGACGACGGCGGGTCACCGCCTTGGGGAAGGGCGCGCGACTGCGTCGAGCCCGTGGTGTCGATCTGGCCGAAGCAGCCGACGAGAAGCGCCGCCGCGAGACCGCCGAGACCGAGCGCGCGCATGCTCACCATGGTGCGGGTCGAGAGCACGGACCGTGCCGTGCCGGCTGCACGGCACTTCCCCGCCCCGGCGCGCCGGCGCCCCTGATCCCGCGATCACGCGCTCACCTCTCGGTGTTCTTCGCGCCGCGAAGGCCGAGAGCGTCGAGGCGGCTTGCGAGCGTGGTCCGTGCGATCCCGAGATCACGAGCCATCTGCGAGACGACACCATTCGCCGCGTTCAAGGCCTCGCGAAGGAGCTGTTTTTCCTCGTCGTCCATGCGCGATCGCTCCTGCTGGAGTCGCTGCCACCTCGACCCGATCGCGGCCGGCTCCGCGGCGGCGCTCTCGTCTCTCGAGTCGACGCCGATATCGCGCTCGTCGAAGTGCTCGACGACGAGCGATTCGGCGTCAGGGTCGCGGGCGAGCGCCCGCTCGCGCGCACGTACGACCGCACGCTCGAGCTGCCGCACGTTGCCCGACCAGGGGAGCCTGGGTGAGAGGAGCAGTCGGCGCACGTCGAGCGAGAGCGTCAGGAGCCGTCCCGTTCGCGCGAGGAACCGCTCGGCCAGGAACGGAATGTCCTCGCGACGAGACCGGAGCGGCGGCATCTCGAGCTCGAAGTGCGCGAGCCGATGGTAGAGATCCTCGCGCAGTCGGCCCTCGCGGAGCGCGACGCGGAGATCGCCGTTCGTCGCGGCGATGATCCGGACGTCCGCCCGCTTCGGCTCTTGCCTGTCGTAGCCGAGCGGGCGAAATGTGCCGAACTGGACGAAGTCGAGGAGCATCCGCTGCCCGTTCGGCGGCAGGTTGAGCAGCTCGTCGAGGACGAGGGAGCCCCCGTTGGCGAACTCGACCAGGCCCACGCGCTTCGCGTTCGCCCCGGTGAAGGCGAAGCGTTCGTGACCGAACAGCTCCGAGGCGATCATGTTGAGGTCGTCGCTCGCGCCGAGCATGAGACGCACCATCGGCTTCCGGCTGCTCGCGGCCGCGATCGCGTGAGCGAGCATCGTCTTGCCGGTGCCCGACTCTCCGACCAGCAGGATCGGGGCGGACGACGCGATCGCGAGCTCTACTTCGCCCTTGAGGCGGGCGAGCGAGCGAAAACCGAGCAGCTCGTCGAGCGTGGCCACGGAGCGTGCCTCGAGGCAGTGGCTCTTCGCCTCGGAGAGCTCGCCCCGCACGGCCTCGTGACGAGTCGTCTGCTCGAGCAGAAGCGCGAACACGGAGGCCGCTGCGACGAACAGCTCGAGGTGGCGTTCGTCGACGACGCGGCTGCGGTTGCGAAAGTCGACGTAGAGCACGCGCCTCGCGCTTGAAGCGCTGGATCGCCTGCGGATCGGAGCGCGCGGCGCCGACGAGGATCTTGAGCGCGAGCGGCTCACCGGTGTGAACGTGCTCGACGCGGTAGACGATGCCCATCCCGCCACGGCCGATCTCGTCGACCACCTTGTAGCGGCCAGCGAGCACGGTGCCTCGTTCGACGACCGCGTCAGATCTCTTGAGCCCGCCGTCCGACAATCTCACGATTGTACGTGATTTTCGGCACTCTGGCAGAACCGCTCGACACGTCGACGCGCGAAAGCCATCATCGGACCACGTGGAGCGGGGACACATGACGCGCGGCCGCTGCCTCGCGAGCGCCGCGGTCGTCGCGCTCGCGCTCGTGGTCACACGGCATGCGGGTGCGGACGAAGGCCCTGAAGCGTCGAGGAGGGCCGGGCTCCAGAAGTTCGAGGAAGGCCTCAAGGCCATTGCGGCCGGTGACCACGGAGGCGCGCTCGCGGCCTTCGATGCGAGCAACAGCCTCCTGCCGAGCCCGAACTCGGAGCTCTACATGGCGCGGTGCTACGTGGCGCTCGGCAAGACCGCGAGCGCCCACGCCATGTTTCTCCTCGCGGCCGAGCACGCAGAGGAACGCCTGGTCGACGTGGGCGAGCGGCGCTACGTGGCGACGCACGACACCGCGGTGCGTGAGGCGGCCGCGATCGAGGGGGATGTCCCGAAGCTCGCGATCCTCGTGCCGCCCGACGCCGGCAGCGTCGTGGTCAAGAAGAACGGCGCCGTCGTCGCAGCGCCGGCGGCGCCGACCGCGACCGATCCTGGGCACATCACGATCGACGTCACCGGCCCGCGTCTCGTTCCCTTTCACGCGGAGCTGGACCTGGCGAAGGCAGAGTCGCGCCGCGTCGACGTGCGCATCGAGCACGTGCCGACGGCGGTCGTGAGATTGAAGCTGCCCGAGCCGCGACCTCCGGGTCTGGCGGCGCGCATCGCGGGAGATCTCGTCGACGAGTTGGACCTGTCCGCACCGCACCCCGTCGATCCGGGCACGTGCGTCGTCGATGTGACGGCGCCAGGGTACAAGCCGTTCCACTGGGCAAAAGGCTGCGCCGATCGAGAGAGCGTGGAGGTCGACGTGCGTCTTGCGGCCTCCGACGTCCTCGATGGGATGGATGCGCCGGCGCGCGCGGCCACGACCTCGGGGACTCCTCGCTGGATGTTCTGGACCGCAGGCGGGGCGAGCATCGCGATGCTCGGAACGGCCGCCGTCGTGGCCGCGGACGAGCGGCCGGCGGGAGCTTTTCTCGCGCTGGGCGGGCTCTTCGGAGCCGCGGCCGTCGCGCTCGCGCTGACGGCGGAGCCTGGGGCGACCGAGACGAGACCGCTCCGTCCGCTCGCGTACGCGCTCGGAGGCGCGGGGCTCGTCGCCGTCGGCGTAGGAGCTTATTCTGGTGTGCAGGCGAGACTGGCGGACGACGCCGCGGCCTCGCACTGCCCGACGCTGTCGACCTGCGACGGGATCGGCGTCGGCGGCGGACGCGATGCGCACGACCAGGCGCGGCTCTCGACGATCACGTTCGTCGCGGGCGCGGCGCTTCTCGCGGGCGGCGGCGTCGTGTACTTCACCGCGCCGAGAAGCGGCGGCGTGACCGTGACGCCGACGGGCGGACCGTCGGGCGCGGGGCTTCGCATGGGCGGGGCATGGTGATGCGGCGCGCGCCGTGGCTCGGCGGCGCGCTCCTCTTCGCTGTCGGCATGCTCGCATGCGGCGGTCTGCTCGGCCTGGAGGACCGCACCTCGGGTGCAGACGCGGCGACCGACGCGACCGACGCGACGGACGCGACCGACGCGACCGATGCGACCGATGCGCCGCAGGGCATCGACGCGGGCGCACGGGACGCGAGCAACACCTGGACGACGTTGGCTCCGATGGGGACCGCGCGAGCGTTTCCCGTGAGCGCTGCCATCAACGGCGAGGGGTATGTCATCGGGGGCTTCGTCGGTTCCACCCCCTCCTACGCGCTCGACGTGTACGAGCCGCTCACCGGTGCGTGGGTCCCCGGATCGCCCAGTCAAAGGTCGTCGTCGGCAGTCTCGACGGCAGTCCTGGGTGGCAAGATCTACTTCTTCGGCGACTACGATGATCGCTCCACTAATTCCGCAGGGGTGGGCGTCTACGATCCGTCGGGCAACGGTTGGTCGATTGCACCCGCCATGCCCGGTCCACGCGGGTTCACGACCGCCGTGGTCATCGCGGGCAAGGCGTACGTCATCGGCGGCGACACCGCGGGGGCTTACTCCGCCGAGGTCGGCATCTACGATCCGGGCGCGGGCGCTTGGACCACGGGAGCCGCGATGCCGACGGCGCGCAATCGTTTGTCGAGCGCCGCGGCCAACGGCGCCGCCTACGTCATCGGCGGGGAGGTAGGCGCCTTCGTGCCGACAGCGGCCGTCGAGAAGTACGACCCTGCCACCAACGAGTGGTCGACGCGAGCGCCCATGCCGACGCCCAGGTACGACGCGACGTGCGCGGAGGTGAACGGGATCCTCTATGTCATCGGCGGGTACTGGGGCAGGGACACGCCTGTCGCCAAGGTCGAGGCGTACGATCCCGTGACCGACACGTGGACCCGCAAGACCGACATGCCGACTCCACGCGCAGGGCTGACGTCGTTCGTGATCGAAGGCCGCATCTTCGTCGCGGCGGGACGCTACGGCCTCACGGACCTTGCCGCGCTCGAGGTCTACACGCCGTAGGCCGCGCGTGCGTCAGCGCGCGGCGCCGGGAGACGGCCGGAGCGCCGTCGTGTCGGTGGCGTCATCGGCGGAGAAGTTCGGGGCATCGCCGCCGAACACGGCGAGCTCGGCTCGCGCCGCGTCGTAGCTCGACGCGAAGATGCCGCGCGCCGGCGGGAGCGCGGTCGGGTTCGTGACATCCTTCCAGCAGTTTCCGTCGTACTCCCACGTGTCGGAAAAGTGCAGCCTCCCGACCCCGGCGAGACCGCCGTGGAGCACGACGCGCGCGCGCGTCGTGTCGTACGTCATGCTCGCGAAGCTGCGCGGCGCCGGGACGTTCGTGATCTCCTCGCGCTTCGACCAGGTCCCGCCGTCGTACTCCCATACGCGGTCGACCAGGTTTGCGCTGTCCCCCACGTGGTCGCCCTCGCCCCCGTAGAGCACGATGCGCTTGCGCACGGGATCGTAGGCCATCGAAGCGCCCCTGAGCCCGGGGATGGCGCACGGCGCTGTGCTCGTCTCGCCGCACGTCTCCTTCCACGTCGCCCCGTCCCACTCCCACGTGTCCGACAGCGCGGAGCCGACGTGTACGAGCGTAGGCTTCACGAGCGTCTTGCCGCCGCCGAACATCACGACGCGCTTCCGATCCGCGTCGTACGCCATCGCGTGCACCGTGCGAGGGCTCGGCCCACATCGCTCCTGGCCTGGCCCGCACCTCTGTGTCCAGGACGTCCCGTTCCAGACCCATGTGTCCGAGAGCAGGGCGTACCGGTAGTCCTCCCCGCCGAAGAGCACCACCTCGCCCCGCGCGGCATCGTCCGCCATGGCTGCCGCGAAGCGCCGCGACGGCGACGTCACGGGCAGTGCGCCCGACCAGGTCGAGCCGTCCCAGAGCCAGGTGTCGGAGACCGCACCGTCCTCGTGGCCAGGTAGACCGCCAAACAAGACGATCTGCTTTCGCGTGCTGTCGTACGCCGCCATCGCGAGGTACCGCGCGCTCGCCGAGACGACGGGCGACGCGACGCGCCAGGCGCCGACCTCCGCCGGCCTGGCCGCGCAGCGCACGCACGTCGCGGTCTCGCTGGCGCACTCCTGCGAGCCTGCCGTGCACGGCGTCTCGTCGACCCACTCCCCGGCGGGCGAGCACACGCGTGGCTGGAGCGGGCCCACGCACACGCGCGCGTTCGACGTGCACGCCGCGGCGCCCGTAGCGTCGAAGCCCGCGTCCTCGGCGCCCGCGTCACGCTCGCTGGTGCGCTCCTCCAGGCCGAGGACGTTCGCGCAACCGACGAGCCCACCGAGCCACAGAACGGTGCCGGCGCATCGTCGAAGCATCGTTTCTTCACAAAACATGGCTCGCCACGATTCTGAGGCTCAGGGTATTGCGCATCGCGTATTTCCGTGAGGTATTGCCGAGCATGAAGCTCGCCGAGAGGGGCCGCGGCCTACGCGCGGCATTGTCGTGTTGCGTTCTCGTCACGGCGTGGGTGCTCGCCTGCTCGCCGACCCCGTCGAGCGACCCTACGGTCGCCCCGCAGGTCGACAGCGGAAGCGACGCGGTGGTCGACTCTGCGGTCCCGATGGACGCGGCCGACGCCTACGTCGCGACCGACGCCGCCGATGCCGCGCCCATCGTCTTGAGGCCCGTCGGCGGACACGTCGAAGCCGGCGGTGCGGTCGTGGGCGCGAAGGTGACCGTGCTCTCGCCGCCGATGATGACGACGACGGATGCGAGCGGGAACTTCACGTTCAATCTGCCGCTCGGTGCGGCCGTGGTCATCAAGGTCGAGGCGCTCGACGCCACGCGCTTGCCGATGATTCGTGGCCTCGTCGTCGGCCTGACGAACCGGCCTCGCACCTTCTATCTCACCGGTCCTCAGGAGCTCGGCGCGCTCCAGAGCCTCGGGTTCACGCTCGATCCGGCGAAGGCGCTCGTCGAGGTCGACTTCCGCAATTCGACGCACGGTGGATACTCGGTCACGCTGACGGGCGGCGGCGCCACGCTCACGCCCGGCTTCGGCGCGGCGCTCGATGGCATGGGCGTTCCCCAATCGACCATGGTCACGCTGGCGGGAGGAACCGGCTCGACCCTGTATCTCGGCGACGTCGCACCGAGCAATGTCTCGTTCGCTCCGCACATCGGCGACGCGGGGCTGCCGTGCAAGCCCTGCGACGGCCCGGCGCTGCCGACGCAGGCGGGCGTCGTGACCTGGTACGACTTCGAGTGCAGGTCGGCCACCGACTGCCTGTAGGAGCACGCGCGCTCACTCGAGAGCCGAGAGCTTCACGAGCAGCTCCGTTCGGCTCGCGACCCGCGCTTTCACGAAGAGCGCCGTCAAGTGCACCTCGACGGTGCGCACGGAGACGCCCAGGGTCGCGGCGATGACCTTGTTCGCGTTGCCGCCGGCAATCCTCGCGAGGACCTCGCGCTGGCGCCGGGTGAGCTCCCACTCTCTCGCGGCCTGGGCAAGGCGCCCCGTGACTCCCACGTTGGTGGGCCGCGCGGGCCGCGCGACGACGAGGTGCTCGACGCCGTACTCGTCCGTCACCACGGGCGCTCTGGACCAGTCGGGGTGCTCCGCGCCACCCGCGCGCACGACGGCACGAAGCGTCTCGCGCATGGCCGCCTCGCCGTCCGCGAGCAAGGCGCGCGCGATGCCGTTGGTCTGAAGGATGTTCCCCGAGGCGTCGACCACGATCGCGGCCCGCCCGATCGCCTCGAGCGCGGCATCGAGAAGCGACGCTCTCCCGTGTCGACCCCACCAGAGATCATCGTGGCGGCACGCGCTCATGGGGCCGGCCAAGAGCAACACGCGTGCCACTCATTTTCAGCGGCTGCGGACGAGCGGGTCGTCGATGAGCACGCGAAACGCGGCCTCCGCACGGCCCCCGTGCCCGACTCTCGGCAGCGTTGACGACGAGTCGTCGTCAGAGGCCGCCCCCCCTCGCCCACCCCGACCGGCCTGGACGTCCACTCCGCGTGCTCGCTCCCGCTCGACGCGGAAGCGCTCACCTCATCGAGGAGCGAGCCCCCTTGCGCGGCGAGCAAGCCGCGCGCGAGCGCGTTCGCCTCGAGGACCTCGCCTCCTGCATCGACCACCATCGCCGCCCGGTCGAGGGCGTCGAGGGCGGCTCTCAGTGCAGAGGGAGGCGGTGAGTCCACCCCTCGACGATGACCCGCGACGCGCGACGCGCGAGTCCACCATACGGGAAACTACGTAGCAGCAGAGCGCTCACCCGATCAGGGGAACAACACCTTCGCCATCCGCTTGATCGACGCGCCGCGCGCCGCGCTTCCCTCGGCGTCCGCGGGCGGGGCGGCCGAGAGCGGCTCGGGGCTGTTGCCCTTCTCGATCTCCGCGAGACGCGCCATGCGCGCCTCCCAGCGCGAGCGCGCGCGCGCCGCCATGGCGCGCCACTCCGAGCGCCGGCGTTCGAGCTCGCGCTGGTAGGGCTCGCGAGCGACGACCAGCGGCGCGTCCTTCACCCACTTCTCCTGGAGCGGCAGGATCGTCTTGTCGGCCTCGGCCTCGAGCGACGCCGCCTTGTCGCGCAGCTCGTCGGCCTTCGCCGCGTTCTTCACGCCGCGAAAGCGAGACGCCGTCGCGCGGCAACCGATGGGCTCGTTCAGCATGCACGCCTTCTCGTAGAGCTCGGCGGCACGCTGCTCGTTGCGCGGGATCGACTTGTAGCCAGCATGATTCATGTCGGCGAGAACCACGCACGCGAGACCATTGCTCTGCCCGACGCAGCCCTCCTCGAGGATGCGCGTCGCGCGACTCGGATCGTCACGCCGGAAGCGCTCCACCGCGAAGCCCCAGAGCCCGCAGCTCGCCTTGTCGATGGTGCAGCCGAGCCGGAACAGCTCCTCCGCCTTCACGGCATCGGTGTCCTGCGTGACCGCGCCCGCGGCGAGGCAGCGCTGCGCGTCCTGGTGCTTGCGGCACTGCGCTTCGTTCTGCGCGAGCTCCGCGGGAGTCGCCGCCGGCCGCGGGACCGCCTTCTCGAGGACGTCGGCCTTCGCGCGAAGCTTCTGCGAGCGCGCGAGATCGCGACGCGAGCCCGGCATGCCGCGGCCGTCCTCGGCCATGACCGCGAGGACGATGCACGACCGCGCCGAGCCGAGATCGCACGCGCGGTCGTAGAAGCGCGCCGCCTTCGCCGGGTCAGCGGCGATCCCTCGCTCGCCCTCCTCGAGCTCCGCCGCGAGCGTCGCGCAGGCCCGCGGGGCCTTCATGTCGCATCCGCGCTCGAGGACCTGCGCGGCACGCGCGACGTCCTTCTTCTTCAGCGCGCGCTGCGCATACGCAACGAGCGACCAGCACTGGTCCGGATGCTTGGTGCATTCCGCGGAGTAGAGCTCGACGGCCGTCTCGAGCGACGAGGCCTCGAGCGGCACGCCTGCCGCGGCGCAGACGAGGTGGTCGCCCGTCTCGCGGCACTTGGCAGCGAGCTCGGGGACGTCAGCGCGCGCGTCGGGCGCGAGCGCCAGGAATGCGGTCGCGAGGGCGAGCGCGGAACCGAGAACACGCGCGGGGTGGCGGAACGTCTTCATCACTTCACCGCCTTGTTCGCCTCGGCGCAGTCGCCGCAAGCCTTGGCACATGTCTCGGCCTTCGCCGTGCACTCCGCGACGCACGCGTCGAGGTCCGGGCACGGCCCGCCCCCTCCGCAGCGCAGGTGACCGCATCGACCGCCACCGAAGTCGTCGGCGGCGCATTTGCTCATGCTCCCGCAGTTGTCGACGCACGTCTGACACTGTGAAGGTCCGACGGCCGCGCCACCGGGGATCACGGACGCCACGCGCTCGAGCGCCGTCGGCGTGGGCATCGACGGATCGCCCCGCTCCTTCTGCTGGGACGCTGCGGTCATGCCGGCCTGCACCGAGGAGATCCACGCGTCGCGGGCGGCACGGCGCGCCTCGTACTCGCGGCGGAACTTCTCGCGCTCGGCGATGCCCGGGTCGACGGGGGGCGCCTTCTTCATGCCGCCCTTCTTGCGTGGCGGCTCGGCCTGAGGGGCGGCGGGCTGCGGGAGCGCCTTGGCGTCGTCCTCGCGCTCGTGGCGATAGAGGGCCTCGTTGCGCAGGGTCATCGCGAGCACGTCGAGCTTGGCGGCCGCGACGTCGTCGCGACCGCCGCCCTGCCCGGCGGCGATCATGCGAGAGAGAGAGGCGCACGACTCGGCGATGCCCTCGACCTCGCGGGCAGGCGACCCCGAGCTGATCGACTGGCTCTTCTTGCAGACCTCGTGGCGGACGCCGCGGGCCTCGTCGACGTTGCCGGCCTGGACGAGCTCGTCGGCGCGCTTGGCGCACGAGACGAGATCGCCGGCGTTGCATCCGCCGACGAGCGCCTGCTCGCGGAGCGGCCCCTTGACGTTGCCGAGCGCGTCGCAGCTGGGGGAGTGCCGGACCGAGCAGCCGTGGATCCAGAGCTTGACCGCCTCGGAGCTCGGGCCCGACTTCTCGGCGACCAGGTTTCCGGCGACGAAGCACGAGGGCCCGTCCTTGCGGTCGCAGGCGAGCCGGGCGTCACGAGCAGCGTCGCTCGTGAACACCGCGCAGGCGGACGAGCCGATGGCGAGGTAAGCGAGCCCGGCGGCGACCAACGAGGCTCGCGCGGACATGGAGGCCGAAAAGCGCATGGGGCGTAGGCTATCGCGACGCGATGCGCGCGGCCCACATCGGGGAGGCGCCGCAGCTCAGCCATGGGTCGAGAGGTGACCGTGGTGTTTCGCGACGGCCGGTGAGCCTGAGGTCGGTCACACCGAGACCGAGGCGGGCGCAGCTCAGCCGTGCGTGGTCAGGGCCTGGCCACGGCGAGGGCGGCCTCCACTTGCGCGGTGAGAGACTCGAACGAGAACGGCTTCTCCAGGATGGAGACGTCCGCCACCGCAAAGCGCACCGCCTCTTCGCGGCAGCGTGCGGCGTCGCCCGTCACGAACACGGCGCGGAGGCCGGGCTGCGCGGCGCGGAGCTTGGCGACGAGCTCGGGGCCCGACGCGTCGAGGAGCGAGACGTCGGTGACGAGCAGGTCCGGCGGCGACGAGCGCCCGATCTCGAGCGCGGCCTCCGCCGAGCTCGCGTCCGAGACGGCGTAGCCCGCACGTCCGAGGATCGCGACGATGAGCCGCAAATTCACCAGCTCGTCGTCCACGACGAGGATGCGCGCACCGCGCGTAGTGACCGGAATCGTCTTCGCCACAGGAGCGCACACCGCGTCGGCGAGCCGCGGGAAGAGCACGGTGAACGTGGTGCCACGCCCGAGCTCCGTCTCGACGCGGATGTGCCCGGCGCTCTCCGTCACGATCCGATGCACGATCGCGAGCCCGAGCCCCGTACCCCGGTTCGCCGGCTTGGTCGTGAAGCGCGGCTCGAAGATCCGCGCGAGAGTCTCCGGCGACATGCCGACCCCCGTATCGCTCACCTCGAGCGCCACATAGTGCCCCTCCGGAAGGTCGAGTCCAGCGCCCGTCTCGACGTGCCTCGCTACGACGTTGATTGCCCTCCCCGACGGCATCGCGTCACGCGCGTTGACCACGAGATTCATCAGGACTTGCTCGATGTGCCCCTCGTCGGCGCAGACGCAGCCGAGCTCCGGTTCGATACGAACGACGAGCTGATGCGAGGTGCCGACCAGCCGCTGCAGCGCAGAACGAACCCCCTCGCACGCGGCGGTGGCGCAGATGGATCGACGCTGCGGCGCCTCGTTCCGTGCGAAGGCGAGCAGCTGGCGAGTGAGCAGTGCGCCACGCGCGGCGGCGGTGCGCACGTCGTCGATCCCCGCGCGCAGCGACGGCGGACAGCTGGGGTCGTCGGCCATGAGCTCGCTGGACGAGCTCACCACCACCAGCAAGTTGTTGAAGTCGTGCGCGATGGACGCCGCGAACTGGCCCAGCAACTCCAGCCGCTGCGCCTGCCGCAGCTGTTCTTCGCGCGCGCGCAGCGTTGCGAGCGCGGCCTCTCTCGAGGTCATGTCGCGTAGCACCGCGAGCACGTGGTGGACGTCGTCCGTCGTGAACGCACCGAGCATGATGTCGACCGGAACCTCCGTGCCGTCGCGCCGGAGCGCCGACATCCGCGCGCGCGTCCCCATCTGGCGGGGGCTCGCGGCCGCCGAGTAGGCCTCGCGCATTCGCGCGTGGCCCGCCTGCGCCGACGGAGGGACGAGGGCCTCGATGCGCAGGGAGCGCAGCTCGCGTTCGCCGTATCCGAGCAGCTTCTCGACGCCCTGGTTGGCTCGCACGACGCGCCCGTCCTCCGCGACGACGAGCATGGCATCCGGCGAGCCGTCGAAGAGCTGGGTCCACAGCGCTTCGGCGCGCCGCTCCACGGCGATGAGCTCGCGGGCCGTGGCCGCGACGTCCTCCAGGGCGGCGGTCTCGGAGGCGTCGAGGGCACGCGCGGCCGCGGCCGCCACGACGAGGACGTCGCAGGCGCCGAGGCGTATCCCGACGAGGAGCTCCGGAGAGAACTCGACGAGGCGCGTCTCGGCGAACGACAACGCCTGCTCGCGGTTCGCGACGACGAGCGAGCTCGCGGAGCGCACCTGCGAGAAGAAGGAGCCGGCGGCGAGGACTCTCGCGGTCTGCTCGCCGCGCGCGAGCGTCAGGACGAACGAATCGCCGTCGACGGACGCGACACAACCCCAGCGCGCACCGAGCGCACGCACCGCGCAGCGCACGGACGCCTGGAGCCCAGCCACCACCCTGCCCTCCCTCTTCGACCCCACCACACGACGCTAGTCAACACGATCGCGGGCCACAACTGGCCGCAGGGCGAGGGTGCGTGCCTCACAGCAGGCGTTGGTACAGGTCCGCTCGCGACTCGACATCGAGCTTTCGCAGCGCGTTCGACTGGTGGAACTTCGCGGTGCTCGTCGCGATCCGGAGCGTTGCGCCGATCTCGGCCGTCGACTGGCCCTGCAGCACGAGCTCGAACACCTGCCGCTCGCGATCGGTGAGGCCGGCCTCGCGGGCACGTCGTTCGGTCTCGATACGGAAGGTCTTCTGGAGCAGCGTTCGGTCGATGGCGGTCGCCGACAACACGGCCGTCGCCGAATCGATCTTGCTCGCGACGGTCAGGTAGGGACGCCTCCCGCTCGACGGAGGGCCCGCGACGACGCTCGCGAGCCGAACGTTGTGCGGCAGCCGGAGCGGGCATCCCTCGCACGGCGACTCCCGTTCGAAGAGCGCCTCGAAGCAATGCTTCCCTACGAGCTCCGAGCACGCCGAGTCGTTGTCGGCGAGGTTCACCCAGCGGAGCACGCCGAAGCGACGCAGCGATACCGCGTACGTCATGTCGCCGAGGCGCGGCGTGTCGGCGCCGGCGCGCGACCAGTCCTGGACCGTGATCATCACCCCTCGCGAGCGGCCGACGTGCATCACGCGGAAGTCGACGGTGAGGAGGAGGTCGCGCGTGGTGTCATGGCGACGAACCGGGATCTGTCCGGACGACGTCCTTCCGGCGATGGCCTCGCGGACCATCTTCTCGACGGCAGCCGAGCCACTCGGCGGTGCACAGACCCGTGCGAAAGGCTTTCCGATCAACGCGTCGGCCGCCAGACCGACGAGGTTCTCGAAGGCCGCGCTCAGGGCGATGACACTTCCACTGGCGTCGAGCAGCACGTTCGGCAGCTCAGCCGGAGCCGGGGTCGTTCGTGAAAGAGCTGGGGCGGCGACCGAGTCACGACGGCGAGGCACTGGCTATTAGTCTAGCGAAGTTCGGCGCGGCCGATAGCTGTCCCGGCGGCGAGGAGACCCGTCCTCCGGGTCACAGCGCGACCGGCACCCTCGCGGTCTTCGGGCTCGAGCGACGCATGCGCGACGCGGCACGAGCCTGGAGGCCCCGCAGCCGATGGCCGCTCTCCACCACACCCCCGGCCAGCCTGCAGATGCCCGGCCCCACCGTGACCTGCTTCGCGAGCCCTTTCTGTCCGAGGGCCGCCTTCTCGCACTGCTTCGTGTTGCCCGCGAGCGCGGAGTCCTCCATCTCGTGCAGCGCCGCGTTCACGTCCTCCATCGCCTGCGTCGTCGTCGCCTCCGCGAAGCCCGCGGTGCGGATCGGCACCTGCGCCGGCACGTTCGCCAGCACGCCGAGCGCATGCAGGCGCTCGCCCTCGAGCGGCCGACGCGACGACGCGAACGACGTCCGACGGATCGCCGTGCCCAGCCGCGCATCGTCGAGCAGCGCCGGATCCGCATCGACGAGCGCAGCCACTCCGTCGATCAGCTTCGCCGCCACCAGGGACGCGACGAGCTGCTTCGCCCGGTCGATCCGGTCCGCGCGCTCCAGCACGAGCACGAGCAAGCTCGCCGCCACCACACGGTCGCCCATCCTCGAGGCGGTCCGCGCCGCCTCGAGCTCCACGTTGCCGAGCTTGAGCTCGGGGATCGCCCCCGACGAGCGCGTCCGCCCATCGCAGTCGGGACATCCCGCGAGCAGGGCCGCCCGCGTCTCCGCGAGCTCTCCCTTCGCACGCCGCCCGAGCCCCGCGCTCGCGATCGTCGACGCGACCGCGACCACAGCCACCACCGCGAAAACGATCGAGCCCTTCGCCTTCTGCTGCATGAGCCGCAGTCATCGCAAGGCACGTGCCTCGACGCTCGGCACGCCACACCGCAAGGATTCGCGCAGTTACGCACCGACGGCCGGCCCCTGCCCCGCCACGACGGCATGCCTACACGCGCCGTCTGTCAGAACGTCAAACGACTCGAGCGACCTCGAGCTCAGCAGCCCTGGCCGAGGAGCGGCTTCAGGAGGAGCGCCGGGTCGGTGTGGGGCCGCGCGTCCTTCGCGATCGAGCGCACCTTCTCGAGCGCCTTGATCATCCGCGGCACGCTCCCGCCGCACACCTCGAGGAGCTTCTCCATCTCCTCGTGGCCCGAGCCGTACGTCTTGTACTGGATGAGCGTCGCGTTCGTCACCGGCCGCTGGATCTTCAGGTCCGCGCGAAGCTTGTCGGTGATGCGCTTCTTCTCGGCGAGCTTCTCTTCCTTGGGGAGCTTCGACGCATAGAGCTCCTCGAGCTCCGCGTACGCCTCCTTCATCCGCTTGCCACGCGCCTCGCTCCTCTTGCGGAGCTCGAGGAAGCGAGCCTTGTGCTTCGACTCGGCTCCCTTCGCCTCGGCGAGGTACTCGGCCGCGAGCGTGTCACCGACGAACGAGGCCATGCTCTCGTTGAGCGTGCTCTGGCCCGGCACGTAGAAGGTCGCGTGCAGCGACTCGTGCAGCACGACGTCGGCGAGGTCGCCGAGCGCGTCCTCACCTCCGCCCAGCATCGTCGAGAGGATCGGGTCGGTGAACCAGCCGAGCGTGGAGTACGCCTGAGAGCCGCGCACGTCGACGTCCCAGCCCTTGCCGGCGAGCTCCTTCGCGTACTCGTCCGCCTCCTTGCGATCGAACCAACCCGTGTACGTGATGCTGCCGATGACCGGAAACGACCAGGTCTTCGGACGGAAGCGCAAGGGATCGCACGCGGAGACGACCCACATGACGGCCGGGCGGTTGATCCACAGGTAGCGCTCGTAGTTCTTCGTCGGCCGCAGGCCGTGCCGCTCGCCGAAGGCCTTGATGCCCGGAACGGCGGAGAGGAGATCGCGCGTGCGCTTGTCGAGATAGCCGTTCTCGATCACCTCCGAGATGTCGATGCCGCGCCCATTGAGCTGCTCCTGACCGGCCGCGGCCTGCGTCACGTAGTGGAGGCTCGCACCGGAGACGCACCCGGAGAGGGGCAGCGCAAAGAGGGCGATCGCAACGAGGACGAGGAGGCGCTTCAGCGCGTTGGTCGAGCTAGCGAGCAAGTCGCCGGCGAGTTTACCACGCGAGGCGGAATCATTTCGGCTCGAGGGAGAGAGAGAACGCGCTCGCGCCGAACGACATCACCGGCTCGTAGGCCGTGGGCGTCGTGTCGAACACGTTCGAGGCGTACCCCGGCGTGACCTCATCCTTCCAGCGGAAGCTCTCGTGGACGTTGACCTCGCACACGATGCGCTGATCCTTCGGCTCGCTAGGGTCGATCGTCACGTGCATCGGGAACACGTAGAAGGAGTCGGGCCCGGTCGTCTCGAGCGTCATCCCGCCGCTCGACGGGAGCTGCGGGAGCGGCGCGTCGTTGTTCTCGAGCGTGCCGTACGTCGTGTCGCCGACGCCGAACGCGGAGCGGAACCAGCCCTTCTGGCGCGCCTTGCCCTCGAAGACCACGCCGTCCGAGAGGGCCTCGACGTTGTCGTAGCGGCCGTCGGTCGCGACGCCGTTGTGGAGGCGCGCCGTGACGCGGTAGCGCACCCACGCGACGCCCACCTTCGCGATCGTGTACGTGCCCGCGGGCAGCGACTTCAGCGACACCGTCGCGATGTCGTTCGTCTTGCCGCTCACGAGATCGGTCTCGACCGCCTGCGTGCCGAGGTCGGCGACCTTCAGCGGCGACGGATCGTCGGCCGACTTCAGGAGCCAGAGACTCTTCACCGCGACGTACTGGCTCTGCGGCGTCTGGCTCGCGAAGCCGTCCGCGTGCGGGACCGGAGCCACGGAGCCGCGGAGCGCGAGGGTCACCTGCGCGCCGGTGCTGGGCGTCGTCGTCGTCGTGCCGGGCTCCTGCTGGCCCGAGCCCGAGCCTCCCGAGCTGGCTCCGGGCGCCGAGGGATCGTCGACCGACCCGGTGGACCCGCCGCAAGCGGCGAGGAGGAGCGAGGACGCGAGCGCGAGCTGAGTGAGGCGATGCATGGAAGGGCTCTCCGGCGAAGATACGGTTCGAGAGAAGGAAACGTTCCCTGGGATGACGTCGACTGGGGTCGATGGACGAGCGATCAGCGCGAGGCGACCTGCGTGCGCGCGGTCGACCCGTTCGTGAACCACAAGAAGGCGCCGACACCGACGGCGAGAACGCCCACCGAAACGGCGCCGACGCCACCGGCGAGCACGCCGGTGCGGAAGCCCTCGCTGCCAACGTCCTCGCTGTGGAGGATCGGCGTGGCGACGAGCGCGACGGTGCCGGCGGCGATCGCGAGCAAGCCGCCGCCCGTCGTCAGCGCGCCAGCCACACGACCGGTCGACGAGCCCATCTTCGCGTCGACGCGGACGTGGTCGCCGCTACGGGGCAGGGCGAACGAATCGGTCGGGACGAGCCCGTCACCGGCAACGCGGTAGGAGTAGCGCGTGTCGAGCGCGACCGTGCAGGGCGCGGCGCACGCGTGTTGCCACTGCCCGAGCGAGAAGAAGCCGGTCTCGAGGAGCGGCAGGCCGGACGGGCTCTGCGTGCCGACACGGCGCTCGATGGTGGCCCGGTTGTCGTCAGCGTCGAGCTGAACGACGGCGGAGGCCGGCGCAGGCGTGGGGGTGGGGGTGGGGGTGGGGGCTACGGGCGGTCCCGCGGGCTCCTCCGCATGCGCGGTACGGGGCGCAATCGCCACGACCGCCGGGGCGGCGAGCGCGGCCAGCGTCATCAGATCACGACAAATGCGAGCAAGAAAGGTCTGGCGGGTCATGGGCGTTCCTCCGAACACAGCCATGAGTGGGGCGACCGCTCGCGGATTATGACGATTATGATGACCCGAGGTGATGTCTTGACGCCCGCCGGCCCTTTCAGCGATTAGAGTAGAGAAACCGCATGGATCAGCTGTCCGCGCATCTCGATCGAGGGTGGGATCTCGCGCAGAAGGGCGACGCGCCCGGCGCGAGCGCCTGCGCGAAGCGCGCGTTGGAGCTCGATCCGCAGTCTCCCGAGGTTCACAACCTCCTCGGGTACACCGCGGCGCTGGTCGGCGACTCCGACGAGGCGCTCGAGCACTATCGCCAGGCGATCGCCCTCGACGAGACGTACCTCGAGGCGATGCTCAACGCGGCGGAGGTCCTCATGCACCCGCTCGGCGAGTGGGACGAGGCCGTCGATCTGTGTGACGACGCGCTCGACTACGCGGAGACCAAGGAGGAGATCGCCGATTGTCTCCTCCTGCGCGTCGACGCATTGCTCGGAAAAGGCGACATCGAGGAGGCGAAGAGGTGCATGAGTCGACTCCCGGAGCCGCCGTTCGAGAATCCGAGCTACGTCTTCCTGATCGGGCGCGCCTTCTACGAGCTCGGTGAGTCCGAGAAGGCCCTCCCCTACATCGAGGAGGCGGTTCGCTGCGACGTGAACCACGCCGACGCGCACTACTACCTCGGTCTCTTGCGTGACGATGGCGGCGACGTGCGCGGCGCGATCGAGGCCTTCCTCCGCGCGCGCGCGCTGGACCTCACGAAGCCTCCGCCCGCGTGGGCACCGACGCCCGACACGTTCGCGACCCTCGTTCGCCGCGTGATCGGTAGCCTCGACGCGCTGCTCGCCCGCTGGGTGCGCGACGCGGACGTCTTCATCGTCGACGTGCCCGGGGCAGAGCTCGTCGTCGATGGCGTCGACCCGCGCGCGATGGTCATCGTGGACGCTCGTCCCCCCGAGGAGACGGAGGCAGCCGGTCCGCCGTCCGATCAGGGTCGCCTCCAGGCGCGCCTCTTCATCTATCAGCGCAACGTCGAGCGGGGCGCCGGGTCAATCTCCGCCCTCGAGGGCGAGCTGTCGTCCGCGCTCGAGCGCGAGATCACCGCCGTGTTCCTCGACCGCGAGCCCGTCGCGACCGCGGCCGAGAAGCACTCGCTGAACTGACCCGAGGGGGCACCTACGGCTAGCGCCCGGTCGTCCTCCTGGGCTACACATCGCGCGTGCGATTGAGCCTCACCTCGGTTTTCGGGATCGTCGTCATCGCCTCAGCCGCAGCGTTTGCGGCCGGGCGGTCGTCGTCTCCCACGCCCACGGCCACCATCGGCACGGAGCCCTCGCCCGCGCCGCCCCCTCACGCGGCGATGCCCATGGACATGCCGGGGATGGGTGGGAGCGGCGAGGCGCTGCCGTCCGGGCACCCGCCGATGGGCGCCGCTGGTGGAGCCGCGGCCGCGGCCGGCGAGAAGATGCCCCCCGGACACCCGGCGGTCGACGGGACGGACATGCCCGGCGCAGCGATGGCCGCCGCTCCGACGACGCCGGCGTCGCTCGAGTGGAAGATCCCCGCGCGATGGCAGTCGGCGCCGAACACGAGCACGATGCGGCTCGCGACCTATCGGGTCCCGCGCGCCGCCGGTGACACCGAGGACGGCGACCTCTCGATCACGCAGGCCGGCGGCTCCGTCGATGCGAACGCGACGCGCTGGATCAGCCAGTTCGACGAGCCGAGCCAGAAGTCGGCGAAGAAGACCACGCGCAAGGTCGGCGCCTTCGACATCACGATCGTCGAGGCGAAGGGCAGCTACACGGGCATGGCCGCAGAGGCGAAGCAGACCTCGGACCGCGCCATGCTCGGCGCGATCGTCCCCACGCCGGGGATGCCTCACTTCTTCAAGCTCACGGGCCCCGCGAAGACCGTGCTCGCCGCGCGCGCCGAGTTCGACGCGCTGGTCGCGAGCTTCGTGCAAGCGAAGCCGCAGCCCTAGCCTCGTCACCTCGGCGGCGGCGGGTCCGTCTGCGGCGGGCGCTTCGCAAGGCATGACGCGAGCGCGGGCGCGAGGTCCTGTGCGCCCTTCGGGATCTCTGCGCTCTCGTGGCCGACGACGCGCCCTTGCGTGTCGGCGAGCGGGACTCCCCCGCCCTTTCCGCCGAACCACGTGCGCGAGTCGTGGCTGTTGTTCCGGTTGTCGCCGAGCACGAAGTACTCTCCCGGTGCGACCTTCCACTCGCCCACCACGACGAACGCGCCCTTCTCTTCGAACACGAGATAGGTCGCCAGCCCGAGCCACTCGACGAAGAGCGTGCCCTCGTGCGTGCCGCTCTCGCCACCCATGTCCCGGTCGGCGTACGAAGCGCGACCCACCTGGCAGCGTGGCACCTTCCATCCGTTGATCGAGAGCTCGCCGCCGCTCGTCGACACGACGTCGCCCTCGAGGCCGATCACCCGCTTCGCGAAGAGCTGCGCGCGCTGCTCCGGATGGTGGAAGACGAGGACGACACCGCGAAACGGCTGCCTCGCGAGACGCGACGTGAAGAGGCGCTCGCCGTAGGGCAACGTGGGCCACATCGAGCCCGAGGGGAGCTTGTGAACGCCGAAGATGAGCCCGAGCCCCACGCCCATCAGGGTCCCGAGCGAGCCACCCCCGATGAGGAGGCGCTTGATCCACGTCATCGTGCGTTTCGCTTCGCCATCGGCGGCGCTCGAGTCGAAGCTCTTCTTCTTCGGCGCTTCGGGCGCTTCGGGCGCTTCGGGCTCGCTCACGTCACTTGTCCTGCGAGGATGGCGCCTGCTGTCGGAGCAGGAAGCGAACGAGCGGCTCGGCGTCGATCTTCGCGGTGGCGAGGAGCGTCTCGACGAGTCGCTTGCCGAGCTTCGCGAGCTCGAGCAGCTGCTTGATGCGCTCGTACTGGAGCTCGGCGCGGGCGCGGACCTTCGGGTCCGAGGAGCTCCGCAGCTTCGCGACGTCGGCGAGCGCCTCCTCGAAGGCCTCGATGGCCATCACGATCTCGGTCTTCTCGCGCTCGTTGAAGACGCGCGAGATCATGCGCCAGAGCTGCACCTCGGCCGTGTAGAAGTCCTTGCGCTCGCCCTGGACCCACACCTTCCGGACGACGCCCCAGCGGAGCAGATCGTTGACGGTCATGCTGACGGCGCCGCTCGAGAGCTTGAGCGCCTGGCGCAGATCCTCGGCGCTGAGCGGCTCCGGAGACAGATAGAGCACGGACCAGATGCGGCCCATGTTGCGCTTGAAGCCCCAGAACTCGATGAGCTTGCCGACGACGTCACTGACGGCGGCTTCGCTCGGCTCGAGGGTGCGCTTCTCCTTGGGCACGGGACCCAAGGCTACCACGCGCGACGCGTCAGCTGACACGTGCGGCGAGGCCACGGGCGACATCCGCGAGCACCTCGCGGGAGCGGCATTCCGGCACGATCTGAAGGCATGCGAGCGCGCGCGACGTCTCCTCGCGCGCGAGATCGCGGACGCGCTCACACGCGCCGGACGCTCGGACGAGAGCGCCGAGCCGGTGCGCCGCGGCGGCGTCCCCGCTCCGCACCTCGGCGACCAGCGTGGCCACGGCCTCCTTTTCGAGGGCCGCGGCGCGGATGAGCGGGAGCGTGACCTTGCCTTCGCCGAGGTCGGCGAGCATCGACTTGCCGGTCGCGGCGGCGTCGCCGTCGTAGTCGAGGATGTCGTCGACGAGCTGGAATGCGACGCCGATGTGGCCGCCGAACGCGCCCAGCGCCTGGACGGCCGCCTCGGGAGCGCCGCCCTCGCGCGCTCCGGCACGCAGCGCCCACTCGAAGAGCGACGCCGTCTTGCCGCGAACGATGTCGAAGTACGTCGACTCGTCGAGCGAGACCGCGAGGCGACCTCGGAGCTGGACGACCTCACCGTCGACGAGGAGACCGAGCGTCGCGACGAGCTCGCGCCACGTGACCGGCGCCGCGGTGCTGCCGAGACGAAGGGCCTCGACGAGCAGGAGATCGCCCGCGAGCACGCTGACCGCGTTGCCCCAAACGCGACGCGAGGTCGGCCGACCGCGGCGCTGATCGCCGTCGTCGATGACGTCGTCGTGGAGGAGCGTCGCCATGTGGACGAGCTCGGCGGCGGCGGCGAGGCCGCGTGCCTTGTCGTCGACGGGCGACCAGCACGCGTGCGCAAGAAGGAGGGCCATGGGCCTCACGCGCTTGCCTCCCGCCTCGAAGAGGTGCTGCGCGGACTCGGTCGCCGGCGAGACCCCCGCCCCCACGTGCTTGCCGATGAGCGCCTCGACGTCGGCCATCTCGCGCGTCACGAGGGAACGGACGTCCGCGAGCCGGTTCGCGGCTCGATCCCCCACGCGCTCGGGGAGGGCCGTTTCGTGGAGCGCTTCGATGGCTGCGGCGAAGGTCATGGGGTTGGGGCGACGCGACGAAGCGTCATATAGCTCGGAACCTTCAAAAGTATTTGAAGGAACTATATGGGCCCGCTCGCGAGCCGGTCAAGCCCCGCCGGCCGAGGTCGCAACCTTCTGGAATTGCGTATGATTCACCCGATCTGGGGTTCATCCCCTCGGGCGAGAGCGAACCGCGTGCCCGAGCGTGATCGACTGACCGGTGATCCGATCGCCCGCGCCCGAGCAGAGGTAGACGGCGAGCTCAGCCGCGTCGGCCGCGCCGTCCTCCTCCGCTGCCGCGTCGAGCAGGATCGCGTTGCAGGTGATCGGCTGCCCTTCGAGCGCGAGCGCCTGCTCGCGGACGAGCGAGGCGATCCCGGGCGCGGGCTCGGCGAGCGCGACGAGAAGACAGCCCGACGAGGCGACTGTCTTCGCGAGCGTGCTCAGGGCCTTCTCGATGCCCGACGCGTCGGCGAGCACGAGGATGTCGGGCGCGCCGAAGACGCTCGTGGCGCGCTCGACCGCCGCGGCGAGATGCACGGGGTCGCCCGGGTCTCCGGTGAGGTGACGGGCCTTGCCGCCGCCATAGACGACCTCACCGACGGTCTCGCCGAGCGCCTTCTCTTCGCGGCCCGTGACGACGATGCGTACGCCGCGCGCGGAGAGCGCGAGCGCGATGGCGCGACCGAGAATCGAGCCTCCCCCGGTCACGAGCGCCGTCCGGCCTTCCAAGCTTCTCTTCCCGCTGCGCATGCCGGCGACATTGACGCAAGCCGAGGCCCGGCGCTACACCCCTCGCGTGCCTTCTCCCCAGCGGATCACGAGCGCGGTCTACGCGGTGTTCAGCCTCGTCGCCGCGGCCTTCGTGATCTCGAGCACGGTTCAGATCGCCGTGGCCGTGCTCTCGGAGCCGGCGCCTGGCGCTGCCGCTCCCGCCCCCGTTCCGGTCCCCCCGGCATGCGCAGAAGGCGTGCGTTCGCTTGCAGTTGCGGTCGATCGAGGGGTCGCCGCGGCGGCCTCGGCCACCGACCGGAGCGACGGAGAACGTCGCTATCGCACGGCGCGGAGCCCTGAATGGGACGCCCCCAAACACGAGGAGCTCGTCCAGGCCTGCGCCGGCGACCCCCGAGGAATCGATGCCGTGGCGGCCGTCGCCCGTCTCGATCGTGCCGCCGAAGGCGCGATTCGCCGTCAAACCGACGAGCTTGGACCCGTGCGTCGCGCGGTCGACTCGTTTATAAGGTAGCCACGAATGACACAATCTCTCGCCTCCGCCCCCTCACCCGAATCGCAAGCGGCGCCTGCAATTCCTGAAGCACGCCCCACGTTCGATGCGATTCCGCTGAGCGCAGACGTGCGGAAGGCGATCGACGAGCTCGGGTACGTCCATCCGACTCCCGTTCAGCTCGCATGCTTCGAGCCTGCTACCCGCGGCAGGAGCCTCGTCGTCCAGGCCCGCACCGGCACCGGCAAGACGGCCGCGTTCGGTCTGCCCATCGTCGACTCGCTCATCAAGAAGGGCCAGGCGAACGTCCAGGCCCTCATCCTCACGCCCACCCGCGAGCTCGCGCTCCAGGTCGGCCGCGAGCTCGAGCAGCTCGGCAAGTTCAAGGGCGTCAAGGTCTGCCCGATCTACGGCGGCGCGCCGATGGGCAAGCAGATCGAAGCGCTCGAAGGCGGCGCCCAGATCGTCGTCGGCACGCCCGGCCGCGTGCTCGATCACTGCCGTCGCGGCACGCTCGACACGAAGAACATCCGCATCTTCGTCCTCGACGAGGCGGACGAGATGCTCTCCATGGGCTTCGCCAAGGAGCTCAACGCGATCATCGAGCACCTCCCGCCGGGCGAGCGCCAGGGCCTCTACTTCAGCGCGACGATCCCGCCGGACGTCGAGCGCCTCGCGAACAAGCACCTCAAGGACCCGGAGTACGTCACGCTCTCGAGCGACCAGGTCGGCGCGCTGCAGCTCGCCCACTACGTCTATCTCGTGCGCGAGGGCGACAAGCGCTCCGCCATCCTCAACATCATCGAGGTCGAGGACCCGCAGAGCGCGGTCGTCTTCTGCAACACGAAGGACGAGACCGAGCGCGTCGCCGAGCTCCTGAAGAGCCGCGGCTACGAGGCCGACTGGCTCAACGGCGACCTCGAGCAGAAGGAGCGCGAGCGCGTCATGACCGCGACGCGCGAGGGCAAGCTCCGCTTCCTCGTCGCGACCGACGTCGCCGCGCGCGGCATCGACATCTCGCACCTCACGCACGTCATCAACGCCGATTTTCCGGAGTCGGCCGAGCAGTACGTGCACCGCACCGGTCGCACCGGTCGCGCGGGCCGTACCGGAACGGCGATCTCGGTCGTCGGCCCGAAGGACGTCGGCCACCTCTACATGCTGCGGCTGACGTACAAGATCCGCCCGATCGAGCGGATGCTCCCCACCAAGGGGGAGATCAAGACGCGCGCCGAGGCGGACCTCGTGAACTTCCTCGCCGAGGCCTACGCGGGCCGCACGGCGGACCCGATGCACCTCGCCGTCGCTCGTCGCCTGTTCACGCACGAGCAGGCCGAGTCGATCGTCGCGGGTCTCCTCGCCGACCACCTCGGCGCGAACGCTCCTGCCGACCCCGCGCAGGAGGCCGCTGACGCGCGCCGCGCGAAGAACCCGCCGCCCGTTCCGGTCGCCGCCCCCGCCCCCGCCCCGGCAAAGCGTGAGGAGCGCCCTCGCCGCGACGAGCCTCGCGACGCGCCGCGCACCCTGCGCGACGGTGAGCCGCGACGCGACGGCCGCCCGCACCACGATCGCCCGCGTGACGACCGCCCGCGTGACGACCGCCCTCGCGGCGACGTCGCCGCGCCGCGTGACGCGGCCGCGCCGCGTGACGCGGCCGCTCCGGCTTCGCGCAACGACCGTCCGCGTGACGACCGCCCCCGCGGCGACGTTGCGGGCCCCCGTCACGACCGCCCGCGCGACGATCGCCCCCGCGGCGACGGTCGTCGTGGCCCCGGCCGCGACGCTCCTCGCGATCCCAACGCACGCCAGGGCGTACCGCGCGATTTCGGCATGGGCCCGCGCGACCCGAACGCTGCGCCGCGCGAAGCGACGTCTCGCGATCGCGATCGCGCCGCCGCGGCCGCGGCGATGCCGGGACGCGAAGGCGTTCCGCAGGCCACGCTCTCCGAGTGGGAGCCGCCGGCCGACGAGGACGATGATCGTCCGATCCTCGCGGGCGGCGCGCGTCGCGCCGGAGCACCGCGCATCGACGTCGCCTCGCTCGACGAGGCAGCCACCGTGGTTCGCCTGCCCGCCGTCGACGACGACGACGCCGTCGACACCAACCGTCATCCGCGCCTGCCGAGCCTGCCCGGCGTCACCGAGGAGGGCTCGAGCGTGTCGTCGTCCTCTCCCTCCGCCTCCGCACCGAGCCCGTCGCGTCGGGAAGGCGGTCGTGGTCGCGGTCCGACGCGCGAGCGCGCGCCTCGTGAGCCTTCGCCCGTCTCGACCCAGGCCCCGCGCGCGGCCCAGGCCCCGCGTGAGGCACGCGAGCCCCGTGAGGCGCGCGAGCCCCGCGAGCGCGAGCCCGACGGTCGCCCCGCGCCGAACGACCCGAGCCTCTCCAACATCTTCCTCAACGTGGGCCGCCGCGACGGGGTCAACCCCGAGGAGCTGCAGAAGCTGCTCGCCGACTCCGCGGGCATCCCGCAGGCCGAGACGAGCAACATCCGCGTTCGTGATCGCATCACGTTCGTGACCGTGAAGCGGGAGCTCGCCGACCGCGCCATCCAGGCGCTCGCCGGGCAGGTCATCGGCGGCCGCACGGTCGTCGCAGAGCCCGCTCGCGACAAGGCGTAGGCCCTCTGCGCGAGCAGAGAGCGGGCGCGGCAGGTCTGTGAACCGACCGCGCCCGCACCACCTACATTGGATTTTTCCTGAAGTTGGGCGTCGCTTGCACGCGAGGCTCTCCTTCTATTGAGCGGGCCGATGCTCCTCGGGTAACTTTGACCTCATGTCTGCCGTCGCTGCCCCCGCAGCAGGCGCGTATGCCGCGCCGTCCTCGAAAACCTTCCGGTCGATCCTCGAGGCGCGTCGCGCCGAGAATCGACGTCTCTCGCTCGATGACGCAATCGCCGTCCTCGTTCCCGTCTGCGTCGACCTGAAAGCGAGGCACGACCGCGGCGAGTCCCTCTACGTCCACCCGTCCGCGATCGCGAGCGGGCCGGACGGCATGATGCGGGTCCACCCTGCGCTCGCCGTTCCGCCGACCGTTCATCGCGATCGCGCGGCGCTCGCGCCCGAGCTCGTGAAGTCCAACTCGGCCGGCAATGCGCGCGCAAGCGTCTTCGCCGTCGGCGCGATGCTCTACGAGGCCGTGACGGGCTCTGCCGTCGGCCCCGGCATGCGTCGCCCTCGCGACGTCGACCCGAGCCTCCCCGAGTCGCTCGAGATGCTGCTCGGCAAGGCGCTCGTCGCCGACCCCGAGCATCGCCCCGACGACCTCGCGGCCCTCGCGAACGCGATGCACCACCTCGCGCCGATGAAGAGCATCCCGCCGCCCGACGCCGACGTGCACGGGCTCGATCAGGCCAATGGCCAGCCCGTCGACATCCGCATGTCGCTCTTGCCGCCAGAGGACATCCAGTTCTCGGTGGCCCCTCCGCCGTCCGGCCCGGTCTCCGCGGCCCAGCTCCAGACAGCGGCTGCGCCCGGCGCGGCCGCCGCGCAGTCGCGAGCCGCCGACCCGACACGCCAGCTCGCGAACCTCAAGGCACGCCTCGAGGCCGACACGCGCCCGCGCTACGTCGTGAACAAGAACCGCATGGACCACGGTCCGTTCAGCGCGGTCGAGCTCCTCCAGCAGATCGCCTCGAACCAGTTCGTCGGCGGCGACATCCTCCGCGACGAGCTCACCGGCGTCTCGCAGAAGATCGAGGAGTGGGAAGAGTTCTCTCCCTTCGCGACGCACGCGGGCATGCACCGCAACATCGCGCAGGAGAAGAAGGAAGTCGCGAAGGTCGAGAGCGCCGAGAAGAAGGCCGGCGCCGCGAAGTTCATCATCGGCGGCATCCTCGCCGTCGCGCTCGTCGTCGGCGGCGGGCTCTTCGTGATGAAGAAGGTCGGCGAGCGGAAGGCCGCGGCGGACCTCTCCGACGACCCCAACGCGGTCGACCTCTCCGGCGGCGGCTCGCTCAAGGGCGGCAAGAAGGCCGGCGGCGGCGGCGGCAAGGGCGGCGTGGGTGGAGGCGGCGGTGGCGGTGGCCATCGCGGCGGCGGCAGCTACGAGGCCGCGCTCAACGCGAACAACCAGGAGATCAGCATGGGTGGCCCGAAGGGCGGCCCCGATCTCAACGACGGTCAGCTCGGCGCTCCGATGCGCAACGCGTCGTTCATCAGCGGCTGCGGCGCGCCCGACAGCATGAAGGTCACCGTCCGCGTCGCCGTCCAGAACGGTCGAGCGGTCGGCGTCAGCGTCTACCCGAACCCGCCGAACCCGGCCGTCGCCTCGTGCGTCGATCGCCACGTCCGCGCGCTCGGCTGGCCGCCGAACGCGAAGATGGACTTCTTCACGACCACGTACTGACGAGCTCTGCCGTGCCGCCGGCTCCTGGCGCCCTGAGCGGCGGCATGGAACGCGACCTGCTTCGTGTGCCGCATGGCACGAGCAGCGCGCGCACGTAAAACGGAGAGCTCGACCGCAAACGACAAGGACCACAAGGCGGAGGCCGCGTCGGGCGAGGGCGCCGGCCGTGGGCTCTGGTCGGGCTCCATCAGCTTCGGGCTCCTCCAGATCCCGGTCAGGCTCTACACGGCCGAGCGACGCGCGGAAGAGCTCCACTTCCGGCAGCTCGACAAGAACGACCTCTCGCCGATCCGCTACGAACGGGTCAACTCTGCCACGGGCAAGCCGGTCGAGTGGAAGGACATCGTGAAGGGCTTCGAGTACGAGCCCGACACGTTCGTGGTCCTCGAGCCGGACGATCTCAAGAAGGCGAACGTCAAGGCGACGCAGACGCTCGACATCCAGGACTTCGTCCACGCCGATCAGATCGACCCGGCGTTCTTCGAGACGCCCTACTACGTCGTCCCGCAGAAGCGCGCGCAGAAGGCGTACGTCCTCCTGCGCGAGGCGCTCATGAAGAAGAACGCGATCGCCATCGCCACCTTCGTGCTCCGCACGCGTGAGCACCTCTGCGCGCTCATGCCCGTCGGTGACGCGATCATGCTCGAGGTCCTCCGCTTCGGCCACGAGCTGCGCAAGCCGAAGGACATGCCCCTGCCCTCGGGCAAGGAGGCGCCCATCGGTGCGCGCGAGCTCGAGATGGCGGAGCGGCTCATCGACGGCATGATGAGCGACTGGGAGCCCGCCAAGTACCGCGACCACTTCTACGCCGACGTGATGAAGATGATCGAGGAGAAGGCTCGTACGGGCACGGTGAAGGCGAAGCTCGGAAAGACGCGGGGCGAGGTGGCCGGCGACGTCGTCGATCTCCTCGATCTCCTCAAGAGGAGCGTCGCGCAGAAGGGCGCTCCGGCGCACGCGAACGACAGCCACCGGAAGCCCGGCCCGAAGAAGGCCAAACGCGCGCCGCGCAAGCACGAGGCCGCCTGAGCGTCGGTGCTAGGCATGAAGCGAAGCCTCGAACGCGTGCTCTCCGGGAGGACCATCGAGGACGTGAAGAAGGGCGTCTCCGCGAAGCAGAGCCGGCCGCAGGCGCGCGCGAAGCTGCCCGCGTTCGGAGTAGTGCAGCCGCAGCTGGCGACGCTCGTGGACGACGTACCGAGCGGAGCCGACTGGGTCTACGAGATCAAGTACGACGGGTATCGGGCCATCGCGACGCTCGACGACGGCAAGGTCCGCATCGCCTCGCGGAGCGGGCAGGACTGGACGGCGCAGTTCCGCGGCGTGGCCGAGGCGCTCTCGCACGTGAGAGCACGCACCGCGGTGTTCGATGGGGAGATCGCCTACGTCATGGAGGACGGAAGGACCGACTTTCAACACTTGCAGAATGCACTCAGTCGCAAGGGCGACGCCTCGCACCTCGTGTACTTCGTCTTCGACCTCCTGCACTACGACGGCGTCGACCTCACCGGCGAGCCGCTGCTCGCGCGGAAGGACAAGCTCCGGACGATCCTCGCCGGCGAGCGCCCGCCCTTGAAGATGGGCGACCACCTGCGCGGCGACGGCAAGGCGATGCTCGCGCACGTGTGCAAGCTCGGGCTCGAGGGCATCCTCGCGAAGCGCGCCGACAGGCCTCACCGCGCGGGCCGCGGGACCGACTGGGTGAAGATCAAATGCCAGAAGCGCCAGGAGCTGGTCATCATCGGCTTCACGGCTCCGAAGGGAGCGCGGAGCGGCCTCGGCGCGCTGCTCCTCGCGGTGCACGAGGGCGACACGTATCACTACGCGGGCAAGGTCGGCACGGGCTTCTCGGAGGCCTCCCTCGCCGATCTCACGAAGCGGCTCGCGAAGCTCGCGACCGACGAGCCGCAGGCGGTGGGGGCGCCGCGCATCAAGGGCGTGCGCTGGGTACGGCCCGAGCTCGTCTGCCAGGTGCGCTTCACGGAGTGGACGCGCGACGGCGTGCTCAGGCACCCGTCGTTCGAGGGCCTGAGGGAGGACAAGGCGCCGCCCAAGGTCGTACGCGAGGTGGAGAAGCCGCTCCCGCGCGGGGCCAAGGTGACGCTGGGGTCGCTCGTGATCACGCACCCCGATCGCGTGGTCGACAAGGCGAGCGGCATCACCAAGGGCGACGTCGCGCGATACACCGAGGCGGTCGTCGATCGACTCTTGCCGTACGCGAAGAAGCGACCGTTCATGCTCGTGCGGGTGACCGATGCCTCCTCGTCGTTCGTGCAGAAGCACGCGGGTCGAGGGCTCTCGAGCAACGTCGGGCGCGGGGAGGTCCTCGGCGAGGAGGTGCTCTACGTCACGAAGCGCGAGGAGGTCTTCGCGCTCGTGCAGGGGAACACGATCGAGCTGCACGGCTGGGGCTCGCGCATGCCGCGCTGGAACAAGCCCGACTGGATCGTGTTCGACCTCGACCCGGACGAGGGGCTGCACTTCGAACGCGTCGTCCGTGCGGCCGTCGATCTACGCAACGAGCTCGCGAAGATGAAGCTCACGACGTTCGTGAAGACGACCGGCGGCAAGGGGCTCCACGTCGTCGTGCCGCTCACCCCGAAGGACGACTGGCAGGTCGTGGGCGCGTTCGCCACGGCGGTCGCCGAGGGCATGGTGACGCGCTCGCCCGGCGACTACGTCGCGACGATGACGAAGGCCGCGCGCAGGGGGAAGATCTTCGTCGACCACTTCCGCAACGGGCGCGGGGCGACGGCCGTCCTTCCCTACTCTCCACGTGCGCGCCCGGGCCTTCCGGTCGCGATGCCGCTCTCGTGGAAGGAGCTACCGGACATCGACCCGCAGGCGTTCACGGTGCTCACGGTGCCTGAGCTGCTCGCGCGGCGACGCATCGACCCGTGGGCCGAGCTACTCGACACGAAACAGACGATCCCCCGCGATCTCGCCGCTGCACTACGGAAGCGTGCGCGCGCGCACTGACGCGTCGACCCCGGCGGACGCCGAGGCCAACGCGGTCAGGACGCTGGCGATCAGGTGCCCGGCGGCTTCGGGATGCAGGCCGCGAGAGCGCCGCCGGCGACGAAGCAGGTCGAGCCCTGGATGCAGTCTGCATCCGTCTGGCAGGGGAACGCGCACTTGCCGTACTGCACGTTGCACTTGTGCGTCATGCAGGACGAGTCGTTCTGGCAGGGAAGCGCCGTCGGGCCGGGGACGGCCATCTGGCCGCCGGCCGGAGCCGCGCCCGGCTGCTGCGGGTAGGCGCCCGGCTGCTGCTGCGGGTAAGCGCCCGGCTGCTGCTGCGGGTAAGCGCCCGGCTGCTGCGGGTAGCCCTGCTGCGGGTAGCCCTGCTGCGGCTGGCCGTAGCCAGCCTGGCCGTAGCCCGCCTGGTTTGCGGGCGGGACTTCGTCCTTCTTCCCACACGCCGGCAACATGGCAACGACGGACGCGAAGGTGATGGCGCCCACGAACACGGTCGAGATCTTACGCATGCAATCCTCCAAGCTAGGGTCCTACGCAGGTCGCGAACGGCCCGAGCGGGTGCACTACAACTATCGACGGGGACCCGGAGCGTCAACGGCCGTGCGAGGGGTTGCCTTACAGGACGGGTACCGCAAGGTTTCCGCGCTGCGGTAGGCTCCCGGCGATGTTCCGCTGTTCGGCCCTGGCGCTCGCCTCCGTCGCTCTCCTCGGGTGCCATCGCGCCGAGCCGCCCGCCGCGGCCGGCTTCGATGCCTCCGTCTCCCCCCTGCCCGCCCCGGCGCCGAGCGCCGCCCACGCGCCAGGCGCCGGCCTGGACGCCGGGTCGAGCCCTCTGACCACGACGGCCCCGAGCGCGGCGGCCTCGGCAGCGAGCACCGCCTCGCTCTCAGGCGTCGATGCGGGGCCCGACCCGGGCACGCTCCCCCAGACGAAGGAGAAGCCCGAGGCCTCGGGAGCCGCCTTCGACGCGCGGGTCGCCGCGCTCTGGGACGCGATCGTGAAGGACGAGCCCGATCGCGCGATGCCCTTCTTCTTCCCGGTCACCGCCTACGAGCAGGTGAAGGGGATCCCCAACCCGGCGTCCGACTGGCGGCGACGGCTCGTCGCCGCCTACAAGCGGGACGTCCATGCGCTGCACAAGCGCCTCGGCGAGCACGCGGCGGACGCGAAATTCGTACGGGCCGACGTCCCACAGGATCGCGCGCGCTGGGTCGAGCCCAACGAGGAGTCGAACACGCTGGGGTATTACCGCGTGTACGGCACTCGCCTCGCCTACGAGATCGACGGCAAGGAGCGGAACCTCGAGGTGACGTCACTCATCTCGTGGCGCGGCGAGTGGTACGTCGTCCACCTGAGCGGCTTCAAGTGAGCGCGTGAGCGTGACGCGGCTCAGGCGGCCGCGACGATCTGCGCGACGATCTCGGGCATGCAGTCGCGCGGGAGCTTGAGCTCCCGCGCGATCAGCACCAGCTTGTCGCGCTCGTCGTCGGAGAAGACGCCGTCAGAGAGTGCATCGCCCCAGGTCTTGGTGATGAAGGCCGTGAAGACCTCGCGCACCTCGGCGACCGTCAGGCCCGCACCGCGATAGAGCGAGACCAGCTCGCTCCTCTCGGCTTGGGTGACGACCCCGTCCGCGAAGATTCGATCGACGAGCGTGAGAAGAGCTTCCTGAGCAGGGCGCATGGAGTGGCATACGGCCCGATCGGCGCGGCGATTCAGCCCTGCGCGCAGACGAGGGTGGACATGCCCGCGCAGCCCGGGTATCGACTGCTCCCTCGTGTCGGGCCTATAGCTCAGTCGGTAGAGCTGCGGACTTTTAATGGCCGCCTCCCGACGACGCCCGAAGACTCTCGCGACGTTGCGAGCGCGCTCGACGACGCCGGAGGACCTCTAGCGGCTGCACAGCCGCCACAGCCGCTTCACCTCGAGCTGCGGCGATCGCCTCGATGTACGAGCACGCGGCAGCGCTCGCGACCGCGGGCGACCTTGCCGGCGCTCGCGAGCGCTGCCGCGACCATCGGCCGAATGCTCGGCACCTGCGACCAGGGCGGCGCCGACGTTGTCGACCTTGCCCAGCATCGGAGAGACCGTTGACGTTGACAACATATAGCTCCGGCATCATGCTAACCCCGTGCCTACCGTAGTCGACGGCGAGCACGAGTGGGACGACGCGAAGGCGGCGTCGAACCTCATCAAGCACGGGGTGACGTTCGAGGAGGCGAAGACCGTCTTCACGGACGACCGCGCGCTGTATCTGGTCGACCCCGCCGACGCCGAGCGCTTCATCGTCATCGGGACGAGCGTTCGCGGTCGGCCGCTCTTCGTCGTCCACGTCGAGCGAGGCGAGCGCGACCGCATCATCAGCGCGCGACCGGCCTCCGGGGAAGAAGTCGCTGCATACGAAGGAAGGTGAAGTCATGGGTCAGCCGAAGCCGAAGAAGATGGTTCCGAAGGACGACGCCGCGCCGATCGATCTCTCGCGCGCTCGCGTGCTCGGTCGCGGACTGCGCGCGGGCAAGCCGCAAAGGATCACGCTGCGCGCTCTTCGCGTCGCACTCGGGGTGACTCAGGTGGACGTCGCGAGCTCGGTCGGGATCGACCAGGCCGAGGTCTCGCGCATGGAGCAGCGCTCGGACGTGAAGCTCTCGACGATCCATCGCTACATGAAGGCGCTCGGCGGCACGGCCGAGGTCTGCGTCGTCGTGAACGGGCGAAAGTTCGTGCTCGACGTCGGGGCGGAGTGATGGGGCATGGCGCCGAAGAGCCAAGGTTTCGCATCTCTGGACGCTCTCTTCGCCGCGGTGCGCGAGCGATGTGAGGAGGAATACGAGGAGGCCTTCCACGAAGTGTGGCAGGGCATCAACGACTGGCCGCCGTTCAAGACGCCAAGCGCGTTCGAGCTGCGCGCGCGCGACGCGTACGAGAGGCTGGCTGCAGCCGTGGAGGCCGCGCGCGAGATCGTTCGGGAGGCCGACGAAGCGCGGGCCGAGTGGATTCGACACGCCAACACGCTGCCCGGCAACGAGATCCTCACCGCGCAGCCACCGGACAAGGCGGCGTCATCGACGGCCGCCAAGCTGGCGTCGTGGGTTGGGGCAGCCGACCACGCAGCGAAGGAGCGCGCGCGGGGCGCCAAGACGGAACACGGGCTCGTTCTCCTGACCGACATTTCGGTGAGACCATGGACCGAGGGGACGCTGCCCAACGCGCGGCTCCTCGCGGCACTCCACGTGCTCACCCGCGCGCGCTACGGCTTCGTTCCGGCGCCAGGTGCGGCATCAGACGAGGAGCTGATCCTCGGCACGACCGAGATTGCGACGGACAGACAGGCAGCCGTCGTCAGTCTCCTGCACGGGAACAAGCCGGGCTCGGCGACACCGCGATGGACCGTGGCGAAGGTGATCGGGGAGGAAGCCAAGGCGATGCGGCTCGTCATCGCCCGGGCGTTGCCTCGGCTCGGCGAGTGGATGTCCAGGGTGTGTGACGGAGTTACGATGCCGGAGATGATGAAGGAACCCAGATCGCTTGAAGAGGCGATGTTCGTGTCGATCGCCATCTCGAAGGGCGCCGAGATCGGGGCATCGGCGTTCCGCCTCGCCGAGAGGTTTCAGCCGGAAGAAGCGCGGCGGTTGCGCGATAGCGATGCAGGGGAAGCGCTTGCGCGAATGCTCGAAGTCGCGAAGGTGACCGACCCCAGGGGTCACAAACAGCACGATTGGAGCCGCGTGTTTGTGCCCCCAGGTGCGGCGCTGAGCGTGCGCCGCGTGCAGACTGGGCGGCATGTCCACCGCGCCCAGCTCGCAGCCGCCCGCGTCCCATACTCCCGCCGGGCCGCCGTCTCCGCCGGTCACCCGCGAGCGGGTGCTGGAGGCCGCCGCGGCGATCGGCTGCGACCCTCGACTCGCCCAGCGGATCCTCGAGCACGGCCCCGCCGCGGCTCGCAACCGCGTCCACCGCGAGCGCGCCGCCGAAGTGCTGCCCCGCATGGGCTACCGCGCGGGAGGCCGCTGACCGATCACCATGGCGCGCCATGACGTCTCCGCCGCCGACGCCGCGCTGCGCGCTCTCGCGCGCGCGCTGCTGCCCTACCTCCGCGACGAGCTCGTGAGCGCTCCGGCGCCGCGTGTGTACTCGCAGCTCGACGCCGAGCGCCCGCCCGGCATCGGTCGTGCCCGCTACCTCCGCGCGTGGCGCCGCGGTCGCGACGCTGGCGATGCGGAGTGCTGCGCCGACGGACGCGCGCGCGTGATGACCGCCGGTGCGTGGGCGCGGCACGGCGCATCATCGACGAGCCCTCGTCGAGCCCTCGACGAGCCCTCGAGGCCGCTCGCGATCGTGCGCGACCTCGATGCGGACACGCTCGCCGAGCTCGGGCTCGACGAGACGAGGCGCGCAGGATGACGGCAGCGACGAACGGGGCGCCGAAGCTCCCCCGGGCTACCACCGTGATCGAGCGCGCTGCAGTCCGGCGCGTGGTCGCCGAAGCCCGCAGAGCCTGCGGGCCGTCACGGTCTCTCGCCGATCGAAGTGATCGCCACGTGGCGCGCCGACGGCGCCGTCGAGCGGCTCTGTACGGGATGGCCAACGTTCGACGAAGCGTCACGCGGCGGATTCGTTCTTGGGAAGCTCGGCTTCCTGCTCGGCGCCCCAAACGCCGGCAAGACCGCGGTCGCTGCGTCGCTCGCCGATCGCTGGCTCCGTCAGGGAGTCGCCGTCGGCGTGCTCTGCGTCGACGAGGATGCCGGCGACTTCCTGACTCGGCTCGCTGTGATGTGCGGGGTCTCACTCGACGACGCCGAGAAGCGATCGGCGGCGACGCTCGCGACCGTCGAGGCGGCTCTCGCCAGCCTACCGCTCAAGCTCTACGGCCCCGAGTGGACGATCCAGGCCGCAGCCGCGGATCTCCACGCCTGGATGCAGAGCCGAGGCATCACGCGCGGAGCGTTCTTCGCTGACTCCGTCCAGACCATCACGTGCGACGCGGCACTCGACGCGACATCCCTTCGAACGTTCGTCGGGGCGAACATCAAGGCGCTCGCCGGCGCTGCCGCCCGTCACCGGCTCGCCGTACTTGCGACCGGAGAGATCCCGCGCGCCGCGTATGACGCCGGACGTGGCGACGACACGAGGGCCGGCAAGGAGACGGGCTCGATCGAATTCGCAGCGAAGGCGCAGCTCGTGCTGCGACGCGCGAAGAAGGACGACGCGCTCATCCACGTGTCAGTCCCGAAGCTCAAGCGAGGCACGAAGGACGAGACCGCTTTCTGTCTGCGGTTCGATCGCTCGACGCACTCGCTCATCGAGGACGACGGTGGAGTCGCCGCGCTCGCAACGGTGAGCGAGATCGCACTCGCTGCCGCTCGCAAGCGGATCCTGGAGCTCACGACGAAGCGCGATGACCTCGGCACACCGACGAAGATCGCCGCCGCCGTAGGTGGCAAACGACAGGCCGTCTTCGTCGCGGCCAAGGCGATGATTGCGAGCGGGGAACTAGTGTTCGTTGCAGGGACGTACCGATCCACGGAGGCGGTTTCATGATCGGCCTCAGTTCCCTAGGTTCCCGGTGGTTCCCGGCTAGTTCCGGAACCGCCAGTTCCCAGTTCCCAGTTCCCAGTTCCCAGTTCCCGTTCCCTACTCACGGAGTAGGGGAACTACGGGACCTGGAGAGGAAGAGTTGGGCGGACGGTGATCGAGAAATCAATCTCCAACCCCCCCCGCGTCAAAGGCCCGCAGGCCAGCCGCCGACGCTCGCTACGCCGGCCATCGTCCAGACCTCCGTGCGTCGTCGGCTGGGCAAGGGCTCGTGAGCGCACGAGACGCCGACACGTCGGGCAACGCCAGTGCGCTCAAGTGCGGGATCACCGCTCGCACCCCTTCGTCGAAAGTCTGGATCCCGAAGGTGGTTCGTTTGCCTGCAAACGGACGCCTGCCCGGCGAGGGCGCCGCCCGGCGAGGGCGTCTCGTCTCCGGCGTGATGACCGGCGCAGTCGGCCGCTGTGCGGCCCGAGACCAGAGCAGCGAAGGTGGGGTGTTTGGAACCTCTGCGGCCTCGTCGACGCCGGCTCCCGGAACCCTTCCGGCAACAACCCGTTCGGGAAGGCTTTCGGGAAGGGTCACGTCGGCGGTCCAAGAGAGTTCACGAATGGTTCGCGCGAACCATTGGCGAACGTCGCGCGCGCGTGACGGGGGACTTTCGGGCTCCGCGTCGTCGAAGCAACGAAGCACCCTGCTTCGGTTCTGCTCGCGTTGCTTCGGTTCTGCCAGGCGTCTGCTACCCGCTTGCTACGGCTCGGCCGAGCCCGACGCTGTGCGGGTCCTATGTGTTCGGTCGGTGCAGCCGCATCGCCGGATCATTGATCCGGCGCCCACGCTGGCCGGCAAGGCTCGGCGCAGCGAGGCGACGCACGAAGCGTGCTGTAACGCAGTGCGCGGCCCTCTTCCGCCGCCTCGCCGACGGGCTCGAGGTCGCGTGCATCCTGCCGGCGCACGGCGAGCGCATCGCCCACGCCTTCGCCGCTGAGCCGCCCCAGGACGCGCCGACGCTCGCCCTCGGCCGCGAGGCCGTCCGGGCTGTTCCCGATTCGACCACGTGCCGCTCAGCGCGAGCGCTGGCCCACCACACGACCCCATCGAGGCACCCCATGAAACCGAACACCGAAGGAACAGGGGCCGGCAAACCGGCCCGCGCCGCAGGATCGACGATCGCCTACCGGGACGTGCTCCGGGCCCTCCCGAGGGACGAGACGCGGCAGCGGGCGCTCGAGGCGTACCGGGCGACCGGCCACACCGCCGACGACTTCGGGCACGTGCGAGCGGCACGCGCCGCCATGGTCGAGGCGCTCGTCGGCACCGAGGACGCGGTCGCGGCCGAGCATCCCGGCTGGCGTGCCGACCGCGCTCGGCACGGCGCCGGCGGTGTTCGCGGCGCTCACGCCCGCGATGCCCGTGCCGAACAACTTCGAACGCTACTGCGACGCGGCATGACCGACCGGACCGAGCTCCTTACCGCCGTCGACGAACTCGCCGGCCGGGTGCGCGTAGCTCTCGAGGCCGTAGCGCGTCGTCGTCACCTCGCGATTTCACTCGCGAGCGCGTTCGCCAGATCGAGGTCGAGGCGCTCGCGATGCTGAGGGTGGGGCTCGAGGCGCCGAGACGATGAGGCTACCCGTCACCCGAGGTTTGCGGCGCCGCACCGCGCCGCCACCGACGATGAGCCACGCAGGCGTCTCCACGCTGGTTCCTGCGCCGCGCCACCGTGGCGCGGGGCTCGAAAATGGTGCACGGCGAAAAGTCGTTCGAACACGCACGGTTAGTTTCGAACCTACATCGTAGGCCATAAAAACAGGCTCGACAGCGGTCAGGAACGACGCAAGGTGAACGAAAAAGGGAACGCAACCTGGTAGTGAGGCTCGACGAGCAAGAGCTTGCGATGGCGCGCGCTGTTGCCGACGCGCGAGACGAGCCGATGACGATGACGGTGCGGCGCCTGTTGCGGGCCGCCTACGTGGAGCGGTTCGGCATCACGCCGCCGCCGAAGACCACGCAGGAAGGGACGTAGGCCATGGCGCGCACGACCCACGGAGGCGCCTACGAGGCGCAAGGCCGCGACTTCCTCCGCGTGACCATCGCGGCGGGCCAGCGGCTCCCGAAGGCGCTCCCGTGGGTCACCGCGGCGGATTGGGCTGCTCACGCGCCGGGCTCTGACGCCGTGCCCGTGCGTTGCGTGCGTGCTCGTGATGTCCAGGAGCTCGTGAATCGCTACCGCGCGGCGGGCGCCGACGCCGAGATGGTCGAAGCGCTCGTGAGGAGCGCCGCCAGCGCCGACGCTCCGAAGCTCGCGGCCGTGCGCCGTGCGGTCGCCGGCTTCTGCGAGGGCAAGATCCCGAAAGCCGCGGCGAAGACCTCGAACGCGAAGGACACGATCCGGGGGATCGGCGAGCGCTGGACGAACGGCGAGCTCCACCGGCTACACCCCGATCACGTTCGCGAGAAGGCGAGCGCCGTCGACGACGAGTACCGGCTCGAGACGCTCTGCGAGACAGGGATCGGTGACATCCCGCTCTCGCGGCTCACGCTCACCGACGCCGACGCGGCGATGAGCAACCTCGACGCCACACGCCAGCGCATCGAGGGTCGGCGCGCGAAGGCCAGGGCCGTTCCCGCTCGGAAGCTCGCCCCGCTCGGCCCTGGCGGGCGCCGGCAGTACGCGCAGATGGTCTCGAGGATCTGCGCCATGGCGGTCTACCCGCTCCGCCTCATCGCGGTGAGCCCGATCCCGAAGGGCTGGCTCCCCCGCGTACCGAACGACAAGGCGAAGGGCCTCGTGTACCCGAACGAGGAACGCGCATTCCTCGCCGACGCCGCGAACGCGATTCACTGGCGCCTGTTCTTCGGGGCGCTCGCGCGACTCGGCTTCCGCGCCGACGAGGCCGCGAGCCTGACGATCGCGAACGTGGACATCGAGCGCGGGATCGTCGTGCTGGACGAGAACAAGACCGACGACCCGCGCGCGCCGACCTACGTCGACGTCGCCGGCTTCGTCGCCGCGCTGACGTGGTGGAAGAAGACCTACCGCGCGGGCGCCGCCGACGACGCGCCGTTCTTCGTCCAGCCGAACGGCGAGCGCATCCGCGTCGACGGGCTCGCTCACCGGTACCGGACGATGCTCGAGACCACGATCCGCGCGACGGGCCTCTACCGCGAGGCGCTGTTCGTTGGCGGCGATCGTCGCATGAAGGTTCGCGTGCACGATCTACGCGGGGCGTTCGTGACCTACGCGCTCGCGAGCGGCCGGACCGAGACGTGGGTCATGGATCGCACGGGCCATCGTTCCAGCCATGGTGAACCGGTATCGACGCGTCGCCCGGACCGTGGCAGAAGCCCAGCTCGGCGACCTGACCCCGCTCAGCGAGGCGATCCCCGAGATCACAGCCGCTTTGGCGGCTGTCGAAGCGGCTGCGAAGGCGAAAGGAGTAGACGAGAAACGGCCTTCAACGTATCGAAAGCATGTAGCAAACGGGCCTATAGCTCAGTCGGTAGAGCTGCGGACTTTTAATCCGTAGGTCGCGGGTTCAAGTCCCGCTGGGCCCACTCTCTCTCTCCTCCTCGTGGAGTCGTGTCGTGAGGGCCACGAACCCGTCGCCTCTGCGCGGGTTCTGCGCGCCACGCGGCGCCTGCGTCGGACGGGCACGCGGGCTGCACGGCGCCGGCGCGAACGGCTCGTCGACGGCAGTGAAGTACGGCAGTGATGGCGAGCTGCGATCCCCATCACCGAAAACCGCGAGCGGTCCGCACGTCGGACGCGTTCGCCCAAGACTCCTGGAGCAGCGCATGAAACTTTCGTACGTCCTTCTCTCGTCCGCACTCACCCTCGGCAGCCTCGTCGCGTGTGGCGGTAGCAACGAGCCCGCGAAGAGCCCCGAGCCGGCCACCACCGATCAGATGTGCACGGGCAGCACGTCGACGACCGGCGCCGGCAGAGCCGGAACGGGCACCGGCGCCACGACGCCGGCCGGGTCGATGGGAGGCACCGGCACCGGCACCGACGCGACAGGGTCGGGCATGGGCGGCTCCACGATGGGCACCAGCCCCAGCACCGGAAGCGGAATGGGCAGCACCGGTAGCGGCACGACCGGCACCGGCTCCTCCGCAACGGGCACCGGCACCACGGGCACGACGCCCTCGGGCACGAGCGCAACGCCGAGCGGGAGCACCACCGGCACCACCGGCACCACCGGCACCACCGGCACCACGACCACCACGAAGAAGAAGACCACCACCGGCACCGGCGGCACCACCACTACCCCCCCGCCCAAGAAGTAGGCCCTCCGATCAGCGTGCGAGCCGCCGGTTCCCCCGGTGGCTCGTCGCGCCTTCCTCTCCTCGCGCACGTTCCGCGCGCGTCTCGGCGGCCACGAGGCGCTCGCAGAGCTCGATCACGCCCTGCCCTCGCGCGCCTCGGGTCACGAGATCCGCGCGGCTCTTGAGCACCGGAAGCGCGTTCTCCACCGCCACCGCGAGCCCGCATGCATCGAGCAGCGAGTGATCGTTCTCGGCATCGCCGACGCCCGCGACCCGAGCCGCATCGATGCCGAGCTCCTCGAGCGCCGCGGCGAGCCCCGTCGCCTTGTTCACGCCGCTCGGCAGGATCATGACCGCGCCCTTGTTGAAGATGACCTCGAGCTCGAGGCCCTGCTCGCGGATGACCGCCAGCACCGAGTGCTCGTGCGGCGACCACGTGGCGACGATGACGTGACCGCAGGAGAGCGGCGTCACGCCACGCGCACGCAGCGCGGCCGCGAGCTCGGGCGGCGGCGCGCTCGCGAGCAGGCGCACCGCGCCCGACGAGGGCGAGCACAGGACCGCCCCGTTCTCGGCCACCACGCGATCGAAGACGTCGATCTCCGGGAACACCGCGGTCAGGTCGTCGAGCTGACGCCCGGTCACGAGGACGAGCTTGCGTCCGCTCTCACGGAACCGCTCGAGCGCACGCAGCACATCCGCGCCGACCTTGCCGTCCTCCGCGAGAGTCCCGTCGTAGTCCGTGGCGACGGCGAGCCAGCGCATCACGCGCGGCCGTTGCAACGCCCGTTCCGGGCAACGGTGCCGGGGGCGCTCGCGCCGCTAACGCGCCGATGCTCGTGAGGGCATGGTCGAGGTCACTCACCTCGAACGGTCGCGCCATGGGTATGATCGGCCCATGGCAGGCGCACTACCCCGACGGATCGACGCTCCGCTCCTCACGCGCGAGGCGTTCCTCCCCTTCGGCGACGTCGTCCTCGCCGACCGCGCGGACATCACGCCCGTGATGGTCAACTTCGGCACAGCGGCGAGGCGCAATCACGCGGGCTCGCTCGAGAACAAGCGCCCGCATGCGCTCCCGAACCTCGCCTCCTTCTGCTGCGAGCCGTGGTCGCGATTCCCCGTGATCGCCCGGTCGATGGAGAAGCACCCGTGCTCGTCGCAGCTCTTCGTGCCGATGAAGGTCGAGCGCTACCTCGTCGTCGTCGCCCCGGGGACGGACGCGCCCGAGCTCGACGGCCTGCGTGCGTTCGTCGCTCTGCCGGGCCAGGGCGTCATCTACGGCCCAGGCGTGTGGCACATGCCGCTCATCGTCTTCGACACGCCGGCCGAGTTCGTGATGTTCGTCTGGGAGGACGGCACCCCCGAGGACTGCGTCGTCGCGAAGCTCGCAGAGCCCGTCGAGATCTCGCTCGGGTGACGGCGACGACCGATTCCATCGATCGCATCGCCCCCACGCGCCGCCCCGAAGGCCGCGTCGCGCAGCACCAGTCCTGGCTCGACCTCACGTTCCTCCACTGGCGCATTCCGGTCGCCGCGCTGCGTCCGCTCATCCCCGCGGCGCTCGCGATCGACACGTACGAGGGCGACGCCTTCATCGGAGTCGTCCCCTTCACGATGACCGGCGTGCGTCCGCTCTGGGCGCCGCCCGTGCCGGGCATCTCGAATTTCCACGAGACCAACGTGCGCACGTACGTGCACCTCGAAGGACGCGACCCGGGCGTGTGGTTCTTCAGCCTCGAAGCGGCGAGCCGCATCGCGGTGACGATCGCCCGCACGTTCTGGCACCTGCCGTATCACCACGCCCGCATGACGCTCGACAAGGGGCCCGAGGGAGAGATCCGCTACACGTCGAGCCGTCGCTCGCCGCCGCCGCCCGCCGTCTGCAACGTGACGTGCCGGCCGGTCTCCGCGCCGTCGCCCGCCGTGGCCGGCACGCTCGAGCACTTCCTGGCGGAGCGCTACGTGCTGTACGCCGACGCGGGAGACGGCGCGCTCCGCCGAGGTCGCGTGCATCACGCCGCCTACCCGCTACAGACCGCGGAGGTGAGCGCATGGGAGGAGTCACTCCTCGCGGCGGCGGGGATCGCGCGGCCGCCCGGCGAGCCGCTCGCGCACTACGCCGCCGGCGTAGACGTCGAGATCTTCGCGCTCGAGCACGTCGCGACTACAGCACCTCGACGCAGATGAGCGGCGCCTTGGCGTTGCAGGGCAAGGTCAGCTCTCCGCCGCCCCACTGCGGATCGGCGCTCTTCGCGCTGCCGAGCGTCGCGGAGACGTCGGCCGAAGCATTCGTCCAGCCGTCGCAGTCCTGACCCGTCGCGGCGCCGCCCGTGGTGGTGCCCGTCCACGGCCCCGATGCGCCGGCACCGAGCACGTTGCCGCCGTTCTCGGAGAGGAGGTCGGCCGACGGCGCGCCCTCCACGAGAGCGAGCCTGCTCTCGAACGCGAGGTCGCCGCCCGTCGTGTACCAGGGGCCTTCGTTCGTGATTCGCTCGGCGGCGCTCGACGTTCCGTCCGAGAGCCACGCGCGATAGCGGCCCGGCAGCCCCGCTGCGCTCGCGGCCGACTGACAGTGCAGGTCCGCCGCATCGAGGCTACCGAGAGCTCCCGAGTACGTCGTGCTCGTGACGAACACGAGCTTCTCCGCGGCAGCCTTCGGGCTCGCGATCGCGGTGCTCGCGGGCGGCGCCGACGCCCAGTTCGACGACGACGACGACGACGACGACGACGACGACGACGAGCACCCGCCGCCGCCGGAGCTGCCGCTGCTGTGGTGGTGATGGTGATCGAACGCGTGCACGGTCGCCGGAAGGAGCACCACGAAGAGGACGGTCAAGGAAGCGCGGCGAAGCATGCCGGCGCCCGAGCAACGGACATGCCACGCGAATTCAGGCGCAAAACGCGCACTTCGGGCGAGATCACCAACGCCCGTTCACAGCGGGAACCGAACACGCATCCGCACCCACGGCTCTCCCGCGACGCGCCGTGTCCCGTTCTGCGCCAGCCCGTGGCGCGCACGCTCGGGCTCGCGCGCCGGGCGCGCGCCGGTCCACTTGTTTTCAAGGGCTTCCACCGCGGCACGACCCATGCTGCGCCGCCCCGCGCAATGGCATCACCGCCCGTCCTGTGTCTGTCCCATGTGCCCTGGGCCCATGGGCTCGAACGGCCGCACCAGGTGATGCGGCGTCTCGCGCGCGATCGTGAGGTCTTCTTCGTCGAGGAGCCGCGCGTCACCAAGGGCGAGCAGTTCACCGTCATGCGAACGGTCGAGCCGAACCTCCACGTCGTCACGCTGCGCGTCCCGTCCGACATGAGCGCGCGCGCGGTCGAGCACGCGCAGCGTCGAGTCGTGGCATCGCTCGCGGCGCGCGCCGACCACCCGCTCTTGTGGGTCTACTCGCCGGTCGCCTCGCGAGCCGCGCGTGACGTCGAGCCGTCCCTCGTCGTCTACGACTGCGTCGCCGATCACGCGGCGAGCGAGAACGTCTCGCCCGACGCGAAGGAGAGCGAGCTCGCGCTCCTGGCACGCGCCGACCTCGTGCTCACCGCGGGGACGTCGCTCTTCGACGCCAAGCGCGCGTACAACGTCTCGACCTATCCCCTGCCCAGCAGCGTGGATGCCGCGCACTTCGCCGGCGGACGACGCGCCCGGGGGCGCGCGAAGGACCTCTCGAAGCTGGGCGCCATCCCCGGCCCGCGCGTCGGCTTTCTCGGGCCCGTCGACGACCGCGTCGATCTCGATCTGGTCGACCGCCTCGCGGCGGAGCGGCCGAGCCTCCACATCATCCTGCTCGGCGCGCTCGTCGGAATCACGAAGTGGGCGCTTCCGGATCGGTCCAACGTGCACTTCATCGGCGGGAAGGACTACGAGGATCTCCCCGACCACGTCGCCTCGTGGGACGCCGCGATCTTCCCCTTTCGCAGCGATGTCGCCACGCGGCGGACCGAGCCTTCGGGGCTGCTCGGCTGCCTCGCGGCCGGCAAGACGATCGTGTCGACGCCACTCGACGAGATCGCTCCGTACGTCGCGAACGACCTCGTGACGGTCGCCGACGCCGAGCACTTCGTGCCCGCCGTCGACGCCGCGCTCCGCCAGGCGCGCAACCCGATCTGGTTGAACGCCCGCCGTCGCACGCGCGAGGCGATGCTGGCGCGCACCTCCTGGGACCGCACGTGCAGCGCGATGTTCAGGCTCGTCGACGAGGCGGTGATGGCCCGGGCCGTGCGTGGGAGCTCCCGGGACGAGTGCGGACGACAGACCTCATTCGAGGGGTCCGGCCCTCCGTTCGTGGCGGCGCCGGACGTCCGACAGGCCCGGTTCCAGGCGAATTAGCGCAAAAGCGGCCGCGGCACCGGGGTTGCTGGGATGGGCTCACCTTGATGCCCATGAACCTCGGTCGGATGACGCGCCTCGTCTCGATGGCGCTCTCGCTCGCGCTCTTCTGCGCGCTCGCGACGCGCTCGACGGCGGCACGGGCCGACGCTCCGAAGACGGGCGCCGCGACGGCGGCCGCGCTCGCGCAGGACTCGGCGCCGACGCCGAAGGCGAAGCCCGTGGCGAGGCCGAAGGCGAAGCACCCCAAGGCAAAGGCGCACCCGAAGGCGAAGGTCGCCTCGAAGGTCCACGCGCCGAAGCACAAGGCGACCGCGCATCATCCGCGACACAAGGGATGACGGGGGACAGCCCTCGTCTCGCGCATTGCACGCCCTGAACGGGCGCCTTGCCAATGAGGCAACCCGCCGGCGGCTCGAACGTGTCGCGCCGACGAGGTTTCGCCGAGTAACGCAGACGCGACGCGTCGTGAGCGCGGCACCACGCTTGCTGAGGGTCCCAAGCGGAGGAGACGCACGTGCTTCGCTCCATTGTCCCCGATCCCATCCCGCCCCCTTCCCCCGTCGAGCTCGAGAAGCTCCCGCAGGACGACGACGATCTCGCGATCGACGTCGACCTGGAGGAGATCGAGGCGACGGTGAGGCTCCCGCTCGACGAAGCCCAGCGGCTCGTCGACGCGGCGTTCCCGAAGCCGGAATGACATTTCCGAAGGAGGTGCTGCAGATGAGTCTTTCAACCGGTCCGACGACGAGCGCTTCGAGCGCGCTGAGTATCCTCGTCGTCGACGACGACGAGGTCATTCGAACGACCACGCGCTTCTTGCTGAGCGACGCCGGCCACTCGGTGACGCTGGCGGCGGACGGAGCCCAGGCGCTCGCATTGATCCGCGCGCGCTCCTTCGACGTCGCCATCTGCGACGTTCGGCTCCCGAAGGTCGACGGCATGACGCTCTTTCGCAGGCTTCGCCGCGAGGCCCCGACGACCGCCGTGCTCGTCATGACGAGCCACGCGCAGGTGAAGGATGCCCTCGAGTGCCTGGAGCAGGGAGCCGTGGACTACCTCACGAAGCCGATCGACGGCCACGCCCTCCTGCGCCGCATCGATCGGGTCAGCGCCCGTGTCGCGCTGCGCAAGCAGAGAGAGCAGCTCCGCGGCGAAAGCTGACGACGCGCGAACAGCCTCAGAGATCTACAGCTCGCCCAGACTCACGCCGAGGTGCTTCCTGGCGAGCGGCTCGAGGGTCGCCGGCTCACCGACCAGATGAAGCGTACGATGCGTGTGGACCAGGGACTGGCCCGGCGCGAGTTCGGCGGCCGGCGAGCTCGTCTCGATCTCGTAGAACCCGCCGAGTGGCGGCTTGCCCGGCCCGGGCGACCCGTCGTTGTAGCTGTTGACGACGTCGCCCGCGTAGGGAGCCAGCTGCCGCTCCCACATGCTGTTCACGTACGGCGCGCTCGCCTTGGGCTTGTCGTACTGCACGACCGTGAGGAGCCTCGCGCGCGCGCTGTAGCTGCCCAGCACGGGCTTCGCGCGCGCCGGGCCGAGGCCGATCTTGCCTCGCTGCTTGCCGTCGCACGTGAAGACGAGAAAGCCCTTCTCCTCGTGCACGGCGAGGCGCTCGCTCGGCACCTTGCCGAAGTACGCGTCGTTGACGATCGGTGAGCCCTTGAGCGCCGCGCCCGTCTCGAACGGCACCACGACGCGCGCGTCCGGCGACGGCGCGAACATCGCGAGGATCCACACGGATGGGAGCCCGGTGTCGCGCCTCCACGCGACCTTGCCGCGGTTCGTGATCTTGTTGACCGTCTCGAACGCGACCGAGCGCACGCCCTCGGCAGGCGGCGTCTCGACGAGCGAGACGGTGCGCTCGACCTCGATCGTGAACGCCGTGCCCGACCCGTTCGTGATCGCGAGCGTGTGCTTGAAGACGGCGCGCGTCGGCGTCGCCTCCGTCATCTCCCACGCGCCCTCCTGCAGGGCCGCGGGCACCTGCCACGTCTCGAAGGTGAAGGCCTTTCCGGGCGGGAAATACAGGCCAAATTGCCCGCCCTCGGGGCCGAGCCAGAAGCGGTCCTCGCCGCCGTAGTTGTCGAACTGCGTGCCGGTCTTGCCGGCCGTGATGAACTCGCGATGGATCCAGCCGAAGCTCCGGCCCGAGGCCTCGACGGCGCTCGTCATGACCCGGCCCTGGTACTTGGCCGACAGCGCGACGCGCGCGCCGCTCTTCGACTCGAGCACGTGGACGGCGCCGTGCGCCGAGAGGAACGCGAGGTCGTCGGCGAAGGTCGGGGCGGCGCTCGAGGATGACAAGGGATCTCCGGGTCCTGCGTCGGTCGCCGGCGGCGTGGCGAGCGGGCTCGCCGAGGGAACGGCGGTGGTGGGCGGCGGCAGCGGCGCGACGGGCTCGGGCGCGCCACAGGAGGCGGCGCCGATCGCGGCTAGCAAGAGCACGGAGGACCTGATGCGCATGGCGGGGCTCCTTCAGCGCACGCGTAGAACGTCCCAGCGGATGCGGCGCGCCAGCGGCCCGTGGGCAGAGAGCTCGAGGTCGTCGTGGGCCACGTCGGTCGCAGCGGCGAGCGGCGTCGTGATGCGGAGGCGAGAGACCATCCCCTCCTCGCTCGCGTGCAAGCAGCCCTGGTCGGCGGTCTTGCCTTCGCACATGGGGAGCTGCTCGATCGGCAGGTCGGCGTAGCCGCTCGCGGCGCCGCCGGCCGTCTTGCGACGCGCGACGAGCTCGGTGCCGTCCGCGAGGACGATGCGCGCCTCCTTGTCCGGCGTGAGCGCGACGGTCACATCGAGCCGGTCGGCGACCTTGGCGAGCGTGACGACCGCGGGGTCCGTCGCCGGGGCGAGTGTCTCGATCGACGCGTCGAGCATCGGGACGATGCCGCCGTCCTTCACGAGGAGCGGGAGCTTCTGGAGCGGCGCCGGGATCGTGCTGCGCTTGCCGCCCTCGTAGACCGTGAGATCGGTGAGGTCGACCCACTTGCCGGGCGGGAGCCACGTCTCCTTCGACGTCGCGCCGCGCTGCACGACCGGTGACGTGTAGAGCGAGGGCCCGAGATAGAACGAGCTGTCGGACGTCCAGGCCTCGGGCTCACGCGGGTGATAGAGGAACGGGTGCCGCGTGATGGGCACGCCGGTCGCGTGCGCCTCGCGCGAGAGCACCTGGAAGTACGGCGCGAGCCGCGTGTGCAGCCGCGCGAGCCCGCCGTACACGTCGATGGTCTCCTGGTCGTCCCAGAGGTGCCACTTGGTGCGCGCTCCCTCGACGGGGTTCGAGCACGCCGTCTCGTCCATCATCATCGGCGACACGGCGCCGACCTGCGCCCAGCGGAGGTAGACCTCCTTGTCGCGCGGGAAATCGGTGATGCACTTGAACCCGGCGATGTCGCTGCCCCACGTCGGTACGCCGGTCAGCCCGAGGTTCAGACCCGCGCGCAGGTTGGCGATGAGCCCCTGCGTCTCGTCGAACGTCGCCTCCGGGTCGCCCGTCCACACGCCGGCGGCGTACTGCTGCGTGCCGGTGTAGCCGGAGCGAACGTAGATGAGGTAGTCGTCGGGCTTCTCCTTCTCCATCAGCTCGTGAGCGGCCTTCGCGGAGAGCACGGGGAACTCGTTGTGCACGGCCTCGCCGGAGCGCCCGTCGCCGAACCTCCACGGACGACGCACGTACTCGCCGAAATCGTGCATCCAGCCGTCGTAGCCGAGCACGAGCGCGCGGCGCATGAGGTCCTGGAACCACGCCACGGCCGCGGGCTTGGTGAGATCGATCGTCGCGACGTTCTGCGACTGGCCCGAGATGAAGAACACCTCACCGGGCTTGCCCTCGGGAGTGAGCGCGAAGAACCCGTTGGCGGTGCCGAAGTCGAGGTCGCTCTTGCCCTTCTCGAGCGTCGTCGAGACGTAAGGGTTGTAGTAGCCGAGGACCTTGAAGCCCTGCGCGTGGACGTCCTTCGTCCACTGCGCGAGCGCCGCCTCGTTGCCGAGCTCCGAGCGCGCAGGCAGGAAGTGGACGTTGTCGTCGAGGGCCGTCGTGGGCACCTTCTTGATGCGAAGGAGCTTCTGCTCCTCCACGCCTCCGACCATCGCGCCGCGCTCGACGATCCGTCGCGGCCCGAACACCCACTGCGCGGGGACCATCGGGCGCCCGGTGTCGCGGGTGAAGTCGTCGAGGAGCGCGAGCGGGTCTTCGTGCACGTAGACGACCGTCTCGAGCTTCACGTCGTTGACCGCGACGCGAAAGGCGTCGGGGCGCTCGCTACCGAGGTGCGTCTCGGTGCGGTAGGTGGTCGCGAGGTGCATCGCGTACCCGGCGCTCGACATGAAGAACGGCACCGGAAAATACGTCATCGACGGCCCGTTCGGGTACGGGTTCGTGTCGTCGCGGGGCACGCCCTCGCCGCCGCCGAGCGAGCCCTCCTCGGGCCACGAGTAGAGCGACAGGCCGCGATGGTCGACGCTCGCGAAGCGCTCGCCGAGCCCGAAGAAGTGCTCCTCCGGCTTCAGCGCGAAGGCGAGCGTCGTCTTGTTCCAGCTCGGGTCGCCGGCGTGAACGACGGTCGCGATCGTGACCTTCGCGCCCGTGAGCGTGATGTCGACGCCGATAGTTCCCGCGCCGGCGACGAGCTCGAACGACGCGCTCGCGTCAGTGCGCGCGAGCAGCTTCGCGCCGGAGGGGTGGCTCCACGGCTTCTCGTCGGGGACGAACCCGTCCCACCCCGGGATGACCTTCACGTTGTCGACGCCGTCGTCGCGCGTGGCGCCCGGCGCACCGTAGCCGTCCGCTCCGCCGCCCGTGAGCGTGCGAAGGACCTCGGCGCCGTTCGCATCGAGGACGCGGATCTCGAACGGGTCGAGCCTGACGCTCACCGACGCCGGTCCGCCGGCGAGCACGACGGGCGGCCCCGCCTCGGTGTCCTCGCCACAAGCGGCGCTGGGGACGAGGGCGAGGAGCGCGAAGAAGATCGGCGTGAGACGGAGGCGCATGGCGGGTAGTTCGCTCAGTCCGCGCCGGCGTCCTTCACCGTCGCGCCGTCGGCGCCTGCGTCGTCTACCGCCGTTCCGCGGAGGACGCACTCCTTCAGCGGCTCGACGGTGGCGAGCTTGCCGGCGACGACCTGCTGCGCCTTGAACGCGATGCCGGCGCTCATGGCGTCACACGTCGCATTCGGATCGTTGCGGCCGTCGGCGAGGACGTCGAGGTTCTTGTTCACGAAGTCGGCCATGACGGCGTAGTTCTTGTCGGCCTCGCAGAGGCCGAGCTGCCGGAAGCTCCTCACCATGTCGCCTGCGCGCACGCGGCCGCCGATGGTGCCGTCCGTGATGCGCCACACGCCGTCGGCGTCCTTCGTGAGCTTGCCCGCGAGGATGCCCTTCTGCATGAGGATCGGATACGCGACGACGAGCGCCTTGTAGCCGGGGAACCAGACGAGGGTCTCGTCGGGAAAGTTCACGATCACGTAGCCGTCACGGACGAACGCCTTGGCGTCGAACACCTTGGCGTCGCCGAGCGCGGGGCCCGGCTTCGGGTCGACCATCGACTCGGGAGTGACCTGGAATTTTTCGTCGGGCGTGAAGCAAGGATGGTCCTTCCACGAAGGGTCCTTGCAGTCCCAGGGCAGCGGCCGGTCGAGGCCGGGCGACGGATAGAGATCGACGCGCACCTGGTCGTCGTTCGCCTCGCCGTTGTAGTCGGAGATCCGGAACAGGTAGTTGTAGTCGCCGACACAGAGCGCGCAGTTGAACGCGTCGTCACTGAGGCCGTAGGTCTTCGAGAGCTCGGGGATGAGCGCGGCGGCGTACTCGAGGCGCCCGAACGTGTTGTCGCGGCAGGCATGACCGTCGGTCGAGATCTGCGGGACGGTGGGCTTGCACGACGGCGGAGTGTCGTCGCCGGTGCACGACTCGACGCCCGTGCAGACACCGTCGAGGTCGAAGCCGATGCCACGCCACGCCTCGTTGTTCAGCCTGCCGTCCTCGCCGAGCGAGCCGAGCCGTGTCGACTGGACCGCGAGGTAGATGGGCGGGAGGACCTTGTCGCTCCCCTTCGCGGGGCGGTCCGCGACGGTCGGCACGCGGGCGCTGAAGCACCCGCGGTCACCCGGGCCGGACCACCACCCGACCCCGTCCTTCGGCGTGACGCCGGGCGTGGCCGGGACAAGCAGCGACGTGTCGTAGACGCTGCAATGAGCACCCACGACGCCGGCCACTCCGGCCAGCAGGCAGACCACCAAGCGACGCGCCCCGCGCACGACTCCATCGTAGCGCTCCCTCGGGTGCGCGGAGCGGGACAAAGCGCCGAAAAAAGACGTCCGGGGGGCCCTAACGCTTGATCCGTGGCTCGCGCGGGGGCAAAGCTCGGCTGGTTTTCCCTGCGAATGCAGGATGACACGATGCGTGTGGGAGGCGGGAAATGAGCGAAGTCGTCAAGATCGTCCAGCTCCTCAAGAGCGAGGCCATCGAGAAGCAGATCGCGGCCGCGATCGTCCTCGGAGAGCTCAAGGCGAAGGGCCCCGGGGTCGTCGAGGGCCTCGGAGACGTGCTCGCGAGCGGCGTGCCGCTCCTCCAGGTGCACGCGCTCGACGCGCTCGCCCGCGTCGGCGCGAAGAAGGCGCTCGCGGCGATCTTCCCGCTGCTGTCGACCGGCGCCGACGACGTGCGCCGCGCCGCGACGCGCTGCATCGCGAGCGTGGGTGACGAGGTCGTCCCGCTCATCAAGGCGAAGATGGCGACGGCCAACCCCGACGAGCGCCGTGCGCTCGACGCCGCCCTCGCCGAGCTCGGCGGCAAGGACGCGTTCACCGCGCTCATCAAGGGCCTCGCCTCGAGCGACGGCGAGGCCGCGAAGGCCGCCGCGCTCGCTGTGCGCCAGCAGGTGAAGAACGCCGACGGCAACAAGCGGCGCAGCTACCTCGCCGAGACCGAGAAGTTCCTCGACACGCAGAAGAAGAAGGAGAACGCGCACGGCGCCGTCGCCGCCGCGATCAAGATCCTCGGCTACCTCGAGGACGAGAAGACCATCCCCACGCTCCTCGCCTACGCCAACGACGAGAAGCAGCACCCGAGCGTGCGCCAGGAGGCGATCATCGCCTTCCGCTTCGCGCTCCAGACCGACAAGCCGAGCGCCAAGGTCATCGACTCGCTGGTGAAGGCCGCCGAGGCCCCGGACCGCACGCTCGCGCAGACGGCGCTCCACACCCTCGGCAGCCTCCAGGTCTCCGAGGAGACGGCGAAGCGCCTCGAGAAGGTTGCACTCCACACGGATTTCGAGCGCGCTCGTTTCGTCCTCGAGATGCTCGGTCGCATGGGCGGCCACGAGGCTGCACGCGTGCTGACGAAGGTGCTCGTGACGACGGCCGACCGGCGCTACGCCGAGGCCGCCGCGGCATGCCTCTCCGGCAAGGAGGACGCCGTGCCCGCGCTGGCGAAGGCGCTCCTCGAGACCGAGAACCCCGACCGCGCGTGGGTCATCCGCAACGTCCTCCGCCCCACCGCGAAGAAGATCTCGACAGCCCTCAAGAAGCAGATCCTCGAGCTCGCCATGGAGCGTCTCGCCGCGGGCGAGCGCGGCTACGAGGCGCTGCTCGACGTCGCCCGCGACGCCGACCCGGAGGCGCTCGCCGACGGGCTTCGCGCCCTCGCGCAGAGGCTCCGCAAGGGCACGAACAAGGAGGAGCGCGCGCGCTCCGTCTACCAGCTCCTCTGCAAGAGCGACCGCGCCACGGACGAGGACCGCTACGCCTACGCCTCGCTCGAGCTGTCGCGCTCGAACCTCGACACGCGCCCGGCCTCCCGCGCGGGCGACGAGTCGCTCCGCCTCCTCGGCCTCCTCGTGCGCAACAACTTCGACGTCGCCAAGGCGCTCCGCAAGGACCGCGGCGTCGACCTCGATCACCTCTACTACGTCGGCTTCCACTTCACGGAGCTCGATCACCCCGTCGGCGAGGAGCTCCTCGAGGAGGTGGTGAAGAAGGGCGGCCGCGCGAAGGTCGCGAAGATGGCGAAGAACAAGCTCGCGCTCGGCGAAGCGAGCGCGTGAGCCATGAGAGGCTCGCTCTTGTGGCCCGTGCTGGCGGCGACCCTCGCGGGCGCCTTCGCGTTCTCTGCGTGCACCTCGTCTGACGGCGCGGGCCCCGCGCAGCCCGACGCCGCGACGCCCGAGGAGGACGCGGGCGGCGAGAACCCCGGTCCCCCCTGCCCTGCCAGCGGGATCGCCAAGGGGCCCTGGGCCATCGGGATGACGCGCACCGGCGTCGTCGTGCGCTGGGAGGCCTGCCGCGCCGGAGCGACACCCGGGCTCGTGGTTCGACCCGAGGCGGGCGGGGCGGAGGTCGCGATCGCGACCGCAGAGCGCGCCTTCGAGCTGAAGGAGCGGCACACGGCCGTTCTCGGACCGCAGCGATCGCCGGACGACGTGCCAGGCACCGTTTACATGCATGATGCAGCGATCGCCGGGCTCACCGCCGGCACCTGCTACCGGTACGAGCTCGCCGCCGATCGGGGCGTCGGCGGACGCTTCTGCACGTCGCAGCCCGACGGCGCCAAGGTCCATTTTCTCGCGATCGGCGACACGAACCCGCTGCTCGGCGACGCCACCACGAAGCTGCTCGCCAGGGTCGTGCCGATGGGCGCCGACTTCATCGTCCACGGCGGCGACATCCAGTACTACGACTCGCATCTCGAGACGTGGGCGGGGTGGTTCCCGTCGATGCAGCCGCTCCTCGGGCTCGGCGCCATCCAGCCCGCGCTCGGCAATCACGAGCACGAGACCCCCGACGAGCTCGACGACTACAGCCTGCGGTACTTCGGGCACCCCAACTTCGGCGGCGAGTCGATGTGGTACCGCTACGAGTCGGGCGGCGTCTGGTTCCACGTCCTCGATACCGAGCAGCCCATCGAGCCCGCGACGCCGCAGGGCGCATGGCTGACGGCGGGGCTCGCGGAGGTCGCTGCGAAACCAGGGTTCCGCGCGTCGATCCTCGTCATGCACCGGCCGCTCGCCACCTGCGGCGACAATGCGCAGAACGACGGCGCCCGGAAGGCCTACGCCTCGACGTTCGCCCAGTACAAGGTGCCCTTCATCATCCAGGCCCACATCCATGGGTACGAGCGCTTCGAGATCGACGGCATCACCTACGTGACGACGGGCGGCGGCGGCGGGCTGATCGGCAACATCGACGAGAACATCTCGCGGGCCGAGTGCGGCATGCGCAAGGTCTCGGGCGGGTTCTTCCACGCGATGGACGTCGTCATCGAGGGCAAGACCCTGAGCGCCAAGGTCATCGACCAGGAGGGCGCCATGCGCGACTCCTTCAACGTCGCTCTCCCCTGACACGCGCGAAGGCCGCGTGTGAGGGCCCCGCGCCTCGCGGAGAATGCCCTCGGCCGGCTTGACGGAGCCGAGAGCCTGCGCAAGGGTTGCGCCGACATGCTCGACCGCGTCCGCAGCTCCCTCCACCGCGCGATCACGACCCCCTTTGGCGACGGCTTCTTGCCCGTCCGCGTTCCGAAGGACCTCGCCCGGCGCGTGAACATGGTCCTCGGCCAGCCCATCTGCTCGGCGGACGAGCTGGAGCGCCGTCGCACCGGCGAGAAGCGGCTCACGAAGCTGCGTGCCGACGCGCTCCGTGGCGTCAAGGCCGAGGCCGGTGCGCGCGAGCCTGCGCCGGTCATCATCTACTTCGAGAAGGACCGCAACGCGCGCCTCTTGGGCCGCATGAAGGACGCGCTCGAGGCGAAATCGATCGCGTTCACCGCGCTCGAGGTCGACACGGCGACCAAGGCGTTCGTGATGCGCGAGGCGAAGTGCAAGGAGGACGAGCTCCCGATCGTCTTCGTCGCGGCGACGCCGATCGGCGGCTACAACGAGCTCATCGAGTGGGACGTGTCCGGCAAGCTCGCCGAGGCCGTCTTTGGGGCTCCGCCCCTCGCTTCGCGAGCCTCCCCGTGATGCCACCTGCCCGGTGTGATTCGCCTTCGCCTTCGCCTTCGGCGAACGGCGCTTCGCGCCGCAGACACGCCTGGGTCGTTGCAGATGCTCCGCATCGGCGTCTCACGAGAAGCGGCGTGCGCTGCGCACGCCGGTCGGTGCGTAGCGCCGATTCTTCCTGGGGGAGGCTCTCTGCGCAGCAGCGAGGGGGACCGGAGGTCCCCGACAAGCCGAAGATTCGCCTTCGGCGAACGGCGCTTCGCGCCGCAGACACGCCTGGGCCCTTGCAATGCCTCCTCGCGTGAGCTCGCTTCCCCTCGCCTCGTACAAGCTTCGCTTCCACGAGGGTCACGTGCGCGCCGTGCCCGCGCGTGACGAGGCGGGCTGCCCGTTCGCGGGCCCGGGCGTCGACCTGCGCGGCGCCGACGCGATCGCGATCCTGTCGCTGGCGGGCCCGTTCCGCGCATGGCTCGAGGCACGTGAGCCGGGCATCACGCTCCGCTCGCTGTCGGTCGACCTCGCCTCGCGCCGCGTCCTCATCACGCTCGAGCCGATGACGTCGGGGGACGGGGGCACGCAGGAGCGGCCGCGTGTGGTGCGCATCGATCCGCCGCACTCCGAGGAGCTCGTGGCGAGCGCCGCTGCGCTCGAGGCCGCGCTCGGCGAGGCGTGCCTCGCGAAGCTCCGCGCGCGCTAGCTAGTTCTCATCCGGGAATGCTGATTTTGGCGAAAAGTCGGCCGAAACGAGGGCCATCCCGCGCGCGATGAAGACGCGCGAAGCTCGCGGCTCACTCACACCATGCAGAATGC
>Ga0105047_10000092_pt1 | contig 117596 bp, 96 predicted proteins | sample MAT04_FD_78384 | JGI IMG/M metagenome (GOLD analysis project Ga0105047, IMG submission 78384) | Freshwater microbial communities from Lake Fryxell liftoff mats and glacier meltwater in Antarctica - MAT-04 (megahit assembly) | ecosystem: Environmental > Aquatic > Freshwater > Ice > Liftoff... | reverse complement strand
GCCGCCTTACAGCCGTCGCAAATCCCGGGTAAACGGAAATTCCTTGCTGCCCGCCACGTTGATGGTGGCCGGGGGAATGTTCATCAGCCCCGGGGTGTGGCCCATGGCGGTGAAGCGGGTCAGGCGCCGGCTCTCGGCTTCATATGAGTTGACCGGGAAGCTGTCGTAGCTCAGGCCACCCGGGTGGGTGACGTGGTACTGGCAGCCGCCCAGCGAGCGCTTCATCCAGGTGTCCACAATGTCAAAGGTAATGGGTGCATGCACGCCAATGGTGGGGTGCAGGCTGCTCGGCGGGTTCCAGGCTTTGTAGCGCACACCGGCCACAAACTCACCCACGGTGCCGGTGCTTTGCAGAGGCAGGGCTTTGCCGTTGCAGGTGACGACATAACGGCTCTCATTGAGGCCCTTCACATGCACCTCCATGCGTTCCAGCGATGAATCGACGTAGCGGGCGGTGCCGCCGGGTGCGCCTTCTTCGCCCATCACATGCCAGGGTTCCAGCGCATTGCGCAGGGTCAGTTCAATGCCGGCGGACTGGACCGATCCCACCATCGGGAAGCGGAACTCCACGTGCGGCGCAAACCAGCTCGGATCAAAGGCGTAGCCTGCGGCCTGCATATCGGCCACCACATCATCAAAGTCCATCTTGATGAAGGTGGGCAGCATGAAGCGGTCGTGCAGCTCGGTGCCCCAGCGGGTGGCGGGCGCCTTGTACGGCACTTTCCAGAAGCGGGCCACCAGTGCGCGCAACAGCAGCTGTTGCACGATGCTCATGCGCGGGTGCGGCGGCATCTCGAACGCACGCAGCTCCAGCAAGCCCAGGCGGCCGGTGGCGGAGTCGGGCGAGTACATTTTGTCGATGGAGAACTCGCTGCGGTGCGTGTTGCCGGTGGCGTCAATCAGAATGTTGCGCAGCGTGCGGTCCACCAGCCACGGCGGCATGGACACGCCGTAGAGTTCGTGGTTGGCGTAAATCTGCTCGATGGCAATTTCCAGTTCATAGAGCTGGTCGTTGCGTGCTTCGTCGACACGCGGGGCCTGGCTGGTGGGCCCCACAAACATGCCGCTGAACAAATAGCTCAAGGACGGGTGGTTGTGCCAGTACAGCAGCAGGCTGGCCAGCAGCTCGGGTTTGCGCAAGAACGGGCTGTCAGACGGCGTGGCGCCGCCCATTACAAAGTGGTTACCGCCACCGGTGCCGGTGTGGCGGCCGTCAGTCATGAATTTTTCGGCTGACAGGCGCGATTCAAACGCGGCGTCGTACAAAAATTCGGTGTTTTTGACCAAGTCGACCCAAGTAGATACGGGGTGGATGTTGACTTCAATAACGCCGGGGTCCGGGGTGACTTGCAGTAATTTCAGGCGCGGGTCACGGGGAGGCGGGTAGCCCTCCAGCACCAGTTTCAGCCCGGTTTCCCTGGCGGTGGCTTCAATGGCCGCCAGCAGGTCCAGGTAGTCTTCCAGCTTTTCCAGCGGCGGCATGAAGATGTAGAGGACGCCGGATTTTTCGCCCACGGCCTCGGCCTTGGGTCCACTGGCACGGCGCGGGTCGCGCACTTCCACGCACAGGGCGGTGCGGGTCACCCAATGGGCAGATTCCTGCTTGTCGGGCACGCGCACAAAATCCATGGGCTCGATTTGGGCGGGGTAGGTTGGATTCACCGTCACCTTCACCTTCACCGTTGCAGCGCTGAGCACTGGAACAGGACCCGGTCCGGCCACCAGCACGTTCGCGCTGTATTTGCCGTTCTTGCTTTTGAGCGCGCTCTGAAACTTGCGCGCCGCTTCCCGTGCGCGTCCGCTGCCGCTCAGGTAGGGAACGCCACCGCGGCTGTGAGCCGGGGCCGGGCTTGCTGGCAGGCCGGTTGCAGGAAAATCGGTGTACCGCGCCGCCATGGCACTGTGCGCAGGCAAGTCTTGCCGGGGCGTGCTGGGGTCCGTCTCGATCAGGTACGGGAAATCAGCCTGGCTGACCCAGGGCAGCGAGTCCAGCGGCAGGCGCAGGCCCATGGGCGAGTCGCCGGGCATGAGGTACATGCGCTCATCGCGCAAAAACCAGGGGCCAGTGGTCCATTTGGGTCCCGATACGCCAGGCTTTTCAACGGCCTTCACGGGCAGCACATAACCCACGGCGGTGTCGAGCTTCTGCTCAAACACCCGGCGCAGGCGTGCGCGTTCCATTTCGTCGTCCAGTTTGGAGTTGAACGGGTCCACGTTGACCGGCAGGCGGCGTTCACGCCACAGGTAGTACCAAGCGTCCTCGAAAGCCGCTTGTACAAACTGGTCGGTCATGCCCAGGCGTTTGGCCAGGGTTTTGGTGAAGCGCTGGGCGTCTTCACTGGTGTAGTGGGTGGGGTCGCGCTCATCGGTGAACAACGAGGGGTCGGACCACACGGGCTGCTTGTCGGTGCGCCAGTAGATGTTCAGCGCCCAGCGCGGAAGCTGTTCGCCGGGGTACCACTTGCCCTGGCCAAAGTGCAAAAAGCCGCCGGTGCCGTATTCGGCGCGCAGCTTGTGCACCAGCGCCGTGGCAAAGCCGCGTTTGGTAGGGCCCAGCGCGTCGGTGTTCCATTCGGCTGCGTCGCGGTCGTTGACGGCGACAAACGTGGGTTCGCCGCCCATGGTCAGGCGCACATCGCCGGCTACCAGTTCCTGGTCGACCGCGTTGCCCAATGCCATGACGTCAAGCCATTGCGCTTCGGTATAGGGCTTGGTGACGCGGGGGGACTCAAAAATGCGGGTGACTTCCATGTGGTGGCTGAATTCCACCTCGCACTCGTCCATGCTGCCTTCAATCGGGGCTGCGCCCGAGGGCTGCGGCGTGCAGGCCAGCGGGATGTGGCCCTCACCGGCCAGCAGGCCCGAGGTGGCGTCCAGTCCAATCCAGCCCGCGCCCGGCAAATACACCTCGCACCAGGCGTGCAGGTCGGTGAAGTCGACTTCGGTGCCGCTGGGGCCGTCCAGTGCCTTGACGTCGGGCTTGAGCTGGATCAGGTAGCCCGACACAAAGCGCGCCGCCAGACCACAGTGGCGCAGCAGTTGCACCAGAAGCCAGCCCGAGTCGCGGCAGGAGCCCGAGCCCTTGGTCAGCGTTTCTTCGGGCGTCTGCACGCCGGGCTCCATGCGGATCAGGTACTTGATGTCGTTGTGGAGCATCTGGTTGATGTCCACCAGAAAGTCGATGGTGCGGCGTTTGGTGTAGTTGATCCTGGCCAGATAGGCTTCGACCAGCGGCGTGCGCGCATCGGCCAGCAGGTAGGGCAACAGCTCTTCCTGCAGCAGGGGTGCGTATTGAAAAGGAAACTCTTCAGCCGCGGGCTCCAGAAAGAAGTCGAATGGGTTGTAGACCGCCATCTCCACCACCAAATCCACAGTCACCTTGAACTCTTGGGTCTTGTTGGGAAAAACGAGGCGGCCCTGGTAATTTGCAAACGGGTCTTGCTGCCAGTTGATGAAGTGTCCGGCGGCGGGCTCGACCTTGAGCGAGTAGGAAATGATGTGGCTGCGGCAATGCGGCGCGGGGCGCAGCCGTACCACCTGGGGGCCGAGGTTGACCAGCCGGTCATAGGTGTAGTGGGTAACGTGGTTCAGCGCAGCGTGGATGGACATGAATTGTCTCGGTTGGGCTCAATAAAGTTCAAGAACTGGCGGGTGCCACAGGGTTTGAATCGTAACAAGCAATTCTCGCGCCATGGGTTTTTGCTGAGTGAATGGGGCGTGTTGACGGGTTAGCATGGGTACAGTGCACGCTGCTTCTTACCTTCCCTCAGGATTGGCCCGGATGATGTTCCCGGCCTTGCTGGGTTGTGTGGCGGGTACCGCTTTGCAGTTGCAGCAAGCGCAGCTGTCCCCCTGGCTGGTTTATGCGTCATTTGTGCTTCTAGCCGCCGTAGCCTATGCGCTAACAGCTATCAAAAACAGAGCAAACGCCGGCCGCCTTGGACTTGCGTTCGTGGCGTTTGCGCTGCTGGGTTTCGGGGTGACGGGCCTGCGCGCGTCGGTTTACGAGAGCGAGGCGCTGGCCCCGGCGCTGGAAGGCCGCGACCTGCTGGTGAGCGGCGTGGTGGCGACCCTGCCGCAGCGCAATGAAGCGGGTTTGCGGTTCCGGCTGGAGGTGGAGTCGGCTCAGCTGGATGGGCAAACCCAGCGCGTGCCGTCACTGATGGATGTGGGCTGGTATGGCGGTGCCTTTGCAACCGGCGAAGCTCTGCTGGGGCTGAACCGGCTGCCGGACGACCTTCAGGCGGGTGAGCGCTGGCAAATGACGCTGCGCTTCAAGGCGCCGCACGGCAGCCGCAACCCCCATGGATTTGATTACGAGTTCTGGTTGTGGGAGCAGGGTGTGCAGGCCACGGGCTACGTGCGGGCAACCGCCAAAGACCCGGTGCCGGTGCGGCTGGGGCAAACCTGGCGCCATCCGGTTGCGCTGGCGCGCCAGACGGTGCGGGACCAGATTTTTGCGCGCGTGGCACAGCGCCTATTGGCTGGAATGATTGCCGCGCTGGTGGTGGGCGACCAGAACGCCATCGACCGAATTGACTGGGATGTGTTCCGCGCCACCGGTGTCGCGCATTTGGTCTCCATCTCTGGTCTCCACATCACAATGTTCGCCTGGGGTGCGTCCTTGGCCGTTGGCTGGTTGTGGAGGCGCTCCGGGCGTTTGTGCCTGGCGCTGCCGGCACCCAGCGCAGCCTTGCTGGGTGGCGTGTTACTGGCCACGGCCTATTCCGTTTTTTCGGGTTGGGGTGTGCCCGCACAGCGCACCTGCCTGATGCTGGCCACGGTTGCCGTGCTGCGGCTGTCCGGCGCACGCTGGCCCTGGCCTCACGTCTGGATGCTGGCTTGCGCCGTGGTGGTGGCGAGCGACCCGTGGGCCCTGCTGCAGCCGGGTTTCTGGCTGAGCTTTGTTGCCGTTGGCGTGCTGTTTGCTACGGATTCAGGAGCAGCTAGCGCAGCATCCACGGGGGCTAAAGGCATAAATGGCTTAAAAAAACATCTTCTATCCAACCTGCGCGAGCAATGGGTCATCACGGTGGCGCTGACGCCCTTGACCCTGTTGTTGTTCGGCCAGGTGTCGGTCGTGGGGCTGGTGGCCAACGCCTTGGCCATACCGTGGATCACGCTGGTAGTTACGCCCCTGGCCATGCTGGGCGTGCTGGCACCGGTGCTGTGGGATGTGGCGGCGGGGGCTATCGGCTGGCTGATGCTGGTTTTACAGTGGCTCGCAAGCTGGCCCTGGGCTGCCATCTCCGTTGCCATGCCACCGCTGTGGGCCGGCGTGGCGGGCGTGCTGGGCGGCGTGTTGCTGGTAGCGCCTCTGCCCTGGACCCTGCGGGTGCTGGGGCTGCCATTGCTGCTGCCGGTTGTGCTGTGGCACGCACCGCTGCCACCACCCGGACAGTTTGAGTTGCTGGCGGCTGATATCGGACAGGGCAACGCCGTGCTGGTGCGCACCGCCCACCATGCGCTTTTGTACGACGCCGGGCCCCGTTTCAGTCTGGAGAGTGATGCCGGCCACCGCGTGCTGGTACCGCTTTTGCAGGCGCTGCACACCCGTCTGGACACGGTGGTGCTCAGCCACCGGGATCTGGACCATGTAGGCGGCGCGCCCGCCGTGCTGACCATGCAGCCGCAGGCCTTGTTGCTCAGTTCCATTGAAGCCGACAACGCCTTGCAGACCCTGCGTCCAGCCCAGCGCTGTTTGGCGGGCCAGCACTGGGAGTGGGATGGCGTGGCCTTCGAGGTGCTGCATCCACAAGCCGCCGACTATGACGCGGGGGCCAAATCCAACGCCCTGTCGTGCGTGCTGCGTATTGCGGCCGGCGATCAGGTGGCCTTGCTGGTGGGCGATATTGAGCAGGCGCAAGAGGCGCTGCTGGTGGCGTCGGGTGCGCCCTTGAAAGCCAGCGTATTGCTGGTGCCGCACCACGGCAGCAAGACGTCCAGCAGTGCCGCTTTTCTGGATGCCGTAGCGCCGCAAGTGGCCGTGGTGCAGTCGGGCTACCGCAATCGTTTCGGACACCCGGCGCCACCCGTGTTGGCGCGCTACCGTGAGCGCCACATTACGGTAGTGGATTCGCCTCATTGTGGTGCGTTTAGCTGGCAGTCGTGGCAGCCGGATAAGCCCCAAAACAGTGCATGCGCCCGGATTCAGGCGCAACGCTACTGGCACCATCGTGTGCCATAGTGGTGCTGTGCCGTTGCCTTATTGGTGCCGTGGCCCTTTGCGTGGTGTGGCGCGAACCTTGCTAAGTCAATAACAACCTGGGTCCGAGCTGTGCAGCAGCCAGTCCCGCAGAGTTTCAAAAGGGTGATGTATGCGGAAATTTGACGAGATGTACACCAGCCTGCCGTACGCGTTTTTTACGCAGGGCAAGCAGGTTCGGGATCACTACAAGATTTACGACGAATGGCTGGCGCGCCAGCCCGGCGACATGATGGCCAAGCGGCGCGAAGAAGCCGAGATGATTTTCCGCCGCGTCGGCATCACCTTTGCCGTGTATGGCGAGAAAGACGAAGACGGTGCAGGCACCGAACGCCTGATTCCGTTTGACCTGATTCCCCGCATCATCCCGGCGCACGAGTGGGCCAGCATGGAAAAAGGTCTGGTGCAGCGGGTCACGGCGTTGAATCGTTTCATCCATGACGTCTACCATGATCAGGAAATTCTCAAGGCCGGCATCGTTCCCCGGGAGCAGATAGAAAACAACGCCCAGTTCCGCCCCGAGATGATGGGCGTGAATGTGCCCAACAATATCTATTCGCAAATCTCGGGCATCGACATCGTGCGCGCACCCAATGACAAGGGGGAGGGCGAGTACTACGTGCTGGAAGACAACCTGCGCGTGCCCAGCGGCGTGAGCTACATGCTGGAAGACCGCAAGATGATGATGCGGCTTTTCCCCGGGTTGTTCAACGCGCACCGCGTGGCGCCCATCGCCCACTACCCCGACTTGTTGCTGGAGACCTTGCGCGCCAGCAGCCCGGCCACCACCGCCGAGCCCACGGTCGTGGTACTCACCCCCGGCATGTACAACAGTGCCTACTTTGAGCACGCCTTTTTGGCGCAGCAAATGGGTGTGGAACTGGTGGAGGGGCAAGACCTTTTCGTCAAAGACAACTTTGTCTACATGCGCACCACGCGCGGCCCCAAGCGTGTGGATGTGATTTACCGCCGGGTGGATGACGATTTTCTGGACCCTACGGCGTTTCGCCCCACATCTACCCTGGGCTGCGCCGGGTTGCTCAATGCCTACCGTGCAGGCCATGTGACCATCTGCAATGGCGTGGGAACCGGGGTGGCAGACGACAAGTCCATCTACCCCTATGTGCCCAAGATGATTGAGTTCTACCTGGGCGAAAAACCCATCCTCAAGAACGTGCCCACCTACATGTGCCGCAACACGGATGACCTGGCCTACACGCTGGCCAACCTGAAAGACCTGGTGGTGAAAGAGGTGCACGGCGCGGGGGGCTACGGCATGCTGGTGGGCCCGGCCTCCACCACCGCCGAGATTGAAGACTTCCGCAAAGCCATTCTGGCCAACCCGGCCGGTTATATCGCCCAGCCAACTCTCAGCCTTTCCAGCTGCCCCACGTTTGTGGAAAGCGGCATCGCACCGCGCCACATCGATCTGCGCCCCTATGTGCTCAGCGGCAAGACCGTGCAAATGGTGCCCGGCGGCTTGACCCGTGTGGCGCTGAAAGACGGCTCGCTGGTGGTGAATTCCTCACAAGGTGGCGGCACCAAAGACACCTGGATTTTGGAAAAATAAGGAGACTATTCATGCTGTCACGCACTGCCGATCACCTCTTCTGGATGTCCCGGTACACCGAGCGCGCGGAAAACACGGCTCGCATGCTGGATGTCAATTACCAGACCGCTTTACTGCCCCAGTCCGAGGCTGTGGCGCAAGCCGGCTGGCAAGGTTTGCTGAGCATCAGCGAACTACTGCCCACGTACACCGAGCGTTTTGGCGCCATTGAAGCCCGCGACGTGATGGACTTCATGGTCAAGGACGAGAGTAATCCATCGTCCATCCTGTCGTGTCTGGGCGCGGCCCGTGAGAACGCCCGTGCGGTGCGCGGCACGCTGACGACCGAGGTGTGGGAAACGCAGAACCAGACCTGGCTGGAAGTCAAACGCATGGTCAAGTCCGGCGAGTTCGAGCAGGACCCTGCGCAATTTTTTGAATGGGTCAAGTTTCGCTCGCATCTCTCCCGGGGTGTCACCGTGGGCACCATGCTGATGGATGAGGCACTGCACTTCATGCGCCTGGGCACTTTCCTGGAGCGGGCCGACAACACGGCGCGCCTGGTCGATGTAAAGTTTCACGCGGTTCAAAGCGACTTTTACGGCACGGCCAACGGCAAAGACCAGGAGTACGATTTCTACCACTGGAGCGCCATTTTGCGCAGCGTCTCGGGTTTTGAGGTGTATCGCAAGGTGTACCGCGATGTCATCAAACCCGAGCGCGTGGCCGATCTGCTCATTTTGCGGCCCGACATGCCGCGCTCCCTGCACGCCAGCCTGAACGAGGTGGTCAACAACCTGGGGCTGGTGGCGAGTGATCCGCTCAGTGAAACACTGCGCCGCGCAGGCAAGCTGCGCGCCGAACTGAAGTACGGTCGCATTGACGAAATTCTGGCGACGGGCCTGCACGCCTACCTGACGCAGTTTCTTGACCGCGTGAACGATCTGGGTGCCCATATCAGCCGTGAATTTCTGGTAGCCACGACCGCATGATTATTGACTATCCGGGTTGGCAGGTTTCAGCATGACGAATGCGCCACCAGGCCTGGTGGGTCGGTTCTTGGGCTGGTTGGGTACGCTCAGTGTCAGCCGCAAGCTCACGCTGATCTATTTGCTGGATCTGACGGCCGTGATTTACATCTCGGGCATCCTGATCCACGAAAAATACCTGGCGATTGACTTTGCCCGCAAGGAAATTGTGGGTGCCAATTACACCGACGCCGTGCGCCAGGTGCTGATGGTTAATGCGCTACCGGCCGCCGCCTATCCGGGTGACAGTGGGCAGTCCCTGCAACGGCTGGAGCAGGCCCGCGCTGCATGGGATGCGGACTTGGGAACCGTGGCAGTCAGTCCGCAAATCATCGAGACGGTACAGGTGATACAGGGTGGTTCATCACGCCTTGCGGGCACAGCCGATCTGTCACCCCTTTTCGCGCAGGGACGCGCGCTGGTGACAGCCGTTGGCAACCAGTCCAACCTGATTCTCGATCCCGATCTGGACAGCTACTACGTGATGTCCCTCACTGTGCTGCGCTATCCGGAATTGCTGCAGGTGATGCACGAAACGGTAGAGTTTCTCAAGACCTACCGTTCAGAAGCCTTTCCAGGCCAGGACCAGCGGACCCGTTTGCTGATTCTGGCGGGGCGCATTGAAGCGGTGGCGGAGGGCGTGCGTGCGGACGCGGCCCAGGCCACGCTGGCCGGTTCACCGCAACTCCAGGCCGCTCTGCGGCCGATTCAACTGCAGCTGGAGGAGCAGCTGGGCGGGTTCATACGCGTTATCCGCCAGATGGTCGACCAGCCTGCTACAGCAGACGAGTCGCGCAGGCTGGATGCGACGTACACCGGTGTGTTGCAGGCTCTGGGCACAAGCTGGACCACGGGACTTGCGCAGCTGAACCAACTGCTCCAGGCGCGGGTGGACGGTCAGTTTTCGCGCATGTGGCTGCATTTGGGAACCGCGTTGCTGCTGCTGGGCTGCATTTTGAGCCTGGTCTATGTGGTGGCACAGCAAATAGCGCGTCCGCTCAAGAGTCTGGCGCTGGTGGCAGGTGCTGTCCGGCTGACGGGCGAGTACACCCGGCGCGCGCAATGGCATAGCAAGGACGAAATCGGGCAGTTGGTAACCGCCTTCAACGACATGCTGGCGCAGCTGGACCAGGACCGGCTGACCCAGCAGGAGATGGCCGCCAGTGCCCGTGCAGCGGTGGCGCAACAGGAGCTGCTGGAGTCCATGCCGATTGCCATGGTGGTGACGTCGGTACCCGACCACGATGTGCTGCACGCCAACGCGCCGGCCATGCCCTGGCTGGGGGGGCAACGCAGCGACCCCTGGCGCAACGGTCTGGAGCCGGGTGTGCGCAACCGCTTCTTTCAGCGGCTGGCAGACAAGGACTCGGTGGACGAATTCGAGGTGCGCTGGCTGGGTGGGGAGGAGCCGTCCTGGGCCGTGCTGTCGGCCCGGCGGTTGACCTACCAGGGGCGCGATGCGGTGCTGACTTCCTTCACGCCCATCAATGTGCTGAAGCTGATGGAGCAGCGCCTGGAACTGTGGTCCAAGGTGTTTGAGGCATCGTCCGAGAGCATCGTCATCATGGACGAGACGCAGCGGATTCTGAGCGTCAACCGCGCGTTTTGCCGCAGCACGTCGTATGACTATTACGAAGTGGTCGGTGAGCAGTTGACGCTGCTGCTGGACAGCCCGGACGCCCGCGCGCTGACCACCCGTATCGGCGCGGCCATTCAGGAGCGGGACGCCTGGCAGGGCGAGGTGATGGTGCGCCGGCGCTCGGGGGACACCTATCCGGCCTGGCTCATGATTTCGGCCGTACGGGAATCGGCCCGCCAGGGCGCAATCTCGCACTACATCGGTATCTCGGTAGACATCACGGACCGCAAGCGAACCGAGGCCCGCGTGCAGTACCTGGCGGAGCACGACGTACTCACCGGCCTGCCCAACCGCGCCTTGTGTGTTGAGCGTCTGCGCGGCGCACTGGTGGCAGCCGAACTCAGCGGGGAGCGGGTGGCGGTGCTGTTTATCGACCTGGATCGCTTCAAGATCATCAACGACACGCTGGGGCACCACATTGGCGACGGTCTTTTGCGATCGGTGGCGACACGGCTCAGCCAGGCGGTGCGCGCCGGCGATACGGTCAGCCGGCTCGGTGGGGACGAGTTCGTCATCCTCTTGCGGGGTGTCAAGGACGGCGACGATGTGCGTGAACAGGTGGACAACCGGCTGATACCGCTCATTCGCCAGGGTCATCATGTGGAGGGCCATGAGTTGTCTGTGTCCTGCAGCGTGGGTGTCGCCCTTTGTCCGGACGACGGTACAGATCTGGGTGAACTCATGCGCCGTGCGGACGCCGCCATGTACGAAGCCAAATCAGCCGGGCGGGACAGGGCCCGTTTTTACGTGCCCGCAATCGACGATGTGGTGCGTCAGCGCCAGACGATGGAGCGGTGTCTGCGCGGGGCGCTGGAGCGGGGCGAGTTCAGGTTGTTGTACCAGCCCCGCGTGAGTGCGCAGACCCGCGAGTTTCTGGGCGTCGAAGCCTTGCTGCGCTGGCACAGCGAGGAACTCGGGTTGGTCGGCCCTGACCAGTTCATTCCGATTGCAGAGGAAACCGGGTTGATTCGCGGTATTGGTGCCTGGGTCATTGATGAGGCCTGCGCGCAGTGGGCGCGGTGGAGCACGGGTGCCATAGGTCCCGTGGACCTGTCGATCAATCTGTCGGTGACCCAGCTGGCGGACCCGGCGCTGGGTACCCGCCTTCAACACAGTCTGCTGTCCAGCGGGGCTGACCCCGCCCGTATCGAGCTGGAAATTACGGAGTCCCAGCTGATGGGCAACGCGGATGCGGCGCAACAGCAACTGGCCAGCCTCAAGGCACTGGGGGTGAAGTTGTCCATTGATGATTTTGGAACCGGTTATTCGAGCCTGGCCTACCTCAAACGCTTTTCCATTGACAAGCTCAAAATTGACAAGTCGTTTGTGCACGACATGCTGGAGGATCCGACGGATTTCGCCATTACCCGCGCCATAGTTGCGCTGGGACACACCCTGGGTTTACAGGTGGTTGCCGAAGGCGTGGAGCGGGAAGAGGAGGCGCAGGAACTGAAAAATATGGGTTGCGACGAACTGCAGGGCTATCTGTTTGCCCGCCCCCTTACCGCGGATGCACTGGCATTGTGGTTGCAGGAGCCAACATTGCACCCCCGGCGGCGTGCCGCGGACCTGGTTGCGTAACTATCCCCGGCGCAGCCGTTTCGTCGGGGTATCATTTGGTGATCAAATGAACACAGCCCCCACCAATGCTTGACGGCGACGCCCATATCGATCGTATTCTTGGCTCCGCCAGCTGCTTGTTGCGCGGTCTGGCGAGCAATGAGATCGTCGGCCTGTATGTTATTCAGGGCGACAGATACCTTTATGTCAATCCGCGGTTCGCCGAGATTTTCGGTTATGCGCAGGCCGATTTGTGCGCAGCGGTCGGACCCAGGGACCTGGTCGCACCCGAAGACTGGTCTCGCGTCTCGGCGGGTATCGCCGACCGGTTAAGCGGTACAACACGAACCGGCCACTACGAGTTTCTGGGCCTGAAAAAGGACCGATCCCGCTTCGAGGTTGAGATTTTCGGCATGACCACGGCGATTGACGACCAGCCAGCCATTGTGGGCACGCTGGTGGATATCACCGCCCGCCGAACCGCTGAGCGCAAGTTGCTCGACCAATTGCGCTTTGTCGAACAGCTGATTGACACCATTCCCGGCCCGATCTCCTACAAGGATGAACACGGCCGGTATCTGGGCTGCAATGCAGCGTTCGAGGAAATGGTCGGAAAGCCGAGGGAGCGCTTGCTGGGGCGCACGGTGCACAGCACGACCTACCGTGCTGTCGCAGACAAAATGCAGGCAGCGGACCAGCGGTTGATTGACAACCCGGGCATTGAAGTTTCCGAGATGCTGCTCCCGCAGAGGTTCGGAACCCCGCGGGACATGGCGCTCTACAAGGCCACGTTCAACAAGGCGGATGGTTCGGTGGGTGGCCTGGTTACCGTCATGCTGGATATTTCCGAGCGCAAGCGCATGGAGCAACGCATTTGGAATGAGGCCAACTACGACTCCCTCACCGGCTTGCCCAACCGGCGAATGTTCCGAAATCGCCTGGCCGAAGAGATCAAACGCAGCCATCGGACGGGCGAAAGCTGCGCACTGCTTCTGGTGGATCTGGATCGATTCAAGGAAGTCAACGACACCCTGGGGCATGAGGCGGGCGACCGCTTGCTGGTGGAGGCCGCCAAACGCATTAGCGCCAGTGTGCGCGAGTCGGACAGTGTGTCCCGCCTGGGTGGCGATGAGTTCATGGTGATCTTGCCGCAAATTACCGAGCCTGCGGGGCTTGGACAGGTGGCGCTGAACGTCATTGATTCTCTGATGCAGCCCTTTCAGGTGAATGGGCACATGGCCTACGTGTCGGCCAGTGTGGGAATCGCGGTGTTTCCCGATGATGCGCAGGAACTGGACACTCTGGTGTCGTATGCCGACCAGGCGATGTATGCAGCCAAGACGCAGGGACGCTCCTGCTTCAGTTATTTCACGCCCTCCCTGCATGAGCGATCACGGTATCGCCTGGAGCTGGCGACCGAATTGCGGGGCGCGCTGGCTGCCCATCAACTCGAAGTCTACTTTCAGCCCATTGTTGACCTGACCAGCGGCCAGGTGGTGAAGGCGGAAGCACTGCTGCGCTGGAAGCACCCCGTACTTGGCATGGTTCCACCGGACCACTTTATTCCCATTGCAGAAGAAGTGGGGCTCATCCAGCAGATCGGTGACTGGGTTTTTCGCGAGGCCGCACAAGCGGCCAAACGGTGGCAGGGCATGGGCGGTGCACCTATTCAGGTGGCCATAAACAAGTCGCCGCGGCAGTTTGCGACCGGACGTACGCATGAGCAGTGGATTGACTACTTGCGCCAGATCGATTTGCATCCCGGTCTTGTGAGTATTGAAATCACGGAGGGCTTGCTGATGGACAACCGCCAGGAAGTAGCCAACAAACTGTTTCAATTCCGCGAGGTGGGGATTCAGATCAGCCTTGACGACTTTGGTACGGGCTACTCCTCCATGTCCTACCTCAAGAAGTTTGACATCGACTACCTCAAGATTGACCAATCGTTTATACGCGACATGACCACCGATGCCAGCGACCGGGCGATTGCGGAGGCCATCATTGTCATGGCCCACAAGCTGGGGCTCAAAGTGATTGCCGAAGGTGTCGAAACCGTGGAGCAGCGTGACCTGCTTTCAGCAGCACACTGCGACTTTGCCCAGGGATACCTGTATGCCAGGCCCATGCCGCTCGCTGAGTTTGAAGATTTTTTACGCCGTTCCAATGGCGACCATTGACAGTACCCCAACCGGAATCGGCATGCACACCAAGGCACCTTCAAGGCTTTCCATCAACGACACCGACCGCGAGCTGGATCAGGCGCTGGCGTCGGGTTCGCTGCGTGATATCAATATCCCCTCGTGTCCTGAATTGCTGGTGGCGCTGCGCTCTGAAATGGGAAAAGAAGATCCCGATCCCCAGGTTATTGCGGATATTGCCGGACGGGATGTGGCCATGGCGGCGTCTCTGATCCGGACCGCCAACAGCCCTTTTTACGCCCGTTCCCGGCCCGTTACGTCGGTGTCCGAGGCGCTGGGCTTGTTGGGTGTGCGCATGACCGAGAAATTGCTGACGGCCTTTTTGCTGCGTACCGCCATTCGCATCAATTCGCCAGTGCTGGAACATTTCTGGGAAACGTCAACCCGCCGGGCACTGGCCATGGCACATATCGCGCGCCAGCTGTATGGCGTGGATGCGGAGCTGGCCTACACCTGCGGTCTGTTTTGCCATGTGGGCATTCCGATTTTGATGCAGGGCGTTCGCGGCTATTCCGGCACGCTGGTCGAGGCGCTGGCCCGGCAGGACCGCAGCTTTACAGCCACTGAAAATGCGGCGCACAAGACCGACCACGCCGTGGTGGGTGCCATTGTCGCGCGGACCTGGCGCTTGCCGGCGCCGATTTATCAGGCGGTGCGCCTGCACCACGACTTCACTATTGTCCGGGACGACACGGTCCCGGCCGGAGTGCGTACGCTGGTGTGTGCAGGCTTGGTAGCCGAGCACCTGGTGGCCTTGCACGAGGGGGCGGACACGCAAAAAGAGTGGTCCGATCACGGCCCGGCGTGTCTGGCCTACCTGGGCGTGGAGGCGGCGGAAGTCGAAGCCTGGTCCGACACCCTGCACGCCCAGTTTGAGAACGTCACTCCGGGATGAGCCCGATGAGCCCTGCTGCGATCGCAGCGCTTCAGCGCAGCGCCGATGAGTTGACTGCGATTCTGGAGAGCGCCTCCATTGGGATCGCTTTTACGCGTGACCGGATCGTTCTGCGCAGCAATCGGCGTGCAGCGGAGATCTTTGGCTACCGCGCGGCAGAAGAGCTGGTCGGAAAATCGGCGAGCATCATGCATGCGGACGAGGACAGTTATGCACGGTTTGCGACCGAGGCGGGTGCGGTGCTCAACGCAGGCGAATCTTTTCATGCCGACTGCCAGTTGCGCAAATGTGACGGCAGCCTGGTCTGGTGCAGTGTTTATGCGAAGGCGGTGGAACCCGATCGCCCTGACCGTGGAACGGTATGGATGGTTGAAGATATCACCGATGCGAAACAGGCGGTGCTGACGCTGCAGCAAAGCGATAGCCTGCTGGACAACACCTTCTCTCACATGGATCAGGGCATCAGCATCGTCGACGGCGAGCTGAATATGCTCGCCGTCAACCGCCGGTTTGCAGAGTTGCTGGACTTCCCGCCCGCGTTGTGTGCCCCAGGTGCCATCTTCTCGGATTTCATTCTCTACAACGCACAGCGCGGTGATTACGGCCCAGGAAATGTGGAAGAGCAGGTGCGCAGCCGGGTCGCCTTGGCGCGCCAGTTCGAGCCGCACCAGTTTGAGCGCGATCGCCCCGATGGCAGCGTGATTGACATCTGCGGACGCCCCATTCCGGGCGGCGGTTTCGTCACCATTTACACCGATGTCACGAAACGCGTGCGTGCCGAGCGTGCGTTGCGGGAGAGCGAAGCACGGTTTCGCAGCTTGACCGAGTTGTCGTCGGACTGGTTTTGGGAACAGGATGCCGATCTGCGCTTCACCCGCATGGAGGGGCAGCATATAACCGGTGACGGGCCCAGCTTTGATTCCGAAATGGGCAGGACGTTTGGCGAGCTCGGGTTTGAAGTCAGCGGGGACGCAGCGACTTACAACGCGCTGCTGCAACAGCACCAGCCTTTTCGGGAAGCGGTGTTGCGATGCACCGGTGCCGATGGCACAGCGCGACTGATACGGGTCAGTGGGGAACCCCTGCGGGACGCCCAGGGAGACTTCAGCGGCTACCGTGGCGTGGGACGCGATATTACGCGCGAGAAGCTGGCCGAAGAGCGCATTCAGCATCTGGCTACACACGACGGCCTGACCGGTTTGGCCAACCGGGTCCTGTTTCATGAAATGCTGGGGCTTGCGGTTCGATCAGCGCGCCGCAACGACCGAAAGCTGGCTGTTCTTTTCATTGATCTGGACCATTTCAAGGCGATCAACGACACCTTGGGGCACGATGCGGGCGACCTGGTGCTCAAGGAGTTTGCCAGCCGTTTGAGCCAGTGTTTGCGTGGCACCGATGTGGTAGCCCGCCTGGGTGGTGACGAGTTTGTGGTGTTGATTCAGGATGTGGGCGATGCACAGCAGGTTGCCGTGGTGGCGCACAAGATTCTGGCAGCGGCAAGCGAACCGGTGCCGTTTAATGGCCACGCCTGCGGTGTGTCAGCCAGCATCGGAATCTGCATGGTTCCGGCCGGGGCGTGGGACGAGCAGTCCATCATGAAAAATGCCGACCGTGCGATGTACGCAGCCAAAGAAAAAGGGAAAAACAATTTCCAGTTTTTCGACGCTTCCGCCGCAGCGTCTACTGCTGGATGAGGATGGCGTCCAGCTTGAGCGCGTGAATTTTTTCAACCGCTTCCTGGGCTTGTGCCTCGGTTTCAAAGGGCCCCACGCGCACCCGGGTGCGCTTGCCTTGGGATGTTTCCAGGACCTGGGTGAAAGCGGACAGTCCGGCACCCACCAGCTTGGCATGTGCGCTTCTGGCGTTGTTGTCTTTGGCGAACAATCCGACGTTGATCACATAGGGTGACCCGGCGGGTTCTGGCGCTGCAGATGGCGCCGAGGCGGGTGCAGCCAGGGGTGTCGGCGTCGTATTCGGTGTCGGGACGGCTTCCGTCGCGCGGCCGATGGCCAGATTGCCGGGCGTGTCGCGGTGCAATGCGCTGTTCGCCAAGGTGCTGACTTCGGTAAACACGCTGTAGAGGCCTGCCAGCGCACCCAGCAATACCAGATTGACCAGTGCCAGCCCCATCATGCGTCGCCGGGTGCTGGCTCGCCGCTGCAGATCGGCGCAGGCGGCTTCCACCTGGTCGTTGGCCTGCAGGGCCTGCGTCATCTTCTTTCGGCTGTGGATGTAGAACGCAGCGTCTCCAAACAGGCCGGGCACCACAAAAGCCAGTACGGAAAATACCAGCAGCAGCGCGAACTCGGCCATGCCGGACAACTGAAATACCAGGCGACCGATGCCAAAAATGAGCAAGGCCAGTCCCACCAGTGCGCCCACATAGGCCAGTGCGGCCCCCCACAGCTGGCGAAAGGCCATCCAGTTCAGCGTGCAAAGGCTGGCTGCCCAATTCCAGTGGATTCCGGGGCGGTCCGCCGCTTCAAAGCGCGTGAACAAGCGCAGGTAATGGTCGGTCTTGATCGGGCCGATCACCGCGCGGTAGAGCGCGGAGGTGACGTCGCCTTCTACGTTCGGGGCAGTGGTTTCAGCAGGCATGGTTTATTTTGGCAGGACGGCGGCGATTTCCTGGCCCAGTTCGATCACCGAAAGGGCGTAGTAGCTGCTCCAGTTGTAGCGCGTGATGGCGTAAAAATTCTCGGTACCTGCCAGGTACAGCGGAGGTGCATCGCCGTTCTGCAGTTCTACCAGGGCCAGCGGGCCCGCGTGCTGCAGCGCTGCACCGTCCAGCTCGGCACCTTGGGCCGCAAAGGCCGCGGGTGTGAACGTGGGCAGAATGTCGGGGGCCAAAAGCGCAGCCTTGTCTGCGCCATCAGCGGTCAGCCGCACGGGGTAGTGGGTGGGCATGTCGCGCTGCCAGTGAAACGACTTGAAGTAGTTGGCGACTGAGCCAATGACATCAGCGGGGCTGTTGAAGAGGTCAACACGGCTGTCGCCATCAAAATCCACCGCGTATTTGCTCCAGCTGGAGGGCATGAATTGCGGCATGCCCATGGCGCCCGCGTAGCTGCCGCGCAGCGCCATCGGATCGGTGCTGGTGCGCTGGGTCAGGCTCAGATAGGCTTCCAGCTCTGACAGGAAAAACGCGGCGCGTGCCGTGGCTTTGGGATGCACGGCTGGAAAATCAAACGCCAGGGTGGTCAGAGCGTCAATCACCCGGTAGTTTCCGGTTTGCTGCCCGTAAATGGTCTCGACGCCCACGACGCCCACAATGATCGCAGCCGGCACACCCGTCTCCCGCTCGGCCCGCTCCAGGGTTTCGCGGTTGGCCTGCCAGAACTGGACGCCGGCGCGGATGCGCACCGGGTCAATGAAGCGGCTGCGGTACACCGTCCAGTTCTTGGCAGTGCCCGCCGAGGGTGGCGTAACCGCCCGGGCGACAGCCGGCATGTAGTGCGCCTGGCCGATCGCCTGGCGCACCCAGTCGCGGTCCAGATCGCGTCGTTCGGCGATGTCGTCGGCCACCCGCATGACGTCTGGGCGCGTGGCGTATAGCGGTCCGGTGGGTTCTACGCGGGATTTTGCCGACGCCGTCTGCGCCGCTTTCTTCTTGTTTTTAAGGTGTTTTTGGGCTGTAGCCCCCGCATTCATTGCGCAGGCAGCTATAAAAAGTGTAGCAAGTGAAAGGTGGAAAGGTGTCACGTCGGGTCGGGGCGTTGGGGCAGGTGTCGGGGCCAGGGCAGTTGCCTGAATTCTCGCGCCAGTGTACCCAGTGCCGGGTCGGCGTTCGATCCATGGCGGGGGGCGTAGCGCCATGCTTCCAGCCGCAAAAGCCAGTCGGTCAAGGCTGCAGTGGCCGCATCGTGTGGGGGTGCGTGGATCTGCAGTAGCGCGGCCATCTGGCGGGGGGGCGTCTGTGCGGGCACCGCAAACCCGGCTCGCTGCAGCGCAAGCGTGGCACGGTGCAACAGGCGCAGCCAGGGGTCTTGGCGGTGCCGTTCCCACAAGGTCCACGCCGCGCCCACGAGGCTGGCGAAGACAATGATGCCAATGAGCACATAACTCAGGTCCTGCCAGCTGGGGGACTCAAACCCGAGGTTACGCAGCAGATTGAGCTGCTTGCTTTGGGTGTAGTTCAGCACCCACTGGTTCCAGCCGTTGTTGGCCGCATCCCACAGGGCGCGCAGATCAAGGGCAAATTGCGGACTCACGGCGCCCAGCGCCTGGGCAATGGCGTTGCGGGGTGCTTGCAGCCGCTGCAGGCTGCCGGTGCGCCCCGGCGCCACGGCGGAAGTGGGGTCTACCCGCACCCAGCCTTGGCCTGCAATCCAGACCTCGGCCCAGGCGTGGGCGTCGCTTTGGCGCACCGTCCAGAAACCGTCCACGCTGTTGGCTTCGCCGCCCTGGTAGCCCGTGACGACGCGTGCCGGAATGTCGAGCGCGCGCAGGAGCAGCACGAAGCCCGACGCAATGTGTTCGCAAAATCCCTCCTTGCGGTCAAACCAGAACTCGTCGGCAGTGTGGGTGCCATACACGCCGGGCTCCAGCGTGTAGGTGTAGCCCCCGGTGCGCAGGCGTTCCAGAACGGCGCCCACCAGCGTGCTGGCATCGGCCCTGGTGTAGCGCGGGTCGCGACGCATATCGGCCGCCAACTGCAGGGTGCGGGGATTGAAGCTGGCGGGCAGCTCCAGGTAGTCTTGCAGCCCGGTGACCAGCCGTGTTGGGCCGTGGCGAAACACCGTGTGGCTTTGGGCGCTGTAACGCACCAGATCGGCAAGGGGGCGGTCGGCCAACCACTGCAGGTCGGGCGTCATGCTGGGTGTGTAGCCGGTGAGGACGGGGGGCACAGATCCGGCGTCGAGCAGCAGCAGCCACGGCCGGTTGTTGGCCTCCAGCGTCACCTGGTAACGGATCGGGTCGCCTTGGACCTGCAGGTCGGCCGTCGGCTGCATGCGGGGCGGAAAGATCGAGACCAGGGGGCGCCACTCGCGGCCGTCAAAAGTGGAGAGAACCGGCCCCCGGAAATACAGGTCGCTTTGGCGTGGCGGCGTGCCCTCGAAGCGGATGCGCATGGCAATGCTGTCGTCCAGCGCCAGACTGGCGATGCTGCCCACCTGCATACTGGCAGACAGGCCGCTGCGTCCGCTCATGGCATCCGACGGCACGCCCCAGAGAGGGGCGACACGGGGAAAAAGCACAAATAAAACGGCCATGATGGGTGCCCCCAGAAGGGCCATCTTGCCGGCCGTTTTGGCCGCCTGCAACAGGGGTGGACGACCCACCGGCATGTGGCTGTTGACCAGTGCCGTGAGCAGGCCCAGCAGGCCCAGCAGCATGGCGGCGGCGATGATCAGGCTTTGCGAAAAAAAGAAGTTGCTGAGCAGCGTGAAGAAGCCCAGGAAGAACACCACAAAGGCATCCCGCCGCGCCCGCAGTTCCAGCGTCTTGAGCGCAAGCAACACGACGATAAACGTGACACCCGCATCCCGTCCCAGCACCGTGCGGTAGGTATAAAACGTAGCCGCGGTGGCCAGCAACAGCAGTGCCAAGAGCCACCAGCGTGACGGCAAGGCGTGTCCGCGCACGGCAATCATGCCGCGCCACAACAGGATGACCGCGGCCATGGCACTGCACCACACCGGGAGGTGGGTGACCTGTGGCGCGATGATCCAGGCGATGACCGCCAACAGAAAAAGCGTGTCGCGGGCGTCGCGGGGCAGGTTGTGCAGGCGTTCAAGCATGGGGTATGGGTTTGGGGCGACCGGATGGGTTCAGGCCATGGCCAGCGCTTGCAGGCAGTTCTTCTTGTGGGCTTCACCAATGCCGGGCGGAATTTCCTGCCCCGGCAGGCGCAGCCCGTAGTGCAGGCCCTTTTTTTCGGCCAGCAGAACCCAAGCGCACAAGCGGGACAGGGCGTGTTCCCGCGGTGCACTGCTTGTCCCTGCCGTGCTGGCCTTGCCCGCCTGAGCCAGGTCCAGCCACAACTCGAACCGCTGCACCTGTTGGGCATCCCGACTGACCAGTTCGTCTGCCTTGGCGGCTTTTTTCCAGACCACCAGCTTCAGGGGGTCGCCCCGGCGATAGGCGCGCACGCCATCAAATTCACCTGTGCTTTGCTGGTGGGTCGTGGCTGCGCCGCCCGCCCGGGGCTCACCGGGCGGCAGGGGCGGTGGGTGCAGCTCGGGTGCCGGGTAGACCAGGACTTGCGCCGCCGGGCGCCACACGGTCCAGACCCGAAACGTGCCGAGTGGAAAGCGGGTTTCGGCGGTGAGGGGCGGCACCCGGTGCAAACCACGGCGTTGCGGCTGGAAGGCGATCTGCACTTTGGCGCTGCCCTGGGCGGGTATATCGGTCCAGCTCCAGTGGTCGGTGCCCAGTACCGCCAGTCCAATACCGTGGCGAACGGAGCGGCGTTTGCTCAAAATGTTGATGCCAATAGTGACGTTAGCCCCCGCGAACTGTGCGTCAGGCGCTATCAAATGCATAGTAAGTCCACGCAGGGTGCCGTGGCATACATGCATGCCGACGACGGCGCTGCCGGTGAGCAGGAAGGTCAGCACATAGCCCAGATTGAGCTGGTAGTTGATGGACGCAATCAGCAGTACCAGCAAAGTGGCTCCCAGCATGAAACCCGGCGCCGTGGGCAGGATGTAGACGTTGCGCTGGGTCAGCGTGGTGCTGTCGCGCAGCGGTATGCGCGACTGAAACCACGTCTGAAAACGTTGACGAAGGCCCATCAAGGCAGCGGTACAGCCAGCAGCAGGGCCTGCACTTGTTCCACCGCGCCGCGCCCCGAATCGCCCACGGGAATGAGGCGGTGGGCAATGGTCTGCGGCAGTATGGCCTGCACGTCGTCCGGGGCCACATAGTCGCGCCCACTGAGCAGGGCCTGCGCCTTGGCAGCCCGCACGACGGCAATGCCGGCCCGCGGGCTCAGGCCCTGCAGGAACCACTGGCCCGAGCGGGTCGCCGCAATCAGGTCCTGCACGTAGTCCAGCCAGGGCCCCGCCGCATGAACGTTGAGCACTTGCTGTTGCAATTGTTGCAGTTCCACTTGTGACAACAGGCTGGGCAGCTGCTCCACCAGTTCGCGCCGGTCGTGCCCGGCCAGCAGCTCGCGCTCGGCGATGCGGTCCGGATAGCCCAGCGAGATGCGCATCAGGAAGCGATCCAGTTGCGACTCGGGCAGGGCGTAGGTACCCAGCTGGTCCAGCGGGTTCTGGGTGGCAATCACAAAGAAGGGCTGGGGCAGGGGGCGGGTCTCCCCTTCGATGGTGACCTGCTTCTCTTCCATGGCTTCGAGCAACGCACTCTGCGTCTTGGGGCTGGCACGGTTGATTTCGTCCGCCAGCAACACCTGGGCAAAGATGGGGCCTGGGTGGAATACGAAGGCTTCTTTGCCGCGCTCGTAAATGGACACGCCGGAAAGGTCGCTGGGCATCAGGTCCGAGGTGAATTGAACGCGGGAGAACTGCAGTCCAAAGGTGCGGGCCAGTGCGTGCGCAAGGGTGGTTTTGCCAACACCCGGAACATCGTCAATCAGCAGGTGGCCACCGGCCAGCAGGCATGCCACGCAATCCTGAATCTGCGACGGTTTGCCCACAATCACCGTGTTAAGCTGATTGAGCAAAGATTTAAGCTTGTGTTGTGCGTCCATGACTGGACGTTACCCGAAAATTTTCAATAATTTTGATAGGCGAGTGCTTTGGTGAACAAGACCGGATACTTTACCCACCGTGACTGCTGGAAACACGAAATGGGCGCGGGTCACCCCGAATGCCCCGAGCGGCTGGACGCGATTGAAGACCGCCTGCTGATCAGTGGCGTGGGCGACGAGCTGGACCGCCGTGAAGCGCCTGAGGCACCGATCACCGATATTGAACTGGCCCACGGCCGCATGCATGTGGCTGCGCTGCGGGGCCTGACAGACGGTCTACGCGAAGAAATAGCCGCTGGTGGTCCGAAGCACGCCCAGATTGACCCGGACACGTCCATGAATATGCACACTTGGGACGCCGCCCTGCGTGCAGCAGGTGCGGCCATTGCCGCCACCGACGCGGTGATGGCAGGGGAACTGGAGAACGCTTTTTGCGCGGTACGCCCGCCTGGCCACCACGCCTGCCGCGACAAGGCCATGGGTTTTTGTTTTTTCAACAACGTGGCCATTGCCGCACGCTATGCCCTGGAGCGCCATGGTCTCAAACGGGTCGCCATCGTGGACTTTGATGTGCACCATGGCAACGGCACGGAAAATATCATCGCGGGCGACCAGCGGGTTCTGATGGTGAGCTTCTTTCAGCATCCTTTTTATCCCGAAGGCGGAGTGCGCTCGCATGCCAGCAACCTAGTGAACATGCCGGTGCCGGCCTATACCAAGGGCCCGCAAGTGCGCGAGCTGATCGAGGCCCATTGGCTGCCGCGCCTGGAAGCCTACCGGCCGGAGATGATCTTCATCAGTGCGGGCTTCGACGCCCACCGCGATGACGACATGGGGCAGATGGGGCTGACGGAGCTGGACTACACCTGGATCACCCAGCGCATCAAGGATGTGGCGCTGCGCCACGCCAAGGGGCGCATCGTGTCGTGCCTCGAAGGCGGCTACAACCTGGACGCCCTGGCGCGCAGTGTTGAAGCGCATATTCGCGTGCTGGCGGATCTTTGATGGCGTCTTCCAGCCATGTTCCCGCCCCGCAGCCGATCGATGACCTTGAGGGCTGGCTGTCGGCGCTTACCCAGCCCACGGTCTTGCTGGAGTTGCTGTCGCTGGCGGTGTGCGTGGGCCTGGCCTGGGGGCTGGTCCGATTGCTGCGCAGGGCCATGGCTCAGCAGGATGGGCGTTCCATCTGGTTTGGCCGCCGCGAGATAGATGGTGTTTTGTTTCCGCTCGTATTGCTGTGTCTGGGCTATGGCGCGCGGGCCTTGCTGGACCGCTATATCGCGGTAGCGGCTTTCAGGGTCGTCATTCCGGTGCTGGTTTCCCTGGTGGTCATTCGTGTCGGGGTCAATGTTTTGCGGGCCGCGTTTACCCAGGCGCGCTGGGCCCGCACCCTGGAACACACTATTTCCTGGGTGGCCTGGCTGGCGATGGTGCTATGGGTCAGTGGCTTGCTGCCCGTGATTCTGAATGAGCTGGACCAGATTACCTGGAAGGTGGGGGGCAGCACCCTGTCGGTGCGGACCCTGATTGAAGGTCTGCTCACAGCGGGCGCTGTGCTCATCATCACCCTGTGGATTTCCTCGGCGTTCGAGACCCGCTTGTTGCGGTCAGCCACGGGAGGTGAGTTGTCGCTGCGCAAGGCGGTGAGCAACGCCACGCGCGCGTTGCTGATGTTTGTAGGGCTGATGCTGGCTTTGTCGGCGGTGGGGATTGACCTGACCGCCCTGTCCGTCTTGGGGGGGGCGATCGGCGTAGGAATCGGCTTTGGCCTGCAAAAACTGGCGGCCAATTACATCAGCGGCTTTGTCATCCTGGCCGAACGCAGCATGCGCATCGGTGACAACGTGCGGGTCGATGGATTTGAAGGGCGGATCACGGACATCAAGGCGCGCTACACCGTCATACGCTCGTTGGTGGGGCGGGAGTCCATTGTCCCCAATGAACTGTTGATTACCAGTCGCGTCGAGAATTTGTCGTTGGCGGATACGCAGATTTGGCAATCGACGGTCGTGTCCGTTGGCTACGACAGCAACGTGGAGCTGGTGATGAAGTTGCTGCTGGATGCGGCGCTTGCGCAGGAGCGTGTTTTGCGTGACCCCGCACCGGCCGTAACCCTGTCTGCCTTTGGTGCGGATGGCCTTGAAATGACGGTTGGGTATTGGCTTGGCGACCCCGAGAATGGTCAGGGAAACCTCAAGTCGCTGGTGAATTTGGCCATCCTGGCGGCGTTGCGTGCCCACAATATCGAGATCCCCTTTCCGCAAAGGGTCATCTACAACCGCTGAACCTGGGTGACAGCTTGTTCTCGCAGAATCCAATTCTGCCGGTATAATTTAAAAAAGCACGGTCGTTCTTTTTTTTGATTTATGCAGAGTTTGCGTGCAGTCAGCTCCCTGGAGCTTGCTGCCGCATAGAATCAACGAGTTGACGTGTACGTCAAGTCAAACAATCCAATTTATAACTATCTGGAGTGGCAGTAATGAAAGTCCTGGTACCCGTTAAGCGTGTGGTCGATTACAACGTGAAGGTTCGAGTCAAGTCGGACGGTAGCGGAGTGGATATTGCCAACGTCAAGATGAGCATGAACCCCTTTGACGAAATCGCCGTGGAAGAGGCGGTGCGTCTGCGGGAAAAAGGCGTGGTCACCGAGGTCATCGCAGTGTCCTGCGGCGTAGCCCAATGCCAGGAAACCCTGCGCACGGCCATGGCCATTGGTGCGGACCGTGCCATTCTGGTGGAAACCACCGAAGAACTGCAGCCCTTGGCGGTCGCCAAATTGCTCAAGGCCCTGGTCGACAAGGAGCAGCCCGGCCTGATCATCCTGGGCAAGCAAGCCATTGATGATGACTGCAACCAGACTGGCCAGATGCTGGCGGCGTTGACCGATCTGCCCCAGGCAACGTTTGCCAGCAAGGTTGAAATCGTCGACGGCAAGGCCGTGGTGACCCGTGAAGTCGATGGTGGTTCCGAGACCCTGTCACTGAGCATTCCCGCTGTCATTACGACCGACTTGCGCCTGAATGAGCCGCGTTATGTGACGCTGCCCAACATCATGAAGGCCAAGAAGAAGCAATTGGATACCTTCACGCCAGAAGCACTGGGTGTGGATGTCACTCCCCGCATCAAGACCCTCAAAGTGGTCGAGCCACCCAAGCGCAGCGCGGGTATCAAGGTGCCCGATGTGGCTACGCTGGTGGAAAAACTGAAGAATGTTGCAAAGGTAATCTGACCATGACCGCTCTCGTAATTGCAGAACACGACAACGCATCCATCAAAGGTGCCACCCTTAACACCGTTACTGCCGCCCTCCAGTGCGGCGGCGATGTGCATGTGCTGGTAGCGGGCTCCAACGCCGCCGCCGCCGCAGCTGCTGCAGCGCAAATTGCCGGCGTCAGCAAAGTGCTGCATGCCGACGGCGAAGGCTTCGCCCACGGGCTCGCCGAAAACGTGACCGCCCAGGTTCTGGCGGTGGCTGCCAGCTACAGCCACATCCTGTTCCCGGCGACCGCTTCAGGCAAGAATGTGGCGCCCCGTGTTGCCGCCAAGCTCGACGTAGGCCAGATTTCCGACATCACCAAAGTGGAAAGCCCCGACACGTTCGAGCGTCCCATCTACGCAGGCAACGCCATGGCAACAGTGCAAAGTCTGGATGCCACCAAGGTCGTGACCGTGCGCACCACCGGTTTTGATCCTGCGGCAGCCACCGGCGGTAGCGCCGTCATTGAAACGTTGGCCGCTATCGGCGCCAGCCCCCAATCGGCATTCATGGGTTCCGAGATTGCCAAAAACGACCGCCCCGAGTTGACCGCCGCCAAGATCATCGTGTCGGGTGGCCGTGCGCTGGCTTCCAGTGAAAAGTTCATGGAAGTCATGACGCCCTTGGCCGACAAACTTGGCGCAGCAATGGGTGCATCCCGCGCTGCGGTGGACGCCGGTTATGCGCCTAACGACTGGCAAGTGGGGCAGACCGGCAAGATCGTGGCTCCCCAGTTGTACGTGGCTGTCGGCATCAGCGGTGCTATCCAGCACCTGGCTGGCATGAAGGACAGCAAGGTCATCGTGGCCATCAACAAGGACCCTGAGGCACCGATTTTCAGCGTGGCTGATTACGGCCTGGAGGCTGATCTGTTTGTGGCAGTGCCTGAACTGATCGCAGCACTCTGACGCAGACGAAAAAAAGGGCATCGCTTGCGATGCCCTTTTTTTTCGTGTCCGTGCGGCACACTGCGCAGGACTGATTGAACAACGACCCCGCTATTTAACGCGTTTCTCCGGAGTATCCCCATGAGCTACATCGCCCCCGTCAAAGACATGCTGTTCAACATCCAGCACCTGGCGCAGATTGACCAGATCGCATTGATACCGGGCTTTGAAGATGCCGGTCTCGATACCGCGCAAGCCGTTCTCGAAGAGGCGGCCAAATTCAACGAAGGCGTGCTCGCCCCCCTGAACTGGGAGGGCGACAAAAACCCCTCGAGCTGGAAGGATGGTGTAGTCACCTCCACGCCCGGCTTCAAGGAAGCATTCAAACAATTCACCGAGGCGGGCTGGCAAGGTTTGCAGCATCCTGCGGACTTTGGCGGCCAGGGCCTGCCCAAGACCATTGGATCCGCCGTGGGGGAGATGCAGAACTCCGCCAACATGAGCTTTGCGCTGTGCCCGCTCCTGAGCGATGGCGCCATTGAAGCGCTGCTGACCGCTGGTTCGGACGAACTCAAGGCCACCTATCTGGAGCACTTGGTAAGCGGCAAATGGACTGGCACCATGAACCTGACCGAGCCACAGGCTGGCAGCGATCTGGCCGCCGTGCGCACGCGAGCGGAACCTCAGGCAGACGGCACCTATAAAGTGTTTGGCACCAAAATCTACATCACCTGGGGTGAGCACGATATGGCCGAGAACATCGTCCACCTGGTGCTGGCCCGCGTGCAGGGCGCGCCGGAGGGGGTGAAGGGCATCAGCCTGTTCGTGGTTCCCAAATTCATGGTCAACACCGATGGTTCGCTGGGTGCCCGCAACGATGTGCACTGCGTGAGCATCGAGCACAAGCTGGGCATCAAGGCCAGCCCGACGGCCGTGCTGCAGTACGGCGACCATGGCGGTGCCGTGGGTTACCTGGTCGGTCAGGAAAATCGGGGTCTGGAGTACATGTTCATCATGATGAACGCTGCGCGCTACGGCGTGGGCGTGCAGGGTATCGCCATCGCCGAGCGCGCGTACCAGACCGCCGTTCGGTTTGCCAAAGACCGCGTGCAAAGCCGCCCGGTGGATGGCTCCATTGCGGCCAGTGCGCCTATCATTCATCACCCCGATGTGCGCCGCATGCTGATGACGATGCGTGCGTATGTGGAAGGTTGCCGCGCCATGGCCAGCGCGGCTGCTTCGGCCTACGACGCTGCCCACCACCATCCAGACGCCGAGGTGCGCAAGCCCAACCTGGCGTTCTACGAATTTCTGGTGCCGCTGATCAAGGGCTACAGCACCGAGATGAGCCTGGAAGTGACCTCGCTGGCGGTGCAGGTGCACGGTGGCATGGGATTCATTGAAGAAACCGGCGTGGCGCAGCACTACCGTGATGCCAAGATCCTGACCATTTACGAAGGCACTACCGCCATCCAGGCCAATGACCTGGTGGGCCGCAAGACCGCGCGCGACGGTGGTCAGACCGCCAAGGGCATTGCGGCACAAATTGAAACCACCGAGGCGGCTCTGCTGGCCAACGGAACCCCTGACGCGGTGGCTATGGCCAAACGCCTGAAAGCGGCACGCGAAGCGTTTGTGGACGTAGTGAATTTTGTGGCCGGCAACACCAAGACCAGCCCGAACGCGGTGTTCGCTGGCAGCGTGCCCTATCTCATGCTCGCCGGCAATGTGATGGCGGGTTGGCAGATGGCACGTGCCCTGCTGGTTGCGCAGGAGCAACTGGCTGCTGGCAGCGATGTCGCCTTCATGCAAGCCAAGATCACCACCGCCCGCTTCTATGCGGACCATCTGCTGAGCAAGGCCCCCGGCATGCGCGATAGCATTGTCGAAGGTGCGGACAGCGTGACTGCGCTGGCACTCGAATCATTCTGAGCAGGAGACACGATGTCCAGACTCCCTGCACCTCTTGATCATTTGCCGTTCCCGGTCATCGGCTCACCGCTGTTCATCATCAGCACCCCCAAACTGGTCATTGCCCAGTGTATTGCTGGTGTGGTCGGTGCCATGCCCGCGCTGAACGCCCGCCCGGCCGAGCAGTTGGAAGAGTGGCTGATTGAAATCACCGAAACACTGGCAGCCTATAACAAGGCGAACCCCGACAAGCCCGCCGCCCCGTTTGCCATCAACCAGATCGTGCACAAGAGCAACGACCGTCTGGAGCACGACATGGCCATGTGCGTGAAGTACAAGGTCCCTATCATCATTACGTCCTTGGGTGCGCGCGAAGAGATCAACGCCGCTGCGCACAGCTATGGCGGTGTGGTTCTGCACGACGTCATCAACAACAAGCACGCCCACAAGGCGATTGAAAAGGGCGCTGATGGCCTGATCGCCGTGGCGGCAGGCGCTGGCGGGCATGCCGGCGTGAAGAGCCCCTTTGCGCTGATTCAGGAGATTCGCCAGTGGTTTGACGGCCCGGTCGCGTTGAGTGGCTCCATTGCCACCGGCGCAGCGGTGCTGTCCGCGCAGGCCATGGGTGCAGACTTTGCCTACATTGGTTCAGCTTTCATTGCGACCGAAGAAGCCCGTGCGGTGGACGCTTACAAGCGGGCCATCGTCGATGCGGACTCGGATGAAATTGTCTACAGCAATCTGTTCACCGGTGTGCACGGCAACTACCTGGCACCCAGCATCCGTGCGGCCGGTCTGGATCCCGCCAATTTGCCCGAGAGTGACCCGAGCAAAATGAATTTTGGTGGCAGTGCAGTCAAAGCGTGGAAAGAAATCTGGGGCTGTGGGCAAGGCATTGGCGCCATTACGAAGGTGCAAACCACGGCTGACTTTGTGGCTCAGCTCAAACGGGAGTATGCCGAGGCCAAAGCCGGCTTGATGGCGAAAAATTACGCCTGATTGGCCTCTAGCCCACGCAGAATATGCGCGGGCAGCTATTTAATTGATAGCGCCAGACTGGGCGGGAAAAGTTGCTGTGGTTGACCTGGTGTCCATGCGGCATATTTACCCATAACCGTCTGGTAGCTTTCAGAGTGCTTAAATGCAGCCAGCCAGGCTTGTAGCGCAGGCCACCGCTGGTCTGAAAACCAGAGAGGGTCCGTGTGGGCAAACTGGCGCACAAACGGCGCAATGGCGGCGTCTGCCAGCCCGGTGCGCGCACCATGCAAATATGCAGTTTCCGTGAGTTGCTGATTCAATACACCCAGAAATTTTGCGCCCAACGCCCGGTGGCCAAGCCCATCCGGTAGTGCGTAGCGATGGGGGTATTTGTACCGGTCCAGGTCTTGCTTGAAAGAACCATCGCAGTGTGCGATGAGGCTCAATGCAACTTCCAGATCAACGGCGTTTGCCGGCAGCCAATGCTGCGGATCGTTGCGGCGCAGAGCCCACAGCATGATGTCCAGGCTCTGCTCCAGCACTGCGCCTTGGGGCAGCACCAGCACAGGCACCGTTCCTTTGGGTGACGCGTGCAGCAGTTCAGCGGGCTTGCTGCCCAGCACCACTTCACGCAACTTACAGACCTGCCCGCTCGCCGCTAGCGCCAGCCGGGCGCGCATGGCAAAGGGGCAACGCCGAAAGGAATACAGAACCGGGTAGAAGTCTGGCATCAGGTCACCGCAGGCTTGGGAAACCGGGCTCCAATGTGGACCTGGTTGCGTGCCTTGGCCAGCTCCCATTGACGCTGGCGTTCACGCGCGCTGTTTTTCTGGGCTTCTGATGTCGCGGCATGGCAGCGGGGGCAACTCACGCCGGCTTCAAACAGGGGTGAATCCTGCGCTCCCGCTTCGAGTGGTTGCCGGCACGCACGGCACAGGCCGTGGTGGCCGGGCACGAGACCGTGGCCGACTGATACACGTTCGTCAAAAACAAAGCATTCGCCAGACCACAGACTTTGCTCGGGTAGCACCGTTTCCAGGTATTTGAGGATGCCGCCTTCCAGGTGGTAGACCTCGTCATACCCGCGGGCACGCATGAGCGCCGTGGATTTTTCGCAGCGAATGCCGCCAGTGCAAAACATGGCTACTTTGGGTTTTTTGCCCGCTTCCCCATTCAGCTCCGGCCGATGCGCAACCCAATCGGGCAACTCGGAAAAGCTTTTGATATGCGGGTTGATGGCCCCGGTAAAGGTGCCAAGCGCCACTTCGTAGTCGTTACGCGTGTCAATCAGCACCACATCCGGGTCGGCGATCAGGGCATTCCAGTCGGCTGGCTTGACGTAGGTTCCTGCCATGTGGGTGGGGCTGATGCCAGGCACGCCCATCGTGACGATTTCCTTCTTCAGGCGCACTTTCATGCGATGGAACGGCGCTTTATTGGAGAAGGACTCCTTGTGTTGCAGGTCGGCCAGAAGCGGGTCTTGCCGCAAAGCGGCCAGCACAGAACGCACGTCGTCCGGCGCACCGGCAATCGTGCTGTTGATGCCTTCGCGGGCCAACAGAATCAGGCCTTTGACGTGGTGCTGCTGGCACAAGGCCAGCAAGGGGTCCTTGCGCCGTTCGAAGTCAAGCAGGTCAACAAATTTATAAAATGCAGCGGTTAAAAATGGGGTGGCAGACATGCCTCCATTGTGCCTTTCAGCAAGGCCAGGTTGAGCCATGTTCCGGTACCAGGGCGCGCCAACCCAGATCCCGCTGGATGCGCGCACGCAAGGCATCAGAGGCCTGCATCTCGCCATGCACGACGTAAACCTGATCCGGGCTTTGCGGCATGCTGCGCAGCCATTGCACCAGTTGCTCTGCATCGGCATGCGCCGATGCGGATTCCAGTTGAACCACTTCCGCATTGACCTCCACGTCGTGCCCATGGATGCGGACCGATTTGGCTTTGCTTGCCAGCGTGGCGCCCCGAGTGCCAGGTGCCTGGTATCCGGTCAGAATGATCATATTGCGGTGGTTGCCTGCACGCTGCTCGATGTGATGCAACACCCGCCCGCCGGTGGCCATGCCGCTTGCTGACAGGATCACCATAGGCCCATGCCGGGAGGTCAGAGCCTTGGATTCATCAGGGCTGGTGATCATGGTTGCAGTGCGTGTCAGCGCATGCGCTTCTTTCGCGGTGAGTCGATGCTCCCCCAAATGGTGCTCAAACAGGTGGGTCGTGTGCACGGCCATCGGACTGTCCAGAAACACGGGTAGTGACCGCGGAATCTCGCCGCGGTCTTTTAGTTTCGAAATCGCATACAGCAAGGCTTGCGCCCGTCCCACGGCAAATACCGGCACGACGGCTACGCCGCCCCGCCCAGCCAGCTTGTGCAACGCAGGCCCCAGCTCGGCAAGCAGATTTTCAGCAGGATGCAGACGGTCTCCGTAAGTGGATTCAATCAATACCGTGTCAGCCGACGGCGGCCGGTCAGGTGGGAACATGAGGGAGTCGTCCGGCCGACCCAGGTCGCCAGAGAAAAGAATGCGTCGGCCCGCTACTTCCAGCAGCACGCTCGACGCGCCCAGAATGTGGCCCGCAGAACTGAAGGTGATGCGCCAGCCGGGGATCGGCTGGAATGTCTTTCCCATGTCGACCGCTTTGATCAGGGGCAGGCAGTTCAGGGCATCTTGCCGGGTGTAGAGGGGCAGGGCGGGAGCATGCCTGGAGAAGCCGTGGCGGTTGGCAAACGCAGCATCCTCTTCCTGGATGTGGCCGCTGTCAGGCAGCAGGATCTTGCACAGCGCCTGGGTGCCCGGTGATGCATAGACGTGGCCCGCAAAACCCTCTTTGACCAGAAGCGGCAAATAGCCACTGTGGTCCAGGTGGGCATGGGTCAGGACTACGGCGTCTACGACTTGGGGTGCAATCGGTAGCGGCGTCCAGTTGCGCAAGCGCAGCTGCTTGTAGCCCTGGAACAACCCACAATCCACCAGCAGGCTGCGCCCGTCGTGACGAACCAGATATTTGGAGCCGGTGACCGTGTCCGCTCCGCCCAGAAATGTGATGGTGACGCTCATACGGTGACTCCCTGTTCCTGGCGGCCCGCGTCCTTACGGGACAAAAAAATGCCGCTGGGTCATTTATAGACCGTAGCGGCGTGATTTGGATGGAACCCTCCTCACATGTTGATGCGCATCAAGTAAAAAGGCTCTTGAGGCGGTCCGCCCAGCTATCACCGGAAGGAGAGTGTTTGCTGCCCCCCTTTTTGAAAGACTCGTCGAGTTCACGCAGCAAACGGCGCTGGTGTTCCGTGAGTTTGACGGGTGTTTCTATGGCAATGTGGCAGTACAGATCGCCGGGGTAGCTGGCGCGCACACCCTTGATGCCTTTGCCGCGCAGCCTGAACTGCTTGCCCGTCTGGGTGCCTTCCGGGATGTCGATGGCGGCCTTTCCTGCCAGGGTGGGCACGTCGATTTCTCCACCCAGCGCGGCTGTCACCATGCTGATGGGAACGGAGCAATGCAGGTCGTCGCCATCACGCTCAAAAATATCGTGTTTCTTGAGCCGGATTTCGATGTACAGGTCGCCTGCGGGCCCGCCGTTCGTGCCGGGCTCTCCATTGCCGGTGCTGCGAATGCGCATACCGCCGTCAATTCCGCTGGGGATTTTGACTTCCAGTGTTTTCTGCTTTTTGACCCTGCCTTGACCATGGCAGGCCGTGCAAGGCTCGGGAATCACTTTGCCGGTGCCGCGACAGGTAGGGCAGGTCTGCTGCACGCTGAAAAACCCTTGGCGCATCTGGACCGAGCCCGAACCTGTGCAGGTAGTACAAGTTTTGGCCTGGGTGCCCGCCTTGGCACCGCTGCCGTGGCAAACTTCGCAGGACTCCCAGCTTGGAATCCGAATCTGGGCATCCTTGCCACGTGCCGCTTCTTCCAGCGTAATGTCCATGGCATAGCTCAGATCTGCGCCACGAAACACCTGGCGCCCACCGCCACCACCGGGCCGGCCACGCTGCTGGCCAAACATGTCACCAAAAATGTCGCCAAAGGCTTCAGCGAAGCCTCCGTAGCCCTCGCCGCCGGCTCCGCCACGCATATTGGGGTCCACGCCCGCGTGACCGTGCTGGTCGTAGGCCGCGCGCTTCTGCGGGTCGGACAGCATTTCGTAGGCTTCCTTGGCTTCCTTGAATTTATCTTCTGCGGCTTTGCCGGGCTCGCCCTGATTGCGGTCAGGGTGGTGCTTCATCGCAAGTTTGCGATAAGACTTTTTGATATCTTCATCGGAGGCATTTTTGGGAACGCCAAGAATTTCGTAAAAATCTCTTTTAGCCATGGTTGCCAGACATTGTTGGTCTTTGATTGATTGCGCAAACTTGATGCAAAACGCCGCGCCGAAGATCCGGTAAGAACCTTGCTGGCGCGGCGGGACTAAACAGCACCGCAGTGCGTGCGTTTAGCCTTTTTTGACTTCCTTGACTTCAGCGTCCACCACATTGTCATCAGCGGGCTGGGCGGCCGACGCTCCAGCACCTGTCTGTGGCTGCTCACCGCCTGCAGATGCACCCGCAGCGGCTTCCTTGGCCTGCATGTCGGCGTACATCTTCTCGCCCAGTTTCTGACTCGCTGTCATCAGAGCGGTGTTCTTCTCATCAATCGAGGCCTTGTCGTCACCCTTGAGGGCGTCTTCCAGGTCCTTGATGGCCGTTTCGATTTTTTCCTTCTCGCCGGCTTCGAGCTTGTCACCGTACTCGGTCAGGCTCTTTCGCACACTGTGCACGCTGGCATCTGCCTGGTTCTTGGACTGGACGAGTTCCAGTTTTTTCTTGTCATCAGCGGCGTTGAGTTCAGCATCTTTCACCATCTGCTGAATCTCGGCTTCCGTCAGACCCGAGTTGGCCTTGATCGTGATCTTGTTCTCTTTACCTGTGCCTTTGTCCTTCGCGCCCACGTGCAGGATGCCGTTGGCATCAATGTCAAACGACACTTCAATCTGTGGCGTGCCGCGGGCTGCCGGTGGAATGCCTTCGAGGTTGAACTCACCGAGCATTTTGTTGCCGGCAGCAATCTCCCGCTCTCCCTGAAACACCTTGATCGTCACGGCGGGCTGGTTGTCGTCAGCCGTCGAGAACGTCTGTGCGAACTTGGTAGGGATCGTGGTGTTCTTGGTGATCATCTTGGTCATCACGCCACCCATGGTCTCAATACCCAGGCTCAGTGGTGTCACGTCCAGCAACAACACGTCCTTGCGGTCACCCGCCAGCACCTGGCCCTGAATCGCAGCGCCTACGGCGACGGCTTCGTCAGGGTTCACGTCCTTGCGTGGCTCCTTGCCGAACAGCTCCTTGACCTTCTCCTGCACTTTGGGCATGCGGGTCATTCCGCCGACCAGAATCACGTCGTGGATGTCGGCCACGTTGACCCCCGCATCCTTGATGGCGGTGCGGCACGGCGCAATGGTGCGCTCAATCAGTTCTTCCACCAGGGACTCGAGCTTGGCACGGGTCAGCTTGACACTCAAGTGCTTCGGACCCGACGCATCGGCTGTCACGTAAGGCAGGTTGATGTCGGTCTGCGTGCTGCTGGAGAGTTCGATCTTGGCTTTCTCGGCGGCTTCTTTCAGACGCTGCAGTGCCAGTACGTCTTTGCCCAGATCCACGCCTTGTTCCTTCTTGAACTCGGCGATGATGTAGTCGATGATGCGCTGGTCGAAATCTTCGCCACCCAGGAAGGTGTCACCGTTGGTGGACAACACTTCGAACTGCTTTTCGCCGTCAACATCGGCGATTTCGATGATGGACACGTCAAAGGTGCCGCCGCCCAAGTCATACACGGCAATCTTGCGATCACCCTTTTCGTTTTTGTCCAGGCCAAAAGCCAGGGCAGCAGCGGTAGGCTCGTTGATGATGCGCTTGACATCCAGACCGGCGATACGGCCGGCATCCTTCGTGGCTTGACGTTGTGCGTCATTGAAGTACGCAGGCACAGTAATGACGGCGTCGGTCACTTCTTCGCCAAGGTAGTCTTCCGCAGTTTTCTTCATCTTGCGCAGAATGTCGGCACTGACCTGCTGGGGCGCCATGCGGTTACCGCGCACTTCGACCCATGCGTCGCCGTTGTCGGCAGCGGCAATCTTGTAGGGCATCAGATCGATGTCTTTTTGAACTTCTTTTTCCGCGTATTTGCGGCCGATCAGGCGCTTGACCGCGTACAAAGTGTTCTTGGGATTGGTCACCGACTGGCGCTTGGCTGACGCACCCACCAGAACCTCACCGTTCTCCTGGTAGGCAATGATGGACGGCGTAGTGCGCGCACCCTCTGAATTCTCAATAACCTTGGGCGTATTGCCCTCCATGATGGCTACGCACGAATTGGTGGTGCCGAGGTCAATGCCGATGATTCTTCCCATGATTTACTCCTGCTATTTTGAAAAATTCAGATGGTGGTAACTTGAAGACTGTTTTGTGTATTTCAAGTACCGGTTGGGTAATCAGACCGTCTGAGGCCAAGCGGGTTGGCGCTCAAACCGGCCGATCCGCTTATTTCGGGGCCGAAACGGTCACCAACGCGGGGCGCAGCACGCGGTCCGCGATCGAGTAGCCTTTTTGCAGCAGGCTGACCACGGTATTGGCTTCCAGTTCCGAGGGCACCATGCTGATGGCCTGGTGCTGGTGTGGGTCAAATTTCGTACCTGCCGCCGGATTGATGGCCACCACCTTGTTACGTTCCAAGGCTGCGGTCAACTGGCGAAGGGTTGCCTGCGCACCTTCACGGATCTGCTCGGGCGTGGCGTCCTTGATGACGAGACCCGCCTCCAGGCTGTCGGCGACGGGCAGCAGACTCTCGGCGAAGCTTTCCACGGCAAATTTGCGTGCTTTGGAGATTTCTTCCTCTGCGCGCCGGCGGGCGTTTTCAGCTTCCGCTTTGGCCCGCAGATACTGGTCTGCAAGGTCACTGCTTTTGGCCTTCAGTGCGGCGAGTTCCGCCTGAGCATCAACCAAAGCATCGACTCCCTGGGGGGCCTGTGCGGCCACCAGATCTTCGGTGCTTTGGTACTGGGCTGCGCCGGCGGCGGCTTGATTGGGTTGGAATGGGTTGTCAGACATGCGTGGTGCGTCGGGTGTTGAACTTGTCCACTGGAAGTGGGGGCTCAAAAATGCAGTTCAAGGGGCGCGCGACGTTTTTGTCGCGCGAGATTGCAAAAAGCAATCCTGAATGCGTCAGGGATCAGCCCGAGACGCCCAGCAATTCCACGTCGAACTTCAAGGTTGCGTTAGGGGGAATCACGCCACCCGCGCCACGAGCGCCGTAACCCAGCGCTGCCGGGATGATCAGGGTGCGTGCGCCGCCCACTTTCATGCCGGCCACACCTTCGTCCCAGCCACGGATAACCATGCCAGCACCCAGACTGAACACAAATGGATCGTTGCGGTCTTTGCTGGAATCAAACTTGGCACCCTGTACTTCGTTGTTGTAGAGCCAGCCGGTGTAATGAACCGTGACGCTTTGCCCCTTGGTGGCGACCGGGCCCGAGCCTTCGGTAGTGTCTATGAACTGGAGTCCCGTGGCGGTAGTTTGCATGGCAGATCCTTTGTGCTGTAAGTGGATGGGAGGTGGCGTCCAGAATGGCTGCGCAACACTCCAGAAAACGTTAAATTATGCCGCAGACAAAAAAAGACAGGCATCGCCTGTCTTTGCTTCATGCGAGGCCTGAATGGCCTTAACCGAAGAAGTTACTTGATCTTCTTGGTTTGCCCCGTGGCCCATTTGGCCGCAAAAGCTTGCAGGTCGCCCATTCGTTTGAGTAAATCAGTGCCCGTGGGCGTTACACAGTAGCCCTCGCTGCCGTGCGTCATCAGGCCTGCTTCACGCAATTCCTTGATTCGCGTGTTCAGGGTGTTGGGCGTGATGCCTCCAACGCTGTCCTGAAGCAAACGGAACGTCTGGGCATGGCCATCGCGCAAAGCCCATAGCACACGCATGGCATAGCGTGATTCCAGCAAGCTGAGCAACTGGCCGATTGCGACCGATTCTTTCGAACTCATTAACTACCTCTCCTCGATGCGGTTTTTGGCCGGTCAACTGAGCGGCCCTGGTGGCCGCTGGGCAGTTTAGCGCGCAGCAAATTAAATCAGTCGAAACTATATCGCAGTTTTCTTCATGCTACAAGTTTCATAGCTGACTTTATTGACAGTCGGCGCCTTGTCAGCAAACGATGGAGATGCTAAGGTTGTGCCAGCGAGCGCCACATGGTGCGCTTTGGAGGCCTTCATGGTGTTTAATTTTGAGCAAGTCCACAACTATTACGAGCGTCTCGTTTTTGAAGAGGTGGCTCGTCGTTCTGAGGGGTATCCTGACTTCACCGCTGATATGCTGGGGGACGTGGCTTGTGTGGCTCTCAACCGGCTTCCCGCGCGTTACGTGCGCCACGATGTAGATCTGATGTTCTATCTGACTGAGCAGGAACGCCATGCCATTGAGCTCTCGCTGGAAGAGGTGCTGCAGTTCGCGTTTGACTTCGTTCTGGAGCGCTCAAACAAATCGGCACGTTAAAAAGTCGCGTGAACTTTGGCCCGTAATTCTGGTGTGATACCTGGCAGCATACCGAACCAGGCGTCGAATGCCGGGCGTGCCTGGTTGAGCAGCATGCCCAGTCCATTGACCGTCGGGTTACCCCTCTGGCGCGCATCAATCAACAGGGGCGTTTCCATCGGCACATAAATAATGTCCGACACCAAGGCATTACCCGGGAGCTGATGGAGCGACAAGTCGAGCGGAGGCTGACCATGCATGCCCTGGTTGGTGGTGTTGACCAGCAACGCAATATCCGCCAAAGCCTCGTGGCGGTCTTCCCATGGCACCGCGCGAACCGGTTCGCCGAATTCCTGCGCCATGTCAAGCGCTTTGGCTCCGCTCCGGTTTGTCAGGCGTATCTCCCGCGCACCGTTGGCCATTAGACCCACGATCACTGCACGCGCTGCGCCGCCCGCGCCGATGACGGCGACAGCGCCCGCGTCAGCCCGCCAATCGGGCTGGGCATCCAGCAGGCTCTGGATAAAGCCAAAGCTGTCGGTGTTGAGCCCGGTCAGTGACTGGTCTTTCTCGACCACGATGGTGTTGATGGCGCCGATGCTGCGCGCCAGAGGATCCACCCGGTCTACCAGCCGCATGGCCGCAACCTTGTGCGGAATCGTCAGGTTGCATCCAGCAAAACCCAGCACGGGCAAGCTGCGCAGCGCCAGACCCAACTGCTCCGGCTGAACCGGAAGCAAGACGTAGGCGCCCTGCAGCCCGTGGTGGGCAATCCAGTGGTTGTGGATAACCGGTGAACGCGAATGCGCCACCGGCCAACCCATGACCCCTGCCAACTTGTAGGTTTGGTCGGCCGCCATGGGGGGGCTCTTTACAGGTTGTCGGTGAAGCTGCGCAGCTTGTCCGAGCGGCTGGGGTGCTTGAGCTTGCGCAGCGCTTTGGCTTCTATCTGGCGGATGCGCTCGCGCGTCACGTCAAACTGCTTGCCCACTTCTTCCAGTGTGTGGTCGCTGGTCATCTCGATACCAAAGCGCATGCGCAGCACTTTCGCTTCGCGTGGTGTCAGGCTGTCCAGAATATCCTTGACCACATCGCGCAGGCCCGCCTGCATTGCGGCTTCCATGGGCGCGGTGTTGGCGCCGTCTTCGATGAAGTCACCCAAGTGGCTGTCGTCATCATCACCGATGGGTGTTTCCATGGAGATCGGCTCTTTGGCGATCTTCATGATCTTGCGGATCTTGTCTTCCGGAATCTCCATGCGCTCGGCCAACACGCTGGCGTCGGGCTCAAAGCCAAACTCCTGCAAGTGCTGACGGCTGATGCGGTTCATCTTGTTGATGGTTTCGATCATGTGCACCGGAATACGGATGGTGCGGGCCTGGTCCGCAATCGAGCGGGTGATGGCCTGGCGAATCCACCAGGTGGCGTAGGTCGAGAACTTGTAGCCACGGCGGTATTCGAATTTGTCTACCGCTTTCATCAAGCCGATGTTGCCTTCCTGGATCAGATCCAGGAACTGCAGACCGCGGTTGGTGTATTTTTTAGCGATGGAGATCACCAGGCGCAAATTGGCCTCGATCATTTCCTTCTTGGCAGCGCGTGAGGCGTATTCGCCTGCATTCATGCGTTTGTTGATGTCCTTGAGCTGGTCAAGCGGCACCACCACGCGCGATTGCAGGTCTGTCAGTTTTTGCTGCAAGTCCTGCACGGGCGGGATGTTGCGGCCCATGACCGCGCTCCATGATTTGCCGGCTGCGGCCTGCTTCTCGATCCACTTCAGGTTCAGCAACTGCGAAGCAACCTTGTTGCCGTTCTTGTCGCGACCGCTGAAGTCGGCAATGAAGTTTTCCTGGGGGTAGCCACATTTGTCCACAATAATGCGGCGCAATTCGCGCTCTTTCTTGCGAACGTCGTCCACCTGGCCGCGCACCATGTCGCACAACTTCTCAATGGCCTTGGCCGTGAAGCGGATGGACATCAACTCTTCGCTCAGGGACTTTTGTGCTTTGGTGTAGCTCGGCGTGCCGTAGCCTTCCTTGTCATAGATCTTGTGGATCTTTTCAAAATACTCGCGCAAGCGGTCAAAGCGCTCCAGCGCCTGCTTTTTGAGTTCATCCAGCTTCTTGGTCAACGCTTTGGAGCCGCCCTTGCCATCGTCGTCATCGGCTTCGTCGAATTCGTCGAAGTCCTCTTCTGCCACGTAGTCATCGGCTTCGTTGGGGTTGGAGAATCCGTCCACGATGGTGGTGATAACCACCTTGGCTTCGCGGATGTCTTCACCCAGACGCAAGATTTCGGCAATGGTGGCGGGGGACGCACTGATGGCCTCCATCATCGCCATCAGGCCGCCTTCGATGCGCTTGGCAATCTCGATCTCGCCTTCACGGGTCAGCAGTTCAACCGTGCCCATTTCGCGCATGTACATGCGCACGGGATCGGTGGTGCGGCCAAACTCGCTGTCCACCGTCGACAGAGCGGCTTCGGCTTCTTCTTCGGCTTCTTCGGCGGTCGCCGCGGTCGAAACATTGTTGTTGAGCAACAGGGTTTCCGCGTCGGGGGTTTGTTCGTACACCGCCACGCCCATGTCGTTCAACATGGAAATCACCACTTCCAGCGTTTCTGCATCCACCAGCTTGTCGGGCAAGTGGTCGGAAATTTCGCCGTGCGTCAGGTAACCACGGGTTTTTCCCAGGGTAATCAGGGCTTTGAGGCGCGCACGGCGCTTGGCAATGTCTTCTTCCGAAAGGACGGTTTCGTCCAGGCCAAACTCTTTCATCAAGGCGCGTTCTTTTGCCTTGCTGATCTTCATGCGCAGGGGTTTGACCTTTTCGCCCGTGGGTGTGGTCACGACTGCTTCGGGCTCACCGACCAAATCGGACTCGATGTCCGACATGTCCATATCGTCACCTGTCGACTCGGCTGCGCCCTTGGGCTTGCGTCCGCGCTTGGCGCCGGTTTTTGCCGGAGCATCAGATTCTGCCGCTGCTGCCTTGGGTGGGCGTCCTGGCTTCTTCTTGACGGTCGCACCTGCGTTCAGAAGGGCGTCTGCCGCTTCCTTCAATTGTTGGGCTTTTGATTTGGGCACAGGTGGCTTGGATGCGGGCACGGGATGGACTTTCTTATCGGACTTCGGCGGAGGCTGAACAGCTTTGACAGATTTTTGAGCAGGCATGCGAAAACCTCGGAACATCAAAAAAAACAGGCGAACAGGACATGTGCCACTTGGGCCTCAAACACCGCTCGCTTGGCGAATGGTGCTGGCATGGCAGGGAATTACATTTCCCACGGGCAAGATGTGAGGGCGAACATTTGGAATGCAATCCTTGCGGTAAGGTGGCCGGTTGTGTTCTTGTCAACGCTTGGCCTGGACCGGAGGTGCTGCTGTCGCTCTTGCCGAAACAGCCTTGGATTATAGCGTTGAATCAGGATTTTTCCAGTTGCAAGGCCAACTGAAGCCCGCGCTCCTTCAATTCCTGGTAGCGTTTCAGGGCTGTTGGGTCGGTTCCGGAGGCCGCTATGGCTTCGTTTTGCTGCAGTTTGATCCGGTCCATCAGCATGCGGTTGAGGAGGTCCCGCAACTCGGGGCCCGCCTCATTCGACGGTTCACCAGTGGGCTGCGCGGCAAGTGCCGAGTCCGACATCAGCCGCACGGCCAGTTCCTCTGCCTGATGGCCTTGTAGTGCTTCGCGCCAAGCGGACCAGGTCAGCGGTCCGTGCTCATGCAATTGGCTTTCCAGCCAGGTAAACAGAGGCCCATGGGGCGGGGGTAGCTCGCACAGCAGGCTATGGTCTTCACTGGACAGCATCTCCCATAGTTCCGTGTGGCCCAGCAGGATACGTGTGGCATGGTCGGCGCGGCTGGCGGGCAGGGCGCGCCCGGGGGCGCGCAGACGCGTGGCCCGGTAGCTATCGCGGTCCTTCCATTGGCCGTAGCGCTTGGGCTTGCCCCCTTCTTCGGGCGCACCGTCCCTGTGCCAGGTGGGCTCGGCGGAGAAGCCGTTGCTATTGCTTCTGGGTACGGGTGCCGCAGGCATCCACAGTGCGGTGAGTTCCTGGCTGCCCAGTTGTACCTGGGTTGCCAATTCGGACAGCAGCTGCATCTTCAGCGCACCCTCGGGCAGTAGTAGCCACAGCGGTTTGGCGTTAGCGGCCATGTGGGCGCGACCTTCGGCGGTAGTCAGGTCGCAGTCTTCGCGCGCCGCGTCGATCAAAAACCGGCTCAAGGGCGTGGCTTCGCTCACATAGCGTGCGAAAGCCTCTTTGCCGTTGGCGCGGATGTAACTGTCGGGGTCATGCTCGGCCGGCAAAAACAGAAACTTGATGCTGCGCACATCGGTGGCATAGGGCAGGGCCGCATCCAGCGCCTTGCGGGCGGCGCGCCGCCCGGCGGCGTCGCCGTCAAAGCTGAATACGACTGCGTCGGTAAACCGGAGCAGCTTGTGCACATGGTCGTTGGTGCAGGCGGTGCCCAGCGTGGCTACCGCATTGGGAAAGCCCAGTTGCGCCAGTGCCACCACGTCCATATAGCCTTCAGTCACCAGCGCATAACCCTGTTCGCGCAGGGCGTTGCGCGCCTCAAACAAGCCGTAGAGCTCGCGCCCTTTGCTGAACACCGGGGTTTCGGGCGAGTTGAGGTACTTGGGTTTTTCGTCCCCCAGCACGCGGCCCCCAAAACCGATGCATTCGCCCTTGATGTTTCGAATAGGAAACATGATGCGATCACGAAACCGGTCGTAGCGCTTTTCTTCGGTTGCGCCTTCTTCGGCATGGGCGATGACCAGGCCGCTTTCCACCAGCAGCGGGTCGTCATAGTGGGGGAACACGCTGGCCAGACTGCGCCAGCCTTCGGGCGCATAGCCCAGGCCAAACTGCTTGGCAATTTCGCCCGACAGGCCACGCCCCTTCAGGTACTGCACCGCTTGTGGGGAGTTTTTGAGTTGGTGGCGGTAGGCTTCCCCGGCCTTTTCCAGCACGTCAGTGAGGGTGTTCTGCTTTTGGCGCTGCTCCAGTGCGCGGGCGCGGTCTTCGGGCGAGGCATCGTCTTCGGGAATCTGCATTCCGTATTGCTGCGCCAGATCCTTGACTGCTTCCACAAAGGTCATACCCGCGTGGTCCATCAAAAAGCTGATGGCATTGCCGTTCTTTCCGCAGCCGAAGCAGTGGTAGAACTGTTTGGTCGGGCTGACCGAGAACGACGGTGACTTTTCCCCATGAAACGGGCACAGCCCCATGAAGTTGGCGCCCCCCTTTTTGAGCTGCACGTAGCGACCCACGATCTCCACCACGTCGGTGCGGGCGAGCAGTTCCTGGATGAACGTTTGGGGGATGGCCATGGCGTGATTGTAGAAACAAGGGTGCCCGTGTCCGCTCGGTTTCAGGGCAAGTGACGGAGTACCGGCGAATGTTTTGCTATGAATTAAATAGCTGCTTGCGCAATGAATACGGGGGCTTCAGGTCTATTTGATTGATAATTTCCGCAACCAATGCTTTCGTACATTTTTTCTTCAGTGGGCGTTGGCCTGCCAAAGCCACCTGATACCTTGACGCCATTGACGACTTCACACAGGTAGACTGAGCCAACCGGCTGCGGAACACCGCCGGTTCTAACAGGAGGTTTCACACATGCGCCATCGGATTTGGACCCCCAACCTGCGCGCCACGCTGCTGCTCGGCGCAATTGCGGTGACGGTGCACGTGTCGTGCAGGGCCGCTTCACTGGCCCCGGTGGCCGCCGAGCATGGCATGGTGGTCACCGCGCAGCATCTGGCATCCCGCGTGGGTGTCGATGTGCTGAAGAAAGGTGGCAACGCCATCGACGCCGCCGTCGCGGTGGGCTATGCGCTGGCCGTGGTCTACCCCGCGGCGGGCAACCTGGGCGGTGGCGGGTTTATGACTTTGCAATTGGCGGATGGGCGCAAGACCTTTCTCGATTTTCGGGAAAAGGCGCCCTTGGCTTCCAGCGCCAACATGTACCTGGACCCGGCGGGCCATGTCATCAAGGGCCTGAGCACGACCGGCCACCTGGCGGCGGGGGTTCCTGGCACCGTCTCGGGAATGGAGTGGGCCCGTGTCCAGTACGGTACGCTGGGGCGGTCTGCCCTGCTGGCGCCCGCCATTGCGTTGGCCGAGCGCGGTTTTGTGCTGGAGCAGGGCGACGTCGACCTGCTGCGCACGGCTACGGATAGCTTTAAAAAGGACCCGGCCAGCGCCGGTGTCTTCCTGGACAAAGGCGAAGCCTTTGCCGTGGGACAAAGGTTGGTACAAAAAGACTTGGCCAAGACGCTGCGAGCCATCCGCCAGCAGGGTGCGGACGGTTTCTACAAGGGCAGGGTCGGCCACGCCCTTGTGGCGTCCAGCCGCGCGGGCAAGGGCCTGATCATCCAGGCCGATCTGGACCAGTACCAGACCCGCGAATTGGCGCCGGTCGAATGCGACTATCGGGGCTTTCATGTAGTGTCTGCGCCACCACCCAGTTCCGGCGGTGTGGTGATTTGCGAGATGCTCAACATTCTGGAGGGCTATCCGCTGAAGGAGCTGGGCTACCACTCGGCGCAGGCCGTGCACTACCAGATCGAGGCCATGCGCCACGCCTATGTGGACCGCAACAGCACCCTGGGCGACCCCGATTTTGTGCAAAACCCGCTGGCGCGTTTGCTGAGCCCTGCGTATGCTGAGCAGATCCGTGCGGTGATTGATCCCCATAAAGCTGGCGTATCAAACGAGATCAGGCCCGGCACCGCACCGCATGAGGGTTCCAACACCACCCACTACTCGATAGTCGACCGTTGGGGCAACGCGGCTGCCGTCACCTACACCTTGAATGACTGGTTCGGTGCCAAGGTAATGGTGCCCACAACCGGGGTCCTGCTCAACAACGAAATGGACGACTTCACCGTCAAGCCCGGCGTGCCCAACCTCTACGGTTTGGTGCAGGGTGCCACCAATGCCATTGCCCCCGGCAAGCGACCGCTGTCCTCCATGAGCCCGACCATCGTGACCCAGGACGGCAAACCCCTGCTGGTGCTGGGCACGCCCGGTGGCAGCCGCATCATCACCGCCGTGCTGCAAACCCTCATCAACACCATTGACTACCGGATGAATGTGCAAGAGGCCGTCGATGCGCCCCGCTTTCACCAGCAATGGCTGCCCGATGTGACCAATGTCGAGCCCTATGCCCTGTCACCGGACACTGCAAAACTGTTGACGGAGATGGGCCACAAGCTGGGCGCGCCGCAGCCGGCCAATCACCTGGCAGCCATTTTGGTCGGCGCGCCATCCATCGGCGGCAAGCCGGTTGGTAAAAATCGCTTTTATGGTGCCAATGATCCCCGTCGCAACACGGGCCAGGCGCTGGGCTACTGAACCAGGAGTTAACCATGTCACTTCTCGCACGCTGGGCTCTGGCCCTTGTCCTGTCGGTAGCCCAACTCCCTACTGCGTTCGGCTTGACGGACACGCCCGCCAACGCGGTGCAGGTGGCGCCGTCCGTGCTGGTTCCTTTCGCATCGGAAGAGGGGCTTGCGCGTTTGGCGCGGTCCACTGCCCGGAGTGACTTTGGGGCGCTGGCCAACCAGTTTGAAGCCCAGTCCAACGGCGCCTTCTGCGGCCCCACCTCGGCAGCCATCGTGCTGAACACGGTTCGGGGACGCAGCAGCGAACTGCCCCGTGACCGCAGCCGTTTGCGCCCGGAAGACCTGCAATTCATGCCCGCCAATGCCGATCTCAGCGTTCCGCGTTTTACCCAGGACAACGTAATTCTCCAGGGCAAAAAGACCCGTGCGCAAGTGCTGGGGGAGCCGGTAACCATCAACGGCAAGCTGATCAAGGACTTTGGCTATCAGACCCGCCAACTCGACGAAATGCTCCGGGCCAATGGGCTGGTCACGCGCCTGAAAATCGTTGACGACGGCAAGCCCGAGCAAGACATTCGTACCGATCTGATCGAGAACCTCAGCCGCCCCGGTGATTACGTCATCGTGACTTACCGGCGCGAGGCCGTGGGTCAACCGGGTGGCGGGCATATTTCACCGCTGGGTGCCTACGACGCACTGTCTGACGCATTCCTGGTGCTGGACGTGAACCCCACCAGCGCGGGCTGGGTCTGGATGCCTGCGGCCACGCTGATCAACGGCATGCGCACCTTTGATACGGTGGAGAACCGCGGCTACATCCTCATCGATTCGCGTTGATGCGTGGCCGACACCCCGCAGCACACTATTTTTGCTTCGGCACGCGTCCCATCAAATAGAACTCGGGGTTGGGCAGCATGCCCGACATATTGGCCATGCGGTTGGACAGGCCAAAGAACGCGGTGATGGCGCCAATGTCCCAAATGTCTTCGTCGTCAAAGCCGTGGGTGTGCAGGGCGGTGAAGTCGCCTTCTTCAATCTCATCCGCTTTCAGGCACACCTTCATCGCAAAATCCAGCATGGCGCGCTGCCGGGGCGTGATGTCGGCCTTGCGGTAGTTGGTGGCCACCTGGTCGGCTACCAGCGGTTTTTTCTCGTAAATACGCAGAATGGCACCGTGGGCCACCACGCAATACAGGCAGTGATTGGCGGCGCTGGTGGTGGTGACGATCATCTCGCGATCGCCCTTGCTCAGGCTGGAGCCTTCGCGCAGCATCACCGCATCGTGGTACGCAAAAAATGCGCGCCACTCGGCTGGGCGGCGGGCAAAGGCCAGAAACACATTGGGCACGAAGCCGGACTTCTCTTGTACCTCCAGAATCTTGGCGCGAATGTCCTCAGGCAGGGTGTTCAGGTCGGGCAGGGGGTAGCGTGGTGTTGGGGTCATGGGCTTTCTCCTGTATGGTTGTTTTAAACCATTATCCTTGTGGTTTTCTCACTGTCACTCTTGCATTGGAATCTCGTATGACCACACCGTATGAACAAGGCCTGGCCACCCGCAAAGCCGTCATGGGCGAAGACTTTGTTAGCGCCGCTTTTGCCAACGCCACGCCATTTACCCAGCCCATTCAGGAGCACATCACCCGTGCGGCCTGGGGCGACGTGTGGCAGCGCCCGGGGCTGGACTTGAAGACCCGCAGCCTGATTACGGTTGCCATGCTGACCGCACTGGGCAAACAAAACGAGCTCAAAGGACACGTGCGCGGCGCGCTCAACAACGGCGCCACGGTGGAAGAGATTCAGGAGGTTTTGCTGCACGCCACGGTGTACTGCGGCGTGCCTGCAGCCGTCGAGGCGTTTCGTACGGCCAACGAGGTGGTTGGCGCCGCAGTAAAGGGCTAATCAGGCGGCTAGCGGTTGTCGTGAATCTGCGTGGGTGCAAAGCCCGCGTCATCGTCGTCGTCGTCCGGCTCCGGTAGTGGCGGCGTGGGCTTTTGGGCTGCCTGCTTCGCTTCTGCCTTTGCGCCCGCACTCCAGAAGCTGGATCCTGGGAGCTGGGTATGCGGGCATCCACAATCCGGTGCAAATTTCCAGGAAAACTGGTACCTGTTTGCATCCGCCGCCGGGTCGATGCGCCGGAAGCCGTCGAGCAATTCCTTCTGAATCGCCGGCGCGTATTGCATCAGCCCCTCATGCCATTTGAGAACCACCAGCTGCAGCAACAGTGCTTCGCGCTGGTCCGGCAGCAGCATCGGGGCGACTTCACCCGCAATCCAGCTGGAAGGAATGCCCTGGCGCCGCAAGACGTTGTGCAGGGTCAGGCGCACCATCTCGCGCTGGGTGGGGCTGATCTGGTCCGGTTCCGCTGACGGTCCTGCGGCCGCATCCGCCACCCCTGGCTTGGAACGGCCAAGGCCAAAAAATTCAAACATGCAGTGTGCTCCCGTCTTGCCTGGAAAATTGGTGAAGACGAGTGTAGCTGACACCCATCCGTCACAAAATAGGGTCAGGTTTTGCGTTTGACCAGCCTGCCAAACCACTGGCCCATGTCATCGATGAGGGTGAACACGGCAGGAATCACCAGCAGACTGAGAAGCGTTGACGTGATCAGCCCACCGATAACCGCCACCGCCATGGGGCTTCGAAAGCTGCTGTCAGCAGCGCCCCAGCCCACGGCCAGCGGCACCATGCCGGCACCCATGGCCAGGGTGGTCATCACGATCGGGCGGGCGCGTTTGTGGCAGGCATCCAGCAGCGCATCAAAGCGGTTCATCGGGGCGACTACCGGCAGGCCATCAGCACCGTCATGGCCCCGGCGTGCCACGATTGCGTACTCCACCAGCAGAATCGAGTTTTTGGTCGCAATGCCCATCAGCATGATCAATCCAATGAGTGACGGCATGGAGAAGCTCTTGTCGGCCAACAACAAGGCTACGAAGGCACCGCCCAACGACAGGGGTAAAGCCGCCAGGATGGTGACGGGGTGCAGAAAGTCCTTGAACAACAGCACCAGCACAATGTAGATGCACAGCACCCCTGTCAGCATGGCCAGGCCAAAGCTGGCAAACAGTTCGCCCATGATTTCGGCATCGCCGAGCTCAAGCTGCTTCACCCCGGCGGGCAGGTTCAGGATGCTGGGCAGCTTTTGCACTGCAGCGGTCACATCGCCCAACGGCGCACCCGAGAGCTCTACTTCGAAGTTGATGTTGCGGGCGCGGTTGAGGCGGTCAATGACGGCCGGGCCACCGGCCATCTCCAGCGTGGCCACCTGGCTCAGCATGACCGGGCCCTTGAGCCCGGGCACCGACAGGCGCCCGAGCAAATCGAGGTCTTGCCGCGCAGCGCTGTCGAGCTTCACCACAATCGGCACCTGGCGCTGGCTCAGGTTGAGCTTGGGCAAGGCCGTGTCGTAGTCGCCCACGGTGGCAATGCGCAGGGTCTCGCCAATGGCGGCACTGGTCACGCCCAGATCGGCGGCCCGGGCAAAGTCGGGCCGCACCGCAATTTCTGAGCGGATCAGGCTGGCACTGGAGGTGATGCTGCCCAAGCCAGGAATGGTGCGCAGGTCTTTCTCCACGGCTGTAGCGGCCGTCGCCAGTGCTTGAGGGTCTTCGCCGGTGAGCACCAGTACGTACTTCTCGCCTGAGCCACCTAGCCCAACCTTGCTGCGCACCCCCGGCAGTTCGGCCATGGCCGTTCGAATGGCGGCCTCGATCCCCTGCTTGCGTGGGCGCTCACCGCGCTTGGTGAGCAGCACCGTGAGCGTGGCCTTGCGCACCTCGGAGGTTCCAGCCGGGGCAAACGGGTCAGACCCGGCCGCACCGCCGCCAATGGTGGTGTAGATGCTCTGAATATGCGCAACCTTGCCCAGCAACTGGCGCGCGGTCTCGGCAGCATCGCGGGTTTGCACCAACGTGGAGCCGGGGGGTAACTCGATGTAGACCTGGGTCTGCGAGTTGTCGTCGGGCGGAATGAATCCAGTGGGCAGCAACGGAATGAGCAAGATCGAGCCAACAAAAAACGCACCGGCCAAGCCCATGGTGATCCAGCGGTGGTTTAGCGCCCAGAGGCTGGCGCGCATGTAGGCGGGCATCCAGAACGGGTCTTTGTGGGGGCGCGGGCTGCGCTTCATGATGTAGGCGGCCATCATGGGCGTGAGCAAGCGCGCCACTACCAGCGAGGCAAACACGGCCAGTGCTGCCGTCCAGCCAAATTGCTTGAAAAACTTGCCTGGAATGCCGGCCATAAAAGCGGTCGGCAAAAACACCGCTATCAGGGTGAAGGTGGTGGCTACCACGGCCAAGCCAATTTCTTCGGCCGCTTCCATGGCGGCCTGAAACGGCGTCTTGCCCATATTCAAGTGGCGCTCAATATTTTCCACTTCCACAATGGCATCGTCCACCAGCACGCCAATGACCAGCGACAGTGCCAATAGCGTTACCGTGTTGGTGCTAAAGCCCAGGTAATACATGCCAATGAACGCGGGAATAACCGACAGCGGCAGCGCCACCGCCGACACCACGGTGGAGCGCCAATTGCGCAAGAACAGCCACACCACAATCACCGCCAGCACTGCGCCTTCGAGCAGCATCGTGATGGAGGCCTCAAACTCTTCAGCCACTGGGGTGACAAAGTCAAAGGCCTGGGTGAGTTCTATGTCAGGATGCTGCGCCTTGAGCTCCTGGAGTGCCACCTGAACCGCCGCACCCACTTCCACCTCGCTGGCGCCCTTGCTACGGGTAATTTCAAAGCCCACCACTGACACACCGTTGAGCAGCGCCAAAGCGCGGGGTTCGGCCACCGTGTCGGTGATCGTGGCGACCTGGTCCAGGCGCACGCGCTGGCCATTGCTCAGGGCGAGTTCCAGTTGGGCCAGTTCCTCGGCGGTCTTGACCGTGGCCAGGGTGCGCATGGGTTGCTCGCTGCCACCGAGGTCGGCCCGCCCCCCGGCGCTCTCGGTTTGCACCTGGCGCAACTGGCGCGAAATATCAGCGGCAGTGGCGCCCAGGGCCTGCAGCTTCACGGGATCCAGGGCTACTTCGACCTGGCGGCTCACACCGCCGACCCGCACCACCGAGCCCACACCCTTGACGCCCAGCAAACGTCGGGTCACGGTGTTGTCGACAAACCAGCTCAGGGCCTCACCGTCCATCTTGTCCGAGCGAATGGTGAGCGCCAGAATCGGCGCACCCGACAGGTTGACTTTGCCTACCACCGGGTCTCGCACATCGCTGGGCAGATCGCTTCTCACGCCTTGCACCGCGCTGCGCACATCGTCCATCGCCTCCTGGGTCGATTTTTCCAGCCGGAATTCGGCGGTCACCGTGACACCACCGTCTTGCACTTTGGTGTAAATGTTTTTCAGGCCTTGCAGCGGCGCAATCGCATTTTCGATCTTGCGGGCCACTTCGGTTTCGAGTTGTGCCGGGGCGGCACCGGGCAGGGACGCCACCACCGTGATGGTGGGCAACTCCAGATCCGGGAACTGCTGCACCTTCATACTGTTGAAGGAAAGCATGCCGGCAAAGGTCAGCAGCACAAACAGCATGACCGCCGGAATCGGATTTTTGATGGACCAGGCGGAGATATTCATATCAGTTATGCTCCTTATTTGCTAGCGGCTGGCGCAGGCTGTACGGGGGCTTCAGCACTTTTAGGCTTGGAAGAATCGACCACGCGCACCACGTCGCCATCGCTCAAGAAGCTGCCCCCGCTAGTGACCAACCGGTCTGCGGGTTTGACGCCGCTGACAATTTCAACCTGGTCGCCCAGCACCCGCCCGGTTTGAACCTTCAACTGTGCCACGCGGTTCTCGCCGCCCACCCGGTAGACGTAGCTAAAGCCATCGCGCACTACCACCGTCGTTTGCGGCACCGTGAGCGCATCCGAGCTCCCCAACTCGAACGTGCCGCGTGCAAACATGCCGGGCTTGAAACTTTCTGTCGCGATTTTGGCTCCTGTTTTTGTTCCGGTTTTGGGTCCCACCAGATCAACAAAAACCAGGCCATTGCGGGTGGTGGCGTCGACGGTCGGCGCGACCATGCGCACCCGGCCCTGCATCTGGGCGCCGTTGGGCGCTGTCACCACGACCCGGGTCCCGACGGTGATGCGGCCGAGCTCGGTCGAGGTCACCTCGCCGCGCCACTCCAGGCGGCCTTGGCGGATCATGCGAAAGAGTTCGGTGCCAGCGCCCACCACCGCGCCGACGGTGGCGGTACGCGCCGTTACCGTACCGCTGTCGGGTGCCAGTAACTGGGTGTGCTTCAGGCGCAGCAACTGCGCGTCAAGCTGCGCCTTGGCCGACTCCACGCGGGCGCGGGCGGTGAGCTCAGCGGTGAGGTACTGACTGATCTGCTGGGCGCTCAGGGCACCGGTGGCCTGCACGGCGCGCGCGCGGTCGGCGTTGGCGCTCGCCTCGGCCGCATTGGCGGTGGCTTCTGCCACGCCCGCGCGGGCCAGCGCCACATCGGCCTGTACGCCCTCGGCGGCAAAGGTGGCCAGCACTAGGCCGCGCTTCACCTGATCGCCCACCTGGGCTTTGAGCTCCAGCACCCGCAGGCCAGCGGTTTCAGCGCCCACGATGGCTTCCTGCCAGGCGGCCACATTGCCGTTGGCCGACAGTTTGATGGGCACCGTGGCCGTCTGGGGCTGCGAAATGGAGACCGTGAGCGAGGGCTTGGTTGCTGCGGGCGGCTTGGTGGAGTCTGCCGCATTGGCCGCCACCGATGGTGGTGAAAACAAGCCCAAACCCAAGCCCAGTCCGGCCAGCGCCAGCATGCCGGCGGTGACCAGGCTCAAGGTGAGTGGTTTGAAGGCGTTCAGGCTAAAAAATGGGGTTTTCATGGGGCGAACTCAGTGTGAGCGTGAAAAATTCGAAAGAAGTCGGATCGAAAAAGCCGGGTTCAGCGGCTGGCCGCCACCGCCTGCCGGGCATCAAAGCCGCCGCCCAATGCGCGGTACAGCGCCACCCAGGCTTGCTGGCGTTCCAGCGCCAAGCCCAGTTGGGCCGACTCTGCGGCCAGCGCGCTTCGCCGGGCGTCTTCCAGCTCCAGCAAGCTCGCCAGACCCTGGCCAAAGCGGGCCTGGGTTGCAGCCAACGACTCGTTGTAGCCCTGGGTAGCGGTGTCAGCGTCCTGGGCGCGATCTTGGGTGCTTTGCAGGGTGACCAGAGATTCTTCCACCTCGCGCACGGCTTGGCGCACCTTGCCCTGGTAGGTGACCACCGCGGTCTGGTAAGCGGCCTTGGCCGACTCCACGCTGGCGGCGCGCTGCCCACTGTCAAACACGGGCAGACTCACCGCCAGCGGGCCAAAAGACCAGGTTGCCCCTTCGGTCACTACGCCACCGGTACTGATCCGCGCCGCGCCGATAGCGCCATTCAGGGTCAGCCGTGGCAGGCGCTGCGCCTGCGCACTGCCCACCACGGCGCTGGCCACCACCACATCGCGCTCCGCTGCAAAGATGTCGGGGCGCTGTGTGATCGTTTGGGCTGGAACATTTGCTATGCTTATAGTAGCTGCCTGCGCAGTTTCCATGCGGGCTAGCGCCATTTTTTGCCTTAAATCCGGCTCGGATAGGCCGGTTAGAGCCACCAAGCCTTTGCGCTGCACCGCGCACAGGGCGGCCTGCGCCGTGGCGCGGCTATTGCCATCCGCGGCACTGGCGCGGGCCGTAGCCGCAACCGCTGGCGCGACAAATCCCGCTTGGGCGGTGGTCTCGGTCAGGCGAGCCGTGTCTGCGCGCGAGCGGGCATCGCGCTGGGCCAAATCCTGTTGCTGGCTGCAGGTTGCCTGCGCGTAGTACAGGTTGGCCACTTCGGCTGCCACCGACACCCGGGCGTCGTGCCACTGTGCCTCGCTGCTTTCCAGCTGGGCGACTGCAGCTCGGCTGACAGCCCGGTTGGCGCCTACCAGATCAAGTTCCCATGCGGCCGACAAACCCAGTTGCTGGGTGGTTACCGCTGGGCTATCGGGCACGGGCACACCACGGGTGGCACCCAGCTGCGCGTTCACCTGCGGAAGGAGGGCGGCGCGTGCAGTGGCCTGGTTAGCACGGGATGCGGCAATGCGGCTCAGCGCCTGCGATACCGACGGGCTCGCTGCCTGGGCCGCCGTGATCAGTTCCACCAGCACCGGGTCGCCCTGTTGCTGCCACCAGTCCGTCAGCGTGACCACCCGGCCCTGGTGCGGCAAAGGGGCGTGCCACTGGGGCGCCATATCCACCGTCACTTGGGTGGGGGGCATCAGGCTGGCACAGCCCGACAACGCCAGACCGGCAAAAGCTGCAATGGCAGCCAAGGTGGTGCGGGCCGCGGATCCGGCTGGTGTTGTCCGTGTTGCCAACAAGAGGTTGTTGCGAGGCCAAACACGCCAACGGGAGACAACTTGGACCGATACCGGCCTGGTCACAGTGGCCAAAGGACTGTTCAATGAAGAATTCATGCGTTGGACTGCTTGGATCGTCGAAAGGTTGTAGAAACTGTCGGCCTGTGGGGCGCTGCGTGGAAGCCGACCTGAATGGTACCCGTTGTAGCTCTCCCCTGACCACACAACCGGAGTGCTCGTGGCTCCGGCCGCAGCGCAAGCGATGCTCAAAAACTGTAGGTCAACGCCAGAATGCCGGTGGTCGTCGACTTCTGCCGCGCCAACGGGCTATCCTTTGCGTCCTCGGACAGCATACTGGCGGAGACCGCCGCCGTAGCGGAGATGTTGGGGTCAATCCGGTAGGTCAACGACAGGTTGGCCCGTACGTCGCGTAGCCGCTGTTCGAAGCCTGCGCTGCGGTAACACCGAAGTAAGACTGCATGTAGTCGGCGTTGGCCCAGGTCGCGGCCACTCCCAGATCAGCCAGCAGGCCCTTATTTGGGCATGATCACGGTGTCGATCACGTGGATCACGCCGTTGTCAGCCACGATGTCGGTTTTGACAACCTTGGCGTTGTCCACTTTGACGCCGTCCGTGGTGCTGACGGTCAATTCCGATCCTTGAACCGTTTTCACTTTGCCAGCCTTGACATCGGCCGCCATTACCTTGCCGGCCACCACGTGGTACGTCAGTACTGCAGTCAGCTTGGCCTTGTCTTTCAACAAGGCGTCCAGGTCGGCCTTGGGGATTTTGGCAAAGGCTGCATCCGTGGGTGCGAACACGGTAAACGGGCCCTTGCCCTTGAGCGTGTCGACCAGGCCGGCTGCGCCAAGGGCTGTAGCCAGTGTTTTGAAACTACCCGCGGCAACTGCGGTGTCAACAATGTCTTTGGCTTGGGCAGTGAAGGCAACGCCAAGGGCCAGAACGGAAGCGATAAGGGTCTTTTTCAAGGAAGTCTCCAAAAGGTGGTGGTTAATCCACAGGTTCGCCAAATATGTGGCGCAGGCCGAATTTACTGCCAATCGGTGACCGTACATACTGTGTGGTAATAATTAATACCAATCAGTAGCTATTGGATGAAGAATGAAAGTTGCCTGGCCAAGCCGATGCCCTTGCACCAAACTGCTGAAACCCCCCACCCAAAAGCAGTGCACGCTGGCGCCGGCGCGAGGCCCGCGAGAATGGTGTCCGCCATTAACGCGCCGGCCATGCGCATTGGCACCTGCGCAAGGCTATGCGCCGGGCTATCCGGCCATCAGTTTGTGAACCAGATCCCCGGTGGTGGATGATTTGTACTTGCGCATCAGGCGTGCGCGGTAGATTTCGACGGTGCGGTGGCTGATGGCGAGCGTCTTGCCGATTTGCTTGGAAGTGAGGCCCTGCATCAGGTGGGCGGCCACTTCACGCTCACGGGGGGTGAGTTCGGCCTTGACGGGGCGGCGCGCGCTCAGGTCTTCAAACGACCAGATGCCCGCTTCGTGCGGCGCTTCGCGGTTCAGCGCCCGTCCCGTCACGTGGCACCAGAAGGCTTCGCCCTGAAGGCGACCCTCCAGGCGGCGCATGATGCGGTCATCGGAATAGGTGCCACTGCGGTTCAGGATGGGGCTGATGCGTGCGCCCGTGCGCTCGAACTCGTCCGCGCTGGGGTACAGCACTTGAAACGATTGCCCGATCAGCTGCGCCCGCGTTGTGCCAAACATCTCGCACAGGCGCTGGTTGCAGTCCATGATGGTGCGGTTGCGCGAGAGCGCCAGCCCCACTGGGGCCAGATCAAACGCCAGCTGGTAGTCAATATCCGTGGGCATAGGGTTTGGCTTTACGAAAAACTACGTATAGGGATAGGTAGTATCGTAGGGCCATTGATTCTTCACAGGAGACTGTTTCAATGAACAAGATTTTCCCCAGTGCGGCCCAGGCGCTGCAAGGCATCGTCCACGACGGCCAGCTCATGGCGGTGGGTGGTTTTGGCCTGTGTGGCATTCCCGAAGCGCTGATAGATGCGCTGCGCGACAGCGGTGTCAAAGACCTGACCGTTATCTCCAACAACGCGGGTGTCGATGGCTTTGGCCTGGGCAAGCTGCTGGAAACCCGCCAGATCAAAAAAATGATTTCCAGCTACGTGGGCGAGAACAAGGAGTTTGAGCGCCAGTACCTGGCCGGTGAACTGCAGCTGGAATTTACGCCGCAAGGCACGCTGGCAGAAAAGTTGCGTGCGGGCGGTGCCGGCATTCCGGCGTTCTACACCCGCACCGGTGTGGGCACACTGGTGGCCGAAGGCAAGGAAACACGCGAGTTCAATGGCCATGTGCACGTCATGGAGCTGGCGCTGTTGCCCGATGTGTCGCTGGTCAAGGCCTGGAAGGCCGACAAGAGCGGCAACCTGATCTTCCGTCGCACGGCGCGCAACTTCAACCCAGCCGTAGCCATGGCCGGCAAGGTGACCGTGGTGGAGGTGGAAGAAATTGTGGAGACGGGTACGTTTGATCCCGACGCAGTGCACCTGCCTGGCATCTATGTGCACCGGATCGTGCTGAACGCGAACCCCGAAAAGCGCATCGAGAAAAGAACCATTACCGAAAAATCGACCGAGAAAGCAGGAGTCTGATCATGGCCTGGACACACGACCAAATGGCAGCGATTGCTGCACGCGAACTGCACGACGGGTTTTACGTCAACCTGGGCATTGGCTTGCCAACCCTGGTGGCCAACTTTGTGAATCCCGATATTGAAGTCTGGCTGCAGAGTGAAAACGGCATGCTCGGCATTGGCCCGTTCCCCACCGAAGACGCGGTCGATGCCGACCTCATCAACGCTGGCAAGCAGACCGTCACCACCATTCCCGGCTCCAGCATTTTTGGCAGCCACGACAGTTTTGCCATGATTCGCGGCGGCAAGATCAATCTGAGCATTCTGGGTGCCATGCAGGTCAGCGAAAAAGGCGATCTGGCCAACTGGATGATCCCGGGCAAGATGGTCAAGGGCATGGGCGGCGCCATGGACCTGGTGGCGGGCGTCAAGAGCGTAGTCGTGCTGATGGAGCACGTCGCCAAAAAGAAGGACGGCACCGTCGACCTCAAAATCCTGCCCAGTTGCACGCTGCCCTTGACGGGTGTGGGTGTGGTGGACCGCATCATCACCGATCTGGCGGTGCTGGACGTGACCCCGCACGGGCTCAAAGTGGTTGAAATGGCACCGGGTGTCACTGCGGAAGAGCTGCAGGCCAAAACCGGCGTCGCTTTGGTCTGACGTGGCAAGCGGCCCCTTATGCGGGCCGATGCATCCGAAACAATTGCTCCGGCCCTACGGAGAAATAATCCGCCGGGCCGCCACCGCGCAACACGTGACCGGCCCCGGCCGTGTTGTACACGCCGTCTTTCAGCAGGGCTTTGGCAATGTGCACCGCCACCACTTCGCCCAGCACCAGCCAAGTGGGCACCTTTTCGCCATCGGCTCCCTGCAGTTGCAGAATTTGCGTCAGGCGGCATTCAAACGACACCGGGCTCTCGGCCACCCGCGGCACTGCGATGACCCGAGAGGCGATGGGCGTAAGCCCTGCCAGTGTGAATTCGCTGACATCGGGCGGTACGGGCGCGCAGGTCTGGTTCATGGCTTCGGCCAGTGCGCGCGTGGTGAGGTTCCAGCCGAACTCGCCCGTCTCTTCTATGTTGCGAACCGTATCCTTGTAGCCAATGCTGGCAAAGCCAACGATGGGTGGCGTGTAGTTAAAAGCGTTGAAGAAGCTGTACGGCGCCAGGTTCAAGGCGCCCGTCGCACTGCGCGAAGAAATCCAGCCGATAGGCCGTGGCCCCACGATGGCGTTGAAGGGGTCATGCGGCAGGCCATGGCCATTGCGGGGTTCGTAGAAATGAATTTCGTCAGTCAAAAGCTAGCTCCAGTGGGTTCAGTTGATTCGTCATCAACATCATCGCTCACTTGGAGCAGGTGCCAGCCAATGGAGCCATGCTGCTTGCCAGACAGCAGCGGTTCAAGCTCTGAATTGCACCGGCATCGGTCAACCCCCGACTGCCTCTACTTCTGAATGTCACCAATGCAGAGGTACTTGATCTCCACATAGTCGTCCATGCCAAAGTGCGAACCTTCGCGGCCCAGGCCGGATTGCTTGACGCCGCCAAACGGCACGTGTTCGGTGGCCAGAATGCCCACGTTGATGCCGACCATGCCGTACTCCAGCGCCTCACCCACGCGGTAGATGCGGCCGATGTCGCGGCTGTAGAAATAGCTGGCCAAGCCAAACTCGGTGTCGTTGGCCGCGTCAATGGCTTCCTTCTCGGTCTTGAACTTGAACACCGGCGCAAACGGCCCAAAGGTTTCTTCGCGGGCACAGAGCATATCGGGCGTGGCATCGGCCACGACGGTGGGCTCGAAGAACTGACCAGCCAGGCGTTTGCCACCCACCAGCACGCGGCCGCCCTTGGCTACTGCATCGTCCACATGGCGCTGCACTTTTTCAAGGGCCGCTTCTTCAATCAGCGGGCCCTGGTTGACACCGTCTTCGAATCCATTGCCGACCTTGGCCGTGCGCACCTTGGCGGCAAATTTTTCCACGAACTCTTCGTACACGCCTTCTTGTACGTAGAAGCGGTTGGAACACACGCAGGTCTGGCCGGCGTTGCGGTATTTGCTGGCAAAGGCGCCTTCCACGGCGCTGTCAATGTCGGCATCATCAAACACGATGAAGGGTGCGTTGCCCCCCAGTTCCAGCGACAACTTCTTGACGGTGGGGGCGGATTGGGCCATCAGAATGCGCCCCACTTCGGTGGAACCGGTGAAGCTGATGTGGCGCACTACGTCACTGGCGCACAGCACTTTGCCGATAGCTATCGAATTGTTGCCGTCTGCACTGAGCATATTGAGCACACCGGCTGGAATACCCGCACGGATGGCCAGCTCTGCTGCCGCCAGAGCGGTCAAGGGAGTCAACTCGGCAGGCTTGATGATGACCGGGCAGCCAGCGGCCAGCGCAGGCGCAACCTTGCGGGTGATCATGGCCAATGGGAAGTTCCATGGGGTAATGGCGGCACACACTCCGATGGGTTGCTTGATGACCATCAGTCGGCGGTTGTTGTCAAACTGGGGCAGGGTTTCGCCGTTCAAGCGCTTGGCTTCTTCGGCGAACCACTCCACAAAGCTGGCGCCGTAGGCGACTTCACCTTTGGCCTCGGCAAAGGGTTTTCCTTGCTCGGCTGTCATGATGCGTCCCAGGTCTTCCTGGTTGGCCATCAACAGGTCAAACCACTTTCGCAGAATAAGACTGCGCTCTTTGGCAGTCTTTGCGCGCCAGGCCGGCCAGGCAGCGTTAGCGGCGGCAATGGCCGCTTCGGCCTCGGCAGATCCCAGGTTGGCTACATCTGCCAGCTTGAGTCCGGTGGCGGGGTCCAGCACGTCAAAGCGACTGGCGCCCGCAACCCATTGGCCGTTGATCAGGGCATCGGTTTTGAAAATGGTCGGGTCGTTTAGCAGGGCGAGGGGGGATGTTTTCATGTCCATGGCAATGGCTCCAGATCAGTGTGCAGGAAAAGTTGAGTTGGCTATCAGCGGTAGCGTACGCCAGGCAGTACGCACAGCATTTCAAACAAGAGGTTAGCACCTAGCAAAGCCGTGTTGCCATTAGGGTCGTACGGAGGTGACACTTCGACCAGGTCTCCACCCACCAGATTCAGGCCACGGCAACCCCGGATGATCTCCAGCGCTTGGGGCACGGTCAGGCCGCCAATCTCTGGGGTGCCGGTGCCGCCTGCAAACGCGGGGTCAATGCCGTCGATGTCAAAACTCAGGTAGCAAGGAGTCTGGCCGATGGCGTCACGAATCTGTGCCATCAGGGGAGCCAGCGACTGGTACCAGACCTCGTGGGCTTGCACCACGGTGAAGCCCTGTTGGCGCGGCCAGTCGAAATCATCGGCGCCATAGCCGCTGCCGCGCAGGCCAATTTGCCACACCTTGCTGGTTTGCAGCAGGCCTTCTTCCACCGCCCTGCGGAACGGTGTGCCGTGGGCAATCCTCTCACCGAACATGTCGTCGTTTACATCGGCATGGGCATCCACATGGATGAGGGCCACTGGTCCATGCTTTCTTGTGATGGCCCGCAGGATCGGCAGCACGATGGTATGGTCACCGCCCAGTGTCAGCGGCTTGCAACCTGCGTCAATAATCGGCTGGTAGTGCTGTTCAATGATGGCGACAGACTTTTCCAGGTTGTAGGTGTTGATGGCTACGTCGCCCAGGTCCGCCACCTGCAGGGCATCAAACGGCGCAGCGCCGGTGGCCATGTTGTAAGGACGAATCAGGCTCGACTCGGCGCGGATCTGCCGGGGGCCAAAGCGTGTACCCGGACGGTGGCTGGTGCCAATGTCCAGTGGCACGCCGATGAAGGCGGCGTCCAGGCCAGCTGGGCCGACGGCGACAGGCAGGCGCATCATGCTGGCCAAGCCGCCGAAGCGGGGCATGGTGTTGCCGCCCAGGGGTTGGTTGAATCTCATTTGCTACGTCCGCGCAGCCACTCCAGCACCATCATCAAAGCCGCAGTGAACAGGATGAGCAAGGTGGCTACGGCGGCAATGGTGGGCGAGATGTTTTCACGAATGCCGGTAAACATCTGGCGCGGCAGCGTCACCTGCGACGGACCGGCCAGAAACAGCGTGACCACCACTTCGTCAAACGAGGTGGCAAACGCGAATAGTGCGCCCGATATCACGCCCGGCGCAATGACCGGCAGGGTGACGCGAAAGAAGGTTTGAATCGGCCCGGCTCCCAGGCTCAGGCTGGCTTTGACCAGATTCTGGTTGAAGCCCTGCAGTGTCGCCATGACGGTGGTAACCACAAACGGCGCACCCAACGCGGCGTGCACCAGCACCAACCCGGCGTAGGGGTCAGACAGGCCGATGCGGGCGAAGAACAGGTAGGTGCTGACACCCACCACCACAATCGGTACCACCATCGGCGCAATCAACAAGCTGGTGATGAACCCTTTGCCAAAAAACTGCACGCGCGCCAAGCCCACTGCCGCCAGTGTTCCCAGCGAGGTGGCAATCAAGGTGGCAAGTGGTGCCACGATGAAGCTGTTGCGCGTGGCACGGGCCCAGTCGTCGGACGCAAAAAGCTCCTGGTACCAGCGCAGCGACCAACCTGGAATGGGGTACGACAGAAACGAGGAGTTGCTGAATGACAAAGGAATGATCACCAGAATCGGCAGCAGCAGAAAGAACAACACGCTGCCGCACAGCACGCGCAGGCTGTACCAGCCGAGCTTGTCCAGTAGGGTGTAGTAGGCAGGAAAGGCGGATGGCTTCATGGCAATTAACCCAGGCTGATTTCGGCTTTGGCAAAGCGGCGGTACACCACATACAACACCAGCGTGGCGGCAAGCAACACCGAGCCCAGCGCGCAGGCCATACCCCAATTCACTTCGACATTGGTGTACTGCGCCACGTAGTAGCTCAACATCTGGTCACCCGGGCCACCCAGCAGGGCAGGGGTGACGTAGTAGCCAATGGAGGTGATGAACACCAGCAACCCACCCGCCGCCACACCAGGGTAAGTTTGCGGCACATAGACGCGAAAGAAGGCGGCCAGCGGGGCACTACCAAGCGACACAGCTGCGCGTACGTAATTCCCAGGAATGGACTTCATTACGCTGTAGAGCGGCAAAATCATGAACGGCAAGAGAATGTGCACCATGGCAATGATCACGCCCAGCCGGTTGAACAGCAGCGGGATGGGCTCACCCGTAAGGCCGACGAACATCAGGAAACGATTCACCAGCCCATTGGATTGCAGTAGAACAATCCACGCCGCAATGCGCACCAGCACTGATGTCCAGAACGGCAACAGCACCAAAATCAACATCAAATTGGCCTTGCGATCACTCAGGGTCGTCAGCCAAAATGCCAGCGGATAGCCCAGCAGAATGCACACCAGCGTCACGACTCCGCTGATGGAAAAGGTACGCAGCAAGATGTCGCTAAAGGCGGCGTCTTCGGCGCCCACGCGGACGATGCTGCCCTGCGCGTCACGCTTCAAATCGACCGCTGTCAGCAGGTAATCTGGAGTCCAGCGCGAACTGTTTTTGGCAATGGCCCACCAATAGGGCAGCTCAGCCCAGCGCGGGTCATGCGCCAGCAGTTTTTCTTTGGCCTGAGCGGGGCTCAGGTCAGAGCCCAGAGGCAGGGCACGGTAGGTGCCCATGATCAGCGAGCGGGCGCCGCTGATTTCGGTATTGAGTCGGCGGGCCAGCACGCCAGCTTGCGCCGTTTCGGGGATGGCGGTCAGGTCGGCCAATAGGGCGCTGTAGGCCGCATCAGGCGGCGCAGCTTTGCGGTCCCAATCGGCGAGGGCCTTGCCGGTTTGACCGAGCGTGCCAGCAACCTCAGGGTTTTCAACAGCCCGAACCAGCAAGGCCCCCAGCGGCACGAGAAACGTGACCGCCAGGAAGAGCAGCAGGGGAAGGGTCAGTGCGATGGCGCGCAGGCGCTTGCGGCGTTCCACCCGGCCCAACTGGGCGGCCAGAGCCGGGCCTGCCAAAGTAACCGTTGCGTTCATGCATTGACCCTTTTCATATCAACGTTATTGCGCAGACCAAGCGGCGAAACGTTTCTCCAGCGCCTCGCCTTGGTCAGCCCAGAACGAGATGTTGAACTGCAGTGCGTCCTTGCTGTTGGCAGGTGATGTGGGCAGGAGTCCCAGCACCTTGGCATCCAGCTTGGCGAGTGCCTTGTTGTTGGTAGGACCGTAGGAGATATTGCGTGCGTACTCGGCTTGCGCATCGGGGCTGGAGGCCATGGCGATGAATTTCAGAGCCAGATCTTTGTTGGGCGTGCCCTTGGGCATGACCCAGTAGTCCAGATCATAGATGCCGCCAGTCCAGGTAATCTGCAGGTTTTTTCCTTCGCGCTGGGCGGCATCAATGCGGCCGTTGTAGGCAGTGGTCATGACCACGTCGCCTGCCACCAGAAACTGGGGAGGTTGTGCACCGGCTTCCCAGAACTGGATGTTGGGCTTGAGCTCGGTCATCTTCTTGAAGGCACGATCGGCCCCGTCTTTGGTGGCCAGCACTTTGTAGACGTCAGCCGTTTTGACACCATCGGCCATCAAAGCGAATTCGAGGTTGTAACGTGCGCCCTTTCGCATGCCGCGTTTGCCGGCAAATTTCTTGGTGTCCCAAAAGTCAGCCCAGGTGGTGGGTGCGGTCTTGAGCTTGTCGCCGTTGTAGGCCATCACGGTGGACCAGATGAAGGTACCCACACCGCACTCATGCACAGCGGCTGGCTGGAAGTCGGCCTTGTTACCCACTTTAGACCAGTCTATCTTCTCAAACAGGCCTTCGTCGCAGCCGCGGTTCACGTCAGGGCTTTCCACTTCGACCACGTCCCAGCTGATTTTTTTGGCTTCGACCATGGCTTTGATCTTGGCTTGCTCGCCGTTGTATTCAACCGCGACGATTTTTCCAGCGCCGGACTTTTCGAATGCTTCGAAGTAGGCTTTCTTCTGCGCGGCGCCGTTGGCACCGCCAAAGTTGACCACGGTCAACTGGCTCTGCGCCAACACCGGCAGGGCGATTGTTGCTGCAATAGCAATCATCAAGGGCTTGAGTTTCATCGACGTTTCCTCTTATTGGAAGTTGGGTTGAAAGTTGGAAAGTGCTGTGGTTCAGCGGTACACACGCAGGTGTTCTGGGGGGGCATGGACTGAAATAGTCTGGCCGGGTTCGGGTAGCTGATGGTGGGCCAGCGGCATCTTGACGGTGGCGTCGGGCTGCCCAGGCACTTCGCAGCGCACGCGCAAGTGGTCGCCGTAATACATGATGTCGATCACGCGGGCGTCAAAGGTGTTGGCAGAAGGGGTCGCCGCGATCTGGAGCCGTTCGGGGCGTATGCCGCACTGAACCGCTTCGCCCACTTTGGCGCCGTTGACGTTGAAGCCGCGCATCAGCGCACCCGTGGGCAGGCGAACCTCGCATTGGGTGCCGTCTACTGCGATCACGTCGGCTTGCATGACGGTTCTGTCGCCCACAAAGGCGGCCACGAATTTGTTAACGGGCGTCTCATACAAATTGTTGACCACGTCAATCTGCTGGATCTGTCCGTCATTGAAAACCGCCACGCGGTCTGACATGGTCAGCGCTTCGGTTTGGTCATGGGTGACATACACAAAGGTCACACCCAGGCGGCGGTGCAGTGCCTTGAGTTCAATCTGCATGTGCTCACGCAGTTGCTTGTCCAGCGCACCCAGGGGCTCATCCATCAACACCAGTTGGGGATCAAACACCAGGGCGCGGGCCAGAGCCACGCGTTGCTGCTGTCCACCCGAGAGCTGGGCTGGATAGCGCGATCCCATACTGCCGAGTTGCACCATGTCGAGCGCACGCACCACTTTGGCTTCACGCTCTGCGGTGGACAGTTTGCGCACGGTCAAGGGATAGGCGATGTTGTCCGCCACCGTCATATGTGGAAACAGGGCGTAGTTCTGAAACACCATACCAAAGTTGCGCTTGTGGGGCGGGGTGCGGGTAATTGGCACGCCGTCCAGGCTGATCTCGCCAGCGGTGGGCGATTCAAACCCGGCGAGCATCATCAGGGTGGTGGTCTTGCCTGAGCCGGATGGACCCAGTAGAGACAAAAACTCGCCACGCTGAATTTCCAGGTTCAGGTCGCGTACTACGAGGTTCTTGCCATCGTAGGTTTTCTGTACGCCCGTGAAGGTAACCAGGGCTTGGGGTTGGATCATCTGAATGGGCCTGTTGTAACTTGTATCGATCATTCGGTAAGACGCAAGTTTGATGCCGTGTTGGCGATCAACTTGCATCTACCCCGCACCAATTGTGCGCAGATCAGGCCACCGCGTCAAAGCAGGCCGATATGATGCCCAGGCCTTCATCGAGAATCGCGTCGCTGGCGGTCAAAGGCACCAGCACCCGTATCACGTTGCCGTACGTTCCGCAGGTCAGCAGAATCAGACCCCGGGCCGTAGCTTCGGTCGCAATGCGCTTGGCCAGGTCGGCGTCGGGCTGCTTGATATCACCGTTTTTGAACAGTTCAATCGCCACCATGGCACCCAGGCCGCGTACGTCGCCAATGCAGGTGTGGCGCGTTGCCATCTCTTTCAAGGCGGCTGTCAGGCGTTTGCCGACTTCGACGCTGCGTTGTAGCAGGTTCTCTTTCTCGAACACGTCCAGCACGGCCAAAGCCGCCGCGCAGGCAATGGGACTGCCCGCATAGGTGCCGCCCAGGCCGCCAGGTGCGGCGGCATCCATCACCTCGGCGCGGCCGACCACTGCGGAGATGGGAAAACCACCGGCCATGGACTTGGCCATGGTGATCAGGTCGGGTGCCACGCCGCTTTGCTCCACGGCAAACCAGGTGCCGGTACGTCCAGCGCCGGTTTGCACTTCATCGCAGATCAGCAAAATGCCTTGTGCATCGCACAGGGCGCGCAGGCGCTGCATCAGTTCAGGGGGCGCGACATGAAAGCCACCTTCGCCCTGCACCGGCTCAATGATGATGGCGGCAACGCGGCTGGCCTCAATGTCGTTCTTGAAGATGGCTTCTACCGAAGCGATGGAGTCATCCACCGTGACGCCATGCAGCGCGTTGGGGAATGTGGCGTGGAATACCTCGGCCGGAAACGGTCCAAAGCCCGTCTTGTAGGGGGCTACTTTGCCAGTCATGGCCAGGGTCAGCAGCGTGCGGCCGTGGTAGCCACCGGCAAAGCAGATTACGCCAGAGCGCTTGGTGGAGGCGCGGGCAATCTTGATGGCGTTCTCGACCGCCTCAGAGCCGGTGGTCAGAAACAAGGTCTTTTTCGCAAAATCGCCTGGAGCCTTGGCGTTGATACGTTCGGCCAATTCGACGTACGGCTCATAGGCCAGTACTTGAAAACAGGTATGCGTGTAGCGGTCCAGCTGGTCTTTGACCGCCTGGATCACGGCAGGGTGGCGGTGACCGGTGTTGAGCACAGCAATGCCACCGGCAAAGTCCACGTAGCGGCGGCCTTCCACATCCCAAATTTCGGCGTTTTCGCCCTTGGCGATGAAGATCTGGTGGCTGTGACCGACACCGCGGGGAATGGCAGCCTGGCGGCGGGCGAAGAGGGCGGCGTTGGTGAAGTTGGGGTCGCGTTGCATAAAAGATCCTTGGGCTGTGTCGGTCGGTCGGTAGCGCCCGAAATCGGTCGAACGCATTCAAGTCTGACTGTAGGTGCCAGTGGGTGGCGCTAACATATACAGATTGCCTTCAAAGTGGAGCGCACTGTGCAGCCCGCAATCCCAGTACACACAAACCCTTGCCCAATGGGGCCTGCTTTCGATGTTTGTTCTTGACCCCCAGTCAACTGTTCCTTTGGTCACCCAGATCGTGGCCGGATTCCGCCAGATGGTGGACGATGGGGCATTGCGTCCCGGTGCCAAGTTGCCGTCTATCCGCCAGTTCGCGCACGCCAACGGCGTCAGCGTGTACACCGTGGTGGATGCCTACGACCGGCTGGTGGCGCTGGGCTACTTTCAGTCGCAAGCCAACTCCGGATTTTTTGTGCGCAGCCGCACCAGCACCGAGACTGTCACCGCAGGCGGGCCGGGGCAGTACAGCTTTGATTCCATGTGGTACCTATCGCGCATTTTTGAGAATCGCGGTCTGCGCAGCAAGCCCGGCTGCGGGTGGTTGCCCGGAGACTGGCTTTTCGCCGATGGTTTGAAGCGCAGCCAGCGTGCACTGGCGGCCGAAGATATTGATTTGGGAGGCTATGGCGAGCCCAAGGGCTATTTGCCGTTGCGCCAGCTGGTCCGGGACCTGTTGGCATCGCGCGAAATCGTGTTGGGTGCGGATCAGGTGCTGTTGACCCAAGGGTCAAGCCAGGCCATGGATCTGGCGGCCCGCAATCTGGTGCGCCCCGGTGATGCGGTGCTGGTGGACGCACCTGGCTACGCCAATCTGTTGTTTTCACTGCGCTTTTTGGGGGCCAAACTGGTGGGGGCCCCACGCACGCCGGATGGCTATGACCTGGATCTGCTGGAGGCACGCATCATTGAGCACCGCCCTAAAGTGTTTTTTACCCAGCCCAGACTGCAAAGCCCAACGGGATCAACGGCGTCGCTGTCGCAGTTGTACCGGGTTTTGCAACTGGCCGAAAAGTACGATTTTGTGGTGGTGGAGAACGACATCTACGCCGATCTGGACCCTCAGGCGCATCCTTCTCTGGCCGGTCTGGACCAGCTCAAGCGCGTGCTCTACATCGGCAGTTTTTCCAAGACCATTTCGCCCAACATCCGCGTGGGCTACGTGGCCGCGGGTGCGCTTCTGCTGGACGACATGGCCCGCTTAAAGATGCTCTCGGGGCTGACCTCCTCCGAATTTACCGAGCGCTTGGCGTATGGCGCCCTGACAGATGGGCGCTGGCGCAAGCACCTGAAAACCCTGCGGGACCGGCTTGCACGAGGGCAGCAGCTGCTTTCGGCCCAGTTGCTCAACGCAGGATTTGAACTGTTTACCGAGCCGAAAGCGGGCATGTTTCTCTGGGCCCGCCACCCGGCATTTCAAAATGCCTCTGAAATGGCCTACCGCGCCGCAGAGCAAGACATTCTGCTGGGGCCCGGCCATCTCTTTTCCGTCGATCTGGAGCCTTGCCAATGGCTCCATTTTAACGTGGCCTGGTCGCAGGACGAGGCATTTGAGCGCTTTCTTGGCGAACTCCGCGTGGCCTAAATTCAAACCCTTGCTTCGGTGTGGCAAAGCGCTGTTACTTACTTGGCAGTTTCTGTCGCAGCAGGCGCAGCTGCGACTAACTGTTGTGCTTGATCATGACATGGCGGGCGCAGCTGTAGTCTTCCAGCGCATAGACCGACATGTCTTTGCCGTAGCCGGAATGCTTCATGCCGCCATGCGGCATTTCAGACACCAGCATGAAGTGGGTATTGACCCAGGTGCAGCCGTATTGCAGGCGTGAGGCCACGCTCATGGCGACGCCCACATCGCGCGTCCAGACCGAACTGGCCAGTCCGTATTCGGAGTCGTTGGCCCAGGCCACGGCCTGCTCGGCGTCCTTGACGCGGGTGATCGATACGACCGGACCAAACACTTCGCTGCGCACGATTTCGTCGTCCTGCAAGGCCCCAGCCACCACCGTGGGTTTATAGAAAAAACCCTTGTTGCCTACGGTGCTGCCACCGGTGGTGATCTCGACATGCGAGAGTTGGCTGGCGCGGTCCACAAAGCTGGCGACGCGGTCGCGCTGGCGGGCAGAAATGAGCGGGCCCATTTCGACTCCGGGTTCCTGCTGCGTGCCTACCTTGATGCCCGACACAGCACTGCTCAGGTCGGCCACCAGGCGTTCGTAAATCTTCTCGCCGGCATAGACGCGGCACGCGGCGGTGCAGTCCTGACCGGCGTTGTAGTAGCCGAAGGTGCGCAGGCCTTCGACGACACTGGCGATGTCGGCATCGTCCAGCACAATGACAGGCGCTTTGCCACCAAGCTCCAGGTGCGTGCGCTTGATGCCGCGGGCGGCGGCTTCCATAATTTTGCTGCCAGTGGACACATCGCCGGTAAGCGAGGCCACGCGAATGCGGGGATCACGGATCAGCGGCGCGCCCACGGTGTCACCCCGGCCGCAAACAATATTGACCACGCCGGGCGGCAAAATGTTGGCCAGCAATTCACCCAGTCGCAATGTGGTCAACGGTGTGTTCTCGGATGGCTTGAGCACCACCGTGTTGCCCATGGCGATGGCCGGGCCCAGCTTCCAGGCCGCCATCATCAACGGGTAGTTCCAGGGGGCAATAGAGGCCACTACACCGAGCGCGTCGCGGCGGATCATGCTTGTGTGGCCGGGCAGGTATTCACCCGCCATGGCGCCCATCATGTTGCGGATGGCACCGCCAAAAAAGCGGTACACGTCGGCAATAGCGGGAATTTCGTCGTTGCGTGCCGCGCTGAGCGGCTTGCCGCAGTTGAGTGACTCCAACAAAGCCAGTTCGTCGCCATGGGCTTCAATGGCATCGGCAATCTTGAACAGGTAGCCACTACGGTCTTTGGGAGTGAGCGCCGCCCAGGCCGGAAATGCCGCGCTGGCGGCATCTACCGCCTGGCGCAACTGGTCGGCGCTGGCCTCGCGCACCTCGCACAGTACCTCGCCGGTGGAGGGGTTGAAAATGGACTCAGTGCGGCCTTCGCCGGTGACGGTGGTGCCGTTAATCAGAAGCTGGGTTGAAAAGCGTTGTGCAGCCATGGCGGTGCTCCAGAGGGGGTAATCGATGGAAGAAAAGGGGTTAGCGGTTGGCCGGGTTGGCATCGCCGTCCCGGGTGAGGCGCCAGGCCAGCAAAATCAGCGGCATGGTGATGAACATCACCAACAGGGCCACCACGTTGGTGATGGCCACTTCACGGGGGCGGCTCAATTGGTTGAGTAACCAGATTGGCAGCGTGCGGTCGTTGCCGGCGGTGAAGGTGGTGACGATCAGTTCGTCCACTGAAAGGGCGAAGGCCAGGATGCCACCGGCGAGCAAAGCCGTGCTGAGCTGCGGCAGCACCACATAGCGCAAAGTGGTCAGGGTGTCGGCACCGAGGTCCATCGATGCCTCAATCAGGCGGGCGGGGAGGCGGCGCAAGCGTGCCACCACGTTGTTGTGCACGATGACCACGCAAAAGGTAGCGTGGCCCACCACAATGGTCCAGAAGCCCGGCGTCACATCCATCAACTTGAAGGCCGCCAGCAGCGCAATACCGGTAACGATGCCGGGCAGGGCGATTGGCAGGATCAGCAGGGTGGTGAAAGCATCCTTGCCGAAGAAGCGGTCGCGGTTCAGCGCAGCAGCGGTTAGGGTGCCCAGCACCATGGCAATTACCGTGGCCATGGCGGCTACCGACAGCGACAGCAGCATGGAGGCCCGGATATCGGTGCGCTCCAGTGCCCGCGAAAACCAGTGCAAGGTCACCCCTTGCAGCGGAAAGCTATAGCCACTGTCGTCGCTGTTGAAGGCATACAGGGCAATGAAGACCAGCGGCAGGTGCAGAAACGCCAGCCCGGCGTAGGCGAACAGGCGCAGAATATTAAAGCGCATCAAACGCTCCCAAGCGGCGAGCCAGTGACAGGTAGATGGTGATGAGCACGATCGGTACGCAGGTGAACGCTGCCGCCATGGGCATGTTGCCAATGGTGCCTTGCAGCGTGTAGACCATGCTGCCGATGTACAGGCCGGATGGGCCAATGAGCTGCGGAATGATGTAGTCGCCCAGCGTCAGCGAAAACGTGAAGATGGAACCAGCCACGACGCCGGGAAACGCCAACGGCCACAACACCGTGCGAAACGTTTGCCAAGGGTGCGCGCCAAGGTCCGCAGAAGCCAGCAGCAAGTTGGAGGGCACACGCTCAATGGCCGCCTGAATCGGCAGCACCATGAACGGCAACCAGATGTAGGTGAACACCAGAAAGCGGCCGAGGTTGGAGGTGGCAAGCGTCTCCCCGCCGATTCCAGGAACACTCAGCACGGCTTGCAGCAGCCCGGTCAAACCCATCTGGTTCAGCACCCAGTAAATCACGCCGCCCTGCGCCAGCAGCACCGTCCAGGCGTAGGCCTTGACGATGTAACTTGCCCACATGGGCAACATCACGCCGACAAAGAAGAAGCCTTTTTCCCAGGGTTTGGCGAAGTGCGCCATGTAGTAGGCCATGGGAAAGCCAATGAGCACCGTGCCCAGCGTGACCGCTATGGCCATACCCAGCGTGCGCAGCACGATGTCCAGGTTGGCAGGCACCATCAGCGCGAGGAAGTTGGCGCTGGTGAACTCTGCAGTGACCGACATGGCCAGGTCGTCGAAGGTGAACACGCTCTGGCTCAGCAGGGTCAGCAGCGAGCCGATATAGACCACGCCAAACCACAGCAGGGGTGGCGTCAGCATCAAAAACAGCGTCAAAGTGCGGCGCTGATACAGCACGTTGGAGACACACCGCCGCAGGCTCTGGTCGCCAGCGGTCAGCCTGGGCGTTGACAGGGTATCAACCATGCAGCATCACCATGCTGTGGGTGGACCAGTGCAAAACCGCACGCTGTCCGGGGGCAGTGCGCGCCGCCAGATCGCTCGCGGCCTGGTTCTCCGGCTGCATGGCGGTGATGATCTGGTCACGCACCCGCACTTCAATGCGCTGGTTGGCACCCAAAAATTGGATGGCCAACACTTCGCCCTCTACCGCAATGCGGTCCTGTCCGATCACTGAGCCGGGGGCGCCAATGCTGATCGCCTCCTGTCGAACACAAAACGCCTGTGAGTTGCCAGTGATGGCCTGCGCCAAAGCCGAATCGATCACATTGGAGCTGCCCACAAAGTCCGCCACGAAGCGGGTACGGGGGCTGTGGTACAGCTCGCGTGGGGTGGCAATCTGCTCAATGCGCCCCTTATTGAAGACGGCAATGCGGTCCGACATCGACAGGGCTTCGCCCTGGTCGTGCGTGACGTAGACAAAGGTGATGCCCAGCTTGCGGTGCAACACCTTGAGTTCAACCTGCATCTGCTCGCGCAGCTTCAGGTCCAGTGCCCCCAGGGGTTCATCCAGTAACAGAATACGTGGGCGGTTGACCAGCGCACGGGCCAGCGCTACCCGCTGGCGCTGGCCGCCAGAGAGTTGTGCCGGGGTGCGCTCGCCGTGGTCGGGCAGGGCCACCATGGCCAGGGCTTCGCGGGCCTTGGCATGGCGTTCGGCCTTGGCCATATTGCGAACCATCAGTCCATAGGCTACGTTGTCCAGCACATTCATATGCGGGAACAGCGCGTAGTCCTGGAAGACGGTATTGACGTCGCGTTGGTAGGGTGGCGTGCCAGACGCTTCCTGCCCCATCAGCGTCAGACTGCCGCTGGTGGGTTGCTCAAAGCCGGCCATCAGGCGCAGGGAGGTGGTTTTTCCGGAACCCGATGGTCCCAGCATGGAAAAGAACTCACCCTCTTGCACGGTGAAACTGACGCTGTCCAGCGCCTTGACCTCACCGTAGTGCCGGGACACGTCTTTGAACTCGATAGCAACTGGCATGGAACCCTTTAACCGTTCAAACAAAAATCAGCGGCCGCCCATGATGGCGATGTAGTCCATCGTCCACTTGGAGTATGGGACGCAGGTGCCCTGGGTGCTGCACTTGGTCTGGGGCGTCTTCCAGAACTTGACTTGTTTGAAGCGGTCGTAGCCGTTGTCTTTGCAGAAGTCGCTGCCACCGGGCGCTTTGGCCTTGCAGGCTGCAGCGCGCACGGGGGCGGCACCAAACCACTCGGCCAGCGGGGCCTGAACGCTGTCGCTCAGGGAGTGTTCCATCCACTGGTAGGCACAGTTCACGTTTTTGGCATTGGCGTGCAGCATGGTGGTGTCAGCCCAGCCGGTCACACCCTCTTTGGGGATGGTGGATGCTATGGGTTGTGGTGGCTTTTCGCCGGTCAGCGTGTTGACCTGGTAGCCCCATGAGCCGGAAGCCACAACACCTTCGTTCTTGAAGTCGTTCATTTGCAGGGTGGCGTCGTGCCAGTAGCGGTGCGTCAGCTTCTTCTGGGCGCGCAGCAGTTCCAGCACGGCAGCGTATTGCTTGTCGTTGAGCTCATACGGGTCTTTGATGCCCAGCTCGGGCTTTTTGGACATCAGGTACAGGGCGGCGTCTGCGAGGTAGATGGCGCCGTCATAGGCCTGTACGCGGCCCTTGTTGGATTTGCCGTCAGGCAATTTTTGCTCTTCAAACACCACAGACCAGGAATCGGGTGCCTTCTTGAATACGTTGGTGTTGTACATCAGCACGTTGGGGCCCCACTGGTAGGGCACGCCGAAGTGCTTGCCATCGACGGTGTGCCAGGCGGCGTCTTGCAGGCGGGCGTCCACGTTTTTGTAGCTGGGTACCAGTGCGGGGTTGATTTCCTGCACCAGCTTGGAGGCGATCAGGCGCAGGCTGGCGTCGCCGGAGGCGGTCACCAGGTCGTAGCCGCCGAGCTTCATCAGGGACACCATTTCGTCGGAGGTCGCAGCGGTCTTGACGTTGACCTTGCAGCCGGACGCTTTTTCGAAGCCACTAACCCAGTCATAGGCCTTGTCGGATTCGCCGCGCTCGACGTAACCGGCCCACGCGATGATGTTGAGTTTGCCTTCGCCCTTGCCAACGGCAGCGGGAGGAGCGGCGACACTGGACGCTGCGGCGGCTACGGCCAGCAGACCTGTTAGTAAAGCGCGGGTTTGTGACATGAAAACTCTCCAAATGTTGAGGACACAGCCCACGGTCTGCGGGCCGAAAACCGGCTGGTCGCCTGCGCGATCGGGGCCTGGCAGGAATGGTAGGCGGCTTGCGCGTCCCCATCCAGACGCCGCCGCCGATACAATCCATCGGTAAAACAGAAACATCGCACCAAATAACGTAAATGTAGTGGTTTACCCCAGGTTCCAAAGTGGTGCATGCAAGGGTTTACCCGTCTAAAGGCCCGAAATGGTGCCTAAATTTCGAAAATGAGCACCTCATTTAAAAGTATTCGATATTTCATAGCGGTCGCGGAAGCGGGCTCGATCACGGCGGCTATTCACGGACTGGGGGTTTCGCAGTCGGTGGTGTCGCAGGCCATCGCCCAGATCGAGGCCGACCTCGGCACCTTGTTGTTTGACCGGCGCGCGCGCGGTATGTCACTGACCCATGCCGGGCACCAGTTTTTGCGCCACGCCCACCAGATTGAAGTGGCCATGCGCAATGCGCGCGATGCGCTTTCGTCGCGCCCTCACACGGTCACGGGGCACCTGAACATTGGTGTGACCAGCCTGATGGTGGGCTACTACCTGCCGTTTCTGCTGGACCGATTCCGCCGGGTGTTCCCCCGCATCACGGTGCAAATTACCGAGGACCGGCGTGACTATCTGGAGCATCTGCTGGTCAGCGGTGAACTCGACGTGGCGCTGATCGTGGTGTCGCAGTTGCAGAACTACCATGCCCTGGAGACCGAAACGATTCTGCGTTCGGGCTGGCGCGTATGGTGCCCGGTCAACCACCGGCTGGCGGGGGAGGAAAAAGTGCAGGCCACCGAGTTGGCCCAGCAATCCCTCATCCTGCTGCAGGTGGACGAGTTGGGCGATGCCACCACGGCGCTATGGAATGCCGGCGGAGTGGACCCCACGGTGCTGATCCGCACCTCGTCGGTGGAGGCCGTGCGCAGTCTGGTGGCCACTGGGGCGGGTTGCTCTGTGTTGCCCGATATGTTGTACCGGCCCTGGTCGCTGGAGGGTGACCGTATCGAGGCGCGGCCGCTGGCGCAAAGCTTGCCGCATCTGGAGGTGGGGCTGGCCTGGCGCAAGGGGGCGGCGCAACCGGAATCGTTGCGCAACTTTCTAACGGCTGTGCGGCCCACCCTGGAAGGTTCTGCTTCGGTGGGTGGAACCTATCTGCGCTGAGCTCGGGCGATAATAGGCAGCTTGATTCCTGCCGAACTTTTGCCTACAGATCGAATTGCCATGACCCAGCCCAGCCAGCCCACCATGAGTGTCGCCGACATTCGCAAAACCTTCCTCGACTTCTTTGCCTCGAAAGGCCATACCGTGGTCGCCAGCAGTCCCCTGGTTCCCGGCAACGACCCCACCCTGATGTTCACCAATTCGGGCATGGTGCAGTTCAAGGATGTGTTTTTGGGTGCGGACAAGCGCAGCTATGTGCGCGCGGCCTCGGTGCAGGCCTGTCTGCGTGCAGGCGGCAAGCACAACGATCTGGAAAACGTGGGTTACACCGCGCGCCACCACACCTTCTTCGAGATGCTGGGCAACTGGAGCTTTGGTGACTACTTCAAGCGTGACTCGCTCAAATGGGGGTGGGAGCTGTTGACCCAGGTCTACGGTTTACCCGCCGACAAGCTGCTGGCCACGGTCTACATCGACGACGACGAGGCGTATGACATCTGGACCCAGGAGATTGGCCTGCCGCCCGAGCGCGTGATCCGCATCGGCGACAAAAAAGGTGGCAAGAAATACCAGTCCGACAACTTCTGGATGATGGCCGACACCGGCCCTTGCGGTCCCTGTAGCGAGATTTTCTATGACCACGGCGACCACATCCCGGGCGGCCCCCCCGGCAGCCCGGGCGAAGATGGCGACCGCTTCATCGAAATCTGGAACCACGTGTTCATGCAGTTCGACATGCAGACGGACGGCAGCCTCCACAAATTGCCCGCCCCCTGCGTCGACACCGGCATGGGCCTGGAGCGCCTGGCGGCCATCTTGCAGCACGTACACAGCAATTACGAAATCGACATTTTTGACGCGCTGATCAAGGCGGCGGCCCGCGAAACCGGTTGTGCCGATCTGCAAAACAAGAGCCTGCGCGTGATTGCCGACCACATTCGCGCCACCGCCTTTTTGGTGAGCGACGGCGTCATTCCCGGCAACGAAGGCCGCGGCTACGTGCAGCGCCGCATCATCCGCCGGGCTATTCGCCACGGCTATAAGCTGGGTCAGAAGACGCCGTTTTTCCACAAGCTGGTGGGCGATCTGGTGGCGGTGATGGGCGAGGCCTATCCCCATCTGGCATCCCAGCAGGCACGCATCACCGAGGTGTTGCGGGTGGAAGAGGAGCGATTCTTTGAAACGCTGGCCACCGGCATGGAAATTCTGGACGACGCCTTGGGCATTGACGGCTCTACCGGCGTAGCAAAAGTCAAGCTGTTGCCGGGCGATGTGGCCTTCAAGCTGCACGACACCTACGGCTTTCCGCTGGACCTGAGTGCCGACGTGTGCCGCGAAAACGGCGTCGAGGTCGACGAGGCTGGTTTTCACGCCGCCATGGAGCAGCAAAAGGCCAAAGGCCGTGCGGCGGGCAAGTTCAAACAAGACCGCGCCCTGGAATACGCGGGCGTGTCCACCGACTTCGTGGGCTATGAACAGCTGATAAGTGCTACCAAAGTTGTAGCACTTTACGCAGATGATACGGGGGTTAGCGAACTAAAAGCCGGTCAATTGGGCGTGGTGGTGCTGGACACGACACCGTTTTACGCCGAGAGCGGCGGCCAGGCGGGCGACGAGGGCGCCATCTTCTGTGACACAGCGTTGTTTGAAGTGGGCGACACGCAAAAGATCAAGGCCGATGTGTTTGGCCACCACGGCACGCTCAAGACCGGCAGCCTCAAAGTGGGTGACGCGGTGACGGCGCATGTGGACACTGTGCTGCGCGCCTCCACCGTGCGCAACCACTCGGCTACCCACCTGATGCACAAGGCCCTGCGCGAAGTGCTGGGTGATCACGTGCAGCAAAAGGGCAGCCTGGTTAACGCCGACCGCACCCGCTTTGACTTTGCGCACAACGCACCGGTCACCGACGCGCAAATCCGCGAAATTGAAGTGCGCGTGAATGCCGAAATTTTGTCGAATGTCGCCACGCAGGCGCGGGTCATGGACATTGAGTCCGCCCAAAAGACCGGGGCCATGATGCTGTTTGGCGAAAAGTACGGCGAAACCGTGCGCGTGCTCGACATCGGCACCAGCCGCGAACTCTGCGGCGGCACCCATGTGCAGCGCGCGGGCGACATCGGTTTGTTCAAGGTGGTGGGCGAGAGTGGCGTGGCCGCAGGCATTCGCCGGATCGAAGCGATCACGGGCCAGCATGCGCTGACCTATCTGCAGGACCTGGAAGACACGGTGGGGGCTGCGGCAGCCACCTTGAAGGCACCCGTAGCGGAGTTGGCGGGCCGCCTGCACCAGGTGGTGGACCATGCGCGCGCACTGGAAAAAGAAGTGGCAGCCCTCAAGGGCAAGCTGGCTTCCGCACAGGGCGACGAGATGCTGTCGCAGGCGCTGGACCTGAACGGCGTGAAGCTGCTGGTCGCCAAGCTCGATGGTGCCGACACCAAGACCCTGCGCGACACCATGGACAAGCTCAAGGACAAGCTCAAAACTGCGGTCGTCGTGCTGGGCGTTGTGGATGGCGAAAAAGTGCAAATCGCCGTGGGCGTGACGCCCGACACGACGGCCAAGGTCAAGGCCGGTGAGTTGGTCAACTTTATTGCTGCGCAGGTGGGCGGCAAGGGCGGCGGCAAGGCCGACATGGCCATGGCCGGTGGTACCGAGCCGGCCAAGCTGGCAGGCGCGTTAGCCAGCGTGCAGGCCTGGGTTGCAGCCAAGCTCTGATTGGCCGTGAGTTTGCTATTGAATGTGTAGCTGCCTACGCATATTCCACGGGGGCTAGAGGTCGATATGACTATGAATTCGTCTCGCCGAAGTCTGCTTTGCACGCTGGCCTGCGCGGCAGCGTTCGCCGGCAATAGCGTTCGGGCGCAAGGGTTTGATGTGCAACGCTGGGATCCGCGCACGCCCGTGCCTGCGTTGGAGGCAACAGACCTCAATGGCAGAGTCTGGAAGTTGAAGGAATTGCGCGGCAAGGCGGTGCTGATCAATTTTTGGGCCAGCTGGTGCGAACCCTGCCGCGCAGAAATGCCGTCACTGCAGGATCTGGTCGAGTTCCGTGAACCGCAAAAATTGGTTGTGCTGGCTGTGAACTTCAAGGAATCAAGCGCTACTGCCACACAGTTCGTCCGGCGAACGGAATTGAAACTGCCGGTTTTGCTGGATCCTCAGGGCGCGATTGCACGCCAGTGGGGGGTCAAGGTATTTCCCACGACGGTATTGATTGGCTCAGACGGTCGCGTGCACGGTGTGGTGCGTGGTGAAGTGGATTGGCTGGGCGCGGAGGCGGCCCGGCTGATTGCGCCACTGCGGTAGCGCAGTCCGCTGCGGCACGATGCCTGATGGCGTTAAGGTCTTAGGCGCGTGAGGCAGTGCGATGCCACAGCCGTTGCACCAACCCATCCAGGTCCACCGAGGGTGCCAACGGCCGCGCACTGTCACCCAGTTGGGATTGAATCAGGCGCTGAAGCGTTGCCAGGTGTGGCGTGATCGTGCCAAAAAATAAGGCTTGGCTTTGCGTGGCAATCAGCAGGGTGGGAAAGTTCTCCACCTCGATGGGGTCAACCAGGTCGGCTTCGTCCTCCACGTCAATCCACAGGAATCGAACACCAGGAAATTTGGCCTGCAGTTGCTCGAACAGGGGTTGGTATTCCCGGCAGGTGCCACACCAGTTTGCGCACAGGCAAGCGACCAATATAGAGTGTTCTGGAGCGTGGGGTGAAGTCGGCATGCGGCAATGATCGCAGAAATGAAGGGGTTAATTTACGCTGCAAAGTCGCAGGTTTGACCCGCAAAAATGGATCAACGTCCAGACGTTTTACACTAGAGGGTTTTCCCCAAGACCGTTTTGAATTATTGCAAGGGCTTTCATGAGTGCATTTCTGGATGAAACCGTATTAAGCGTTCACCACTGGACAGACCGCCTGTTCAGCTTCACGACCACGCGCGATCAGTCATTGCGCTTTTCCAACGGGCATTTCACGATGATTGGCCTGCGTCTGGAAACAGGCAAACCCCTGCTGCGCGCCTACAGTATCGTCAGCGCCAATTACGAAGACCACCTGGAGTTCCTGAGTATCAAGGTGCCGGACGGCCCGCTGACCTCGCGTTTGCAGCACATCAAGGTCGGCGACAAGATCGTGGTGGGACGCAAACCCACCGGTACCCTGCTGATTGACTACCTGCTGCCAGGCAAGAACCTGTACCTGCTCGGCAGTGGCACCGGCTTGGCACCGTTCCTGAGCATCGTGCGCGACCCGGAGACGTATGAGCATTTCGAGAAGGTTATTCTGGTGCACGGAGTGCGCGAGGTGTCTGAACTGGCCTACCATGAATATCTCAGCAAGGAGTTGCCTCAGCATGAAATTCTGGGTGAGATGGTCAGCGAACAAATGCTGTACTACCCCACGGTGACCCGTGAGGCGTTTGAACACCAGGGTCGCATTACCACGCTGATGGAGTCCGATCAGATATCGAAAGACCTGGGCCTGCCACCGCTGGACCCCGCGCGCGACCGCATCATGATTTGCGGCAGTCCTGGGCTTAACAAGGATATGAGAGCCATTCTGGAAGCCAAGGGTTTTAAGGAAGGCAGCACCACTACGCCGGGCGACTACGTGGTCGAACGCGCCTTCGTTGAACAATAATCCCATATCCAGCCCATGTCCCATTACGACCTCTACGCCATCGGCAACGCCTTGGTGGATTCTGAATACGAAGTGACCGATGCCCAGCTGCAAGCCATGGGCGTGGAGAAGCGGCACATGACCCTGATTGACACCGCCCGGCGCGCAGCGCTGCTGGCGCAAGTGCATGGCATGCATGCACGGCGCACCGGTGGTGGTTCTGCGGGAAACACGGTCGTCGCGATGGCCCAATTGGGCGGGCGGGCGTTTTACTCGTGCCGGGTGGCCGACGACGAGCTGGGCGCCTTTTACCGCGAGGATCTGGCTGCCAACGGTGTAGCCACCAACTTGAACCACACCCAGCCCCTGGACGGCCAGACCGGCAGCTGCATGGTGATGGTGACGCCCGATGCCGAGCGCAGCATGAGCACATTTTTGGGGGCTACTGCCGATCTGGATCACACGGCTTTGCACCCGCACGATATTGCGAAGTCCAAGGTCTACTACATGGAAGGCTACCTGGCCGCCTCGCCCACCGGGCTGGACGCCGCTTTGCAGGGCCGCGCGATTGCCAAGGAAGCAGGGGTCGCACTGGCCGCGACCCTGAGCGACATGAGCATGATCAATTTCTGCCGCGCGGGCCTCGATGCGATGGTCGGTGATGGCCTCGATTATCTTTTCTGCAATGAAGAAGAAGCCCAGGTCTGGTGCGGTACACAAGACCTGGCTGTGATCTGTCAAAAAATGAGCCAGCAGGCCCGTGTTGTGTGCCTGACCCGCAGCGCCAAAGGCTGCATCGTGCTCGAAGGCGGGATGCAGACCGAGGTGCCTGCAGCCCCGGTGAAGGCGATTGACACCAACGGTGCGGGTGACATGTTCGCCGGCGCTTTTTTGTACGCTGCAACGCACGGCCACAGCCACGCCCAAGCTGCATGGCTGGCCAACCAGTCCGCCGGGCAAGTAGTCAGCCAGTACGGCAACCGCTTGAGCAACGAGGCCATGGCGACGGTCAAGGCGCGGTTTGCGCTGCACGTCGCTTAAATAGGACTCCTCTGCCAAATGTGGCGGGGGCTCTATCGCTTCTCCAGCCGATAGGGCGGCAATCCTGAGAGCATTCGGCGACCATAAGCCGTTTGTGTCAGGCGCTTGTCATAGCAGATCACTTGCGCGTGGTCTTCTTCGGTGCGGATGGCGCGGCCGGTCCACTGCAAGAGCTTGATGCCGGTGGCGGGAATCACCAGCTCGTTGAAGGGGTCGCGTCCCACGGTGCGCAACCACTCGGCGCGCGCTTCGTCCACGGGGTCCGACGGCGGCGCAAACGGCAACTTGGCTATGAACACGGTTTCGCACAATGCGCCCGGTAAATCCAGCCCTTCGCCAAAAGACTGAAGTCCAAACAACACCGACGGCATACCGGACTCCACACGTGCCATGTGGCTGCTGAGCAGGCGCGCGCGGGATTGCGTGCCCTGCACCAGAACCATGTCCTGCAGGTAGCCTGGCAGCGCCTCGGTGGCGGCACGCATCTGTGCCCGCGAGGTAAACAGCACCAGCGCGCCGCGCTTGACCTGTTCAATATCGGTCATCAGGGCTTGCACCATTTCGGCGGTGTAGGCATCGGCGTTCTTGGGTTCGGCGACGGTATGCACCACGGTCAGCGTGCCTTGCTTCGCGTAGTCAAAGGGGCTGGCGACTTCCAGCGCCTGCACATTGGGGTTGTTGGAGAGCCCGGCTTCTTTCAAAAAATAATCGAAATTGCCACAGCTGGTGAGGGAAGCCGAGGTCACCACGGCGCCTCGCACCTTGCTCCACAGGAATTGACGCAGCAAATCGCCCGGAACAATGGGGCACGCGTGCGCGGTCATGGTCAGGTATCCGTGTTCGCTCTCGGCTTGCAACCACTTGGCCAGCGGCTGATCGCCATGCTCCAGCAGCAGGCTGGCGGTGGATACCACGCTGCCCAGCCGGGGCGCCAGGCTACCCAGTTTGGTATAGAGCTGCGCGCACAGAACGGCCTGGCTGGGGTCTTCCTTGGCTACGGCTTTGACTTCGAGGCCCAGCGCTTCCAAGGTGGTGGACAGGCCGTTTGCCTGCGCCTGTATTTGCGTGACCGGGTCCGCCAGGTCATCGGGCAGCTTGCCATTGGCAAAACGCAGGGTCCCGTCTTGCCCCTCGCCGTGTGCGTTTTTGCCGGTCTGTGCCCACACCAGGTCCATCGCCATTCGGGCCAGCGTCGTCAGGGCACCTTTGAGTTGGCTGGTCACGGTGTTGACGTCTTCACCCAGGTGCAGGTTCAGCTTGCTGCTGACCTCCTGCAAAATTTTGGGCAACTTGTCGAGCCAGCGCAGATTGCTCAAGTCCATGGCGCTGGAGAATTGATCCAGGGCGACGGCGGGCAAGTGGTGGCCTTCATCAAAAATCACCAGGCAGTTGTCCAGATCGGGCAGGGTTTTCATGCCCAGCGATGCCAACACCAGGTCATGGTTGGCGACGATGACATTGGCTTCGGCCAGACGGTTGCGGGCTTCGTAATAGCTGCAATCCCGAAAGCGTGGGCAGTGGCGCACGGTACAGGTGTGGCGCTCGGCGGCCACCACGGACCAGTCGCGCGGGTCGGGGGCTTCCGCCAGGGTGTCGCGGTCACCGTCCCAATTGCCCGTGGCCAAAGTGGACGCCATGGTTTCGTACAACTGGGTGCGACGTTCTTCCATCGCTTCTTCTGAAAGAGGGGAGGAATAGCGGGAAGGCGCGGGCGCATCATCGTCGGCATCAAACAGCTCGTCACTGCCCGCGCCCGTGCCCACCAGGCGCTCCAGTTTGAGCTTGCACACATAGCGGCCCCGGCCCTTGGCCAGGGCAAACGCAAAGGGCTTGTCCATGGTTTTTGCCAAAGCAGGCAGGTCCTTGGTCATGAGCTGCTCCTGCAGCGCGACTGTGGCGGTGGAAATCAATACTCTGGTTTTGCGTTCCAGCGCCAGCGCAATGGCCGTGGACGCATAGGCGGCCGACTTGCCCACGCCGGTACCGGCCTGAATCACGGCAATGGCTTTGGTGGGCGTGGGATGCTCGCCCAGGTCGGCGCCCGCCAGGGTAGTGGCAACGCAGGCCGCCATATCGTGCTGGCCTGGCCGGGCACGAAAGCCAGACGTGGCGCTAACGACTTTTTCAAAGGCGACCAATGCGAGATTGGCCAGGGAATCAGAGCTCAAACAATTTCATCCAGAAGGGCACGCTGTTAAGGCGCAAGTGAAGGGTAATCCGCGAGGGAGTCTGAATATACCGGTTACGGCGATAATCAGGCCGCGCCGGGGCTTGACCCTTGCCCGCTATTGCCAGTGTCGGGGTATTTTTACCTACTCCGATGGCGCCCCCGTCCACCCAATCCGGAGTTCTCTTTATGACCACCGTTAATACCAATGCATCCCCCCTGAGTCGTGATGATTCACGGCGTAAATTTTTGAAGAATACGGCGATAGCCCTCGCCGGTACTGCGCTACCTGCTATCAATTTTGCACAAACAGCGGCCGTTGCCGAGCGCAGTTTCAGCCCCGTTCCGGGTGTCTGGCGCACTTTTGAGGTCACTACCCGTGTAGACATTGCCAAGCCGCAGGGCGTGACCCGCGTTTGGCTGCCGATTCCTTCGGTCAACAGCGATTGGCAGAAGTCGCTGGAAAGCAGCTATTCCAGCAACGGCACCGCCCGCATGGAGGATGACGACAAATATGGCGCAAAGATGCTGTACGTGGAGTTTGCTGAAAGCGAAGCCAAACCGTTTATCGAGTTGACCAGCCGCATTCAGACCCAAAACCGGGCCCAGAACTGGTCGCAAAAACTCGCGGTGGCCGAAGACGCCACGACACTGAAATACTGGACCCAGCCCACCAGCCTGCTGCCCACTGACGGCATCGTGCGCAAGACCGCCCTGGACGCTACCAAGGGCGCCAGCACCGACGTACAAAAAGCGCAAATGCTCTATGACTGGATCGTGGCTAACACTTTTCGTGAACCCAAGGTGCGCGGGTGTGGCGAGGGCGACATCAAGACCATGCTGGAGACGGGCAACCTGGGCGGCAAGTGTGCCGATTTGAATGCGTTGTTTGTGGGCATGTGCCGCTCGATTGGTATTCCCGCGCGTGACGTCTACGGCATCCGTATGGTGCCGAGCGCGTTTGGTTACCGCGAGTTGGGCGGCAACCCTGCCAGCCTCAAAGGTGCGCAGCATTGCCGCGCCGAGGTCCACCTCACGGGCTACGGTTGGGTGGGAATGGACCCGGCGGATGTCGCCAAGGTGATGCGCCAGGAAACGCCCGAGTGGATCAAATCTCCCCAAAACCAGCTGGTGGCACCGGTCAATAAAGGCCTTTTTGGAGGGTGGGAAGGCAACTGGATGGCCTACAACATGGCCCATGACGTGGCGCTTCCGCATTCCAAAGGACCCAAGCTGGGTTTCTTCATGTACCCAGCGGGCGAGAACGCTGCGGGCCGGTTTGATTCGTACGCGCCCGACGACTTCAAGTACCAGATCACGGCCAAAGAAATCAAGGCTTGACCGGGCGCCATCGCACGGTCCCCACATCCTGCGATCAATAGGGTCTACGGGGCGTGGGGCCTCTTGGAGATAAATCGCTAAAACGGCCTTGCTCTGGGTTATTCTTTACGGATAACTAAAGGAGACAAGATAATGGCCGCAACCAAGCTGATGCTCGACTACGTTTTTGAGCACGAAGCATCGCATCCCGATACCGTCTATCTGACCCAGCCCACGGGCGGCGGGCAAGTAGTTGACTACACCTGGCGCCAGGTGCTTGACCAATCGCGTCGCATGGCGGCGTACATCAAAGCCCAGGGTTTCGAGCCCGGTGTTCGCATTGGCATATTGTCCAAGAACAGTGCGCACTTCATCATGGCCGAGCTGGCCATCTGGATGGCGGGTGGCACGACCGTTGCGATTTTCCCCACCGAGACCGCCGAGACCGTTCGCTTTGTGCTGGAGCACAGCGGCGCCAGCCTGCTGTTTGTTGGCAAGCTCGATACCTGGGAGCATCAAAAACCCGGCATTCCCGCCGGGCTGCCTTGCATCGCCCTGCCGCTGTCGCCCAAGACCACTTATGAAACCTGGGACGCCATCGTTGCACGCACCGCACCGTTGGCCGGCAAGTTGCAGCGCGCGGGGACTGACATTGCGATCCTCATGTACACCTCGGGCTCCACGGGCCAGCCCAAGGGCGTGATGCACAGCTTTGAGCGCGTCACCCGCGCGAGCGAAAACATTGTGAAAGATACGCAGTCGCGGCTGGGCGACAAGACCGAGAATCGGGTCCTGTCTTACCTGCCGCTAGCCCACGTATTTGAGCGTGCCTGGGTGGAATGCGCATCTCTGGTAGACGGCAAAACCCATGTGTTCTTTGCCGAATCACTGGACACTTTCCTGCACGATTTGAACCGTGCCCGGCCCACCACCTTCATCTCGGTGCCGCGCCTGTGGCTCAAATTTCAGCACGGCGTTTTCTCCAAGATGCCACCCAAGAAGCTGGACCGCTTGCTTAGCATCCCCATTCTGGGGCGCATCGTTGGGCGCAAGGTCCTCAAAGGCCTGGGTCTGGACCAGACCTTGCTGGCGGGCAGCGGCTCGGCTCCCATACCGGCAGAGTTGATCTCCTGGTATCGCCGCTTGGGCCTGAACCTGATTGAAGGCTACGCCATGACGGAAGATTTCGCCTACTCCCACAACTCCACGCCCACGGTTAACGCCCCCGGCTGCGTGGGTGTCCCTCTGCCAGGCGTGGAGGTGCGCATCAGCGAGGACGGCGAGATCCTGATCAAGTCACCCGGGCAAATGGTGGGCTATTACAAACGCCCGGACCTGGACAAAGAGGTGTTTACCGACGACGGCTACTTCCGCACGGGTGACCGTGGTGAGCGCCGTGGCGATGGCCTGCTGAAGATTACCGGGCGCGTGAAGGAACTGTTCAAGACGTCCAAAGGCAAATACGTGGCTCCCGCGCCGATCGAGAACCGCATTAACGCCCACCCGCTGATCGAAACGAGCCTGGTGTCGGGTGTGGGCCAGCCATCAGCCTACGCCATGGTGGTGCTGTCCGAAGAACTGCGTCCCAAGCAAAGCGATGCGGCGTTTCGCACCGATGTGGAGACCCAATTGACGCAACTGCTCAAAGACGTCAACAGTGAATTGGCAGACTATGAAAAGCTGCAGATGATTGTGATCACCCGAGAGCCCTGGACCATCGAGAACGGCTGCCTGACCCCGACCATGAAGATCAAACGTACCCGTATTGAGAGTGAAGTGGGCACCCGGGTCGATGGCTGGTATGCGGGACGCTCGAAAGTGCAGTGGGCCTAGCCGGATTGCGCCATCTTTGAAATCGGCAGCAAACGGCGCTGGCTTTCAAACTGCCGCCGTTCACCACTCAAAGGGTCGGTAAACGCAATGGACTTGGCCAGCAGTTGCAACGGATTGGCATAGTTGGCCGAGCCCTCCGGCGTCAGAGTAGGGTAGATACCATCCCCCACCAGCGGCAGGCCCAGCGCGGCCATGTGCACGCGCAGCTGGTGGCGGTGGCCGGTAACGGGTCTCAAGGCATAGCGGGCCAGTGCGCCATGCACTTCGAGCGGTGCAATGTGGGTCAGCGTATTGGGCTCCCCGTCCACTTCGGTCTGCTGCATGAAATGGGCGGCGGGAACGAGGCGGGTTGCGCGGCGCTGCGGCCACGTCAGCGCGGGGTTCCAGGGTGCAATGGCTTCATAAGTCTTATCGACCTCGCGCTTGCGAAACAGCTCATGGTAGGCGCTGCGCGTGGCACTCTGGACGGAGAACAGCACCAGCCCGGCGGTGTCGCGGTCGATGCGGTGGATGGGCGACAGGTCGTCCAGCCCGAGCTTGTTTTTGAGTCGCACCAGGACCGTTTCCTGCAGGTATTTGCCCGATGGCAGCACCGGCAGGAAGTGCGGCTTATCGACAACCAGCAGGTGCGCGTCTTGCCACAGCACTACTTCGTCAAACGGGATACGGGGCTCGGCTTCAATGGCGCGAAAGTAGTACAGCCTGCGGGTGGCCTGGTAGCGGCAATCGGGGTGAAGCTGCGTGCCCTGGTCGTCCACCACATCACCCGCCTGCAAGCGCGCGAGCCATTGTGCCTGCGAAACGTTAGGGAAACGCTGCGCTAAAAATTCGACCACCGTGCCCCATGGGCCCACCGGCAGCACCACGCAACTGGCGCTAACGCCGTTTCGGGTGGGCGGCGGGTTAGGGCGGTACAGGGCCATTTATTCGAAGAATTTTCGGCGTTAGGCGAGGCGCTCAAACACCAGGTCCCATACGCCGTGCCCGAGCTTGATGCCGCGGTTTTCAAACTTGGTGAGGGGCCGGTAATGCGGCTTGGGCGCATAGCCCGCCAGCTCGGGGTGGGTGACCAGCGCGCGGTTTTTGAGCAAGGGTTCGGCGGCCAGGACTTCCAGAATCTGTTCGGCATAGGGTTGCCAGTCGGTGGCGCAGTGCAGGTAGCCGCCAATTTTGAGGCGCTGGGCCAGCTTGGCAATCAAAGGTGACTGGATCAGGCGGCGCTTGTTGTGCTTGGTCTTGTGCCAGGGGTCGGGAAAGAAGATGTGAACGCCATCCAGGCTGTGCAGTGGCAGCATGTGGTCAATCACCTCGACCGCGTCGTGCGCACAGATGCGGATGTTGGTCAGGTTCTGCTCGCCAATGCGCTTGAGCAGTGCGCCCACGCCGGGTTCATGCACTTCACAGCACAAAAAGTTCGTGTCGGTCAGCAACTCCGCAATCTTGGCCGTGGCTTCGCCCATGCCAAAGCCGATTTCCAGCACCACAGGAGATTTTTTTGCATCATTTGGGCCGCTAGCCCCCGTAGAACCTGCGAAGACTGCTTCCAAATCGATAGCAGATGGCTGGTAGGGCAGCAAGAACTGGGGCCCCAGGTCTTCAAACGCCTTGGCCTGTGCACCCGTCGTGCGGCCCGCGCGCTTCACAAAGCTCTTGATGGTGCGCATGAAGGGCTTGGCAGTGTCGGTCCCAGCAGTCAGTGCGGTTGCGTCAGTTACGTCAGTTGCGTCAATCTCGGGGGATGCGGAAGTCATGGTGGGCCGGTGATAAGTGTGGCCTGCATTGTAGGGAAGGTTGAGCAGTTACTTGTTCCCTGGGTTTTCCCCGCCAGGTCAGTTCATGAGCGCGCGCCATTCAGATACCCACTTGTCCGGAAGACCTGATCCATGCGTGGGTTCAACCTCCCATTCAAGCCCGAGAACCCGCGCCGCACAGACCAGTGCATGGCGCGCCGCTTGCGGTGTCGATGTGTCAATCGGCTGGGCGCCATTTTGCTTGGAGAGTTTTTCACCCTGAGCGTCCAGCACCAATGGTGTGTGCAGGTATTCGGGCGTGGGCAACCCCAAGGCACATTGCAGCAGGATTTGCCGCGCGGTGTTGTCCGTGAGGTCTTCGCCCCGCACCACATGCGTGATGCCCTGCGCAGCGTCGTCCACCACGACAGCGAGCTGGTAGGCAAAAAGCCCGTCGGCGCGCTTGAGAACAAAGTCGCCCACCGCGCGTGCCACGTTTTGCTGCTGGGGGCCCAATCGGCGGTCATTCCAATACACGATCGGCAACGCATTTGCTATGATTTCAGTAGCTGCTTGCGCATATTCCACGGGGGCTACAGGCCTGTTTGGCACTGAAATGTCGGTGCGCAGCCGCCAGGCCCGACCTTCCTTCCCGTGCAGACCGTTGCGGCAAGTACCCGGATAGATCAGCTCGCCGTGTCGGGGTTTTTCCAGGCCTGAGCGCTGCAAGGCCGTTTCAATGTCTTTGCGGCTGCAGCCGCACGGGTAGGCCAGCTGTGGTGCGAGCAGCGTGTCCAGTGCCTGCTGGTACAGCGCGGTGCGCTGGCTTTGCCACACCGGGGGCTCGTCGGGGTACAGGCCGCAGGCGGCGAGCTGTTGCAGGATGGTCTGGTCGGCTCCGGGCACGCAGCGCGGCGTGTCCACGTCTTCGATGCGTACCAGCCATTTCCCGCCGTGGGTCCGTGCGTCGAGCCAGCTGGCAAGTGCAGCAACCAGCGAGCCCGCATGCAGCGGGCCCGTGGGGGAGGGGGCAAACCGCCCCCGGTACGATACCTTTTTGCTCACGCCATGGACAGCGCCAGTTCCAGACCCGATACGAAGGCGTTTTCTACGCGATGGCCCAGGCACCAGTCGCCACACACGCCCAGACCGGTTTTGGCGTCCCACAAGTGGCTCTGGCCGAGGGGTTGGGTGGTTTGCGCATACATCCAGCGCTGGGTGTCGATGTAAGCGGGCTCGGCGCGGATGCCAGTGACCTCGGAGAAGGCTTTGAGCAACTTGGCTTGCACGCGGGACTCGGCATCCTGCAGGTGCTCTTGTGACCATGCCGCGCTGGCTTGAACGGTCCAGCGCTCGACGGCTCCGCGGCCCGGTTTGGAGGATTCGCGGGCCAGCCAGGCGATGCGGTGGTGAGAACTGCGGGCAGCGTTCCACTGCGGCCCCAGCGTGGTGAGGCCAGGTTGCACCGCCTGCGGAAATGCCAGCATCAAGGTCCAGCAGGGCGCTACGGTCACTTTGCTGATTTTCTTGGCCAGGGGTGCTGCGGCTTTGCAGCCCTTGAGTAAATCCTGCGCCTGTGGCGATGGAATGGCCAGCACCACGGAATCAAAACCGGAGAACACGTGGGTGCTGTCCTGCGGGCCACTGGTGCGCAATTGCCATTGCTTGCGGTTGAGCGCGTCAGGCTCAATGGCGGTCACGCGGGTCTGCATTTCCACGCACAGACTATCCACCAGTGGTTTGGCCCAGCCCTGAACCAGGGAATTCATGCGCGGTTTGGCTACCCAGTGCTGTTCGCGGGCGGGCAAACCTGCCGAGGCGACCCGGCCATGCTCATCGAGCACCTGCACGGTATTGGCGCTCCAGGGCTTGCACAGGTTGGGCGTTGTCTGCATTGCTTGCATGAAACGGGGGTCGCGCACGGTGAAATATTGCGCGCCGTGGTCAAAGGTACCGAATGGGCTGTTGCGCGTGGCCATACGGCCTCCCACGGTATGGCTTTTTTCAAACACCGTGACACGGTGGCCCGCCTGCACCAATGTGCGGGCGCATGTGATGGCGGCCATGCCTGAACCAACGATGGCAATGTGTCTGGAAGCGGTCATAGGCGTTGTCTCCAAGAGTTGTTGTGGGTTTCTCATTCACTTTATACACGCAGCCTTCAATGCCCGCGGTGTTGTTCCAGCAATGCGGCTCGGGTGGTGCTACTTTCGAGCTGTTGCAGCCACCATTGCAGCGCGCGTCCTTGCGCCAAAGCCGTGGCCCCGCGCCAGGCGTAGCTGATGGGCACCATGCGGTAAGGCCGTTCGGTTCTTTTGGCGACCAGCCGGCCGGTTTCGATGTAGCTGCCCGCCATACAGCGCGGCAGGTAGCCGCCGCCCAGGCCCCGTAGCTGGGCATCCAGCTTGGCATGCATGCTGGCCACGGTGAAAACGTCCTGACCGCCCAGCAGGCCAAACGTCATGCCGGTGCCGCGCTGTATGGAGTCGGCTACCGCTACGGCACGGTGCTGCTGGATGGTCTCATCGCTCAGCGGCTCAACTGCGTTGGCCAGGGGGTGGTGGGGCGCGATGGCATAGACGAATTCAACTTCGCCCAGCGGCTGGCCCTGTATGCCCGAATGGGTGGCCGCATCGCGGGTGACGCCCAGGGCCAGGTCTGCCTGCCCGGAGGTGAGTGCCTCCAGCGTTCCCGACAGGGTCTCGTCGCGCAAGCGTATGCGTGTGGGTGGGGAAAGGCTAAAAAAGCTTTCGCACAACTCCATGACGGTGGCCTTGGAAATGATGGTGTCTACCGCAATGGTCAGCTGCGGCTCCCACCCCGTGGCCACGCGCTTGACCCGGTTGGCTACGGCGTCAATTTCGATCAACAGGCGGCCACCCTCGCGCAGCAGTTCTGCCCCGGCTTGCGTCAGCTGAGCCTGGCGCGAGCTGCGGTCATACAGCAGTACGTCCAGCGCGTCTTCAATCTGGCGCACCCGGTAGGTCAGCGCGCTGGGCACCATGCCCATCACGCGGGCGGCTGCGGCAAAGCTGCCAGCGGAGTTGATCGCCTGCAGCATGGCGAGGGCCTCTGGCGTCAGTACATCACGAGGTGTTTGCATGCAGAAGTTCTTTTTATTGAAATATTTTGAATGATGCCATCAAACAGGGTGCTTGGAAACAGAATAGTTCAGCCCCAAAATTTCAACCCATAGCAAGGAACCAGAACCATGTTGACATTACGCAAATCCGCTGACCGAGGCTACGCTGACCATGGCTGGCTGAAATCATTTCATAGCTTTTCATTTGCGGGGTATTACGATGCAAAGCATATGGGCTGGGGCAACTTGCGCGTGGTCAACGAGGACCGCATTGCGCCGGGTGCTGGCTTTGGTACCCACGGCCATCGCGATATGGAAATCATCAGTTATGTGATGGCAGGCGAACTCGCGCACAAAGACAGCATGGGTAACGTCAAAGGCATACCACCTGGTGACGTCCAGCGCATGAGCGCGGGCACGGGAGTGCAGCACAGCGAGTTCAACCACGCCCCCGATGCGACTACGCATTTCTTGCAGATATGGATTGAGCCCAACGTCACCGGCATTGCCCCCGGGTATGAACAAAAAACTTTCGCCGCCGCAGAAAAGCAGGGCACCCTTCGGCTGGTAGCCTCGCCGGATGGAGCCGAAGGCTCAGTGGTGATGCATGCCGATGCCCGGATGTACAGCGGTTTGTTCGATGGCGAACAGATGGCAACACAGGCACTGGCGTCTGATCGCAAGGGATATGTGCATCTGCTGCGTGGCGAACTCACCGTCAACGGTGTCTTGCTGTCTGCGGGTGATGCGGCCTTATTGGATGGCGAGAGCCGGTTGACCCTGACCCATGGCAAAGAGGCCGAGGTGTTGGTATTTGACCTGACGGCCTGATTTTCTAATGCTTTTTTCTCGGATGCTGCGTCCTGCGCAGTTCCATTTTTGGTCATTTTCAAGGAGTTTCACTATGGCAAAAGTAGCAGTTGTTTTTCATTCGGGTTACGGTCACACCCTGCGCATGGCGCAGTCGGTGGCACAGGGCGCAGGTGCCGAACTGGTCGCGATTGACGCCGACGGCAATCTGTCCGATGCGGCCTGGGCCACGCTGGGTGCGGCGGATGCGATCATCATGGGCTCACCCACGTACATGGGTTCGGTGAGCTGGCAATTCAAGAAATTTGCAGATGCATCCAGCAAGCCCTGGTTCAGCCAGGCATGGAAAGACAAGGTTTTTGCTGGCTTTACCAACAGCGCCACCATGAACGGCGACAAGCTGTCCACGCTGCATTACCTGTTTACGCTGGCCATGCAGCACGGTGGCGTTTGGGTTGGTACAGCACTGATGCCGTCCAACAGCAAGGCTGCGCAGCGCAATGACATCAACTATGTGGGCTCGTTCAGCGGCGCGATGGCGCAATCACCTTCCGACGCCAGCGCGGAAGAAATGCTGCCGGGTGACTTGGAAACTGCACGCCTGTTTGGCGCACGCGTGGCTGAAGTGGCTGCCAAGTTCCGCGGGTAAGACAGACGCCTCCCCAGCGCGGGGAGGCCGCTTATGAACGCAGCTGGGGAGTCATCTCCAGAGCGTCGTTCATCATTTGGGTTAGTTGCGCGGCCGGTTGCGGGCGCCCGAAGAAATACCCCTGGAAATACAGACACCCTTGCGCTGCCAGCTTGTCTCTCTGTTCCCGTGTCTCCACCCCTTCGGCGATGACTTCCAGTTCCAGGCTGCTGCCCAGTGCGAGGATGGTTTGCGTGATGCTGGCGTCGCTGGGGTTGGTGACCAAGTCGCGCACAAAAGACCCGTCAATCTTGAGTTGATGCAGCGGCAATCGTTTGAGATAACTCAGCGACGAATACCCGGTGCCGAAGTCGTCCAGTGAAAAGGTGATGCCCAAAGCCACCAGTTGGTTCATTTTTTCGATGACATCATCGATGTTTTTTGCCAATACGCTTTCCGTGAGTTCCAGCTGGAGCTTGAGAGGGTCAGCGCCGTGGGCCTTCAAAGTTGCACTGACGCGTTCCACGAAATCCGACTGAAAAATCTGATGGGCACTGAGATTGACCGCCACGATCAGGTCGGCCGTAGCGGGGCTCTCGCTCCATTCCCTTATTTGTGCACACGCCTGCTCCAGCACCCATTGGCCCAGTGGCAAGATGAGACCTGTTTCTTCCGCCAGCGGGATGAACTCACCGGGTGAGACCATGCCGCGCTGGGGGTGAAGCCAGCGCACGAGTGCCTCTGCGCCCATGGCCCTGCCAGCGGTGTCGAATTGGGGTTGGTAGTAGACCAGAAACTGGCCCTTTTCCAGTGCAAGGTGCAGGTCTGCTTCGAGGGTCACCTGTCGGTTGAGTTGTGTCGCAATGGTTTGGTCAAAGAAGCGGATGGCGTTTCGGCCGTTGGCTTTGGCCTGGTACATGGCGATGTCGGCACGCTTGAGCAACTCTTCGGGTTCATTCTCATCACCTTCAAACATCACCACACCAATGCTGACGGAAATCTTGTGGTGCTGGCCGTCGATCACAAACGGTGTCTGCATTGCGATTCGGATTTTCTCCGCGATCGCGTTGGCCTGCTGTGCGGCGATTTCCGGGTTGGTATCCAGCCGGCCCAGCAATACGGCGAATTCGTCACCGCCCGGGTGGGCTACCGTACCCTCCGAGCCAACCAGATGACCCATGCGCTGGGCGGCAGCCTGCAGGAGTGCGTCTCCGAACTTGTGGCCCAAGCTGTCGTTGAGTTGCTTGAAGTGGTCCAGGTCAGAGAACAGCAGAGCCCCCGGGTGGTGCCCGCTGCTGGCCCGCGCGGTCAGACTCTGTTGCAACCGGTCGAGCAAGAGGCGCCGGTTGGGCAATCCGGTTACGGGGTCATAGTAGGCCAGCTTGTAGACCCGCTCGCTCTGCGCCTTTCGAACCGAGATATCCGAGAAGACCGTTACCGAGCGCAGGAATCGGCTTCTGCGCAAGACGGCCTGGGTACTGACCTCCACTGGAAAGTGCCGGCCACTGGCGCTGATAAAAACACTTTCACCCTCGAATGACCGGGTACGCCGGTCCGGGTCCAGCATCGGGTTCTGACCGGTTCCAAGCGATGCCGTGTTCGCCGATGAGAGGATCAGCTGGAGAAGGTCTTTGCCCAGCAATGCTTCGCGGGGATACCCCGGCAACTCGCATGTGGTGCGGTTGACATAGGTGGCGAGGCCGTTGCGATCCAGCACATACATGCCTTCACCCATGGCGTCGCCAAACGAGGTCAGACGCCGGCCCAGGACCGACTCCCGTGTGGCCAGAAGCAGCAGCGCGCCCAGAGCAACCGCCAACGCAACAAGGGGGAGTTTGTACTTGGACCAGATGTCCTGAAACGTGACGTTGGGAGCAATATCAAACGGTGGTGCGCGTAGCTCCCGCATCAGGGTGCGCACCGACTCGTAATCAGCCGGGACCGCAAAACCGTTGATCCCCATGCTGCGTGCGATAGCGCTGCCATGGGGCAGCGACAGCAATGCACCGGCGATGCGAACCGTCACTTCATCGGGGACGTGGGACATTGCGACTACCGGCCACTCCGGGTACAGCCGTGTAGAGAGTGCAAAGGGGTAGCCCGGGTAATTCTGGCTATTCACCACCTTGACCTGCGCGGCATCCAGCTTCCCCTCCTTGATCATCGATTCCATCAGGCCTGTGCGAATAAACGCAGCGTCCACCTGCCCGGTCACCAGCGCCTCGACCGTCAGGTCCTGTGGCAGGCCCGTTTCTACAATGACACCGGGCTTGACGTGTTGTTTCGCCATCTCGTAGATCTGCACCTGGTATGCCCCAAATGAAGACAGCGAGGACGCTGCAATGCGTTTGCCATCCAGGTCGCTGAGAGTCTGCAGGTCTTCCCGGTCTTTGCGCGTCAGAATGACCCCACCGAATGCACGAACGGGCTTGCCCTGATCGAGGTTAATGAGGGTTGCCAGCGGAGAGGAGAGCCCATTCTGGTGGACCATCCGCACATACTCGCCTGGTTGGGTGATGACCACATCGACGGTTTGCTGACGCACGGCCTCCTGCAACGCCTCGAAGTTGAATATTTTCAGTACGAAGTGACTGCCTGGAACGGTACTGTTCAGATAGGTCGCCAAAGGTTGCCATTGGGCTTGAGCCATCGCAACCGGGCGAAAAGACAGCACGCCGATTGTCAAGGCAGTATCCTGCGCCATTGCTGGCTGGGCGAACATCCACACGGAAGCCAGTGTGATCCAGGCGAGGACGACCCGCACGCGCTTCAAGATGCATCTCCCGGCAAATAGGCGCTGGTGAACAGCTGCCGTGTGTCGATTGGATCGGTCACCAGTCCGGCCTGTTGCATGATGGGCGAAAGCTTTTGCGCTACCCGCAGGATCTGGCCGCCGCTGTCGGAAAGGTAGCGTTGATTTCCCACCAGATCAGGCAATTCAAGCCCGCGCAGGGATGCGACCATTTCCTCAGCCGTTACGCCCAGACGCGGCGCCACACGGTATGCGGCGTCCCAAGGGTTCTGCCGCATATAGGCAAGGGCCTTAAAATGGCCGGCCAGGGTCGCACGCAGCGTGTTGGCATGGAGTTTGGCAACTTCCGGCCTTACCGCGAGAACGTCAAAAATGGTGTCGGGCATTTCACGGGTGCTCAGAAGCTGCTTCGCCCCGCCGGATTTGAGGCGACCCGCAGTGGGTTCATAGGTGACAAGCGCATCGATGTCACCGCGCCCCCAAGCCGCCTCCTGCTCTTCATAGGTGATCTTTACCGGAACCACGTCGCTGATCTGGAGGCCGGATTTTTCCAGCACCATGGTCAGCATCAGGCTGCCCAATGCACTGTTCTCCAAGCCGATACGCTTTCCTTTGAGTGCGACCAGACTGGTTATTGCCGGGCGCGACAGCAGTACGTCAGCGCCTTTGGAAACGTCAAAGACCAGCACAATTTCCAGTGGCGTGCCCTGCGCGCGCAAAAGAAGCACTTCATCCAGCGTCAGCATGACGCCGTCTGCGCGCCCCTGTCTGATCGTTTCAATGGAGTCGTGCACGGTCGGTGATTCCAAGAGGGTCAATGCCTCTGGCATGTACCCGAGCGTGCGGGCGAAGAACATCGGCTCATAGCCCGGCCAGGGATGCCCGGTCAATACCAGCGGTTTGGCCGGGGCGCAGCCCGCAAATCCCAGCAGGGGCATCAAGGCCAGTCCGGCTAGCAAACGCCTGCGCAGTAGGAAGGGCCCACCGGTTGCAGGGTGCTCTTCATCCAAACGAGTCTGTTTTGCGAACATGCCGTCATCCTAATACAGTTTCCCACCCCACTTTTCCCGTGCAAGGTGGGTGTATGCCCTCTACAACGCCTGAACCGCAGACAGGTCAGAGCCTACCGCGCGCCGTTCGTCAAATACAAAGCAGCCACCCTGGTAGTGCGCGCCATCGGTCTCTTCAAAGTACTTGAGGATGCCGCCCTCCAGCTGGTAGACGTGTTCCAGACCCACTTCGCGCATCAGGATGGCCGCCTTTTCACAGCGTATGCCTCCCGTGCAAAAACTCACAACGGTCTTGCCCTCCAGCGCCGCTTTGTGTTCCAGCAGGGCCTGAGGAAACTCGGTGAATTTGGTGATGCGCCAGTCAATGGCACCCTCAAATGTGCCTTGGTCCACTTCAAAGTCGTTGCGGGTGTCCAGCGTCACCACCGGTCGCCCGTTGTCGTCGTGGCCCTGGTCCAGCCAGCGTTTAAGGGTGGTGGCTGGCACGGCAGGTGCCCGCCCGTCTGCGGGGCGAATGGTCGGGTGGTTCATGCGAATGATTTCGCCTTTGACCTTGACCAGCATCTTTTTGAAGGGCTGCGCATCCGACCAGCTTTCTTTGGGTGCAATGTCGGCAAAGCGCGCATCGGTGTGCAGTTGCGCCACAAAACCATGTACAGCATCGGCTGGCCCTGCCAAAAACAGGTTAATACCTTCTTCGGCCAGCAAAATGGTGCCTTTTAGCTCTAATTGCAGTGCGCGGGCCAAAAAAACCTCCCTAAGCGCTACGGCATCGGGAAGGGGAGCAAATTTGTAAGCCGAGATGTTGAGGATGGAGTTCACCCCCTGATTTTAAGAGCGGGGAAACTTACAATCCATGGATGTTTGTACACCTGCGCCTCCATACCGAATTTTCTGTTGTTGACGGAACCAACCGAATCGACGACATCGTCCAGGCGGCCGTGGCCGATGGGCAGCCCGCACTGGCCATAACCGACCTGAGTAACCTGTTTGGCGCGATCAAGTTTTACAAACGCGCCCGTGCCAAAGGCACCAAGCCACTGATTGGCGCAGAGATATTTTTGGAAGGCATGGGCGGGGACACGACAGCACTGTCGCGCATCGTGCTGCTGGTGCAAAACAAGCAGGGTTACCTGAATCTGTCCGAGCTGATTGCCCGGGGCTACACCCAAAACATCGTCAAGAATCAGGCCACCATCAAATTCGAATGGCTGCAGGAACTCAACGAGGGCTTGATTGCGCTGTCGGGAGCTCAGGCTGGCCCCATCGGTCAGGCATTGGTACAGGGCGACGCGTCACGGGCGTACGAGTTGGCGCTGCAAATGGGTAGTGTGTTTGCGCACCGTTTTTATATCGAACTGCAACGCGCGGGCCGCGCGGATGACGAAGCCCATGTTGCCGCCGCCGTGCAGTTGGCCGCTCGCATCAAGCTGCCGGTGGTTGCGACGCACCCGGTGCAGTTCGCCACGCCGGATGATTTTGAGGCCCACGAGGCCCGCGTCTGCATTGCCGATGGCGAAATACTGGGCAACGCCAAGCGCGTGCGCCGTTTTACGCGCGACCAGTATTTCAAGTCCAGCGCCGAAATGCAGGCCCTGTTTGCCGATGTGCCGTCTGCCTTGGCGAATACGCTGGAAATTGCCAAACGTTGCAACCTGACACTCGTGCTGGGCAAGCCGCAGTTGCCGGAGTTCCCGACGCCAGAGGTCAACGGCCAGCGGATGACTCCGGATGAGTATTTTCGCTACGCCTCGCATGAAGGGCTGAAGGAGCGCATGGCGCACTTGTACCCGGATGAGGCGGTGCGGGCTGCCGAGATGCCGCGTTATGTGGAGCGCTTGGAGTTCGAAATTGGCACCATTCTGAAAATGGGCTTCCCGGGCTACTTTCTGATCGTGGGCGATTTCATCAACTGGGCCAAAAGCCATGGCTGCCCGGTGGGGCCAGGCCGGGGTTCGGGCGCGGGCAGTCTGGTGGCCTATGTCATGAAGATTACCGACCTGGACCCGCTGCGATACAACCTGCTGTTTGAGCGGTTTTTGAACCCCGAGCGGGTGTCCATGCCCGACTTTGATATCGATTTTTGCCAGACCAACCGCAATCTGGTGATTGATTACGTCAAGGACAAATACGGCAAGGACGCCGTCAGCCAGATTGTGACCTTTGGCACCATGGCTGCGCGCGCCGCCGTGCGCGATGTGGGCCGTGTGCTGGACATGAGCTACACCTTTTGCGATGGCATCAGCAAGCTCATCCCCAACAAGCCGGGCGTGAGCGTGAGCCTGCAGCTTCCGCCCGCAGATCGCAAGAAAGACGACAAGACCGTTTATGCCACCGATGAGCCCATTTTGGCCGAGCGCGAGGCGAAGGAAGAGGACGTCCGGACACTTCTGGAACTGGCCCGCAAGCTGGAGGGAATGACCCGTAATGTGGGCATGCATGCCGGAGGCGTGCTGATTGCTCCGGGCAAACTCACCGATTTTTGCCCGTTGTACCAGCAGCCGGGTAGCGATTCCGCCGTCAGTCAGTACGACAAGAACGATGTCGAAGCCATCGGTCTGGTGAAGTTCGACTTTTTGGGACTGGCTACGCTCACTATTCTGGAGATCGCGCGCGAATTCATCATGCAGCGCCACCCGGGGCAGGAAAACTTTGCCTTTGAGGACCTGCCTCTGGATGACGCCAAGGTGTACCGGCTGTTTTCGGAAGGCAAAACAGAAGCCGTGTTCCAGTTTGAAAGTCGCGGCATGCAGGGCATGCTGAAGGACGCCAAACCCACGCGACTGGAAGATCTGATTGCCCTGAACGCCTTGTATCGCCCGGGCCCCATGGACCTGATCCCGAGCTTTGTGGCGCGTAAACACGGTCGCGAGGTAGTGGAGTACCCGCATCCGCTGGTGGCCAATATGCTGTCCGAGACCTACGGCATCATGGTCTACCAGGAGCAGGTGATGCAGACCGCCCAGATTCTGGGCGGCTATTCGTTGGGCGGCGCCGACATGTTGCGCCGCGCGATGGGTAAAAAAGACGCCGACGAGATGGCCAAGCACCGCCAGATATTCCGCGACGGCGCCGCTAAAAACGACATCAACGAGGCCAAGGCCGACGAGATTTTCGACTTGATGGAGAAGTTTGCGGGCTACGGCTTCAACAAGTCGCACGCTGCTGCCTACTCGCTGCTGGCGTACCACACCGCCTGGCTGAAGGTGCACTACACCGCCGAGTTTTTCTGCGCCAACATGACCGTGGAAATGGATGACACCGACAAGCTCAGGGTGTTGTTCGAAGATGCGGAGAAGATGGGCTTGACGTTTGAGTCGCCGAACATCAACCGCGGAAAGTACCGGTTTGAACCCATCTCCAACAAGCAAATCCGTTACGGCCTGGGCGCCATCAAAGGCACGGGCCAGCAGGCCATTGAGGCCATCGTGGCGGCACGTGAGGGCAACGGCCCAACCGGCAAGGGTGGTCCATTTACCAGTCTCTTTGATTTTTGTGTGCGGGTGGACCGCAGCCGCCTGAACAAGCGCTGCGTCGAAGCACTGATCAAGGCGGGTGCCTTTGACACCCTGCAACTCAACCGCGCATCGCTGGTGGAGTCCATTGAGCGGGCGTTTGCGTTCGCCACTGCGTCGCAGGCCAATGCCGACCAGGTGGGCTTATTCGACATGGGCGGGGAGGACGACCATGGTTCCAGCACGCAGGAGCCCGATCTGGTGCAGGCCCTGCCTTGGGGCGTGAAAGAGCAGCTGATTCAGGAAAAAACGGCGGTAGGCTTCTACCTCTCGGGCCATCTATTTGATGCGGTCACGCTGGAGGTGCGTCGTTTTGCCAAGCGCCAGCTGGATGAGCTGCTGGACACCCGCGAGCCACAGTTGCTGGCCGGCATCGTTACCGATTTTCGGGTCATCAATGGGCAGCGCGGCAAGTTGGCGCTGTTCAAGCTGGACGACAAGTCGGCGGTGATTGAAGCCCGCGCCGATGAGGCGCTGATCAACGCCCACAAGAATCTGCTGAAGGACGACGAACTGATTATTGTCATGGGCAAGGTGCAACCCGACCGCTTTTCCGGCGGCATGCAGCTCACGGTGACGCAAATCTGGGATCTGGAGCAAGCGCGTTGTCGCTTTGGCAAGTACCTGCGCGTGGCGGTGAATGCCAGCAGCGTGGGCAAGGTACCGGATGTGGCACGGATCACCCGTGAATTTCCGGCCCGCCGGGAGGCGACGGAGCAGGGCGAAACCGTGCGCGGCATGTCCGTGCGGTTGGTGGTGCAGCGTTTGCTGGCGCCGGATTCGGCTGGAAATGCGGGTGACCCGGTGGCGGGCTGCACGGGCGCTACAGCGGAGTTGCATTTGGGCGACGACGCGCGTTTCTATCCCACTGATGCTGCCTTGGCCGGCTGGCGTGCGCAGGCTGATCAGGGTAGGGCAGTCATTGCCTACGATTGATCGCGTTTATAGGTAAAAAGTGCTTCCAGCCCCCGTAAAGCATGCGGGAGTAGCTATCAAAATAATAGCGAAATTGGGCGCCTTTCAGCCCTTGGCGTGGAACACCAGAGTCATTGGGGTAGGCACCCTGCCGTCCACGTCGCGCGGCAGCACTTCGGTTTTGTCGACGGCGTTGAGCACGGCGTCGTCCCACGACTTCAAGCCGCTGGACTTGGTCAGCTTGCGGCTGATGATGGTGCCGTCGGGTGACGTGCGCACTTCCACTTCGGCCGTCGGGTCGCCCACGATGGACTCGGTGTAGGTGATATTGGGTTTGACGCGCGCCATGACGCGACCGGCATAGCTGGCAGATGGTCCCGATGAGCGCGCTGCCGTGCCCTGGGAATGAACGTCGCCCGTACCTGCTGCCAGGCCCGCCATGCGCTCCATTTGTTGTTTGCGCAGCTCTGCCGTTTTTTTGGCGTCTTTGGTCGCCTGCGCCTCTTGCGCGCGCTGGTCCTGCTCCTTTTTGTCGGCGGCGGCCTTATCGCGCGCCTGTTTGTCGCGGGCTTCCTTCTCGTCCTGAAGCTTCTTGTTTTTGAGCGATTCTTTTTGCCGCTTCTCCTGCTCCAGCTTGTCCTGCTGCAATTGCTTTTCCACCTGTTTTTCCTTTTGCAGGCGGGCTTTTTCTTTGGCTAGGGCAATGCTGGGGTCTGGCATCGGAGTGGGCGGTGGCGGCGCGGCGGGTGTCACGACCGCTTTGGGGGGCGGGGTGCGCGGAAGGGGTTCAGGCAAGGCCACGGGTTCTGGTGCCGGCGGGGCTGCCTGAACCGGCAGGGCAGACCACAGCTCGGCTTCCACTGCAACGGCTGGCGCTTCACGCTTCCACTGCACACCCACTGCCAGCATCGCCAGCAGCAATGCATGGGCCAGAACAGCCAAGCCCAGCGCGCGCACCAGCCCGGGTGTGGGCGGCGGCGCAAATTCCATGCGGGCTGGGCGGGCGGTCATGGCGGAGAATTCTTCGAATGCGCTGTGTTGCGTTGTCAATTGGCCAGTTGCACGGACAGGCCCACGCGCTGAATGCCGGCGCGCTGCAAGGTGTCCATGATCTTCACCACGCTCTCGTACTTCACGTTTTTGTCAGCACTGATGACGACGGCAGAATTGGTCGCAGTTGCGCTGTCTTTGGCGCCCTGAGCGCGCTTGACCGCACTGGCCACGTCCTTGAGTGCGATGGCGGTTGTCTGGTCCTTGATCTTCATCTCCAGACTGTCGTTCTTGCCCAGAATAATCTGGATGATCTGATCCGGCTGGCGGGATGCCTTGCCCACGCTGGGCAGGTCAATCATGCTGGGGGTGATCAAAGGGGCGGTGACCATGAAGATGATCAGCAGCACCAGCATCACGTCGATGAAAGGCACCATGTTGATCTCATTGATGGTGCGCCGTCCTCGACCACGGCTTGCAATGGCAGGCATGGTTTACGTCCCTTCAAATAAGGCGAAAAATCGAAAGCGGCTCAGCGCGGCGCCGGTGCCGGTGTTTGTGCACCCACGTTGCGCTGCAGGATGTTGGAGAACTCTTCGATAAAGGTTTCCTGCTGCGTGGCAATGCGGTCAATGTCGCGTGCAAAGCGGTTGTAGGCAACCACCGCGGGTATGGCAGCAAACAGGCCAATGGCCGTCGCCACCAGTGCCTCGGCAATACCGGGTGCAACCGTCGCCAGCGTGACCTGCGTCAGGGCGGCCAGCCCGGTGAAGGCATGCATGATGCCCCAGACCGTGCCAAACAGACCCACGTAGGGAGAAACTGACCCGACCGAGGCCAGGAAGGACAGGTTGGTTTCCACAACATCCATCTCGCGCTGAAAACTGGCCCGCATGGCGCGTCGGGCACCGTCCATCAGCGTGCCCACATCGGTGATGCGGCGCTCACGTAGTTTTTGAAACTCGCGCATACCACTGGCAAAAATGCGTTCCATGGGCCCGCAATGCGCCGCGTTTTTGGTCGCGGCGGCAAACAGGTCATTCAGACTGGAGCCAGACCAGAAGTCACGCTCAAACACTTCGTTGAGTGCTTTGACGCGGTTGAGTGCAAACAACTTGCGGAATATGGCGGCCCAGCTGGAGATGGACACCACCATCAGCAGCAGCATGACCGCTTGAACCACAAAACTGGCGTTCAAAACCAGATGGAGGATGGACAGATCTTGATTCATAGCAGGGGCTCAGTGTTAAAGCAGCACCGCGCGCAGGCGGGCTACGGCTTCTTGCAAATGTTCCATGGAGCTGGCAGTGGAAAAGCGCACGAAATTGTGCGTCTGCGCGCTACCAAAATCACGCCCCGGGGTGATGGCAACATGGGCTTTATGCATGATCTCGAATGAGAAGTCCCAGCTGTCTCTGAGCCCCAGCTTGGCGCACGCAGCAGAGCAATCGGCCCAGGCGTAGAAAGCGCCATCGGGCATGACTGGCACGTTAAGCCCCATAGCCTGGAGCTGCGGTAAAAAATAGTCGCGGCGCGCCTTGAACTCGGAGCGGCGTTGTTCGTAAAGCGCCAGGCTCTCAGCCTCAAAGCAGGCCAGCGCCGCGTGCTGGGCAATGGTGCTTGGGCAAATGAACAGGTTTTGCGCCAGGCGTTCGATCACGGGCACCAATTTTTCCGGCACCACCATCCAGCCCAGCCGCCAGCCGGTCATGTTGAAATATTTGCTGAAGCTGCTGATGCTGATGATGTGTTCGTCCAGCGCCAATGCGGTCTGGCCGTACTGGGCTTCGAAACTCAGACCCAGATAGATTTCATCCACTAGGGTGATACCGCCCTTGCTCTGCACCACTTGGTGGATGTCGCGCAGCGCGTCCGGGTGAATGGAGGTGCCGGTGGGGTTGGATGGCGATGCCAGCAATACTCCACGGGTACGTGGCCCCCACGCTGCTTTGACCTTGTCGGCGCTGAGTTGAAAACGCTCTTCGGCGGTGGTGGGTACCAGCACCGCACGGCCTTCCGCTGCACTGACGAAATGCCGGTTGCAGGGGTAGCTGGGGTCGGGCATCAGCATTTCATCACCCGACTCAATCAGGGCCAGGCATGCCAGCTGCAAAGCCCCGGAGGCGCCCGCCGTCACAACAATGCGGCTGGCCGGCACACTGACACCAAAGCGTTGCTGATACCAGTCGCTGATGCGTTCGCGCAAGGGTTGCAAACCAGTGGCTTGCGTGTATTGGGTTTGCCCGTCGCGGATAGCTTTTTCAGCCGCAGCCTGCACCAGCGGCGGTGCCGTGAAATCGGGCTCGCCAATATTCAGAAAAATCATGGGCGCATCCGTGTGCGCCACTTCGCGGCCCAGTGCAGAAGCGGCTTTGGCCACCTCCATGACATAAAACGGCTCTATCTTTTGTGCGCGCGACGAAATTTGCATGGGCGATGGAATGGATAGTCAGGGGGCCGGGTTCAGCCGCGGTGCTTCTTGCCCAAACGGTCTGACTCCACTTCTGCTGCACGCAGACTGGGGGCGATGCCATTGAGCACAGCGTTCACGTATTTGTGTCCATCGGTACCGCCAAATTCCTTGGCCAGTTCGATGCATTCATTGAGCACCACGCGCCAAGGCACATCCAGGCAATGGCTGAGCTCGTAGGCGCCGATCCACATGATGGCGTGTTCGACCGGTGAGATTTCGCCCATAGGGCGGTCCAGCAGGGGTGTGATCAGCTGGTCCAACTGCTCTCTTTGCGCCACACAACCTTGCAGCAGTGCATCGAAGTGCACCGAGTCTGCCTTGTTGAAACCAGCCAGATCACGGGTGAAGCTATCAATATCGTCCACCGCATTTTTCCCGACCAGGCTTTGGTAAAGCCCTTGCAGCGCGAACTCCCGCGCTCGACTGCGGTCTGACTTGCTGCCTGCTTTGCGGGCACCTGTGCTGGTGAGGCCGGTACGTGTCTGGCGGGGCGGCCGTTTGGCGGCCGAGGGGGTGTTTATGTCACTCATCAAATTGACTCCAGCAAGTTGGCCATTTCTACGGCGACGCGGGCGGCATCACGCCCTTTTTCTTCCTGGCGGGCAACCGCTTGAGGCATATCTTCGGTGGTCAGAATGGCGTTGGCAACCGGCAGCTGGTAGTCCAGCGACACGCGGGTGACGCCCGCGCCGGATTCATTGGCCACCAGCTCAAAATGGTAGGTTTCGCCGCGGATGATGCATCCGATGGCCACCAGTGCGTCGTAGCTGGCTTTTTCCGCCAATGCCTGCAGGGCCACGGGCACTTCCAGTGCACCGGGCACGCTGAATAGGTCAATATCTTTTTCTGCCACTCCCAGTGCCAGCAGCTCGGCCTTGCAGGCCTTCGCCAGCGCATCCGTCACGGACGCGTTGAAGCGTGCCTGAACGATTCCCACTTTGAGTTTTTTCCCGTTCATGCGGCTGTCGGTGCCTGCAACGGTGCCTTTGTCTGCGCCAAACATAGAGTGCTCCTTATTTGCTGACGTAACCGGTGATTTCCAGTCCGTACCCGGTCATGCTGGGCATGCGGCGCGGACTGCCCATCAGACGCATTTTGTGCACGCCACAGTGGCGCAAAATCTGTGCGCCAATACCGTAGGTTCGCAGGTCCATACGTCCGCGCTCGGGCGCGTGGGCAGAGCGCGCCGTGCCTTCAAATTGCGAAAGCAATTGTTCGCCACTTTCGCCACAATTGAGCAACACCACCACGCCTTGGCCCTGGGCCGCAATATAGGCTAGCGTCGCATCCAGACTCCATGAGTGCATGGTGCGTCCCACTTCCAGCGCATCCAGCACCGACAGGGGTTCATGTACCCGAACCGCAATGGCGTCTTGCTCCAGCCATTCGCCTTTGACCAACGCCAGGTGCACGCCGTCACCCATCTTGTCACGGAACGCATGCGCGGTAAATTCGCCGAAACCGGTGTGCAGGGTTCGGGCGCCGATTTTCTCAATCAGCGACTCGACGCGACTGCGGTGCGCAATCAGGTCGGCAATGGTGCCAATCTTGAGGCCGTGCTCGGCCGCGAACAGCTGCAGGTCCGGCAGGCGGGCCATGGTGCCATCGTCTTTCATGATCTCGCAAATGACGGCGGCTGGGGAGCAACCCGCCATGGCGGCCAGGTCGCAACCTGCCTCGGTGTGGCCTGCGCGTATGAGCACGCCGCCGTCCACCGCCTGTAGCGGAAAAATATGACCGGGCTGCACCAGGTCGCTGGGACCCGCTGCCGTTGCGACGGCGGCCTGTACGGTGCGCGCGCGATCTGCAGCCGAAATGCCTGTCGTTACGCCTTCCGCCGCCTCAATTGACACCGTGAAAGCGGTGCCCTTTTTGTCGCCATTGCGCGCGGTCATGGGCGGCAATTGCAGCTTCTCGCAGCGTTCACGTGTCAGGGTCAGGCAAATCAGGCCCCGGCCAAAACGGGCCATGAAGTTGATGCCATCAGCGGTGACGTGGTCGGCTGCCAGCACCAGGTCGCCTTCGTTCTCGCGGTCTTCTTCGTCCACCAAAATGACGATGCGCCCGGCGCGCATGTCAGCCACGATGTCTTCAACAGGGGAAATTGGCACAGGGTTCTGGGAATTCATGGTGTTGGTTGTAGGGCAGGGAAAACCCGCTATTGTCCCAGATGGGAGGCGGCCGTGTTCTGGTTCAAGCGGGCAGGGCAACTTGCTGGTCAAAGCTGTATTGGTAATCGTGAAAGATGTGTTCAGCGCTCAGGGTCTGGTAGCTGCCGTCTGCCAGTCGTCGGGTGGTGTCTTTCAGGCGGTAGGTCAGGCTGCCGCAGGTCCAGCAGTTGTAATTGCGCATGTGTGTGCACAGGCAGGTCTTGTCCATCACCGAGATGTTTTTCCCATCCGGATGCAAGGCGAGTTGCTCGTTGTAGGCGGTGATGTAGGCACAGTTGCCATTGCCATCGAGCAGGTAACCATAGGCTTCGCAGTTAGGGCGAATGCCCGAGCCAATTGCCGGCGTGCTTTTCAGCATGCGCATGGGGTAGCCAGTCGGCGAAATGGTATTGACCACGATGTCGACTTCGCTGGCCCTGAAGTACTCTTGCTTGACCTTGTCGGGCATGCCGCATTCGTTGGAAACCGTGAAGCGCGTTGCCACCTGAACAGCGGCTGCACCGTTCTCCATGAAATTCACCGCATCGCTACCGGTAAATATGCCGCCCGCCGCAATCACTGGAATATCCAGCTGTTCAGCCGTCAGAAAAGCCGCAATTTCTGCCACGATGGTGGCCAGGTCGTATTTGGCCCAGTCCAGGCCAAAGCCCAAGTGTCCGCCAGCCAGCGGCCCCTCGACGATGACGTAGTCTGGAAGCCGGTTTAACCGGGATGTTTTTCGCAGGAACAGCTGCAATGCGCGCACCGACGACACAATAATGCCGAGCTTGGCGTCCCGAAACCGCGCGTGCTCTGCCATAAGGCCGAAAGAGCCCAGATGCAAGCCCGCACTCAAGGTGATGCCGTCAATACCGGCATCCAGCGCCGAATTGAGTCGCACTTGCAGGGTGTCGCGCGGCGAGTTCATGGTCAGCTTTTCCATGACGTTGACAAACACCATGCCGTCACCGCGCTTGGCCTCCATGGTCTTGCCCACATGCAGCTTGGTCGCTTCCGCCAATTCGCCTAGATCGAACTGGATGGTGGTTTTGTCTGAATTGTTGATGTTGCTCTTGTAGAACTTGGTTTTCCCTTTGACAAATTCTGTGTCAAAGCGTCGATCAGAAACATCATGAACCAGGGCATCCGAGATGTGCCCCACGCCACCGAGGCGTGCGGCCTCCAATGCCAACTCCGCTGTCGAAATATCTACGCCCATTCCGCCAATCATGATCGGCACCAACTCCTTGCGGCCGAATTTCAATCGAAAGTCATCAACTCGTTTCATCGTTGTCCTAATGGTGGTGATATGCGGCGAAAGGCGCGTCAAATTTTTGTAGAGGAGTCGCTGCTGCTGAGCATGCGCTCCACATAGCGTGCGACGGTATCAATTTCGAGGTTAACTTTGGAGCCGTTCGCAAGCGTGCCCAGGGCAGTATTCTCGACGGTATGGGGGATCAGGTTGATGCTGATCTCGCAGCCGCCTGGTACATCGGCGACCCGGTTTACCGTCAGGCTGACGCCGTTAACCGTGATGGAGCCCTTGTAGGCGAGGTACTTTGCCAGAGAGGGTGGAGCCAGTACCCGCAGTTCCCAGCTTTCTCCCACTTGGGCAAAGTGGCTGATGGTACCCATGCCATCCACATGCCCGGAGACGATGTGTCCGCCCAGTCGGTCGTTGGCGCGCAAGGCTTTTTCGAGGTTGATCGGTCCAAAAGCGTCCAGTCCGGCGGTTTTGTCCAGAGACTCGGCTGAAATGTCGATGGTGAACTGGTTGGCAGCGGCATCGAAGGTGGTGACCGTCATGCAGGCGCCATTGAGCGCGATGCTGTCGCCAACGCCTACATCGTCAAGATAACGGGCCGGACAGGCGATAGTTAAACGTTTGCCGTGGGTGGGCGAGTTGCCCAGAGCGTGGACGTCGACAATTCGTCCTACGCCGGTGATGATTCCTGTAAACATCCCACCATTTTCGCAGGGTTTGCCGCCCAACCCGGCTCGCAACCTAAATCTTGTTCGTTAAAAAAGGTCACGTCCGGTGACCCTGCCAATCACGCGCAGGTCTGGCCCCACCATTTCAGCGGACTTGAAGTCCAGCGGCAAGGCTTCGTCCAAGCTTGTCAAGGGGCCGAAGCTTGCCATGCCGCGTCCCTGACCGATAAGCTTGGGAGCGAGGTAGACCAATAATTCATCCACCAACCCCTCCCGGATGAATGAGCCGTTGAGTTGGTGGCCGGCTTCTACATGCAGTTCATTGATTTCACGTCGACCCAAGTCCAGGAGCATGGCCGCCAGATCCACTTTCCCGGTGGGTGTGCCATCCGCATGCCTACCGGGCAGGTAGATGACGGTGGCGCCACAGGCTTCCAGCGCCTGCTTTTTCACGTCATTTTGGCCTGCAGCGTATATGTAGACTGCGCGGCCAGCTATAAAAATAGGAGCATCGGTGGGGGTTTGCAACTGGCTGTCCACTACCACCACATGGGGTTGTCGGGGAGTCTCCACCAGTCGAACATCTAGCCGCGGCTTGTCGGCCAACACCGTACCAATACCGGTGAGCACGGCGCAGGCGCGTGCCCGCCAGGCGTGACCGTCGGCCCGGGCCTCGGGTGATGTGATCCATTGACTGGCGCCGTTGTCTAAAGCCGTTTTCCCATCCAGCGAAGCGGCGACCTTCATTCGCACCCAAGGGGTCTTTCGAATCATGCGGCTGAAGAAGCCGATATTGAGTTCGCGGGATTGGATCGCCAACGGGTCGTTCAGCGCCAGTACCTCTACTTCAACACCTGCCGCGCGCAATCTTGCAAAGCCTTGGCCTGCTACTAACGGATTGGGATCGGTGTTGGTTGCAACTACCTTTCTAACGCCCGCAGCAATCAATGCATCGCAGCAAGGACCTGTGCGACCATGGTGGGAGCAAGGTTCCAAAGTGACGTAGGCTATGGCGCCAACGGCGGAGTTTCCGTGCTGCTCGGCATCCCGCAAGGCCATGATTTCGGCGTGAGGGCCGCCGGCTTGCTGGGTGTGACCTTGGCCGATGATGTGGCCATTTGACGCAGTCAATACGCAGCCAACCCGAGGATTAGGTGAGGTCGTGCGTAAGCCGCTGGCGGCCAGCAGCTGGGCGTCACAAATCGGGTGTTCTGGTGCTTGATGCGTCAAGTTTAGGGGGCAACTATGCTATCAGTTGGAGCTTGTTGACGATGTGCAATTGGAGTCGGTAGATGTGGTTGGAGTGCAGGCCCTGACCCTTCCTGTATTGGCTACTTTCACTCTCCTGGTCTGTCTAAGTTGCTCTGTTCCTGAGACATCATTACGAACAATGGAGACCGTGCCGTTGTTCGCAATTGCAAAGCCTGATGGATCAAACTTGAAGCTACTCGGGCCGGTGGCCGTGAGGTGGTTGGGAAGTACCGGTTGCGTTCCAAGCAGGATATTGTTGGTTGACGTAGGGGTCGAATTACGGTCTACATCAACAAATGACACCGCTCCGCTCGACCAATCGGTGCCGACTGCTGGAACTACCAGTGTACTGATACCTTTCACCATTGCCTCCGACCTTGCATTGCTCAAGAGTGCAACAAAGTTATTGGCGGTGGTTGTCAACTCAGCGTTACGTTGAAAGGTAACCAAGCTCGGAACTGCTACTTGCAGCGCGATGGCAATGATTGCCACCGTGACCAACAACTCGATTAGCGTAAAACCGCAGTCAGGCGCGCGTCGTGTTTTCATTTCCAGCAGACAGAAGTTTTGGTTCCCGTGCAACTTTTTGTTCCGAAGCTTGTAATTGTCAAGTTACCAGCCTCAGCGTCCGTGAACTGACTTACCGCAGTTAGTAAAACGCAATTTTTCAAGCTGTCATTCGGAGATGGACAGGTTTCCGCCGTAAGTAAGTAAGACGTATCCTGCGACTTGTCTCCTGAGAAAACCTTGAAATTGGCCCCATCCCCGGTGCTGTTGGCGAATGCGGCATAAGTCCCCCGCTGCCCGATATATCGCTCTTGTTGCTGCAATAAATCAACCAGCGCCGCACGCCCTTCTGCTCGCTTGCCCTTTCTGATGCTGTCCTGATAGGACGGAATGGCGATAGAGGCCAGTATTCCGACTATCGCCACAGTGATCATGAGTTCGATGAGAGAAAACCCGCCCTCAGTTCGTGTTTTCATGGTGCATTCTTCAAGTCAAAGTAATTGCTGATTTGGCGCCAGCTAAGACGGCCTACCGTGGTTGTTACATTGAAGTTGCCACCCGAGCCATCTCCTGAAACAACTTTTAGACCTTCGGATCCTTGTAAGATGATCTGACCGGTCGTTGTCTTTGTACCTTGCCGCAGACTATCAAGGGGGGTAGTGCTTCCGGATCCCATTTCGAGTACAAAAGGCTCTCCCAGCAAACCTACCTGCGAAACGCTTCGGCTGCCATTTCCAGTTGCCAGGTTGGCAAAATACTGATACCCGGATCCACTTCCACACGGGTCCGTGACTGCGTTAGGCGGAATGACACTGCCAAACACCATGGTAGTTCCGAGGATGCCGAAGCCGCTTACCTGGCGCTCTCCTGAGTTGGGAAGGTCAACGTACCAACCATATTTTGTCCCCCATATGAATGACGATACCGTAATGGCCCCTGTCGATGTGTTGACAGAGCCTGCCTGAAGACTGTTCCGTCCTGCAATGGTGCCGCTACCATTGTCCAGAAGGACATACATCGATTGCACTTGTGTACTGGCTGTCACTGCGTTGTCTGCGGTTTCCAAATACTTCCCGGTACCAAATATAACCAGCACGCTTCCGTCAGGACCTCGACTTAACGCGGGACTTCCCGTGATGGGCTGGACAGTGCCTGCCGAATCTTTGGCGATATAGAAAGGAACTGCGGGATAGGGCGATGTTGTGGACTTGAAGGCCGAAAGTGCGTCGAGGTTCCAGTCTGAGGTGCCCTTTTGAGTGAAGTTCAGTTTCCACACACCGCCCTGCAAGTCTCCAATGTAAATGGTGGATACCTCGCCGGCATATCCCTCTGTGGCCGCGAAGTTAGCTAAGCCGGTGGGCTTGGACGTTGATCCAGCGGGCAAGGAGATTTTGTAGTAGTTAACATTCTCTTGCCAAGAGGCCGCTGAGCTTTTGCTCAAGTCAAGGAGAAAGAGGGCAGGCTTTCCAGTGGTGCTGTAATGGCCGTCAGCAGCATTGTTGTTAACCCCACTGGGCACCACCGCAAACCATTTGTAGACAGTGGGGGATGCATTGGGCGCGCTGGTTCGGAATTTGAGGATCTGTGGTCGCCCGATGACGTTGCCGATATCAACATCATCTCGATCAGTGAATTCCCATAAGACTTTCGACGGTCCGAAATCATTAGGGTTGGAGACATCCAGCGCGAATACCCCCTGTCCGCCAGCCCCGGTTCCAGATACCAGAACAGTCTTCCAGTCAGATCCGACTTGGGCCTCAGCAACAGCAGGGGACCCATCCATATAGCTCTTGTGATTGGCGTTGTAATTGGTGTTCGTCAGTGCTGACAGATTCGCACCTAACCAACTGGGTATATATCCAAAGATTTCGTCTCCGTTATCTGCGTTGAACGCATGCAACATGCCATCGTTCGCGCCCACGAATAAAGCCTTGGTTCGACCAACGTGGTCGTTGTAAAAGGTCGTGTAAGCCGAAGCGGCAGAGACGGTTGTGCTGGGAACTCCGGAATACGCCACACCCGAGTTGATGATGTCGCCCAACAAACCGCCACGTTTACGAAAGGCTGTGCCCGAAACCGTGGTTCCCTCCAGGGTGCGGACTCCGCGAACAAAGTTGAGCCGATCTTCGCCGCGACTATCGGTGGTTGTGGCACCACTGGCTGTATTTAATGCGGTTTGTAGGTCAGTATCTATATCGCTCCAGAGGAAGTTGGTCGCCGTCGTGGTCGAGGTGGGCGTGGTCTTTCCCACGACGATATTTCGCGTGGATGCATCAGGGGTGGTCGCTATTTTGGCCTGCAAGCGATCAGCTGCTAACCACTGGTGTGGGTCTGACACGGTTCCGCTAGATACCGTTACCACGTTAGAACTGCTTACGCGAACATACTGCGATACCAAGTCACCGGTCCAGTCACCGGCATCAAATTGCGCTTGATAAATATGACCACCCACCGAAGTCAGACGTTGCGTGGAGATCGCTCCGCCCGCAATGCTGTAGCCGTCTCTGGCGATATTGGCAAAAATGTTGCTTAGTGTCGTTAAGACCCCGCGGCCATCACTCGCCAGAAAGTGTGTGCGGGCTTCTCCGGGCTGGGTGGGGTTAAAGGAATTGATGTTGGACTTGTCCCATACTGAATTGTCCGCCGTCGTGGAGCTGAATGTAGCGCTGTTGTAGTACGGGTTGCCCTTGCCGGTGAGATCATTGAAACCGCCATATTTTGCCGTAAGGAAAAACTGACTCTTTCTACGAGTATCTGCATTCGCGCTGCTGGCGTTCTGGTTCACGTCCAGCATATAGCTGGTTACACGCATACCCGGGCGCTGTTTACTCGTTTGATCCGTCCAATCCGTTCCACGAATGTCATGGTTCTTCGCCCAATAGGCCATACCTGCCATGTAGTAGGCTGCGCTACCGGCACTCGTGTTCAGTGTCTCCAAGTTGTCCAGGGAAGTATAGGTGTGGGTATAGTTAGTTGCAGAGGTCGTCTGGTTGGTTGAGTTCGGGTTCTGGGTGTTCACCGTCATCGTAGTGGATGCCAGTCCGGGTTTGTAAGCATAGCTTTGCCCCGCTTCAAATTTTCCTACGACCTTGGTCCACTCTACAAAATTCGGTTCGTTGAAAGCTAGCCCCAGTGCAGGGCGGGCCACGTCATCGTTTCCTGTGCGTGTATTGCCGGGAATGTACTTGTCGGCGTGGGTGCCAATGTCACCGATAGTGAATAGGTTATTTTTCAGGCAGGTGTAGTCGTTCGTGCTCACGCCACCAGCATGGGGGTCGGCCCATGTCGCGTACACGGGAAAACCATCTTTTTGCGCCGTGGTCATGTTGTAGGTCGGGCTGGTTGCTTCCGTGGTTCCTGACGTAGGAGACAAGCCCTGCAAATAGCGCAGCGCCTCGTAGTACAACTCTCCTACGGGGTCAATGGCTTTGTAAGCGCCAGGCGTTGTGGACGTTCGTCCAAACTTATTGATGTAGTTAACGGCGCCACTGATGCCATCCGCATGGCTATCGGGGTTGGGGTTAAACGTTCCGTCGTTCTTGTCCCATTCTGTATTGGGATTGTCGGCTGTGTACAGAACACCGTTGGAGTCGTAGTAGCGCTGCCCCACATATTTCATGGGTGAGCGCAACACGCCACCGTAACGCGTTGTACCGTCCTGTTTCAGATAGCCAAACACAGCGACGCGCAGACTGTCACCGTACTTCTGCAAGTTCCCCACAGGCTTATAAACGCCAGAGGGATACTTAACGCAGAAGTTCTCGTCATCAAACTTCCGTTTGTCGGTGGTCCCACCTGCGCCATCAGAATCGCATACTTGGACACGACTGAAAAAGTAATTCTGCGTCGTGGCCAGCGCTGCGGTTCCAGCCGTACCACCTGTAATGCCTAAGTTGCCACTGGTACCAGGTGCACCATCATTCGCGCCGAAGGTGCCACAAGCTGCTGTGCCCTTAGTGGTGTTTGAAGTGCCGAAATACACCTTGTTCAAACAGTTGGCAATATAAATATCGCCGACATGGGAACCTTTGAGCGCACTCGGAACCGCGCCACTGACATAAGTGGCCAACAGTTTTTTGGATGGAAAGTAACTATTGATAAACATGTCCCGCTGGATCACAGCGCGCTGCAACACTGTCAAGGTCGAGGTGTCAAGAATCCGGTCACCTCCAGTCAAGCCCATGCGCAGCATGTCTACCGCTGAGCTGGTAGCCCAGTTCATAAAATTTCCGCTAAAACCGGTTCCAGCGCAGGCTCTGTTGGTAGCGGCACCAGCGCGTACGAAGCGCTTGTAGTCGGCGTAATTGGTCGCTGTGCTGGCAACCTCTGTGGGGGCGTTGTTATAGGTATAGCAACTGTCGGCATCATAGTAGCCTACGTACTCGGTGGTCGGAGCATAGGTGTCATCAAGCGTGGACGAACTGGGGTTGGAATATTGAGCCCCTACGGTTGGAAACTCCACCGACAAAGCCAAGGTAAGTGTGGGCTTGTCGCGCGTGCCTTTTGCATATAAGGGTTCAGATGCCAAGCTGATGAGCGGGTTGCTGGCAGGGGCTGTTTGGCTGATGGCGAAAAAAGATGCTGCCAGTACCGCAGGCAAGCCCAGGAGTGCCCACTTGCGTACCGGGTGACGGCGAAACCATTGAATGACAGTGTGGTTGATATTCATAGTGCTATTCTTTTCTGAAAATCATTTGCATGACGGCCTGAATGTCATCGCGTGGACCAAACCCCATAGACGTGACACGGTAGATGTACTTCTTTTGGGTGCCCGCTTTCAGGCTTCCACCCACGTCTGGATCGTCCATTACCTCAATCAGGTACCGGGGTTTCTTTGCAGGTTGGATGCCCACATTGCCGGAGCTGAACGCCCTTGAAGTGAAGTCCCCAAATTCGGTTGCGGGCGAGCTGCCGGAAGTGAAGTCGGCCGACAACCAAACAGGTTTTCCCGCTATGGACGGGTTGCACAAGCCTTTGCTGGTGCCACTGGAGCCGCATCCGTCAAGGAACGCATTCTTGATGTTGGGGGCAAACAGACCCTGACGGGTTCCCGTGCGCATATCGACTTCCGACTCTTGCAAGGCGGCTTCTGCGGATTGCCAAGCCATCTGGTAGTTGCTGTCATTGCGGGCGCTTCTTTCGCCCATTAGTGCAATTCGAGCACCTCCAACCCCAAGAATGGAGACGATCATCAGCACCAGCAAAACCATAATCAGTGATGCGCCGCGCTGAACTTTGCGTGCTTGTGAAGGATGTAAATGTGCCATGGTGTCTGGGAACTTTTCTTACTGGTGGTTGCGCAAGTGGACCGTGAAGGTCAGAACCTGACGCAGCCGCCCATCGTCTGCAATGACAGCGCCTTTGCGCGGAAACTCGGACCCGGGAGATGTTGCTGCAGTGTCGCCAGACGCGGGCGGATCCAGGCAGTCCGTTGCGGAGGGGGATGCGATTGCGGCCATATTTTTGAATCCGAGCGGGCACAATGTCGCAATACTGGCCCCGCGGACAGGCGCTGAATTCGCAGGCCCTCGAAGTACCAATCCGATGCGCAGGCTACGCACTGCACTCCAGTTGCCGTACGTTGCTGGGGTTACGCGGTTGGCGACCACACTGTCAGTGCCTGAAACCATTTGACTCGCATTGAAATAACGATCCGGTACCGAATCTTGCAAAGTAGTTGGGAACGTGGAGTTGGCGCCTGTGGTAGCACCGTCAACGCCATAGAGAACTTGAAAACTCTCTACCCCTTCCACAATGGGTGTTGTAGTCCAAACTCCCGCGGATGACCGGTAGGAGCACATCAATGAAGGCTCGGAGCCAGTGGTGCTTTTCGCTACGTGGATGACACTTATCATGCGGTCGACCGAATTGATGGGTACGGTTGTATCGGCGATACCAGCGCAGTTAATCATGGTGCCGTCGGAAGTGCTGGAACCCGCAACGCTTGGACTGGTCTGATATCTGATGATCAGTGCATCGCTACCGTTGTCACAAGCGAGATTCGGGCTGGAGGAACACTTGCTGTCAGTTGCACTCGCGCCTGGTCGTGCCAAAAAAGCTGTTTCCAGATCCGGTAGCAAGGAGGTCTTTACGATGACGTTATTGACACCGCTGATGTCAGGCTCCGCTGTGGTTGTGGTCGTGTTCGCAAAAGCAGTGGTCGCCGCAGCATATTGCGAGTCCTTGTAACCAGCCTGAACAACCACGCGCTTGATCATTTCTGCTGCAAATCGCCCGTTGTCCCGCAATTGAGACGAAGCATCCACCGCTGTAAATCCAGTTCGAGCAACAGTAAGAGATGCGATTGCCGCCAAAGCGATGATGGAACTCAAGGCCAACGCAACAAGTATTTCAACCAAGGTGAATCCGCGCATGGCTGAAAAACCATGCAACACTCTCTTGGAAGCGATGCGTTGAAACGAGTGTGAGATCATAGGGTTACAGGTAAAACCGTGGCTGGCTTGGAGGCTCTATCGAATGCGCTGGCGGCAGAAGCTGGCGCACTGTTCGTTGAAGCACGCGTCCATCCAATTTTGATGACAGCAACAGTGCCGGAGTTAGTACATGTCCACTGTGGCAGCCCAGCGCCGTCGTAAGGCGTTTCATCGAAACAAATTGTTACCCGCGCACCCGGTATTTCCTCATTCAACCGGTACAGCCAGTCTTGAGCCTGCCACTGGGCAATCGTTTTTTGGGTGGCAGTCGTGTTGGTGGTGTAACAGTCTCCAGTCCAGCAGTTGGTAGTTATTGGCGTTGCAACAGCTACTGTATCGGTAGAGCTGTCAAAAGCGAATAGGTAGGGGTTGTCGGCAGCAGTTGTCAAAACCCCAATTTTCCTATTGCCTTCCATCATTTCCCCGATCTCACGCCCGAGGCGGGTGGCAGAAGACTGGTACACAGCTTCCCGGTTCGCTTTGAGTGAAGCTGCCTGGAGGCCAACAACCCCCAACAGTCCAAAAGATAAAATGATGATCGAAATCAGAACCTCAAGTAGAGAAAAGCCAGCTACAAAAATGCTGTTGCTGGGGCGGAAAGACTTGGTTTTCATGGCTTCAATAATAGATCGAGTCATGCTTGATGGGAACCCCATATCGCTACCGCCGGTCTTGTTGAATCGACCGTTTACCGCCTCACCTCATCCACCAGCAACTTGAATTCATCAATATCCTCAAAGTTGCGATACACGCTGGCAAAGCGCACATAGGCCACCTTGTCGAGCTTCTTGAGTTCGCGCATGACCAGTTCGCCAATCCGGGTAGACGCAACTTCGCGCAAACCCAAGTTCAGCAGTTTTTCTTCAATGCGCTCGATGGCGCTATCAATTTGCTCAGTGCTGACGGGGCGTTTTCTCAGCGCCAGGTTGAACGAGGCTAGTAGCTTGGCGCGCTCGTACTCAATACGGCGGCCATCTTTTTTGACGATGGCCGGGAAGTTGACGTCCGGGCGCTCGTAGGTGGTGAAGCGCTTTTCACACGAGCCGCATTGGCGACGGCGCCGGATGAAATCCCCGTCTTCAGAAATCCGGGTTTCCACAACCTGGGTCTCTGAATGGCTACAAAACGGGCATTTCATCGCGCAGCCAAATCGCGTGCTTAGCCGTAGACCGGAAAGCGCGATGTCAAAGCGTGCACTTTGGCGCGCACGGCATCAATGTTGGCCGCATCACGCGGGTTATCCAGCACATCGGCTATCAGGTGCGCTGTGGCGCGAGCCTCTTCGTCCTTGAAACCACGGGTGGTCATGGCGGGAGTGCCAATGCGCACACCGCTGGTGACCATGGGCTTTTCGGGGTCGTTGGGGATGGCGTTCTTGTTGATTGTCATGTGGGCGGCGCCCAACACGGCTTCGGCTTCCTTGCCGGTAATGCCCTTGGCACGCAAATCCACCAGCATGACGTGGCTTTCGGTGCGCCCGCTCACAATGCGCAGGCCACGCAAGGTGAGGGTTTCAGCGATGATTTGGGCATTTTTCAGAACTTGCTGTTGGTAGATCTTGAAACCCGGGTCCAGTGCTTCTTTGAAAGCCACTGCCTTGGCTGCAATCACATGCATCAGCGGTCCACCTTGCAGGCCAGGGAAAATGGCGCTGTTGATAGCTTTCTCGTGCTGCGCTTTCATCAGGATGATGCCGCCACGGGGGCCGCGCAGGCTCTTGTGGGTGGTGCTGGTCACGACGTCGGCATGGGGCACGGGGTTGGGGTACACGCCGGCAGCGATCAATCCGGCGTAATGCGCCATGTCGACCAAGAAAATGGCGCCCACATCTTTGGCTACCTTGGCAAAGCGTTCAAAATCGATAGCAAGAGAATAAGCACTGGCGCCGGCAATGATGAGTTTTGGCTTGGATTCATGGGCTTTGCGCTCCATGGCGTCGTAGTCAATCGCTTCATTGGCATCCAGGCCGTAGGACACCACGTTGAACCACTTGCCACTGATGTTCAGGGGCATGCCGTGCGTCAGGTGGCCACCTTCGGCCAGGCTCAT